>Ga0315291_10003540_pt1 | contig 20172 bp, 18 predicted proteins | sample YL17G12_20_MG_FD_203070 | JGI IMG/M metagenome (GOLD analysis project Ga0315291, IMG submission 203070) | Sediment microbial communities from Yellowstone Lake, YNP, Wyoming, USA - YL17G12_20 | ecosystem: Environmental > Aquatic > Freshwater > Lake > Sediment | place: USA: Wyoming | collected...
CCGCGTGGGAGTGCTCCTATCCATGAAGGAATACGATGATTTGGTCGAGGCCGCCGAGCAGATCGAGGACATTCGGCACCTGGAGGCAGGCAAGTCGGTCAAGGGCCCGCCGATCTCCCTGGAAAAAATGGAGGCGCGTCTTCGCGCAAAGGGCAAGCTCCCCTGATGCACCTGATCATCACTGCGCTGGCGCAACCGTAGCAAGGCCTACTGACCGAACCCCACCCTTAACCTCACCCCCACCGTGTCCCCACGCCTCGCCTCAAACCCCTTCAACTCATGCCGCAGGGCAACCAGTTGCCCGCTTGCTGTCACCGCCGCCTCGGGATGGATCGTCCCCGCCGGTTCGAGCGACAGCGCGGCTCTCGCTTTCCGGTGCCAGGTCTCGAATCGCCCATCGCCCTGCGACCGCAGCGTCCGGAAGAGGAAGTTCGCCGGCACGAAGCTCGCGAACGAGCACGCCTTCCTGAACGTCATCTCATCAAGGCAGTCGAACCCATCCTCTCGAAACTCGAACCGCCGTACATGCCGCACCAGGCCCGACTCTCCCACCAGCCCGTCTTCGCTCAACCGATAGCGCAGATTGTCCCGAAACCCGTAGCTCTTCCCATCGGCCGCCACACCGTAAGGAAGCGGCATCTCGCTTGGCTCCACGTGATCCCCCTCTCGCCCATAGCACGGAAAGACCGACTCGCCCCCCAGGCACACATACGGAAACGCCAGATCGTTCGTCGGCGCGCCGCCCGGCCGTGCCAGCACCGCGGTGTATCTGCCGTTCCTCACCACGCGGAAATCCGGATGCTCCTTCTTCGTCACCGCCTCGCACTCCGGCGCCTCCGCCGCCGCCGCCTTCAACAGCATGCACCCCAGAAAAGGCAGGTAGTCTGCATAGCGATTATACGTATACCAACCAGGCCGAGCCGGGTCCGGCCGCCAGGGCTCGTGCTCCTCTCCTTCCCTCAGCACCAATGGAAGCGACCCATCGCGCCGCTGATGCTTCATCAGCTTCGCGAAAACTCTCTCGGCCAGCTCCCCGAACTCCCCCCTCCCCGTCATCTGTTGGGCCGCCTCAAGCAAGTACAGCAGCGCCCCATATCCGAAGATCTGCTGTTGGCCGCGCCCCAGGTAGAGAGTGTCGCCGTTGGGCAAAACGAAGCCGGCCGCGAACGTCGCCGCGCGCACCGCGGCTCGGCCGGCCCACCACAGCCTGCGGTGTTCCCATATGTCGGACAGCAGCGCCCCGCAGAAGGCATGGTATGCAAGTGAGTGCACGTGCGGCCGGTCGCAGATGAGTCCGCGGCGAGCGTACCTTGCCAGGGCCGCCCTCCCCTCGGCGGCCGCAAGTATCGAGGCCAGCGGCCGGCCCTGTCTCAGATCACACGCGGCCCGCAGCAGCATCCAGTTCGCGGAGTGCCTCGCGCCGGGCCTGAATCTTCGCAGCAGCGCGTCCACGGGTCCCTCGCCCAGCCGCTCGCGCGCGTGCAGCAGCGCGTAGACGTTGAACTCCCCGTGGCTTCCCGGCGGCGCGCTCTTTAGCCGGTGCCAGGCGCGCTCCAACTGCCGCGCGAACTCAGCCCCGAAATGCGACCAGAGCCACAGCGCGCTCGCCACCCCATAGTTGTCCGGGCCGGGGAATCCCCCGTCCGGCCGCTGCCGCTCCGCCAGGTATACCGCGATCGCTCGCGCCGCCCCCCGGTATTCCTCCCGCCGTTGCATACACGGCTTGCTACTCCGGTCGACGGCCAATCCCTGCTCGCGTCGCGGCACATGAAGGACTGCCTGCTCGCCGGTCGAAGATAGCGCCCAATCTTCAGCAGGCACTGACCGGGAGGCAGCCATGTCCGCGGAACGCTGGTTCGAACGGTGCGATGAGATCCTCGCCAAGATCCGCGCCACTCAGCTCCACAGCATCCGTGGCGCCGGTCAGCTTATCGCCGAGTCGGCCCAGGCCGGCGGCGGCCTCCACTTCTACGACACCGGCCACTGCTCGCGCGAGCCGATCCACCGCGCCGGCGGGCTCTGCCTGCTCAACCCGCTGCAGTTCTCACTTAACCTCGAATCCCGACCCGCGCCCAGGCGCGCCTCCCAGGTGGCCGACCGTCAGCGTGATAACCGGGTCTCCACGGACGAGCAGCTCGCCTCTCTCGCGGTCCAGCGCAGCAGCCTTGCCCCCGGCGACGCCCTCATCATAAGCAGCGTCTCCGGCAAGGCCGCTACGGTTGTCGAGGTCGCGCTCGCCGCCCAACGCCTCGGCGCCAAGGTCATCGCTATCACCAACGTCACCTATAGCCACGCCGTCGCCAGCCGGCACTCCACCGGGAAACGCCTCTGTGAGGCCGCCGACATCGTGATTGACAACTGCGGCGTCGTTGGCGACGCGGTCCTGAATGTGGAAGGATTTGATGCGGGAGTTGCGCCGACCTCAGGCGTCGCGTTCTGCTACATCATCTGGGCTCTTGTGACAGAGGCGATCGCACAGATGCATGCCCGCGGCATGCAGCCCCATGTCTATCGCTCGGTCAACCTGCCGGATGGCGAAGAGTGCAACGCGCGCGCCGAGGCGGCCTATCGCGAGACTGGAGTCTAGGGCCAGTGTGGGCGGACCGCTTTCTCGATCTGATAGCCGCGAAGCTAGGGGATGTGCGATCAGAAGAAGCGCCGTCTATCGCCAGGGCGGCGGACGCGCTCGCTCGCACGATAGCCTCGGGCGGCCTCATCTACGTCTTCGGCTGCGGCCACAGCGCGGCGCTTGCCATGGACCTCTTCTACCGCGCCGGCGGTTTCGTGCTCGTCCATCCCATCTTCGACGACCGCGTTATCCTCAGCCACCGGCCTGTCACCGAGACCACCGACTGGGAGCAGAAGGAGGGCTGGATCGGCGACGTCTTCCAGGCCTCCGGCGCCCGCGCCGGCGACGCCATCATCATCTTCTCAACCAGCGGCCGCAACCCCGCGCCTGTTGATATGGCCCTCGCCGCCAAGGAGGCCGGCCTCACCGTCATCGCCATCACCTCGCTCGCCTATGCCTCTTCTCTGCCCTCCCGCCATTCCAGCGGCAGGCGCCTCCACGAGGCCGCCGACATCGTCATAGACAACCACGTGGACCCCGGCGACGCCGCGCTCTCGCTCCCCGGCCTGCCGCAGAAGGTCGGCCCTACCTCGACCGCCCTCAACTCCGCGCTCGCCCAGGCACTCATGGTCGAGGTGACAGCAAGACTGCTCGAATCGGGCATCACCCCACCCATCTATGTTAGCTCCAACCTCCCCGGTGGACCCGAGCATAACCAGCAAGTGTTGGCCCGCTATCGCGATCGGATTCGCTTCATCTAGCGGAAGACGCACTGGAGGCGACATGGCCAGAGAACCTGCGAAGATCCATCTCGTCGCTCACTTCCACTACGACCCGGTGTGGATCAAGGACCAGCGGACGTATACCAAGGAGGCCTTCGAGTTGGTTAAGCAATACCTCGAGGCCTGCCGCGAGGACCCCGGCTATCACATCATGCTTTCCGAGCTGGACTACCTCCAGCCCTTCCTCGCCTCCCACAGCGAGCACCGCGAATACGTGCGGGAGCTGATCGCGGCCGGGCGCGTTAGCACTGGCGGCTCTTACTCCCAACCAAACGAGATGACCATCCAGGGCGAACCCCTCATCCGCAACCTCGTCTACGGCCGCGCCTACCACGAGGGCATACTCAGTGCAAAGCCAACCGTTTATATGCCGCTCGATGTCTTCGGCCACTGCCCTCAGTTGCCCCAGATCGCCAGCAAGGCCGGCTACCAGGGAATCGTCTGGTCGAAGGATATTGTCGGCGCGCCGCCGCTCTGCTTCGCGCTGTCACCGGACGGCACGGCGCTGCTCCAGAAGCATGAGCACTACTGGTATCACCCCGAGACCTTCGAGCAGTTTCTCGACATCGTCGCCGACGGCCTCGAGAACCAGGCCGCCCTCGGCCTGAACCACGACCTCCGGTTCCTCGGCATGGATATGGCAGCTCCCCGCGCCTGGCTCGCCGGCAAGTCGGCCGAGCTCGCCCAGCGCGACCCGGCCGTCGTCTTCAGCACCCCCGAGAGATACCTCGCCGCCGTCCTTCCCGAGATCCAGTTACGCCGCGGTTCCATACCCACCACCGGCCGCGACCTCACCTTCTTTCACATGGGCACTCCTCTAACCCGCGCGGAGCTGAAGATCGCCAACCGCCTCGCCGAGAACCGCGTTCTCAACGCCGAGAAATGGGCCACTCTCGCTTCTCTCCTCGGCGCCATCTACCCCGACCTCGCCCTCGACAAAGCCTGGCGCCAGGTTCTCTTCGGCCAGCACCACGACGCCATCACCGGCTGCACCTCCGACATACCCCACCTCGACCTCCTCGCCGGCTATCGCGAAGCCCTCAATCTGGCAACCGAGGTCGCGGATCGTTCCCTCTCCTACATCGCCAGCCGCACCGATACCGCCTCCGGCAGACGCGCACCCCGCGACGGCGCCGCGCTGCTCGTCTTCAACCCGCTCTCCCAGACCAGAACCGATGTCTGCCGCACCAGGGTCAGCCTCACCGGGGCCCTCGCCTCCGGCTTCAAGCTCACCTCAGACAGCGGCCGCCAGGTCCCCTTCCAGGTCGTCGCGCGCTCCAGTCACGACGAAGAGCCCTGGGCGGAGATCGCCTTCCTCGCCTCCCATGTGCCAGCAATCGGTTATCATACCTACTACCTTGCACCAGCTCGCGACTTGCCCGCCGCTCCCGCGTTCACCGAAACCCCCCATGCCACCATCGAGAACGAGCACGTGTCCATCACCGCCGACGCGGCCAAAGGCGCCGGCCTCACCAGCATCTACTCCAAAGCCCTGAGAAAGGAGCTGGTCAAGCAGGCCGTCGGCCTCGCCGGCGAGGTCATCGCCCTCTCCGAACAGCCCGATCGCGAATCGCCCCCCTGGGAGATCTTCACCACGGGCAATGTGGTCCGCGCCGGCGACTCGCCCGCTAAGGTCGAGGTGCTGCAGGGGCCGGTCTTCAGTCGCCTCCGCTTCACCAGCGCGCTGCCTGACCGCTGCGAGCTGATCCAGGAAGTCACCCTCTACCGCGGCCTCCCGCGCATTGACCTGCGGACCGTCGTCGCCAACTACCGCGGCGTGCACGAGCTTCTGCTGCTCAACTTCCCCTTCGACATCGCCGGCGCGCGCCCCACCTTCGAGGATCGCTTCGCCGTCATCGTCCGCAAGCCCAGCCAGGGCCGCTTCGACTTCCGCACGAGCTGGCATCGCAACTACTCCAACTGCGGCCTCGGCGCCGCTCAGAACTGGGTGGACGTCGGTCCCTCCCCCTCCCTCGCCCTGACCTCCGGCGATCGCCGCGTCGGCGCCCTTGCCCTCAGCCCCTGTCTCATCATCACCTCCCCCGATCTCAGGGAGCGCGCCGCCGCGCGCCCCCTCGAGCAGGCCCTCCTCAGCCGCGGTGTCACCTGCCATCACCAACTTGACAGCGAGGACCTGGAGAACGACGCCGGACACTTCGCCTTCCGCATCTCACTCGGCCGCCGCAACGCCTATTCCGCCAAGCTTCTCGAGCAGTCCCCCGAGGCCGCCGCGCGGCTCGCCGACGCCACCGCAAAGCAGCCCTGGGCCGGTGTCCTGTTCAAGCGCCCGGCCGTGGATGGCCCCGGACTCGAGATCCCCGTGCTCGTGGCCGATACGAACGACGAAGGGGGCGTGGTCCACCTCGCCAACCTCCTCGCCGAGGCGATTCGCGCCGATGACCTCAAGCTCCCCGAGGCCCACGACTTCTGCGGCCTCGCCGCGCCCGCCGATAACCACGGCGTCGCGGTCATAAACCGCGGCTCCATCGAAGCCAGCCTCGAGAACGACGGCTCGCTTGCCGCTTTCCTCTTTCACACCGCCGCGTGGAGCACCTACCCCTGGGGCCAGGGCATGCTCGACCGCTTCTTCGTCCCCGAGCACCGCACCCACGTCTTCGAGCACTCGCTCTACCCTCATGCCGGCGACTGGCGCGAGGGCGGAGTCGTGCACGCTGGCCTCGAGGTGAACAATCCACTTCGCGCAGTTCAGGCGCCCATTGCCCCCGGCGTCCTGCCGACCAGCCTCTCTTTCCTCTCAACCGCCTCGCCCAACCTAGTCATCACCGCCCTGAAGCCTCTCGGCAACCCGCTCGCCCATCACAAGGTCACCGAGCGCTCCCGCCCTGAGAACGGCCTGCTAATCCGCGGGTACGAGTGCGAGGGCAAGCCCTGCTCCGGCACGCTGCGCTTCGTCACCGCGCCCGAGCAAGCATGGCTCACCGACCTCCACGAGAACAAGCTCGAGGAGGCTGAGATCACCCGCCCCGGCTGGCGGCGCCTGCCCGAGGTGAAGCTCGACGTCCCCGCCTGCGGGATCATCTCCGTGGCGGCCCGCCTCACACCCATCGCCGAGACCGGCCCGCCCAAGGAACTCGGCCCCTCGGCCGAGCCCTATGCCCCCATCCACGCGCGTTACTGGGACCACAACCTCGGCCCCGCACCGGTGGGCAACCTCCCCCTCAGCCTCTGGGCTCGCGGCCCCGTTCCCGTGGGGAAGAACACGCGCTTCTCTCTCGGCCTGAGCAACGACGCGCTCGACCGCGAGATCTCCGGTGTCGTCAACATGATCGCCCCCCCCGAGTGGACCATGATCCCGCGCCAGCTTCCCTATCGCATCGCGCCGGGATCACAGGCCGTCTATGAAGTCATGGTCGTGGTCCCGCCCGAGGCCGAGCCCTGCTTCATCCGCGCCGCCACCGAGCAGCACAACCAGACCGTGCAGGATGTCATCCCCGTCGGCGATGTCCAGCCCCTCCGCGTCACCTTCGCGCGCGAGCCGGAGGGCTACTCGGTCACCATCGCCAACCCCAATGCCGACTATGTCGAGGGCCACGTCACCCTCGTCACACCGCTTGAATCATGGGGCCGCGCGGTGGACTCCTACGCCCTGACCGAGGTGACCCCACGCCTCCACCCCTTCCGGATCGAGGCCCGCGCCGAGCAGCGGTTCACCTTCAAGTTCACCGGCCCCGACCCCAACCTCTGGGCCATCGCCAAAGTCGCCTGGTACGGCACCCTGCAGTACGTGCAGTTGTAGGGCGGCCATCGCCCGGCAGGTTGAACCGCAGAGGCGCAGAGGACGCCAGAGGAACCCAGTGTAGGGCGGGCATCCCATTGCCCGCCGGCCTGCCCGCCTCAGGAGGGCCTGCCCGCCGCAGGAGGGCCTGCCCGCTCCCTGGGAGCGCAGGCGTCTCGCCTGCACCCTAGCAGCGCCTGCATGCGGGCACACCCTTGCCCGCCGGAGGTTGTCCGTCATCGTCCGGTGGAACAGGCAAGGAGCAAGGGCGGCGTGGGCCGGGAACGGCGCATATGAGCCCACTGGCAGATCTGGCGCCAGGCTAACCACTTCCGATGGGCTTCCGTTCAGAGGCCGGTTCCCTGTTGTGCGTCACACACTAATGCCAATGCACCTCGCCTCTCTCGGCGACCGCTGGCGTTTGGCCATTACCCTGCCGGCACCGTTGACCGCCGCCACCCTGAGGTCTACAATGCGAACTACGTGGCGAGGGCCGTGATGTGAGGGAACCTGGCACGACGCGCACGAGGGACGAGCGGATGACGAGCATTTGCTTCTTCAACAACAAAGGTGGCGTCGGCAAGACAACCCTGGTGTGCAACATGGGTTCGTTCCTTGCCAGCCAGTTCTCCAAGAGAGTTCTGTTGTTGGATCTCGACCCGCAGTGCAACTCAACGCAACTTGTGCTGGGCGAGGAACGCCTTGTCACCATGTTCGACGCCGACGGCGGCACTGGAGATCGGACTCTCCTCCAGGTCGTCGAGCCGTTACTGATGGGAGAGTCGAACGTCAGCCCTGAGTCAGTCACCCCCGTCGCGCCACATGAGAACAGGTTCGGGATTGCTTTGATCCCTGGACACCCCCGAGTCGCCATGATCGAGGACAAACTGGGCGCCGACTGGGGCGACATCGCCGGCGGCGATATCGGCGCCTTTCGCAGAGCCAACTGGTTCAACTCCGTCGTCGAGTTCTTCTCGTCCGACTACGATATGATACTCGTTGATGTAGGGCCTTCGCTCGGTGCGCTGAACCGATCTGTGTTAATCGGAAGCCATTATCTCTTGACCCCGATGGGCTGCGACATCTTCAGCCTGATTGGGATCGGCAACATAGCGGAATGGCTAGTCGCCTGGTTTGACAGGTACAGCGTAGGCATGGACCAGCTGCGACGCGCAAGTGCAGCGGCGGTCGCCCGGTATAAACTGGTAGCTGACTTCGATGCGAGGTGCAGGCTGCTAGGGTACACTGTGCAGCAGTACATAACGAAATCAAAGGGCGGAGTGAGGAGGCCGACCGAGGCCTACGAGAGCATCCGTCAGCGTATTCCCGAAACGATAGCGTCGAAGCTGAACAAGCTCATAGACCCGCGGCGCGAAGGCATGCTGGACCTGGGGGATATACCGCATATGTACAGCCTTGTGCCGCTGAGCCAGAGCGCGAGCGCACCGATCGACAAACTCACGAACAAGGATGGCCTGGCCGGAAGCCAGTACCAGAAGCAGGTCGAGTACATGGGGGTCATTGAAGGGCTGTGTAAGCGGTTGCTAAGGTCACTTGATGCAACTGAGTCAGAGGCCGACTGAGGTGGCGGTCACCTGGCCAGAAGCCCTAGTGACCGAGATCGCAGAACGTCGCTGCGTCGTGATCCTTGGCGCGGGGGCTTCGGCGGATTGTGTCGACGCTGACGGAGAGGCGCCCCCAACTTGGTCGGAGCTGCTCCTCGGCGCGGCGGGCAAGTTCCTCGCCGGCCGCCCAGAGATGGACGACTTCAACGCCTATATGGTGAAGGAACTCCTTCTCGAGGCCGCGGAGGTCATCGTTGAGTGCGCCTACCCGGCGGACTACTCGGAGTATCTGCGTGACGCTCTTGGTCGACACCCCTACACGATAGGTCGCATCTACGAGCAGATCGTGAAACTCGACGCTCGGGTCAATGTCTCGACGAACTTCGACGAGATTCTTGACAACTACTGCCGCAATCAGGGTCAGGGTCAACCATATAGTGTGATCCAGTACTACGAACCGAATGCCATTCGTGAACTCCGCTCACGCCGCCGACTCGTCCTGAAGGCCCACGGCAGTGTCTGCGACACCGGCAAGCTAGTACTTACCAGACTCCAGTCTTACCGAGCACGGCGCGAGCACCCTCGCTTCTTCGAACTGCTACACGCGCTGTTCCTAACGAACTCCTTACTGTTTGTTGGCCACAGTCTCAGAGATCCTGACCTCCAGCTGCTACTGGAGAGTGTTCATATGGCTTCCCAGGATACTTTCCCCCACTACGCCCTTGTGCCAGGCGGGAGGCCAGCAGTCGAGAAGAAGATCGTGGGCGAGACCTACAATCTCCATTTGCTCGAGTACGACGCCGGGCAGCACTGCCAAGCTTCTGATGCGCTGGCTGACTTGGCAGACCAGGTTGAGTCGTACCGGGCGGCGCACCCAGACTAAGCAGTGATCCGGCCAGACTTCTGCCCTGCCACCGCCCGGATAGCCCATTCGGTTTCACGCAGCACACGGCGCTACGGCGGACGCAAGCGTTCACAGACGCGCTGGGCACAGAAGGAGCGTTCTGGCCCCAGGGAATGTGCTGCCTACCCGTCGCGCTTATGCCAGCCGGTACGGCGGCACCCGCCCCAGGAGGGGTGTAAGGGTAGGCGAGGGGTAGGTGGGCCCGCTCGTGATAGGTGGTCCGGTCGCGGAAGGGCACCTGAGGCGCCCCTCCGGTCCGAGACAACGGACCTCCGGCAGAACGGCGACGGCAGGGCAGGGGAGACGTTCGGCGGCGCTCTCCCCTTGTGCTTGAGGCGCACTCGGCGATGGCTGCTCTACAATCTGCGCCCTTCGCGTCTTTGCGGTGAACTCGCCGATGCCCAATGGGAACGAGCGGCGAATGCAGGCGAGACGCCTGCGCTCCCAGGGAGCAGGCTGGCGGGGTTCGGAGACCCCGCCCCAGGCGCCTGAGGCGCCCCTCCGGTCCGAAGACGACGGACCTCCGGCAGAACGGCAACGACCATGGCAGGAGGCCCCCTTCGAGTTCCTCAGAGCAAGTCTTCGACGTCGGTCAGGGCAGAATTGCCCATGGCCAAGGGGAACGAGCGGCGAATGCAGGCGAGACGCCTGCGCTCCCAGGAGCAGGCTGGCGGGGTTCGGTGACCCCGCCCTACACACGGCCCCATCCGTCTATCCGTGTTCATCTGCGTCCGAGCCTCCCTGCCGTTTCCCAGCCTTCCGCCTCCTCTGCGCCCTTCGCGCCTTTGCGGTGAACAACAACCCGGCGGGCAAGGCTGCGCCCGACCCTACAGCTTCTTCTCCAGCTCCTCCACCCGTTTGCGCAGTTCTCGGAGTTCTCGCACCATGTCGGGGAGGCGGGCGGCGGCGGCGTCTATGCGCATCTGCTCTTTGATCCGCCTCGCCGGGCGGCCGAGCACTATCTCTCCGGGCTTGACGTCGCGGATGATGTCGGCGCCGGCCGCGCCTACGGAGCCCTCCCCCATCTCGACGTGATCGCTCACCCCGGCCTGCCCCGCGAGTACGACGCCATCGCCCAGCTTGACACTCCCGGAGATTCCTACTTGACCGGCTAGCAGGCAGTTGCTGCCAATGAGCGAGTTGTGCGCGACCTGCACGAGGTTGTCTATCTTCGTCCCTTTGCCGATGACGGTCTGGCCGGTCGTGGCCCGGTCAATGGTGGTGTTGGCGCCGATCTCCACCTCATCTTCGACGATCACCACGCCAACGTGCGGCAGCCACACATGCTGCTCGCCATCCCAGACGTAGCCGAAGCCGGCGCTTCCGATAACACTGCCCGCGTGGACGATAACCCGCGCGCCCACGCGCACGCCCTCATAGATGGCGACATGTGGGTGGATCACGCAGTCGGCGCCGATCTCGACCCCGCGCCCGATAGCGACGAGCGCGTGCACCTGGGTCCCTCGCCCGAGCTTCGCCCCTTCGCCGATCACGGCATAAGGGCCGATTGCGACGCCCTCTCCGAGCGCCGCGTCCTTCGCCACGGAGGCGGTCGGGTCCACGCCCGGCGACATGCGGGAGGGGGGGTAGAAGGACGCCAGGGCCCGGGCGAAGGCCAAACGCGGATTAGCTGCGCGCAGCAGCGGCTTCTTCGCCGCGCGCAGCCCCATGGGAGCGATCACCGCGAGCGCGGGGCCGGCCTCGGCCGCGGTCAGCCGGCGCTCATCCTCGACATATGTCACATGCCCGGGAGCCGCGCTGTCCAGCCCGGAAACGCCCAGCACCTGCTGGTTCCCGTCTCCGCCGGACAGCTCGGCGCCAAGCAGCTCCGCCAGCTCCCCTAGGGTCATCGCGCTCCGCTCTCAGACAGACCGCGCCTTCAGGCAGCGAAGACGAGGCTAGGCCGCAGGCTTCGCGTTGAGCTTCGCGATCACCGCCTCGGTGATGTCCACTCCCCCGAACATCACCGATTCCTTCCGCAGCACCATCGCCAACTTCTGGTCTTCCGCGACCGTCTTCACCGCGTCGTTCACGCTGTCGCCGATGAGCTTCGACAGCTCCTGGTACTTCGTCACGCGGCTTTCCTGAAGCTGAGCCTGCAGGGTGGCGAGGTCCGCCATCCGCGCCTCGTAACGCGCGGTCAACTCCTTCAGCTCGGCCGCTTCCTCAGCGGTGGGCGCTTCCTTCTTGCGAAGCTCCATCAGCCTCTTTTCCCGCTGGTTCGAGAGCCCTTCCAGTTCGGCCAGCCGCGTGTCCCTGTTCTCCGTGGGGGCCGCCATGTGGGAGAGGTCCACGAAATCCTGGCGCTCCGCGTCGGTCAGCATTCGGGTCTTATGCCGCTCCGAAAGCTGCTGCTCCTGACCGCGCTGGAAGTCCTGGAACTGCTGGTTCAGGTCGGCCATCTGGCGATACTCGGCCGCCACGCGATCCATATCCACCACGCCCAGCTTCGGCGGTGCCGCCACCGCGCACCATCCAGCCGCGGTCCCCATCCCCGCCAAGACCGCGCCCAGCGCCACAACCAGCACAACTTGTCTCATTGTGATACTCCTTTGCCTCTGGCTCTCGCCCCTGAAGATACTAGAACATGTGCCTCACGCCGAAATGGGTTTCCGTGCCCTCTTCGCTGAACCCCAGGTCCAGCCGCAGCGCGCCGATGGGCGTTCGCACCCGCACGCCGGCTCCATATCCCACATGGGCGGTGAATGAACCATGCACTACGTCCCCAAAGGCATCCTCGCTCGCCACGGACCCCCCCCAGGCGTCGCCCAGGTCAACGAACACGACGCCCAGCAGGTTGCTCCCCATGGGGAAGCGGTACTCCGAGTTGAGCACCGCCATCCTGGTGCCCACAAAGCGGTCGCTCCTATAGCCTCTAAGGGATTCGCTGCCGCCGAGCAGGAACTGCTCCAGGTAAGGCGGGTCACCCGTGACCGTGCCCGCCAGCAGCCGGAAAGCGAGCACGTTCCGCCTGCCCGCGGGGAAGAACTTCCGGTAGTCGTTGACATACTTGTTGAACTCGACCCCACCCAGGATCAGCCCCGCGAACTCGGCGGAGAAGCGCTCGTACGACCCTCGCCTTGGGTTATAGGATTCGCTTCGCGTATCGTTCACGGCGGCCAGCGTGAGGCTTCTGACCTGCCTTGGCTCGAAGGCCGCCCCCTGGAGGAACTTCTCCCTCTCCTCCTCCGACACCCCGGTGATCTGAACGTCGTCCATCCTCAACCCCAGGAAGACCGTGGTGTTGTCCGAGAACGGCCGGCCGAGGGTCACGTTTCCACCGTTGCGCCTTTCGTCGTACAGGATGCTGCGCCGCTCGCCCTGGTCATCCGTGACGAATGCCTCCCGCAGGATCAGCCGATCGTAGATGCCGGCGCTGAGCTTGGTCTCCGGCGTCATGATCCACGGGTGCTGGTATCCAAGCTCGTAGCTCTCACGGCCGCCGAACTCCCCCCTGATCGTGACCTGCTGCCCATTGCCCCCAAGGTTGGACTTCGTGAGGTCAATGAAGCCCACCAGCCCCTGCACCGAGCTATAGCCTCCACCCACCGAGGCGATACCGGTCCGTCGCTTCTCCACCACAGTGATGATGAGCACGACCTTGCCGGGCTCGGTCCCGACCTCGGCGTCCCGCCTGACCGTCTCAAACCAGTCGAGCGCCGTCAGCCTGGCGACATCCCGCGCCACTTTCCGGTCATTGTAGGTCTCGCCCACCTTCGTTCGTATGTACCTGCGGATGGCATAGGTTTTGGAGTGCGTGTTGCCGGTGATCCTGATCTCCTCGATCTCTCCTTCTGCGATCACCAGTGTCAGCACCCCGTCCTGGCTCATCTTCTGCCCGACAACGAAGGCGAGGATGTATCCCTTGGAGCGGTAGAGGTCCTCGATCGCCAGTGCATCCTTCGCCAGCAGCGGCGCGCTGTAGACCTGCTCCGGCTGCGTCTTCATCACGGCCAGCAGGTCTTCCGGCTTCAGCTCCCTCGGCCCGTCGAATTGGATCTCGCGTATGACGGGGTTCTCCGCCACCCTGAACACGAGGCGGATTCCCACCTCGGTGCTCTCTCGGTCCACCCAGACGCGCTCGAACCAACCGAGGTTGCGCACGGCCTGTGCGTCGGCCGACACCTGCTCCTCGGAGAAGACACCACCAACCTTGCTCTTGATCGCCCCAAGGATTTCATCTGTGGGGATGTGCCGGTTACCCACGACCTCCACACTGACGATAGGCGCGGGGACCTCCAGGGGCCCCTGGATAGGGGTCGGCTGCGCCTCAGCCGGGGCGACGGTTGGCTGGGGCGGCGCGGCCGGCTCCGCGGTCGGCGGGGGAAGCGCGGGCGCCTCGGCCGGCGGCTGCTCGATCCCGGCAGAGGGCTCCTCCACGGGCAGCGGTGCCACCCCCTCCGCTTCGACCTTTATCCCGGTCTGATCGGTGGCGGCGATCGCCCCCGCACAGCACGCCCCGACCAAGACTGCTGCCAGCAGCAGCACGATTAGAGGCGGACGACGCATTATTCCCTCCAGATCAAGGAGTCACACCGACTCGGGCCGCGCGAGCTCGCCCTATCCCGACAGGTAAGGGTCCAGCAGGTCCCGCAGGCGGCTCCGGGCGCGGAACAAGCGCGACTTCACCGCTTTCTCCGGGCAACCGAGGATGTCCCCTATCTCGCGGTAGGAAAGCCCCTGGACATCCCGCAGCACGATAAGCGTCCTGAAATCCGGCCTCAGCTGCTCCAGGCACTGCTGCACCTGAGCCTCCATCTCTCGGGCTTCCAGCCGCCTCTGGGGCTCTTGTGCCTCGTCCTCGATCTCCCGCGCGGTCGCCCCTTCCTCGCCCTCCAGGGGCGCATCCAAGGAGAAGGAATGCACGCGGCTGCGATGCTGCTGTTGCCGGAAATAGTTCTTGCATAGATTGACTGCGATTCGGTACAGCCACGTATACGGATGGGCGTCGCCCCGAAACCGGTCGTACCCGCGCAGCGCGCGCACGAAGGTATCGGAGGTTATGTCGGCCGCGTCTTCGTAGTCGCCGACCAGCCGGTAGACGAGGTTGAAGATCCTCTGCTCGTAGGCATCGAAAAGCGCATCGAAGGCCTCGGCTACCGGCGGCGGGCCGCCCGCTGACAGCGGATCCTCCGCGACTCGGCGATCGTCTGGCAGCGGACCGTCCGCCACTGAGGGCCACCTACTTGGCACGTTCAGAATCGCCTGCCTCGCCATGCTCCCAGCGGCCGTGTCCTCTGGGTTCGACACGCTCGCAGGCAGAAAGTTCGCGGTGGAGTCTACCACATTTGCCCAGGTCAGACAACCGGAGGTAGGAGTTGGTGGTCCTAATATGAGCAAGCAAGCGATGAAAAAGATAGGTTTCCTGGCGGCGTGGGTGGTTGTAGGGGCACTACTTGGCCTCGTTGTAGGTACTGTGAGCAAGCCAACCCGGATGGTCCGGGGTGTAACGGCAGCAGAAGTGGGTCCAGTGGGGCCTACCGAAGGCGTCACTGTACGTGGCCTTCCCGTAGAAGTACAGGATCTTGTCACCGAGCCGAATCTCTGCGATCTCTTGGTCAGTGGGCGTCAGGGATACGGACCCGGTTGCATACGTAACTGCAGGCCAGAGAGCAGCGCCACTAACGGGCACATTGATCTCTTGGACGGTCTTTGGGCTTCCCTGTTGCTCGTAGGTCGCGTCGAACTCCTCCCCCTTCCGCATAATACGTATACTGATCACGCAGTCGGTATGAAGCGCCGGTCCCTTGCCGAAGTTCTGCCACACCGCGCTCACGGTGACTGGCAGTCCCTCCTTGACCATGTCCGCGGTTTTGCTCGGAGTCTGAAGCCTCTGAACACCTACCCTGGCACGCTGATCGTTGCGGGTCAATTCGTGGGCCTGGCAGGCAAGGTACGCGGTCAGAACCAGAACGGCAAGAGTGAGAATCTTGTACCAGTCCCATTGTCGTTTGGGTGGCGCTGGCATGGCTTGCCCACGCTCGTTGCTGGACTGGTTTTGCTGGCGCTGGGATGCCACTGGACTGACGAGGGAATCTGGTGGTGCAACATTGGATACGCCTTCCCCTGGGGGTTGAAGCGTCTTCTTTTCGGGGTTCCCGTCACAATCGCCGGATGCTGGCTTGTCTTCCCAGGCGCACCTGCCTTGTTCGGGTGAAATGGGGTGCACGTCATGCCCAGGAAAGCATTCCGCAAGCATATGATAAGCCCCTCTCCCGCAGAAGACAGAAGACTCTGGTATATCGGGCAGACAGAGGCACTATGCTATCTCGTCGCGCGAGGGAAACTCACTGCGTGGCTGCTTACGCCGACGACATATCTATCTCGCGTTCGGGCGGCCGTCGCGGAGAATCACTGTGCCTGTTCGGTGACTAAACGGGCAGGAGGTTGGGCAGAGGTCTGGGCATACTATAGACTGCTGGCAGCAGAGCTAATCGCGGCGCTACCCGTAGCCCGCGCCCTGCTGCCAGCGGCTGTTAGTGACTGGTACGTTGGTAGCCTGTGCGGCTACTCCACTCCCGTGATAGAAGCGTACATCGCGGGCGGGTAGTGTCCTAGTATCAAGTGCTGGGAAGAAGGTATTTCCTGAAACCTCAAGAACGGGCATGGTGATTTGACGATGGAACACCAGCGAACTTGGGTAAAAGTCAACACCGTTGTTGATGAAGGCATCGCCGAGATCGTGGCAGAAGCAGTCCCTAACCTAAGCAGTCCGGACGGAGCCGTTGCGATTGGGGCTCCGAACCATTTGACACACGCAGGGGGAAGGGCACATACTGCTGCCAAACAGCCCCTTACCCAGCCTTGCCGGCGAACTGCGCGAAGGGTAATATGAAGACGACCCGCTACTTCGAGGAGCAGGTTCTTCGCAAGCGACCGTACCTCCGCCGCGAGTGGTGCGAGCGGATTATCTCTGCGCCCGCGAGGCGGGAGGTCCAGCCGGACGGGCGGGTGCGATTCTGGGGAAAGGTTGCGGAGCTGGGGGGCCGCGTGCTTCGCGTGGTGACGCTTGAAGACGGCGAGACCATCCACAATGCCTTCCCGGATCGTGGCTTTGTGCTCTCCGAGGAAGGAAGGAAGGAAGACCGATGAGGCTGCACTACTATCCCGAAACCGACTCTCTCTACATAGATCTGAGTGCCAAGTCCGGCGTTGACTCGCGCGAGATTGCGGACGGCGTAGTGGTGGATCTCGATGGGGACGGCAACATCGTGGGCATAGACATCCAGCATGCATCCGAGAAGCTGGACCTGAAGACCGTGGAGATAGAGGCCCTTCCTGCCGCTGCCGTAAAGATCGCCTGAGGTCATGCCTCAGGGCTCGCCCCCGTGAGCCACATCTAGTCTCCGGCCTGTTCGCTTGGCTCGCGCAGGCGCTCCTGCTTCAGCAACCGCCAGGCGTCGTCGCAATCGGAGCGAATCTGGCAGATCAGGTCCTCTCTCGTGGCGAAGCGCCTGTCGTTCCGCAGCCGCTCGACGAACTCCGCCTTGACCCATCGCTTGAGGAGAGCGACTCGCAGCCCGTGTTCGACCAGGTGGATTTCCACGCGCCGTTCGCGGGAGTCGCCGAAGGTCGGCCTCGCGCCGATGTAGGCGACCGACGCCCAGAGACGCTTCACCCCGGCCCAGCAGGCATAGATGCCATCGGCCGGGATGAGCTTGCCGGCGGGGAGCTGCAGGTTAGCGGTGGGGAAACCCAGCTCTGTGCCCAGGCCGTCGCCGGGGATGACGAGCCCCTCGAGGCTGTAGGGCTGTCCGAGCAACTCGTTCGCCGCCTGGATGCGGCCGCGCAGGAGCAGCTCCCGGATACGCGTGCTGCTGACCTTGCGCCCGTTGACCATCACTTGGGGCGCCATCGCCACGCTGAAGCCCAGCTCGCTCCCCAGCCTGCGCAGCAGCGCCGGGGTGCCGGCGCCGTTGGCCCCGAACCGCCAAGCTCCGCCGATCACGACGCACTGGACCCGCAAGCGCTCGACCAGGGTCTCCTCCACGAACCGCCGCGGGCTCATGCCGGCCAGGGCTTGGTCGAACTCGACGACCACCGTCATCGCCACGCCCAGCCGCTTGAGCAGCTCCAGCTTCTCGTCGGTCGTGGTCAGCAGCGGCGGGGCGCCGCGCGGATCCACCAGCGCGCTCGGATGCGGGTCGAACGTCAGCACGGCGGGGATGACATTACGCCCCTGTGACATCTTCACCGTGGCGCGGATGACCTCTCGGTGCCCGAGGTGGACACCGTCGAAGACGCCCAGGGCGAGGCACAGCGGCCGCCCGCGCCACGCGTTGACGCCGCGCATGACTCTCACGTCTCGGAATCCCTTTCCGAGGCCAGGACCACTTTGGGCCTCAGCCTGTCGCTCTGATCTACCTCACCCAGGCCGAGGAATCCGCGAGACGGCCCGTAGGCCCGCACAGTCGGCGAGAGCTCGAGCGTCGCCGCCACCTGCTGCCCGTGCAGGAAAGCAGCTTCGCCCGCGGCATCGAGCTGCACCTCCGCAAGATGGACGAGCGGCCAGTCCATTGGCAGCAGGTATGGCGCGGGGTGCGCGCGCAGCGGCCACAGCTCCTCCATCGTCACGGACTGCTCCAGCGCGAAGCGGCCGGCGCGCGTTCTGACCAGGAAGCCGAGGTAGGCGCCACACCCAGCCGCTCGGCCGAGGTCATCGGCGATCGCCCGGACGAAGGTTCCGGCACTGCACACCACGTCCAGCCAGGCCCGCGCCTGTCGCCCGGGCAGCAACTCGAGGAGGTCGAGGGCGCGGATGGTAACGCGCCGGGGCGTGCCTCCGCGCAGATCGCCTGCTCGCGCTCTCTCGTATAGCTTTCGACCTCCTACCTTGGCCGCGGAGAAGGCGGGCGGAATCTGCTCGACGTCGCCGACGAAGCGGGCCATGAGCTGTCGCAGGCGCGCCTCGGTCAGTTCGCCGGCATCTGTGCGCGAGATAACCGCTCCTTCGGCGTCCATGGTGTCAGTACGGACACCGAAGATGACCTCGGCACGGTAGGCCTTCTCGCCGCCTGCGAACTTGAACAAGCGAGTCGCCCGCCCGAGCGAGATCGGCAGCACGCCCGCCGCGGCGGGATCGAGCGTCCCGAGGTGGCCCACGCGGCGCTGATCGAGCGCCGCGCGAACCCAATCCACAAGGTCGTGCGAGGTCATGCCGGGCGGCTTGAGCAGGTTGAGGAAGCCGTCATGCATCTTGCGCGCCCGCGCGGGCGAAGGCCTGCCCGATCACCTCCAGCACCCTCCGGCGCACTTGCTCCGCGGCACCGGTGACGGTACACCCGGCCGCCATCATGTGTCCGCCGCCCCCGAAGCAGAGCGCGATCTCGCTCACGTCAACGGTGCCGTCGGACCGCAGGCTGACGCGCACGCTGCTGTTCTGCGGCTCGACGAGGAGCAAGGCGACGCGCGGCCCGCCAATGGCCCGGAGATGGTCTATGATACCTTCGGTGTCGCCAGGCGCGGCCCCGGTCCGGGCGAAATCCTCGCGGGTGAGCATGACACTGACCACCTGCCCGTCCAGATCGGAGGACAGCCGAGACAGCGCCAGCCCGAGCAGGTGGGTGGCCTCCATGGAGCGTTCCTCATAGACCCTGCGCGCGATCTGATGCGGATCGGCTCCGGCCTCGACCATCTCGGCGGCGATGTGGAGCGAGTGGGCGGTGGTGTTGCCGAAGCAGAACCGGCCCGTGTCGGTGAGGAGGGCGGCGTAGAGGCAGGAGGCCACGGGCGGGGTGAGCTGGATGGCCATGCCCTTGAGGAGGCGGCTGACGATCTCCGCCGTGGCACCTGCGCGGGAGTCAACCAAGCGATCCTCGCCGAAGGCGTGGTCGGTGTGATGATGGTCAATGTCAACGAGATGGGGCAGGGCGGCGAAGGCCGGCTCCAGCGGCCCGAGTCGCGAGAGGCCGTCGCAGTCAAGGACAATGCCAAGCTGGGCGGGCCAGGCGGGGGGCTGGGAGGAGATGCGGTGGGCGCCTGGGAGGAAGCGGTAGTTGTCCGGGACGGGGTCGGCGCAGAGCGCGGCGACGCGCTTGCCCTGGTCTTCGAGCGCGAGCATCAGCCCGAGGAGTGACCCCAGCGCGTCCCCATCGGGCCGGATGTGGGTGCCGAGGTAGAGATGCTCACTGCTGCGTATCAGTCGGATCACCCGGTCCGTGGCGCGGGCGCTCATTCTCTTGCTCATGGCGGATCTGATCCAGAAGGTCCAGAGTGCGCTCTGCTCGCGCGAGCGACTCGTCTATGGCGAACTCCAGCGCCGGCATGGGCCGCAGGTGCAGCACCTTCATCAACTCAGAGCGGATAAAGCCGGCGGCGCTCCTGAGCCCGGCAAGGGTCTCGGACTTGTCCTCGCCCAGGATGCTGACGTAGACCCGCGCGTTCTTGAGATCGGGGCTGACGTCAACATCGGTGATCGTCACCATCCCGACCCGCGGGTCTTTCAGCTTGCGCTGCATGACGGAGCTTATCTCCGAGCGCAGCAGGCGCCGCACACGCTCTATCCGTTGCGAGGGCATGGCATGTCAGTCCTACAGAAACTCCAGGTCTTGCTCCAGCAGCACGACCCGGGGCTCGCCTTCGATGAGGTCCAGGATCTTACCCATGACGCGGTCCAG
>Ga0315291_10003541_pt1 | contig 20166 bp, 15 predicted proteins | sample YL17G12_20_MG_FD_203070 | JGI IMG/M metagenome (GOLD analysis project Ga0315291, IMG submission 203070) | Sediment microbial communities from Yellowstone Lake, YNP, Wyoming, USA - YL17G12_20 | ecosystem: Environmental > Aquatic > Freshwater > Lake > Sediment | place: USA: Wyoming | collected...
GTTTCTATTGAAACTCACGGCGACCTTATCCGTCCCGGTATGAGCGCGGATCTCATCATTTATACCGATTCCAAAAAAGGCGTCCTGAAGATCCCGGAATTTGCGGTGAACGTACGCGACAACAAAAAATTCGTAACTGTTCTTGAAGGTAAAGAAACGATTGAAGTTGAAATAAAAACCGGCCTTTCGGACGGAGAATATATCGAGGTGGTCAGCGGACTTAAAGAAGGACAAGTCTTGGCACTTTCCGCCGATTAATTGATCCCTATGTCTTCACAAAAAATTTCCGACCACCGACCCAAAGAACCCGAAAAGGTCATTGACCCTGTCTGCGGCATGGATACGGGTAAGCTGGAAAAAACAATCCATTATGTGTGGAAAGGGCAGCGTTTTTCTTTTTGCGGACCAGAGTGCCGGGAAAGATTTGAAAAAAACCCGGGGCGCTTCAAAAAAGAACCTTTGATTATCCTTCGGGATGTCCGGAAAATTTTTCAACTAAGTGGAGTAGAAACACAGGCACTCCGAGGGGTTGACCTTCACATCTGGGAAGGAGATTTTGTAGTGATCATCGGGGCCAGCGGATCCGGAAAAAGCACGACCTTAAACATGATGGGGCTTTTAGACCTGCCTTCGTCCGGCGCCATCCAGATCAAGGGTCGGGATACTTCCACCCTGAGCGAAGCTGAACTGGCCGCCATGCGATCCAGGGCATTTGGCTTTGTGTTCCAGCAGTTTAATCTGATCCCCTGGCTCACGGCCTTTGAAAATGTTGCGCTTCCCCCCTTATTTGCAAGGCAGGAGGTCAATGAAAAAAAACTGATCAGCTTATTTAAAGATATCGGCCTTGAAGAACGAATGGCCCATCGCCCTAAAGAACTATCCGGTGGCGAACAGCAGCGGGTAGCGCTTTTGCGGGCGTTGGCCAATAATCCGGATATCATCATCGCCGACGAACCTACGGGCAACCTGGATTCGGAAACCGGAGAAAAGATCCTGAAAATGCTCATTGATCTGAATCAGCAGCAGAAAAAGACGCTGATCATCGTGACCCATGACGCGAGCATTGCCAAAAGGGCCGACCAGATCATCACCCTGAAAGACGGCATCGTGGTTGCCAACCACAGAGCCCACATGGCTTACATATAATAAAATGTTCAAAAAATTTTTAATCCTCACATTCAAAGGCATACGTTACCGGACGCTTCGGAGCTGGCTAACCATTCTGGGCATCGTTATCGGCATCATGCTGGTGGTGATCATTTTTGCTTTAAGCGGCGGCATCCAAAAGGCCGTACGGGACACATTGCAGATGTTCGGATCAGACTTGGTGGTCATTTTCCCTGGAAAGGAAACGAACCCGTTGGTCGGTTTTCTGGGAGGGCAGAAATTCCGTGAAAAAGATCTGATGGCCTTAGAGAACATTGAGGGAATAGACTTTGTCATTCCCATGGACGTCGCCATGATGAACGTGGAATTTAGGGGAGAGAAAAAATCCGTCATGATCCACGCGGCTCCATGGAAAAGGTATAGTGAAGTTTTGGAAAGCTCGCAAGGCGTTGACTTGGCACAGGGACGGTGGCCGCTAAGCGACCAAGTGAACGAAACCGTGCTGGGTTACCTGACCGCCAAAAGTCTTTTTAAGAAAAACGTGTGGCCGGGGGATGAAATCATCATCAAATCCAAACGTATGAAAGTCGTCGGCACCATCACCGAAATCGGCAACCAGATGGACGACAACGTCATTTTCGTTTCCCTGGAAATTTTCCGTAACCTGACGGGCGCTCGGGGCGGGACGGGAACAGCCCTCGTCAAATTAAAACCCAGTGCCGATATCAATTTGGTGACGCGTCAGATAAAGTTCCAATTGGGAAAGCAAGAGGTCGTCCGCGATTTCTCTGTGCTGACGCCCGAAAAAGCCGACAAGCTCGTGGGCAACGTGCTTTCGATTGTGGAGCTGGTGCTCATTATCATCGCCTTCATTTCACTCATTGTTGGCGCCGTCGGGATCATGAACACCATGTACACGTCCGTCCTGGAACGCACCCGGCAAATTGGAGTGATGAAGGCAATCGGCGCGACCTACGATAATATTTTATCCCTCTTTCTGATTGAATCAGGCATGATTGGACTTTTTGGCGGGTTGCTGGGGATTTTGCTGGGGCTTCTTTCCGCCTACGGAATCGGGGCCGTTGTGGCCCGCATGGGCATACGGGGTATTTTTTCCTGGTCGGCCGTGGATTATTACGGACTCTTTGCCGTGCTTTTGATCACCTTCATTACCGGCGTTATTGCCGGGATCCTGCCTGCCCGCCAGGCAGCAAAAATGGAACCAGCCCAGGCGCTTAGATACGAATAAACGACTAACACCCTTCAGTGACTGGCAGGGGGGCTACTGAGAATCCTCTCGCTGCCCCTGAACCGAAGCTTGCGCCTGGTTCAGGGTTGCTTCTAGTGCTCAAATAGTCGTCGCGCGACTCCCCGTTCGACTACGCTCAGGGTCGTCGGCTTCTCCTTTTTCGCATTTCTTACATTCTCACTCGCTTCGCCTCTGTCGCTCGCGAGCGACGTGGCTTCGCTCGTTGCGAGGTCGAGCCTGCCTGCCGGCAGGCAGGCTTCGTAATATTCGCTTGCGTCCTAACGGACTTCGCTCATTTACTCAGGCGAACCCTAGGTTCGTTTGTCCGATTCTGCCAAAAAAGGGGTCCCCACGAAATGCGAGGCAAAGAGGAAGGAGAGGGGTATTTCGTGGGGCGGGACCCAAAAGTGGGTAAAACCTGAAGAAAGAGGCTCGGTTAGAGACTCATTCGTAAGGTGCAACCCATTTTTGGGTGGCAGGGCCAAGGGGAATCGAACCCCTGTTGACGGAATGAAAACCCGTTGTCCTAACCACTAGACGATGGCCCCACGTCGGCATTTTACTTCAACCTTTATTTCAGAACGCTTGCATGGTATGCAGGGAAATTATACTTAGTAAGTAAGTAAAGTCAAATTACGCTAATCAAAAAGATTAGCAATATTTTTACTGCTATATTACTTTAAACAATTACTCACAATTAATTATTCTCGTTCCACTGCTCCCCTGGGTCATCTATGTCATCACCAGTTGTGATAACAATAACCCTTCCTCTAAATTCAGCCTGTAGATTCCTTCTTTCTGCACGCCAACTGATCTCATCTTTGATTGCGGGAGTCAGTTGATTTTCTGTAATCCTACCTTTATTGCCTAAAACTTCATTGATTTCAGCAATTACGGCATCTTTTAGATAATCCGCGGAGCGATAATCAATCTGGACTTCATGCCCTAATGGCAAAAATTCCTGTGAATGTGAAGTATTTGTTGATCTTTTCATAATTTATATAGGTTAAGGATGTTATTAAAACATAATTTTGAATAAAAAGCAAATGTATTTATGTTTCTAGGAATTTCTGTATACTATAAAACTGTTCAATAAGTTAAGTTATTATGATAAAAAGAGCTCTCATTTCGGTTTCAGATAAAAATGGAATCGTTGACTTCGCCAAAGGTTTGTACGCAAAAGGCGTGGAAATACTTTCAACTGGCGGAACCGCGAAACTTTTACGTGAAAATGGGATTGATGTCCTAGACGTCGACAAATACACAGGTTTTCCCGAGATGATGGACGGAAGGGTAAAAACATTGCATCCAAAAATCCACGGCGCGCTTTTGGCAGTAAGGGATAATGATGAGCATATGAAAGCGGCGAACAAACATAAAATAAATCTGATAGACCTCCTTGTTGTAAACCTATATCCGTTTGAGAAAACTATAAGCAAAAAAAACGTGAAACTTGAGGAGGCAATTGAGAATATCGATATCGGCGGGCCTAGCATGCTTCGGAGCGCGGCAAAGAATTTCCGTTTTGTTACTGTAGTCTGTGACCCGCATGATTACGGATGGGTATTAAAAGAAATCGAAAAAAATGGTGAAACGAGCGAAGAAACCAGACGGAAGTTGGCTGAAAAAGTTTTTGAAACAACGGCAAATTATGACAGCACGATAGCAAATTATCTGACTGGCGGAAAAATTAAAAATATTATTGTGCAGAAAATCGGCGACCTGAGGTACGGTGAAAATCCGCATCAGAAAGCCGCGTTTTACAAAGAGCATAACCATTATGAGGGCGCGTGCATACCAAAAGCCGAGGTTTTACAGGGCAAAGAACTTTCTTATAATAATATTATGGATTCAGATGCGGCGCTAAGTTTGGTCCGAGAATTTGATAAACCATGCGTCGCGTTTGTTAAACACGCCAACCCATGTGGAATAGCTATCGGCGATACTATTAACGATGCTTTTGTGCACGCGTATGAATGCGACCCGAAATCAGCTTTTGGCGGCGTGATAATTTTCAACAGGACATGCACGGCTGATCTGGCGGAAACGATTGTCAGTAAATTTTTTGAAATCGTCATCGCTCCGGATTTTGATAAAAAAGCGATTGAAATATTTAAAGCAAAACCGAATCTGCGCGTATTGAAATTAGGAGAGATCAAACCCGAAAAACAAGGCGAGACATACCGTAAAGTAAGTGGCGGCTTACTGGTGCAGGATCTGGACACAAAAAGGATTACAAAAAAAGATATTAAAGTTGTAACAAGAAGGAGACCAACAGATAAAGAACTGGAAGACCTGCTTTTCGGCTGGCACGTGGTTAAGCATGTAAAATCCAATGCGATTGTTTTAGTTAAAAACGGTATGACCGTTGGTATCGGCGCTGGCCAGATGAGCCGAGTGGACTCTGTTGAAATCGCAATTAAAAAGGCGTTGGACAGGGAAGATGGTTCCGTAATGGCTACCGACGCTTTCTTTCCGTTCCCTGACAGCGTCGAACGTGCCGCTGAGCGAAAGATAACTGCGATAATCCAGCCAGGCGGTTCGATAAAAGATGCTGAAGTAATCAAAGCTGCGGATAAACATGGAATTGCGATGGTATTTACGGGGGTGAGGGCTTTTCTTCACTAAAAACTATTAATTATCTCATATTTTATATCTGATATCTCATATCTTACGATTAAAAAAATAATAGATATGAGATATAAGATATGAGATAATGTATTTTGCTATGATTTTAGATGAAGTAAAAAAACAGCTTAAATCACTTCCTGCTTTTAGAAAAGTAGTTGTTGGCGTGTCTGGCGGAGCGGATAGTGTGGCATTGGCGCTTATTTTGATCAAACTTGGTTACGATGTAACAATCGCCCATCTTAATCATGGTCTACGTGGCAAAGACAGCGATAAAGACGCTGATTTTGTAAAAACCCTGGCGCAAAAATGGAAAGTGCCATTTGTTACATGTAAAGTTACAATCCAAAAAAAGGGAAATTTGGAAGATCAGGCCCGTAATATCCGCTATGGATTTTTGGAAAAAATAAGGGAATCACAGAAAGCCAAATTTGTCGCTGTCGCGCATCATCAGGATGACCAGGTTGAAACGATTTTGTTACATATCAATAGGGGTGCGGGTTTGCGAGGGATGTGCGGAATGAGTTTTATTAAAGGAACTGTTATCAGGCCGTTTTTGAATATAAGTAAAAAAGATATTTTGTCGTATTTAAAAAAGGAGAACCTCAGTTATCGCACAGATGAAAGTAACTTTAACCTTAATTTCAGCCGTAATTATTTTAGACATGTTGTCATTCCAAAACTAAAGCGCAAACATAAGAATTTTGAAAGTAATTTACTCCGCCTCTCTGAAATCGCCCGAAAAAAGATAGTTAAAATTGAAAAACAGGCTAAGCATTGGATTGAAAACCATGTAACAAATAACGAATTTAAGAGATCTTTATTTTTGACTCTCGCTGATAATGCCCAATCAGAAGTTATTTTTATGTTAACCGGATATGATGATATTTATAGGCATTCAATTAATGAACTTAAAGAATTTATCAGGAACGGCACTACCGGAAAACAGAAAAAAATCTGTAACAAAGTCTTTCATATTTGTTACGATAAAATAATGATTGCCGATTTAGCACAGCCTCCTGACTTGCCAAAAATAAAGCTAAGCAAAAAGGAAATTAAATGGGGAAACTGGCTTCTTAAATATCGTGGGCGAGCTTCCATTTATGTGCGTCAATGGAAATCGGGAGATAAGTTCGAGCCTTTAGGAATGCAAGGTAACAAAAAGTTACAGGATTTTTTTGTTGATAGGAAAATTCCTAAAACTGAACGCCCTTATATACCTATTATTGTCGATAATGATGATAATATTTTGAGCGTTTCAAACTTTCGCGTTGCCAAAAATGCCACTCATCTGAAAAAATATTTACAAATTTACCATGATTCACATGATTAGCATGATTAAAATGATTAATAAAATATTTCCTATAATTATAATCTTTTCAATTTTTGTTGTTCCGATGGCAAATGCGGATTTTTCTTATCGGCTGGAAGTAAATGAAGTTATCGGCAACAGGAATATCGTGATTACTTATCCTCAGACAAATGATAAATACCTGCTTTATGTGAAATTAGGTTGCGGGACTTTTCAAAAGGGGCAAATGGTCGAGCTTGTGACAGATGGCGATCTGAGCGGAGGTAATGATTTGATTAAAGCGGATCCATCGCATATATGCGTAATCGAACAGGCAGATTTATTCACAAATAAAATTTACGTTCAGGAAGTTTCATCAGATTACAGAAAGGCGTATGTGAAAGGCGAGGATGATCAACAATATTACATAACTTTAGGATCATACTGCGCTAAAATATTTGGTTACAGGAACACTTTTGTCTATGTTTTACAGGCGGGAAAATCATTATCCAGAAGCGACAAAATATTTCTGCCAAATCGTGAAGGCCAATGTTCAATTTTATATCTTGAAAAAATAGAACAATCTCAGGCACAAAAAAAAAATGTTAATTTAGACAAAGTGCCGACAACTGTGGTCAACGTGAAGGCGTTTCCCAGAAACGGGCGCGTCTTTTTGGCGTGGCAAAAAGCCCAGGACGATAAGGGCGTATCACATTATATAATCAGTTACACTAAATATTCAGTAAGTACTAAAGATGTGCCTTTTGAAGATATGCCAAATCAAATTACGACTAAAAAAACTTATTATACTGTGGACGGCCTTGAAAATGAGCAAACTTATTATTTTTATGTTTTGGCAGTTGATACAAGCGGAAATGTAAGCTCAAATTGGAGTGAGGAAGCTACCGCTACTCCTAAGACTTCCATTTTTGAAGGTAAATCAGCAACCGAAAAACCGGAACAGATGAGTATCAAAGTAGAAAAGGAAACGATTGGTTCATTTTTAATCAGCTGGACGCCCGTATCTGGAGCCAGGCAAACAGTTATACTGGAAACTGACGGGAAAAGAGTATTCACGCTTAACACGTACCAAAAAAGCAACATACGGATCTTGAAAAGCGATATGCGCAAAGGTAAAAAACTGACTATCCGTATACGCGCATACGATATTTACGGCTCTATGAAGGAAGAATTTTTTAATTTTGATTTCTGAAAATCAAAATCAATCATTTCGCATTTGGTAATTCGCATTTCGCAATCAATTCCGCACTTTTTTATTTGGCATTTAATCTTAGATCATTTCGTATAAAAGGTAGTTGTAGGAAATTCACCAGCACGATTCACACAATCAATTAATATGAAAAAAACACACTACGTAAAAAAAATTCGTAAAGATTTTCCCAATATCCAATTTAAGAAAACTGACATAGTAACTCATGGTTGGGACGATGACGTAATTCTTCTAGATAAAAAAATAGTTTTCGTTTTTCCAAAGACGAAACCGGAGTCCGTGGCAAAACTTAACAAGGAATTAAGAATTCTGCCAAAACTAAATAAACATGTCTCCTTATCAATACCTAACTTCATATACATACCCCCGGATAAATCATTCGCAGGCTATAAATATATTAACGGTGAACCGTTGACTACTAAAATATTTCTAAGCCTAACCGATAAGCAACAAAATTTAATAACAGCACAAATAGCAAAATTCCTGAGTGAACTGCATACTTTTCCAAAAGCAATAGCCAAAAGAAATGGTATAGATTTAGCATGGTCAGAAAATGACGCAAGAAATTATTATGAAAAACAGGTTAAAGCCGTTTATAAAAAACTCAACAAAAATGACCGTACCATTTTGCAAAAGCTCTTTCTCGCAACAGCCAAAACGGTGGGACTAAGGCATAAAAAAGCACTCGTTCATCAGGATTTTACAAACGATCATATAATTTTTGACAAAAAACTGAAAAAAATAAGTGGCGTCATTGATTTCGGTGACATTCAAATTTCCGACCCCGCCATTGATTTTGCTGGCTTATGGGAATACGGAGAAAAATTCGTTGGTAAGGTAATAAAAAAGTATCAGGTCTATGACCCAACTCTGAACGAACGGAGTTGGGGATGGCATGTTTATCACTGTATCGGGCTAATGTACTGTGGCATTACTATGCAGCGAAAAGATTATTGGGAAACGGGATATAGGATTATAGCGAATTACTACTAGATCTGATGTGCTGGTGAACTACCTACAACTATTCACTTTTATGCGATGTTATTTTACAAAAAAATGCTAAATCGCGTCGCTCGCGAGCGAGATTGATAAATGCAAAATGGCAATGCGAAATCAAATTCATTATTTAATGAATTTGATATACTCTTCTCTAACAAAATACCAATTGCCGTTTTCTATCAGGAGCATTGAATCTTCGCCAGATGTGCATGACATTCCTTTTAGGGATTCTTCCGGATTATCAATGTTTACGGCCTTGTCCCCAAAAGCCAATTCAGGTTCACTGGATATCAGGACCATATTTTTGATAAGTATCTTTTTTTGTTCTTTTGTGTAATCAACATAATTGCATTTTCTTTCCTGATAAGCCTGATGCGCTTCTGATAACAGTTGATTTTTTTCACGTTCTTCTAAAACCGTTTCTACACTTGTAACAGCTGGCTTTATGAAATGTTTGTTTACATACTCAACGTAACTCTTGTAACTTCCGTAAGCCGTGATGATTATTAAAAAATAAAGCAACAGCGATATCACAAAAAAAACTATCCCATATATCTTCTTTTCAATGCTTATCTTTGTGCTTTTTCGTATATTTATCAAATAAATGAGGATCATGACCAAAGCGAGCAACAACGCGAACAGCTTGAATTCCCCTGAAGCCATGGTCAATATTGGTACCAATGGAGTTAAAATAATCAGGATTATGAATAAAACGCCAAGGGCAATAATGAGAGCATATCTGATTATTTTTTTATGGTGGACTTCGGACCTGATTAAAACATCAACCACCCATTCCCAATTTTTTCTTTCAAGCTGGTTTAGAACCAATATAATAACTAATTCAAGAACGGAAAAAAATATGGAAAATACTATAAAAAAAATCAAAGTGGGCAGAATTTCGCTGAATATTAATTGATCCATTTTTATGAAAAATTATTTTAACCAATTTAACATTAATCATTGTAACTCGTAATTTGTAATTTGTAATTGGTAATTTTTTTCGGTCTAAAATTACAAGTTACAAATTACTAATTACAATAAATGGAATGATTTGCATTTTTCTTGTATATAAGGTAAAAGTAAAATAGGTTGTAAATAAAAGGCAATGTATAAATTTATTTTAAAATTGGCTTTCGTGATAATAGGTATTTATCTTCTTTTACAAATACCTTATTTCAAGTCTATCGGAGAATCTGTTAAAAAGGATTTTTTTGAAAAAGTTGGAAATGTCGTTGCGGAAGTTGATCGAATAAGGGGCAAAGTCGATGAAACAACCACAGCAGTAACTGAAATTAAAGATAAGGTCAATCAAACAAAAGAAACCGTAAATAACGCCTTAACAAAAGTCGGCAATGCGGTTAACACTGTTGAATCAGCATTTAATAAAGAGGAAAAATTACCATCATCTGAAACCCAACCGAATACCGATACTGGAAGCGATACTGCAAAAAACCCCAACCCTCCTGAAAACAGCACTACAAATCCGGCTAAATAAGAGTTAGGTAAAACCACGAAAATTTTACCTTGTTCAAATTTTACCAAAGACTTACAATTAAGTCTTGTTTTTTAACAACATGTCAACATGTCTATTGAAAATCCACCTGATGTAGATCGGCCAGAATTATTACAAAAAGCCGAAGTTGCTGTAAATGCCTTTTTTGAAACGGTCGGTAAATTTTCCAAGGCCAGCCCTTCAACATGGCAAGAAGGTCGAAAAATCGAAGAACAACTTATGGCTGAATTCGACAGCAAATTGCAATCTGCAGCTCAAGCTTGCCGTGAGGCAAAAGAAGGAGGATGTAATGTATCTCATCTAGATACGAGGATGACAATATATTTTGCTTCTAACCCGATGAATCGATTTTAAAAAATTTGCGGCATCAGCTAACTTAGCCAAAACGGCTCCGCAATTAGTGCGCATCCCGATGGTCGGCAAATTGTACCAATTGCTCAGCCCAAATTTATCCCGCATGAGTCGGGCTAAACTTTGCTTAGATTAACGTCAAGCTTAATTTCCGCTTAACAAAATTATGCTCAGCGCGGCAATTGAGGCTGTTTCTGTGCGCAGGATCCTTGGGCCAAAACTGAACAGGCTGGCATTGTTTGCCATAGCGTGGTCGATTTCTTTTTGGTCAAAACCGCCTTCTGGCCCTATAAAAATATGGGCGATTTTAGTTTTTTTAATACGCGGCAAATAATCCGTTAACATTTGTTTGTCTTCATATTCATAAGCAACATACGCGTTGTCGGTTTTTTCAATAGTGTCGTGAAAAGATACTGGGTGATGGATAAAAGGGATTTTAAGGCGCCGGCTTTGCTCAGCGGCTTCAGTGGCAATAGCCAGATTGCGTTCAAATTTGCCTTGTCTGTGCTTTTCCGTCCGATCCGTGATCAGGGGGTAAATGTGGCTGACACCGATTTCCGTTGCTTTCTGTATGACCAATTCAAAAAGCGCAGATTTTTTTGGGATAGCCTGATACAGATGGACTTCGATATCAGGTTCTGTGTCGCGTTTTATCTCCTCAACGATGTTGCCAAGAACCCTGCGCCTGTCTATTTCCAAAATCTCGACTGAAAATTCCTTTTCTTTTTCTGTAAAAAAGCTGAATTTGCTTCCTGCGCGCATACGGAGGACTTTTGAAAGCTGAAAAACCAACCGAGGATCGCTGATATCTATTACATTGTTCCTGATGTCCGGTGATGGGATGTAAAAGCGGTACATTTTACAATTGTGGCTACAATAGTGGCTACGGTTGTGGATGTTTTATAAACCACAATAGTAGCCACAAAGCGTAGCGAGTAGCCACCATTGTATTCATTCATTAGAAAATATTTCCCTCGGCTTCGCCCCGTTAACAGGCCCAATTACTCCGTTTTCTTCCAGAATATCAAGAAGGCGGGCGGCGCGGGCATACCCGACACTAAGACGTCTCTGTAAAAGCGACGCAGATGCTTTGCCGGTTTCTTTTATTACCTGTAAAGCGTCGTTATACAGATTATCCTGGGCCATGCCATCATTTCCGGTTCCCACGATACCTGTGTCTATTCCGCCTTGCTGAGATGCAGTTGTAATTTCTTCATCGTAAGTCGGCTGGATGGTTAATTTTATGCGGTTTGTGACTTTTTCAATTTCTTTGCTGGAAACGTAAACGCCCTGCACGCGGATAGGCCTGCTCATGTTGCCGGGTAAATAAAGCATATCCCCCATTCCAAGAAGGTCTTCGGCGCCTATGCCATCGATAATCGTGCGGGAATCCACTCCGTTTGTCACGGTAAACGCAATGCGAGCGGGGATATTGGCTTTAATGACACCGGTTATGACGTTTACACTTGGTCGCTGTGTGGCGATTATCAAGTGAATCCCTACCGCGCGCGCCATTTGGGCGATACGGCAGATCAGGGCTTCAGTTTCTTTTTTTGTGGCCTGCATCATCAGATCAGCAAGCTCATCGATAACAATTACGATTTTGTACATCTTTTTCGGTTCAGCCGCATTGTATTCGTCGATATTTCGATAGCCCCTTTCGGCAAATAATTGGTAACGGCGGTTCATTTCCGCGACCGCCCATTTGAGTGAGGAATGCGCTTTATCGGATTGAGTTATAACAGGCGTCAGCAAATGCGGAATGCCGTTATAAGCTGTAAGTTCAACGCGTTTCGGGTCAATCATGATGAATTTAAGGTCCTGAGGTGAATTCTGGTAAAGCAATGAAAGCAGGAACGCGTTCATTCCGACTGATTTTCCAGAGCCCGTCGCACCAGCTATCAGTATATGAGGCATCGCGGCAAGGTCATCGACAACGGGCGTACCGCTTACGTCACGGCCGATTGTGAGTGTGAGTTTTGAATTAAGGCTCTTGAATTCCGCGCTTTCCAAAAGTTCCCTTAACCTTACTACCATTCGCTTTTCATTGGGCACTTCGATTCCGACAAGCGATTTGCCAGGAATAGGCGCTTCGATACGTATCGATTTTGCCGCAAGAGCCAAAGCGATGTCGTCTTTTAAGGCAGTGATTTTCGTCAGTTTAACTCCTTCGTAAGGCTGTAAAGTATACTGCATAACAGATGGGCCGATATTCACGTCTTTCATGACGACATTGATGTCAAATTGGGCAAGTTTGTCGCGAATTTTTTCAGCGTTCGACTTTAAAACTTTATCGCTGACCAATATTTGGGATGTAGCGTCGCTTAAAAGATTTAATGAAGGCAGTTCCCAGTCGCTGTAGTCGATTTCTTCTACAATTTTTGGCTCAATTTTTTCTTTGGGAACCTGAGGTTTTTGAATTGTTATTTTTATAGGCTGTTTTTCAAAGATTTTGGGTTCAAATTTTTTGGGTTCTTCTTTCTGCTCCTGGGCAATATTCGGTTTTACGATATTCAGTTCGCCTTCTTTTATCTGGTCTTTTAATCTTGCCGGGTTTCTTGTGGCGATTTTTAAGCCGCGGCTTGGCACAAAAAATAATATGATTTTCCTCAGTGAGATTTCAAATGTGATGATAATCGAGATCACCAGAAGTACACTTAAAACAACTTTCGCTCCGGTATCTGAAATGAATATCCGAAGCAATACCGAAGACAAAAAGCCGGTGTATCCGCCATACTGCTCAACATTATTCAGCATGGATTCCATATTTGTGCGCATATGCACAAGGCCTAAACCTGAAAAAACCAAAAGCGCCAAACCGAGATACCTTGCGGCATCGAGCCTTATCCTGCGGGATATAAAGAGAGTGATGCCCAAAAGCAAAAAAAGTATGGGGAGCGCGTATGTGCCTATACCAAAAATGAGCCTAAGATATTTATCCAGATAATTTCCAAGCATCCCGGCTTTACCGGTTATGACCAGATAAAAAATCACGGCAAGACCGATGTATACAACTGCTCCGACTTCGCGAGCCACGCCTGATTCTAGTTCGATCTTAAAGTCTTTTTTGCGAAGGCGGGTTGAACTTCTTCTTGATGTAAGTCTGGGCATAATTATTCCTTTTTTACTGAGCTAAAATATACCTTGTTTATTGTATGTTAATAGTTAGCTGATTGTAAATCGAAATATGTTTCCATGAACTGTATGCCGTATCCTCAAACTCACACTCAAAACTAAAAGTCGTGTCAGTTTCAGCAACAGTTTGGGGATACATTGAGGAAAAGCCCGCCGCCCAAGCCCTGTGGGGGGCCAGGACAAGGGCGACGGGGTGCTGCTGCTCGTAGAAGGGGGCGGGACCAACGGCGTAGATGCCATGACCCAGACTTCAACCCCTTGTTTTAGTTAAGCCCGCCGCCCAAGCCCTGTGGGGGGCCAGGACAAGGGCGACGGGGTGCTACTATTCGTAGCGGGGGGTGATCAGGGGTCGGCGTAGTAGCCGAATACCCTGGCTTGCACGCCCGCCTGGAGGTCGATGATGGCGGGTGGCGGTGTGTCTGGATGATCACTGACATCGCCGAACTCAACCGTGTAGGATCCGGGGCCGAAGAGTCGGCAATTGGTGAAGACGATGCCGTCTTGCGGTGGGGACACGCTCGTGAACGTGTCGTCCGGGTAGAGGTGGTTCGTCACCTTGCAGCGCGTCGAGATGTTAGACCCGATGCAAAGCTGTCCGCCGAGGAACGCCTTGTCGCCTTCGGTCGTGTACACGGTGTACTCGACCGTGGTCCGGGAGCGGTGGCTGGTGCAACCGACCAGACAGACGAGAGAGAGAACGACGAAGTGCTTCATTACGGGCCTCCTGTTGGTTTGTAAGAGCAGCGTACTTGCCCAGAAACGAGCCAGGCACAGTGCCGGCTTTTTCATGGTCGGTAATTATACAAGTTTTTTTTAGATTTGTCCAGTAATTTATTTCAAACTTTAATTGCGAACTCCTAAAAAGCCAAACTCCAAATTACAAACTCTAAGTTCCAAGCACCAAGTTCCAATTTGTTTATCGGTAATACTTATATTTTAGAATTTGGAACTTGGATCTTAGAGTTTAAAGGGTTTGTTACGTTTCAATCGTTTAAATTACTTACGTTCAGCTTCCCCTGTTGGTCCTTTACCTTTTAAAACCCCTTTGTATTCAAGCTTGTAGATATGAAGGAAGGCTAGCGTCAGGGTAAGAATAAAAGGTCCAAAGATCAAACCTTTTAAACCGACTACGAACGCTCCGCCAAGCAATACCAGCAAAACCGCTAACGGATGAAGAGCGGTAGACGATCCGATAAGATAAGGTTTTACGATATTGTCAGCTATCGAAACAACACCCATGCCCCAAGCAAGTAAGAAAATTGCGGCAAGATAGTGATGCCCAACGGCGAGAGCTATTACAGCCGGTATCCATATGATAGATGTTCCGATATATGGTAACGGTGAAAGCATTGCAGCAACCGCGCCCCAGAACGCGGCATTATTTATGCCCGCTACCAAAAATGCTCCGCCGACCAAGAGCCCTTGTACAATCGCGGCGCCGAAAATACCATATATTATTCCATAACTTAGATCAGAGAGTTTTTTAAAAAGTTCCTTCCTATATTGCTCAGATAGAGGCAATATGGAATTGATATAATTTTTTAGCCTTTCCCCATCGCGCAAAAAATAAAACATGGCGAATAAAAAAATCATCATATGCAAAACAAAAAGCGACAGGTTTTTCAGAATATTCGTAGTCTGGCTAAGAAGGATGGTGCTTATTTTGCCGACAAAATCACGTGCTGTGGATATGATATCAGATGGTGAAATCGGTACATAAAGGCTAATTTTTTTAACCCATGCCTCAAAAAACCCTTTTTGCAGTAAAGATGGTATTAAATTGATGTCTTTCGAGGTCAACGCGGTGATCTTATCGCTTATGGCCACATAAGCGCCGGCCGCCTGATCTACAACGAGAAAGAAAAATAATGTCAAAGGAATAAGCAGAATAATCGCGACCAAAATAAGAGAAAGCATGGCGGATAATGTGGGCGGGATGTGAATTTTTTTATTTAATAATTTGTGCAAAGGATAGACTCCTGTAACGACTATTGCTGCAATAAGCAGGGTTCCAAAAAATGCCGCCATGAATTCAAGAAGAAAATACACAAGGATCAAAATGACACCTAATAAGAAATACTCCTGGATGTCGACTGTGTGATTGCTTTTTTGCTGCATACTTAAAATTTATTTACGGTTTTAGGTTATCAGATAAACGCCTTGCAAACAAGTGATGCAATTCGCAATTCGTATTTCTGATTTCGCAATTAATTTAGCATGTATCATTTTACAATTTTATATACAAAATAAATGCTGAATATTAAATGCACAAATAGGAATGCGAAATACGAAATCTGAAATGCGAAATTATTTATTATTTCTTTGTCTTATAATAATTTTTCTTCCCTCGTGTAATACCAACACCACGAATGCGCCTATGATAGGATAAATCCAGTCATTAAAGTGCATTGACGCAAAACCAAACCATTCTGAAATAGCTTTCACATAAATCAAAGACAAGATTAATAAAACCGAGATGAGAAATGCGGACCATAGTTGAGGATTTGTAAAAAGGTAGCGTGAAAAAATGCTTTTTTCAGTGCGTCGGCTTATTATATTCATAAACTGCCCAAGAATTATTCCGCTGTACGCCGCTGCCCTTGCAACTTCTACTGATTTGCCTTCAAAATAATATACCATTAAAAATGAAAAAAATCCCGCTGCCCCCATCCAGAAACCATAAAAAAGCATGCTTATAAGGCTCTTTAAATTAACTATATGTTTGCTAAGATCCCTTGGGGGTTCTTTTAATAGTTCCTCTTCCGGAGGGTCAAAAGTCAATGCTGTTAAAGGCAGCATTTCCCCGATAAGGTCAACTGCCAATATCTGTACCGCGGTGATTGGCGCTGGCAACCCTAAAGCCATACCAATAAATCCGATAAGCACGCAAAATAATTCCCCATTATTAGATGTGATGGTGGAAAGGATAGTTTTCTTAAGGTTTTTAAAAATAGTCCGGCCTTCTTTAATAGCTTCCACTAGAGTGTGGAAATTATCATCAAGAAGTACTATTTCAGATGCTTCTCTTGCTACCTCTGAACCCATTTTACCCATCGCAACACCGATGTCTGCTTTTTTAAGGCTTAATGTGTCATTGACCCCATCGCCTGTAACTGCGACTACCTGCCCCGTTTGTTTTAAAAGAGTTACTATCCTGTATTTATCCTGAGGCGAAACTCGGGAAAATATAACTGATTTTTCTTTAAGAATTGCTTTTAATCTAGTATCAGAAATTGATTTTATGATGTCGCCGGTGAATGACTTAAGTTCACCTGTGTCGGATTCCATGCCGATTTTTTTAGCAATTGCTTTTGCAGTTTTTTCATTATCCCCAGTTATCATCATTATTCTGATATGGGCGTCGTACGCGGCTTTTATCGCCTCTTTCACGCCTGCTCTTGGAGGGTCGTGCATTGCTACAAAACCTGAAAAAATAAACTGGCTTTCAGTTATCTGCACAGAAAATTTTCTGGTATTAGTATGAAAATCCCGGTAAGCAAGGCCCATTACCCTTAGCGCCATACCAGCGAACTCATCGCCTTTTTTAAGTATTTTTGATTTTTCTTTTTCGGTGAGAGGTATGATTTTACCATTCTGATTTATATGTGTGCATACGGATAATACAGACTCAAGGCCACCTTTCATGTAACCTATAAGTTTTCCCTTATGCCTTCTTATCACGGTCATCCTTTTCCTTCCGCTTTCAAACGGCAGTTCGTGCAAAATCGGGAACCTTTTTTCAAGGTCAGCAGGGTCCAGCCCCGCTTTTATAGCCAATGGAGTAAATGAAGCTTCGGTTGGGTCTCCTATAGCATACCAACCTCTGTGGTTCGTGTCCGGGGGATTTACCCTTCCGTTACTGGCCATAAAACCATCTTCAAAAAATTGCTTTATCCCTTCAAGTCTTATAGAATTCAGTTTTTTGCCGTTTTCCAATATGCTTCCTTTCGGCTCATAACCATCGCCTGTTACTTCAAACTGACGTCCATTTACGTAACAATGTGTTATGGTCATTTCATTTTTTGTAAGCGTTCCCGTTTTATCTGAACATATGACCATTGTGGAACCAAGTGTTTCAACAGCGGAAAGTTTGCGCACAACCGCATTTCTTTTCGCCATCCTTCCGACACCTAAGCTAAGCGCAACAGAAACCTGTGCAGGCAAACCCTGCGGTACGCATGAAGCGGCAACCGCGATGGCAAAAAGCATGCTTGTATTCAATGTATTTAATATTCCACCCTGTTCGCCGATATTCAGTAAAAAATTTACTGCAAAAATCAATACAGCGATCAATCCCGCGATTTTTGTGAGCATTTTCGCGACATTGTGCATTTCTTTTTGTAACGGAGATGGGTCATGCTCAATTGTTTCGCTGGTCCTTGCGATCCTTCCGATGGCGGTTTCCATGCCGGTTCCGTAAACAACACCGTACGCGTTCCCTTTAGCAACTGTTATACCTAAAAAAACAAGATTATTTTGATTTGTAAGCGTTGTGCGTTTTTTTATAACAAGTTTTGCAAATTTTTCTTTGGGCGCAGATTCGCCTGTTAATATAAAATCATTTGTGCTGAAATTCGTTGTTTCCGTAAGCCTGATGTCCGCTGGAACAGCATCACCTTCTTCAATATATATGAGGTCGCCGGGCACCAGTTCTTCCTGTGCAATTTCCTTTTTGTGGCCATCCCTTATAACTGTTGCTTTAGCGCGGATGATCTTCTTTAAGGATTCAAGTATTTTTTCAGCTTTGTGTTCCTGATAAAAACCGATTACCGCGTTGATAAAAACAATTGCCAAAAGCACTGTGCCGCCACGGAAATCTTTAAGGTAATAAGCAAAAAGTGCGGCAACAATAAGGACAATTATCATGAGATCCTTAAATTGGTCTAAAAAATGTAAAATAAGAGGTCTTTTCTTTCCTTCTTTTAATATATTTGGTCCATATTTAACAAGGCGTGCCTGGGCTTCCTTCTCGTTCAGTCCTTTTTTTTCATCGGTTTTTAAAATTTCGGCAGCTTTCGGGGAAGAAATCTGGTAGAAAAACTTTTTTGATATACTTTTCTGCACCATTTTTTTCTGTTTTTATCTACATAAAATATAACACATCACTGGATGTTGAACCATAACTGGTTTTCAGATAAACTGTTTCTGCCCTTTATATACGAATAGCGGGCAATATAGTGGCTAGAGTAGTGGCTAGAATAGTGGATCAAATCACGATACCAGCCACAATCCTAGCCACAATCCTAGCCACAATACGAATCATGGATAACATCCGCAACTTCTGTATCATCGCGCATATCGATCATGGAAAATCCACTCTGGCGGACAGGTTTTTGGAAATGACGGGAACTATAGACAAGCGTGATATGAAACACGAGCAGATTCTGGACACAATGGAGCTTGAACAAGAGCGCGGGATAACAATAAAACTCCAGCCTGTAAGGATGGACTGGAACGGTTACATCCTTAATCTGATTGACACTCCGGGACACGTGGATTTTACGTATGAAGTCAGCCGTTCAATTGCGGCATGCGAAGGGGCGATTTTGGTTATTGACGCTACTCAGGGAATCGAAGCGCAGACTCTGGCGAACCTGTATATGGCTCTTGAGCATAATCTGACAATCATACCGGTTATTAATAAGATCGACATGCCTGCCGCTGATCCTAACAGGGTAAAAGTCGAGATCGAGAACGCTTTAGCCATACCAAAGGAAGAAGTCATTGAAGTATCCGCAAAAACAGGACAAAATGTCGACAAATTACTCCAGGCAATAATTGACCGTATACCTGCGCCAAATAAATCCGGGATGCGTAAATCCCTGAATATAAGCAATGATGACGAGGGGAAGGCTCTTGTGTTTGATTCCGTTTACGATTCATACAGGGGTGTTGTCGCGTATGTACGCATGGTAAGTGGGACATTTAAAAAAGGCGATAAGCTAAGGTTCCTTAACGCAAAAACGGATATCGAGTGTACGGATTTGGGTTATTTTAGACCTAAATATCAGTCTCAAACGGAACTGAAGCCAGGTGAAGTGGGGTATGTTGTCACGGGCTTGAAATCTGTTGGCGAGGCCCGCGTCGGCGACACGATCTGGAAAGGCGACAGAAGCAATCTGGATATGGTCAAACCGCTACCAGGTTATAAAAAAGTTATCCCAATGGTTTACGCGGGCGTATACTGCGTGGAAGGCAATGATTTTCCGTTACTGCGCGATTCACTTGAGAAACTGAAGCTGAATGACGCGTCCCTGACATTCGAGCCAACCCAGTCACCTGCCCTTGGCTCAGGTTTCCAATGCGGATTCCTTGGGCTTTTGCACATGGATATTGTCAGGGAAAGGCTTGAGCGCGAATATGATCTTGATTTGATTGTAACCGCTCCTTCGGTTTCTTACATTATAAAAGGGAAAGATGGTGTTGAAAGGACCATATCTTCGCCCGCGCATTTACCTGACCCAAGCCATATCGAGACCATTGCCGAGCCGTGGGTAAAGATGGAGGTCGTATCTCCAAAAACCAATGTCGGCGCAATAATGAAAATTGTCCAAAACAGAAGGGGTACTTTTAAGAATCTGACATACATGGATGAGGAAAGAGTCCTGATGTTATTTGAGATGCCATTGGCTACAATGATCCTTGATTTTTACGACGCGCTG
>Ga0315291_10003542_pt1 | contig 20160 bp, 20 predicted proteins | sample YL17G12_20_MG_FD_203070 | JGI IMG/M metagenome (GOLD analysis project Ga0315291, IMG submission 203070) | Sediment microbial communities from Yellowstone Lake, YNP, Wyoming, USA - YL17G12_20 | ecosystem: Environmental > Aquatic > Freshwater > Lake > Sediment | place: USA: Wyoming | collected...
ATCCCACCTCTCGGCGGACAACAGCGTCCTCCACCTGCGTGCCTGTGATGTTGTTCGCACATTGCAGACCTCCACCAGTAAGCAAACCACGTCATCTATATGTGTTAGTCAGATATTATACAATGAAAAGCTGGGATGTCAAATCGCGACTCGGTTGCAGACTCTGTTGGTAGGATGTGAGCCGTGTTGGCGGGGTTCGGGTAGTGGCGGTAGATAGACCAGGCCTGCCAACAGGAAAGCCGGGGCGATGCCCGTGTCGCTGCCCATGCCACGCGCCACCTCCATCACGTCCGCGCCCACGGCCTCGCGGATGCTGGCTACTTCGTTGATGAATGAGATCTTGGTGGCCCAAAAGGCGACGGAGACGTGCTTGATTTTCTAGTCCGTGTGCAGGTCGGTGATCTGGATGTGTTCGTTCGAGGGGTCTACCACGATGTTGACGTCGTAGATCGTCCGGGTGACGCCATACACCGTGCCAGCAAAGGCGTCAATGCTGGCGCAGCGATGGTCTCCAGAGTGCACAAGATGCCGATGAACAGGCCAAGGTCGGTCCCAGCGATGGCTGGGACGCTCGATCTCCTGCAGAAGCAGGAGCGGCAGTTCGCGTTCCGTGGCCTCTGGATGCTGTCAGCGCAAGCGCCCGCGGACCAGACCGGGTGCCAGCTCCTGGGCATCCAGCATCACGCGCATGTGTTGTCCCGGCGTTAGCCGGGCCAGCAGTCTCAACTGCACGCTGTCTACCGGATCAAACCATCTGGATGCCACGTCTCCACCACCGCCGGATAGTTCATCCACAGATTTCACAGATGGATGGATTTAGTCTGCGGAATCTGCGTAGTCGGTGGTTCATCCCTTCTCTTGCACCATGCGGGCCAACTCCTGACCCATCTCGACGGCATAGTTGGAGCCGCGGTCCCAGGGGTAGACGTGGCTCATGCTGGCAAAGTACAGGCCATGCACGGGTGTCTGGATGGGCGGGATGTGCTGCGAGTGATTCAGCCCGACGATGGGCTGGGCGTATTCCTCGCGGAACAGCCAGCTCTTGCGCACCCACGACGGGTCAAAGCCGGGATTGAACTTGACCAGGCTGGGCAGGAACTCTTGCAGCAACTCTTCCTTGCTCATCTTCATGTGTTGCGCGTCGGCCTCGGGATAGTCGCCCAGGTAGACGATGTGGTCGCCGCCATAGTGCTCGGGCGACTGGTAATTGGTGTGCTGGACAAAGGCCAGGAAGGGGAACTGGCCCTGCGGCAGATTGATCCAGTAGAAACCCTTGGTCAGCGGCCGGTCGAGCGCCAGAACCAGCGCAATCGCCCCCAACGAGCGCAGCCCGCCCACCTGGTCCAGATAGCCCCGTGGTAGAGTGGGCGCGATGCGCAGCATAGCCTGTGGCGACGTGGTGACTAGCACAGCATCGAACGTCAGATCTTGATCGGCTGTGCGCAGCCCCACCCTGGGCGCAGCGTCCTTGACCTCTAGCACGGGCGTGTTCAGGCGAAAGCTGGCTCCCTGGACCTGCACCTTGTCTACCAGCGTGTCGGTGAGGGTCTGGTAGCCGCCGACGTAGTAGCCCAGGCGCTGGGTGCGTTTGTGGATGCGGGCCCAGAACCAAGCCATGTTGACCTGCCGGTAGTGCTGGCCCATCTTGTTGGACAGCAACGGCTCCCATAGCGAATGGTAGGCGTGCCCTCCGATGTAGCGCGGCAACCATTCGTGCGCCGTCACCCTTTCCATGGGCTGCCAGTTGTTGGTGATGCGCAGGTACAGCGTCACCAACCCCACGCGCATTTTGTCGATGAAGGAGAGGTAGGGGTAGCGCAGCACGGCGAATGGGCTGTCAAAGGCGTTGATGGTGCCGTTCTGCCAGATGGCCGTGATGGGTAGAGGGAAAAAAACCTTGTCGCCCAGGCCGAGCTCGCGGCTAAAGTTGAGCACCACGTCGTCGGAAGCAAAGAGGTGATGGTAGAACTTCTCCAGCGGCCAGTCCCAGCGCTCGTCCTTGAACGTCCCGCACAGGCCGCCGGCTTGGGGCGCTTGCTCAAAGACGGTCACCTTGTGGCCGGCCTTGCTCAACTCATAGGTCGCCGTCAGGCCCGTGATGCCTGCACCGACAACACCGATCTCCATGTTTGGCTCCAATCGCTTGCGAGAATCTCACTGAGCGCGCTGGGCCCACCAACGACTGCACGCTCGGCGGCCCGCTTCTACTGCGGGCCTGAGGCCGCCGCTTACGCGGACGCGCTTGCGTCGGGCAACATGCCGGCCAGGATGCGCTCCATGGCCATCGTGTGGCTACACACGCCGCGCTGTGCGAAAAAGCGGCAGCCACACTGCCAGGTCCCATGGTCGAAGCTCACGGTATGCGTGTTGTTGTCGCCCTTGAAGGTCACTGCAAACTGCGCGAAGCGCACACGGCCCCTTTCTTCGGCGTAGCGGCGTGCCTTCTCGATCTTGCTCACCATACCCGAATCCATTTGCACCTCCTCGTGCCAGCGGAAATGGAGATCAAGCCATCCTGGGTCGCCCGAATTCAGGTGGCTTGAGCGTTCCAGGCTTGTTGGAGACGTTCCTTGACGAACTGGATGCTCGCGATGGTCCACGGATCGACGTCGTAGAGCACCGACAGATAGTAGCTGACATAGTCACCAAAGTGCACGGTCGAGAGCATCTGCGCCAGGGGGCTGTGGCCGCGCGCCTCTACTGTGTCGCAGGCAAAGCCGTGCTGGGCCAGCAGGTCGCGCGTAATGTCAAAGCGCACGCGTACGCGCGGGTGGTGCAGCGCTGAGGTCAGCATGACCACGTGCGCCAGTTTGCCCAGCTCCCGGGGGAAGGCGTAGCCCGCCACCGTGTTGTGGTTGAGTTCCGGCAGCACGTCATAGATGCCCCACGACTTGGCATTCTCGTTGAACTGCCCCTTCCAGCGCCGGGCCACCTCGCTCAGGTGCTCTGCGCCGTATACCACTGGCAGCTTCTGGTAGAGCTTGAGGGCCAACTGCTTGGCCGCGTTCGTGGCGCTGGGGACAGACTCCTTGATCTCTGCCTGCCAAGCGCGCATCACGGCCACAGCCTCGGCCACGTCGGCCGACCTGTCTCCGACAAAACCCAGGCGCTGCACAAACTCGAGCAGGGGGATCAGCGAGTAGCCCAGTGCGGCGCGGGGCTGCGCCGGATAGTCGTACCGATAGAGCGGCACCCCATGCAATTGCGCCTGGCGGGCCAGCTCGCCGCCTGTCGTCACGGCGACCAGCTTGGCGCGGCGCTGCAGGGCGCTCTCGAATCCGATCAGGGTTTCTTCGGTGTTGCCCGAGTAGCTGCAGGCCATGACCAGACTGTGGCGATCCACAAACGCGGGCAGGCCATAATTGCGGTGCACGCTGATGGGGACCGTGCACTCCCGCTCCACCACGGTTCGGAGAAGGTCCGCCCCGATGGCCGAACCACCCATGCCCAAGATGACAATCTGATTCGCCTGCCTGTACTCATCCGGCAGGTCTACTCCCCGCACCGCCTGCCAGGCTATCTCGCACTGTTGTGGCAACTCGGCCACACGCTTCAGCATCCCCTGCGGGTCCCTGGCAGACCAGCTCGCAGGGGCGTCCAGATCAGGCATTCTGTCCTCCATGCGTGGCATTGTCACCGGCTGCTTGCACAGCCAGGCTGTATACATCGCGTTTGGGCCAGTGCGAGCTCTTGGCGACCTGCGCTGAGGCGTCCCGACGACTGACCCCGCTGGCCAGCAGCTCCTGCAGCGCCTGGCGCACACGCTGCTCGTCCCATCTCGTCTCGCCGCGTTCGGGCGCGCCTGCCAGCACCAGCGTGAACTCGCCACGTGGCGGCGTCTGCTGATAGTGTGCCCATCCAGCACTGACGGGGCCGCGCCAGACCTCCTCGAACATCTTGGTCATGTCCGACGCCAGCACAATCTGCCGGTCGCCCAGGACCTGCCGGATGTCGGCCAGCGCGTCCACCAGGCGATGCGGGGCTTCGAAGCACACAATGGTACGCGGTTCAGCCTCCAGGGAGGCCAACAGTTGCTGCCTGGCCACGCGTCGTCGCGGCAGAAAACCAAGGAAGACAAAGCTGTCGGTGGGCAATCCCGAGACGGCCAGAGCCGCCAAAATGGCAGAGGGGCCCGGCACCACGACGACCGGCACATTCGCAGCGATGGCGGCCTGCACCAAACGGTAGCCCGGGTCGGAAATGGCCGGCATACCAGCCTCTGAGACCAAGGCCACGTCCTTTGTCTCCAGGTCTCGCAGGATTTCGCCCTGCTTGACGAGCTCGTTGTGCTCAAAGAAACTGACCATTGAGGTGTGAATATCGTAGCGCGCCAGGAGCTTGGCCGTGGTTCGCGTATCTTCGGCGGCAATGAGCTGCACCTCGCGCAGCACGCGCAACGCGCGCAAGGTGATGTCTTCCAGGTTTCCAATCGGTGTCGCCACTACGAATAGCACGCCCATCTCGGCCCATTATAGCGGAGAATGCGCCACGTGTCCAACCAGATGCGCAGGGGTGTCGAAAAACGTCGCCCGACTCTCACCCTGAGCCGCCCTTCAGGGCAGGCGAAGGGTCTCTGCCGTACGGGAGTCTTCGTCGACAACCTCGAGCGCAGATGTTTGCGCCCAGCATCAAGTGACTGTATAATGTGCCATCCGGGCGCAACGCTGGCAGGCCCAGACGGCCTGCGGCAGTCGTCTGCCACAAGGAGAGGTAACCAGACGCCATGCAGGAACTTCAGGACCGCATCGCACGCGAAGGCCGCAACCTGGGCCGGGGTATCCTCAAGGTCGACAGCTTTATCAATCACCAGGTGGATGCTAACCTGATGATGAACGTGGGGCGCGAGTTGGCCCGCCGCTTTGTCCAGGCGCAGGTCAGCAAGGTGCTTACGGCCGAGATTTCTGGCATCGCACCGGCCCTGACTACCGCACTATCCCTCAACGTGCCCGTCATCTATGCTCGCAAGAGCAAACCCATCACCATGCCCGAGCACGTCTACCGCGATACCGCGCCCTCACACACCAAGGGCCACATGGTAGAGCTGCTCGTATCGCCAGAGGTACTCGATCCCCAGGACCGCGTGCTGATCGTGGACGATTTCTTGGCCACCGGGCAGACCATCGCCGCGCTGGCGCGCGTGATCCAGCAAAGCGGCGCGACCCTGGTGGGCATCGGCACAGTCATTGAGAAGACGTTTGAGGGAGGGCGCGCGTTCCTGGGAACGCAGTACAGCGTGCCGATTGAATCGCTGGTCGTCATCACCGACATGAATGATGGCCGCATTATCTTTGGCGCGTAGTGTGAGGTGAGACAGGTGAGCGCCAGACCTCGGCCCCTCCAGGACGAAACCATCGTCATTCTGGACTTTGGCTCGCAGTACAGTCAGCTCATTGCGCGCCGCGTGCGCGAGTGTGGGGTCTACTGCCAGCTCCTGGCACACAACGCCGATCCAGAGGTGGTGGAAAGTCTGGCACCGGTAGGGTTCATCCTGTCGGGCGGGCCGGCCAGCGTGTACTCTGACGGCGCGCCGCTCCTGTCGCCCTATCTGCTGCAGCAGAACAGACCGATCCTAGGCATCTGCTATGGTATGCAGGCGCTGGCACACGCACTGGGCGGGCGGGTCAAGGCGGCGCAACAGCGCGAGTACGGGCCGGCCGACCTGACCGTCGCCGAACCGTCCGACCCGCTGTTTCAGGGCCTGCCCACCACGCTACGCGTGTGGATGAGTCACGGGGACCAGGTGCAGACGTTGCCGGCGGGGTTTCGCGCGTTGGCCAGCACCGACAATGCCCCTGTCGCGGCCATGGGTGACGAGCAGCGTCACATCTACGGCCTGCAGTTTCACCCTGAAGTGATCCACACCCCGCGCGGCACCGAGATCCTGCGCAACTTTCTCTACCGCATCTGTGGCTGTCACGGAATTTGGCAGCCCGCTGCCTTCATTTCTCACAGCGTCGCGGCCATCCGCAAGCAGGTGGGTGCGGGACAGGCCGTCTGTGGCCTCTCGGGTGGCGTGGACTCGACCGTGGCCGCCAGCCTGGTGCACAGGGCCATCGGCGAGCGCTTGACGTGCATCTTTGTCGATCACGGTCTGCTGCGCCTCGGCGAGGCCGAGCGCTGTCTGGAAGTATTCCGTCGCGACCTGGGGTTACGCGTGGTGCACGTCGATGCGTCCGAGCGCTTTCTCAGCGCGCTGCGCGGCGTCACTGACCCGGAGCACAAAAGGCACATCATCGGACGTGAGTTCATTCGCGTCTTTGAGGCCGAGGCCCGCAGGTTGGGGCAGGTCAATTTCCTGGTGCAGGGCACGCTCTACCCAGACGTGATCGAGAGCAGCGCCGCCGACACCCAAACCGCCGCCAAGATCAAGACGCACCACAATGTGGGCGGTCTGCCAGCCGACATGCAACTGACCCTGATCGAACCGCTGCGTTACCTGTTCAAGGACGAGGTGCGGCGCATCGGCAGCGAGTTAGGCCTGCCAGACCACATCGTGTACCGGCAACCCTTCCCGGGCCCCGGACTGGCGGTGCGCATCATCGGCGAGGTCACACCGGAGGGGTTAGCCGTGCTGCGCACGGCAGACGACATTGTCACCCACGAGATCGCAGCGGCGGGCCTGGGCCGCGAGATTTGGCAGTACTTTGCCGTGCTCACGCCCGCGCGAACCGTGGGCGTGATGGGCGATGGGCGCACCTACGGCTACGCCGTGGCGGTGCGCGCTGTGGTGAGCGAGGATGGCATGACCGCCGACTGGGCGCGCCTGCCGTCCGACGTGCTGGGGCACATCTCTAGCCGCATCGTCAACGAGGTGGCCGGGGTCAACCGCGTCGTCTACGACGTGACCAGCAAGCCGCCGTCGACCATCGAATGGGAGTAGGCGATGGTCAAGATCCTACACTTTGCCGACGTGCACCTGGGAGTCGAAAACTATGGACGGCCGGACCCGGCGACAGGGCTGCACAGCCGTCTGGCCGACTTCTGCCATTCGTTCGACGAGCTGGTCGAGTATGCCCTGCAGGAGCCAGTGGACCTGGTGCTGTTTGCCGGAGATGCCTACAAGAGCCGCGACCCCAGCCCCACGCACCAGCGCGAGTTTGCGCGACGCATCCAGCGGCTGGCGTCATCCGGCATTCCGGTATTCCTGCTGACGGGCAACCACGATCTGCCTGGCAGCGCCGCGCGAGCCAACACACTGGACATCTTTGCCATACTCGATGTGCCCAACGTCACCGTCGGCAGAACGTTGGCCACGCACCGCATCGAGACGCGCAGCGGCCCCGTCCAGATCGTAGCGCTGCCCTGGATCGTGCGCAGCCACCTGCTCAGCCGCGAAGAGCACAAGGACCGCTCACTGTCCGAGCTGCAGGACCTGACCCTGGAGAGAATTGAGCGCGTGTTGGACGAGCGGCGGTCCGCTCTGGAGCCCAACGTACCGACCATTCTGGCCGTCCACGGCGCCGTGCAGGGCGCCACGTATGGCTCCGAGCGCAGCGTGATGCTGGGTCAGGAGTTGGTGCTGCCGCTGGGCCTGCTGCGACGCTCGGAGTATGACTACGTAGCGCTGGGCCACATCCACCGCCACCAGACGTTAAGCGAGAACCCGCCCATCGTGTATAGTGGCAGCCTGGACCGTATCGATTTCGGCGAGGAGCGGGAGGCCAAAGGGTTTGTCGTCGCTGATGTGCAAAAGGGCAAGGCAACCTACCAGTTCAGGCCTCTTGCCAGCACGCGCCGCTTCGTCACCATTGATGTCAGGGCCGACGGCAGCGACCCCATGGCGCAGGTTCACGCGGCGATCACTGCCTGCGACGTGCAGGATGCCATCGTGCGCCTGATCATTCACACCACCCTGGCCAAGAACCACCTGCTGCGCGATCCGGAGGTCCATCACCTGCTGAGTGGGGCCTTCAAGGTGGCGTCCATCGTTAGAGACGTCGAGCGCACGTCACGCCTGCGCCTGGGCGGCAACCAGGGTGTAGAACAAATGACGCCACTGCAAGCGTTGGAGATGTACCTGCTGTTGCGACAGGTACCCCGCGAACGCATGCAGGAGCTGTTGGAGTATGCACGCCGGGTGGCGAACCCGGAGACGCATGTAGACACCAACTGAGCACACCGCAAGAAAAAAAGGGGACATGCCATGGGCGAGAGACTACAAACATCGGTCGATTCAGTCAGCATCGTGGGCGGCGTCTGGCAGGACAAGACCAGCAACATTGCCGTCTTTGAGCAATCCTCCCTGGTCCCAGCGCGACGCGGGCGGGGGAACCTCTACATCCTGATAGAGACTGTCGGTAACTTCCCGGACCACGCCCGCGCTCAGCAGCGCATCATCGAGGTCGCGCAGGCATATTTCGCCACGGACGGCAGCATTACGGCCGGCCTACGCGCGTCGATCAAGGCGGCCAACGAGGCTCTGTTTGAGATCAACCTCAATGCGCCGCGCGAAGCGCGCGGCGTCGCGGGCGTGACGTGTATAGTGCTCAAGGATGGAGATGCCTACGTCGGGCAGGCCGGGCCCGCCCTGCTGTACCAGATTGGCAAGGGCAAGTGTCAGGTCCTGCCGGAAGACTCTACGTGGCTTGCCAGCCAGAAGTTGGAAGACATAGACGTCGCCAGGCAGCCGCCCCTCGGGCTGAGGCGCAACATCGAACCCATGCTGTCCCATCTGCACGTGCAGGATGGCGATGTGCTCATCCTGGCCTCAACTCCTCTGGCCAAACTGGCGAGCAGCGATGAGATCAACAGCGCGGTCATGCACCGTGGGGCGCACACCGTGCGCGAGAATCTGGAGGCCGTGATCGCCGGGCACGACCTCTCGATGCTGATCATCGAGGTACTGAGCGTCGACCAGGCGCTTGCGTCCGCTGAGAAGCCCACCCCCCGCGCAGCCGCGGGAAAGCGGCTGGGCCTGGGTGCCAGAGTCTCTGCGACACTGCGCGGACTGTTTCTCGTGGAGCCACAGGAGCAAAAGGAGTTCGAACCAGAGGAAGAGTACGAGCAGGAACCGCTGCCCGAGTCAGAGCGAGAGGAGGAAACGCGGCCGGCCGCCGCGCCTGCCTTGGATCTGCGCGGCGCGCTCGAGTCGGCCTGGCACGCCGTGAGCGGTTTCTTCAGCAAGCTGCTGCCCGTGCTGGCACGCGTACTGCCCAGCGCAGAGCCCCAGCCGCACCGCACCGCGCAGGCGGGGCCGCACCGCAAGACCCAAGCCGCAGTCCAACTCAAAGGCAAGAGCAGTCCCATGGCACTGGGTGACCGGCGCTGGATCTGGGTCCTCGTGGCGCTGCCAGTGCTGCTGGTGCTGCTCTACGCCGTCACGCGCTTCCAGTTCGAGCGCTCTCAGCAGGCCCACGTCAAACGGTTGGTGCAGGCTGCCCAGGACGCCCAGGCCAGTGCAGAAGCCAGCCCGTCTATCGTCGACCAGCGCACCAAGCTGCGCGAGGCCCTTCTTTCCCTGGATAAAGCACTGCAGCTCAAGCCCGGCGACAAGGCGCTAACGGACGAGCGCCAGGCCGTGCAAGACTTGTTGGACACCAAGAATTATGTCTCACGCCTGCTTTACTTTGGCGAGCTGAAGGAGTTCGCCGACGTCGAAACGGCCAAGAGCCAATTGAGCCGTGTCATCGTGCACGGCATCGACCTGTACGTGCTCGACGCGGGCACGGATCGTGTCTACAAGTACTTGCTCAACCCCACCCGCGACGGACTGCAGCCGTTGAGCGGAGACGGGGTGTTGGTGCGCAAGGGGGATGCCCAGGGCGAAATTGTGGTGGACGAGCTCCTGGACATGGCCTGGGCACAGCCGTCCGAAGCGGCAGCTGGCAGCCTGCTCATTCTGGACAAGAAGGGCCACGTGCTGAGCTATAACCCTACCATTGGATTCAAGGTGTTGCCCCTGGCCAGCGCCGACGTGTGGCGCGCGCCTGTGGCCGTCGCCACGTTCTACTCCAGGCTCTACCTCCTGGACCCACCGGCCAACGTGGTGCTGCGCTACGAGCCGACTAGCGCGGGCTACGAGGCGACTCCGAGCAATTACTTGAAGTCAGAGACGAACGTCAACGTCGGCAACGGCATCGACATCAGCATCGACGGCAACGTCTACGTGCTGCTCGCCGACGGCCAGATCAAGAAGTTCTTCCAGGGGGCGAGTGCGCCCTTTTCCTCGAGCAACCTGGACGAGCCCATGAAAGCGGCCTGCTGCATCTTTGCCTCGGGTGGCGCAGACCGCGAAGGCTACATCTACCTAGCAGACACTGGCAACCAGCGCATCGTCAAGCTCAACAAAGAGGGCGCGTTCCTGCGTCAGTTCCGCAGCCGCGACCTGCAGTACATGAATGCGCTCAAGGGCTTGTTCGTTGACGAGGAAGACAAGAAACTCTTCCTCGTCAACGGCAACAAGTTGTATTGGACCAGGCTTCCGGAGTAACATGGCGGTCATCCTGGGCATCGAGACATCCTGTGACGAGACGGCCGCCGCCGTGGTGACCGACGGGCGAGTGATCCTGTCCAACGTGGTCGCCTCGCAGGTGGAACTGCACAGGCGCTACGGTGGGGTCTACCCGGAACTGGCCTCGCGGCAGCACGTCCTGGACATCGTGCCCGTCATCCAGGAGGCCCTTACGCGCGCAGGGTTGGAGTGGTCCGCGTTGGACGCCATTGCTGTCACGCATGGGCCGGGGCTGGTTGGTTCGCTTCTGGTGGGCGTCAACGCGGCCAAAGCCATCGCCTGGGCCAAGGGGCTGCCGTTGATCGGCGTGAACCACCTCGAAGCGCACTTGTATGCCAACTGGCTGATCCCACCGCCCAAGGACTCGGGCACGCCGCCAATGCCGGCACCTGTGCCCCGCTTTCCGTTGATCTGCCTGATCGTCTCGGGCGGGCATAGCGACCTGGTCTTGATGACCGCGCCGCAGCGCTATCGCATCCTGGGCCGCACCCTCGACGACGCGGCGGGCGAGGCATTTGACAAAGTGGCGCGGCTGCTCGGCCTGGGCTATCCGGGCGGGCCAGCGATCCAGGCCGCGGCACAGGGCCGTTCCGGCCCGAACGGGGGCGGCCGGCCCGAACGGGGGGGCGACCCGCACTGCTTCGATTTGCCCCGAGCACTTTGGCAAAGCGGGTATGATTTCAGTTTCAGCGGGCTCAAGACCGCCGTGCTGCACATTGCGCAGGACTATGCCGGCGTAATCGGCCAGCCCTCGCAGCTAAAAGCGCGGGCGACTGCTGCGCACCAGCCGCCCGCCAAACGCCAACTGCCTGTGGCCGACCTGGCTGCCAGCTTTCAGGCAGCCGTCGTCGACGTGCTGGTTGAAAAGACCCAGCGCGCCGCAGGGGAGTTCCAGGCGAAGGAGGTGCTGCTGGCCGGAGGCGTGGCCAGCAATGCGCTGCTGCGCCAGGAAATGATGGCCAGGCTGCGCGTGCCGGTGCGCTGCCCACCACCGGCGCTATGCACCGACAACGCGGCCATGGTGGCCGCGGCGGGCCACTTTCAGTATGAGGCTGGTGAGCGGTCTTCGTGGGACCTGGACGTGCGCCCGGGTCTGCGTCTGCGCTGAGCATCGCACGGGGAGTAGGCACGATCGACAGAGTGGGATTCTTCCCAAGAGTATACGAGTTGCTGCGGCGCGTGCCGGAAGGGCGCGTGGTCACCTACGGGCAGGTCGCGGCTGCGCTGGGTAACGTGCGCCAGGCGCGCGTGGTGGGCTGGGCCATGCAGGTCTGCCCCGAGGACGTGCCCTGGCAGCGCGTGGTCAATGCGTGCGGCGAGCTGAGCACCAGCCCACGCTATGGCAATCTGCAGCACAAGTTGTTAGAGGATGAGGGCGTGCAATTCGGCGCCGATGGGCGCGTTGACCTCCACGTCTATGGTTGGCTTGAATGGAAGAAAAGCTGAGGGGAGCGACATGGCAAGCGATGCCCCAAACGAACTGAGGAGGCTGCCCAGCGTCGATCGCCTGCTGCAGCTCGCGGAAGTGCAGGCCCTGTTGCAGCAGCACGGTCACGAACTGACGGTCCAGGCGATCCACGAAGTGCTGGCGTCCGCGCGCGAGGCCATTCAGCGGGAAGCCGCCTGCCCGGGCCTGCTGGAGCTGACCCACAACGTATCCGCGCGCGTAGCAAGCCTGTTCCGCCGCAGCCTCTACCCTGTGATCAACGCCACGGGCGTCATCATCCACACCAACCTGGGCCGCGCTCCTTTGAGCAGCGCGGCGCAGGAGGCCATGCGATCGACCGGCGAGTACTGCAACCTGGAGTATGATCTGGACGCCGGGGAGCGCAGCTCGCGCTACGTGCACGCCGAGGAATTGTTGTGCCGCCTGACGGGCGCCGAGGCAGGGCTGGTAGTGAACAACGACGCCGCCGCTGTGCTCTTGATCCTGACCGCGCTGGCCAAAGAGCGCGAGGTGATCCTTTCGCGTGGTGAGCTGGTCGAGATCGGGGGTGGCTTCCGCATCCCGGAAGTGATGCAGCAAAGTGGGGCGCGTCTGGTCGAGGTGGGCACCACGAATCGCACGTATGCGCGCGACTATGAAGCGGCCATTACCGAACAGACCGCCATGCTGCTGCACGTGCACACCAGCAACTTTCGCATCGTGGGCTTTGTGCACCAGACGGCATTAGCCGACCTGGTGACCCTGGCGCACTCGCACCGCCTGCTGGCGGTTGACGACCTGGGCAGCGGCGCTCTGCTGGACACGGTGCAGTTTGGCCTGGCTCACGAGCCGACCGTTCAGGAAAGCCTGGCCAGCGGCGTGGACCTGGTCTGCTTTAGCGGCGACAAGCTGTTGGGTGGGCCCCAGGCCGGCATCGTTGTGGGCTCGGGCGAGCACATCGCGGCGCTCAAGCATCATCCCCTCACGCGCGCGCTGCGCGTCAGCAAGACGGTGCTGGCCGGGCTGCAAGCAACACTGTTGCACTACCTGAAGCACGAGGCGCTGCAGCAGGTCCCCGTCTGGCAGATGATCGCGCTGGATTCTGGTCAGTTGAGGGCGCGCGCCACGGCGCTGGCAAGCTGGCTGCGCGAGGCACACGTGCAGGCCGAGGTGGTCGATGGCCTGTCCACCGTGGGCGGCGGGACATTGCCCGGCCAGACCTTCCCCACGCACCTTGTGGCGTTGCGCGTGGAGGCGCCCCAGGAGCTGGCCCAGCGCCTGCGGCATGGCGCGCCTCCCCTGGTGGGTCGCATCGAAAAGGACGCGCTCATGCTCGACCTGCGCACGGTGCTCCCCACTCAAGAGGCAGACTTGCGCCAGGCGCTTCTCTCCGCGCTGGGCTGACCCGCGGGGGCCGGTCTAGAACTCGATGCCGCCGGCCGTCAGAAGATGCTGGACCGCTTTGGTCTGCACCACAGCGACCGGCCCCACAAAGATGATGGCCAGGCCGATGCGTGTTACGTACAGTCCGAGGAAATACAGCAGCATCAGCAAGAGCAACGCCAGCGAGAAGAAGATGTGGGAGGCCACCAGCAAGAATGCTCTCTTGACTGAGGTCCACAGTGCCCCGTTTTCTCTGACGAAGAAGACAAAGGCGTAGCTTTGCAGGATGAGCAACAGAGAGAAGATCGCCATGGGCACGCTCGCCAGCAGGCGCAGGGTGGGCTGTTCGCTCGACAGGAAGAAGGCAATGTCATAGGCCAGGAGCAGAATCAGCAAGGCGAAGGGCATGACGATCAGCCAGCCCCGCCAGAAGTACCGTTTCAGGCCGTCGACAAAATCGCGGAGCTGTGTGTTGCCCCGCAAACAGCCTTGCCGAGCAAAGTGGAACAGAGCCATGGTTGCGCCGGGCATCGTAATGACGGGCATGAGCAAGACCAGCCAGGCCAAAGTGACCACCAGGATGTCGAGCAAGTTCTCCATGATGAACTGGAACGTCTCGCGGACAAAGTGAAAGAAGCTCATCCAACCCTCCCACCCCGGTCTCTGGACCGGCATTATAGGGCATCCATAACCAGTGGTCAAGGAAGTCGTTCTGCATGAGGGTATACCTCAAGGCTTTGGGCTGCAAGCTCAACCAAAGCGAGACCGAAGACTGGGCGCGTCGCCTGGTGGCCGCGGGCTGCGACATCGTCGAAGACCCGACGCAGGCCGAGCTCTGCATCGTCAACACATGCACTGTGACACACGTGGCCGCGCGCAAATCACGCAACCTGGCGCGACGCTGCAGCAGGGCCAATCCACGTGCCAGAGTGATGCTGACAGGCTGCTATGCCGAAATCAGCCCCGCCGAGGCGGCGGGGCTGCCGGGCGTGAGCTGGGTGCTGGGCACGGCGGAGAAGGAGCACCTGGTCGAGCGTGTGCAGGTAGAGTTCGGTCTGGCACTGGCGGAGCCATCCCGCAACCGGCCAAGCGTGTCGACGCTGCGCACCCGCGCCGTGGTCAAGATCCAGGATGGCTGCGACAACGCTTGCACCTACTGCATCGTGCGCGTGGCGCGTGGCCGCCAGCGCAGCCGACCCCTGGCGGACGTGTTCGCTGAGGTGCTGGCGCGCCAGGCGGAGGGCTACCAGGAGCTGGTGCTGACCGGCGTGCACATCGGGGCCTACGGGCGCGAACGCGGGCAGACACTGGCGGAGCTGGTGCACACCATCCTGGCTCAGACCGAGTTCCCGCGCCTGCGGCTATCCTCCATCGAACCCTGGGACCTCACGCCGGACCTGCTCAAGTTGTGGGACAACCCGCGGCTCTGCCGTCACGTGCACCTGCCGCTGCAAAGCGGTTGTGACGCCACGCTGCGGCGCATGAACCGCCGCTACGCCAGCTCGCACTTTCGCCACTTGCTGGCTACCACACGCGCGGCCATCCCGGACCTGGCGGTGACGACGGACGTGATCGTCGGCTTTCCCGGCGAGGATGAGCAAGAGTTCGCAGCCAGCGTCGCGTTCGTGGACGAAATGCACCTGGCGCGTGTGCACGTCTTTCCCTTTTCAGTGCGCCCGGGCACTCCCGCAGCCAGCATGTCCGGGCAGGTCCCCCCGCAGGTCAAAGACGAGCGCAGGCAGCGCATGCGCGCCATTGGCCACGCTGGCGCCTCCGCCTTCCGGTGTCAGTTCCTGGGCCGCGAGATGGACGTGCTGTGGGAAACGCACGAGGGAGCGCAGTGGAGCGGTCTGACTGACAACTATATCCGTGTGGAGGTCACTAGCACGCGGGATCTGCGCAATCTGGTCCTCCCCGCGCGGCTACTGGAGTTGCAGGGCGACGGCGTCCGCGCAGAGTTGACGGCCGCGCGCGCCGGCTGAGCGCAGCGTTCCTATGGCCGGATCGTCGGTGCGTAAAGGTACGCATAAACGATTTGACAGTTTGCCAATAATGTGCTATGTTATTTTCGTAGGACGACGTAAGTACCTGAATCGGCTCGTAGGAACGTTTGCCCAGGCTTACCGCCTGGGCAGTTTTTGTACGTGCTGGTTGGGCGCACTCATCGGACCTACCACTTTATCCAAGGAGGAGCATCTACAGTGAGTGATCGGATTACGGGGACTGTGAAGTGGTTCAACAGCGCCAAGGGCTATGGGTTCATCTCGCGGGAGGGTGGCGATGACGTATTTGTGCACTACTCTGCGATCCAGTCCGAAGGCTTTCGCAAGCTCGACGAAGGCCAGCGAGTCGAGTTCAGCGTTGAGGACAGCGCCAAGGGTCCGCAGGCAACTAGCGTCGTTGTTCTGTAGACCAATGCCTTATGTGCAAGGCGCTCCGGATCGCTCGGGAGCGCTTGTCACCACTAAACGAAGGGAGCTGTATGGCCAAGAAACTGTACGTCGGAAACCTCAGCTACAGCGTGACTGCTGATGCCCTGCGGGACCTGTTCGCGACAGTGGGCGAAGTGGCTTCCGTGACCATCATCACGGACCGCATGACCAACATGTCCAAGGGGTTTGGCTTCGTGGAAATGGCCACGGACCAGTTGGCCCAGGAGGCCATCACCAAGTTCGACGGCCAGGAGCTCCAGGGGCGGCAGATCAACGTGGCGGAAGCCCGTCCACCTCGGCAGGACCGTGGTGGCCGTGGCTTTGACGATCGCCGCGGTGGTGACAGAGGCGAGCGCTACTAATCCGGCGCGTCAGAGGGCGCTAGAGCACCGCGTGAAGAACGGGCCATCGAGTGCCCACCGCCATGGCGTCCAGGCCCTCAGCAATCATGCTTCTCACAACTGGATATGGACTGCTTTGAGGCTGCCTTCTGGGCTGGAGTTCAGCAATGGGCTACGGAACGAGGCAGCATCGCGCTTTGGCAAGAGCCATTTGATCGGAGTTCAGCGGCTTCTTCTTGTCAATGACCTTGGCAAGGTCGATCGAGCCCACACAGTTGTTGCGGAAGACAACCAGGCGGTTTGCCTGACCGTCCTGCAACAAGTCCACGGCTCTGGCCCCCAACATCTGTCCCAGGAGCGAGTCAAAGGCCGTAGGCGCACTTCCCCTCATAAAGTACCCCATGATGGTAATGCGAGTCCGTACGCCGGTGAGCCGCTCGATTTCCTTGCCATAGATGATGGCAGCGCCCTGGTCTCCGGGGCGGTAGGTCTCAAACAGGCCCTCACAGCCTGCAATGACAAGGTGATCCCGACCATTGTCAAGCAGTGCCTTCACCCGCTCGGCCACTGCGGTGGGCGTAGGATGCAGCTCTGGCACAAGGATCAGGTCCGCACCACCTGCCAGCCCGCCAGCCAATGCCAGGTGCCCCGTCGGTCCCCCCAGTGTCTCCACAAAGAACACTCTACCTCGATAGGCGTTGGCGGTCTCCTGAATACCCAAGAGAATCATATGGATCTGCTGCACGGCCGTGTCGAACCCGACCGTGTAGTCGGTCCCCCAGATGTCGTTATCTATGGTCACAGGCACGCAGACGGAGCGAACTCCCAGCTCAGCCAGCGCCCTTGCGGCATGAGCCGATCCGTCACCGCCCAGTATGACCAGACCGTCGATGCCCGCCTGTCGCATCTTCTCTACAGCTAGACTCCGCGATTCTGCCTCCCGAAAGCGTGAACTGCGGGCCGTGGGGATCGGGCTTCCGCCATAGCTGGCCGTGCGCAGCCAGGGAATGGACATCTCGACAAAATGGCCATCGATAAGCCCATCGAACCCGCTCGGAACCGCCAGTGTCTGCAGCCTGTGCTGTTCCGCAGCAGTGGCGATGCCCGCCAGACAGGCGTTGATGCCCGGGGCATCTCCGCCACTGACCAAAAAGGCAATGCGCTTCATCACTTGCCTGACTTTCGGGACGCCCAGGCGGATGTCTCCTCCAGGCAACTGGCCAACGCTTTGATGCTCGCCTGCACACGTTGTCGTGGGACCTCGGCGACAATTGCCGCATCGCTTCTTGCGTCTGTCATGATGGTACCTCATCTCCGCATGTGATGCGTCGGATTGTACCACATTTCCGCTCAGGCAGCTCCTTGGACGAAGGCCTCGGCACAAAGCCCGCGCTTACAGAAACGAAGTAAAGATGGCCACTCCGGCGGCAAGGACAGACGCCCGCGCAATTGCCCAGACGAACAAGTTTTGTCTCCCAAAGTACTTGAGGACAAAGCTGGGGCGAGCTACCTTGGTAGCCTTGTGCATGAACTGCATGGTGAATGCAAGCATCATGGTCAGCACGATGCCGGAGATCAGACAGCCGTAGATCAGCATTTCGGCGTTGGAGAGGCCAGGGGTGAACAGCATGGCGGTGCACGAGGCGTTGAGGGGTAGTGCGACGGGAGTCCAAGGACACGTCAGCACAGGGCAGTCCGGGGCCCGCTCCTGGCGGATCGATTTGACAGTTCCCCCAAACCATGCTATCATCGCCATCGGCGTTTGATGAACCTCCCCTTGGGAGGTACCTATTTTGCGAAGGATTGTTTACTTATTCTATAGACATACCATGCATCCCCGGGAGAGGTGAAGAACGATGTCCAGAACCGTTCGTTGTGGTCTCGTATTGTGCCTGGCATTTGCCCTGGTCGCGTCCGCCATCAGTTGCAGCACTCGGGATGCTGGCCCGGGCACCCAAGCAACTGCCGGTGCAACCGCGCAATTGCAGGGCACGCTTCGCGTATCGGGAGCCTGGGCGCTCTACCCCATGATGGTCAAGTGGGCCGAGGAGTTCCAGAAGCTGTATCCCCAGGTCAGGGTGGACGTTTCCGCCGGTGGCGCTGGCAAGGGGGTTGCCGACGCGTTGGGAGGCATGGTTGACCTGGGCATGGTCTCCCGAGAGATCAGGCCCGAGGAAGTGAAGCAAGGCGCTGTCTACGTGCCGGTGGTCAAAGACGCGGTGTTCCCTGGCATCAACGCCGCCAACCCCGTGGCCCAGGCCCTTCTAACCAAGGGCATCGCGAAGCAGACCTTTGTGGACCTCTGGATCCAAGGCAAGGCTCTGACGTGGGGTGAGATTGCAGGCAGCGACTCCAAGGACCTGGTGCAGGTCTACACGCGCTCGGATTCGTGTGGCGCGGCTGACACGTGGGCCAAGTACCTCGGCGGGGTGCAGGAAGACCTCAAGGGCACGGCTGTCTACGGCGATCCCGGTCTGGCCGAGGCGGTCAGACAAGACCCCCTGGGCATTGGCTACAACAACCTGAACTACGCCTACGACGCCAAGACCGGTCTGCCCGTGGCTGGGATTCTGGTCGTGCCCATCGACGTCAATACGAACGGCAAATTGGACCCCGAAGAGGACATTTCCACCAGGAACAAGGCGTTGCAGGCCATCGCGTCAGGGGTCTATCCCTCGCCACCGGCCCGCGAGCTGTACCTCATGGCCAAGGATCGCTTCAGCGGACTCACCAAGGAGTTTGTGCGCTGGATTCTGACGGACGGTCAGAAGTACGTGGACGAGACGGGCTATATCCAACTGCTCAAGCCTCAGATGGACGCTGCGCTGAAGAAGCTGCAGGGCCAGGACTAGAGCATGGCCCCGCGCCCCGCTGTGCAAGCCATAGGCGAGCGACACAGGAATTGGAGGCGCATCCAGGACCGCCTTGCGGCCGGCTGGATGCGCCTTGCGGTGGCTTCTGTCAATTCAATCGCGCTGCTAGTCGGCCTGGGCCTGTTGTTCAAGTCTTGGCCGATCCTGGCCCAGAATTCGCTGGTGCATTTGCTGGTCTCATCGGACTGGCACCCCATGAAGGGCAGCTTTGGCTTCTACGCGTTCATCATCGGGACATTGGAGGTGACGGCCATCGCCATGTTGTTGGCGGTGCCCGTGTGCATCCTCAGCGCGATCTACCTTTCAGAGTACGCGCCCAGTCACATCCGGGAGTTGGTCGGCCCGGTGATTGACTTGCTGGCGGGCATCCCGTCTGTGGTATATGGGCTGTGGGGTGTGATCGTCGTTGTGCCCGCGGTGCGCGCGCTGGGCAAGGCACTCGGTGTGGCAACCACTGGCTACAGCTTGCTCTCTGGCGGCATCATCCTGGCCATCATGGTCTTCCCCATCATCATCTCGGTCTCGGCCGAAGTCCTGCACGCGGTGCCCTGGGAGGCGCGCGAGACTGCGCTGGCGCTCGGCGCGACGCGTTGGGAAACGGTCAAGCACGTGGTATTGCGCAGTGGTCTGCGCGGGATCCTGGCAGCCATCGTGCTCGGGTTTGCACGCGCCTCGGGCGAGACGATGGCCGTGCTCATGGTGGTCGGGAACGTGGCCAAGGTGCCTTCCTCGCTCTTTGCGCCGGCCTATCCTCTGCCCGCTCTGATTGCCAACAACTATGGCGAGATGATGTCCATTCCCCTGTATGACTCGGCGCTTCTGCTGGCCGCCCTGGTGCTCCTGCTGGTCATTGCGGCCCTGAACCTGGCAGCGCGTCTGACGCTGCGCCAGATCGAAAGGGGCTATGAGCAATGAGATGGAGGAAGTGCGAAGAGGCCATCTTCAAGGTGCTGATGGTGCTTTCGCTGGGGCTGGTGTTGGCCTGCCTGGCCGGCATCGTGATCGTGGTCGTGGCGCGCGGGGCGGCGGCCCTCAACTGGCAGCTTCTGACTCAGACTCCCAAGGGCGGCTACTACCTGGGAAAAGAGGGAGGCATCGCCAACGCCATCGTGGGGTCGTTCTGGTTGGCGCTGGGCGCCACGCTGCTCTCGCTCTTGCTCAGCCTACCGCTCGCCTTTGCGCTGCAGCGAGAATACACCAAGCAGCGCACGGCAGGCGTGACGCGCATGGTCCTGGATGTTCTGTGGGGCACGCC
>Ga0315291_10003543_pt1 | contig 20153 bp, 26 predicted proteins | sample YL17G12_20_MG_FD_203070 | JGI IMG/M metagenome (GOLD analysis project Ga0315291, IMG submission 203070) | Sediment microbial communities from Yellowstone Lake, YNP, Wyoming, USA - YL17G12_20 | ecosystem: Environmental > Aquatic > Freshwater > Lake > Sediment | place: USA: Wyoming | collected...
GCCGAGGTTGCTCGAGGCCGCGTACTCGGAGAGGATCTCGATGGATTCGCGGAGCAGCGCCTCATCGAATCCTGTCACCTCCATCCCGATCAGGTCAAGCATCGCGTTCATCCTCGTCCTCAGTTCGGCCCCGTCGAGGCGTTTAGACAGGTAGTGGGCGACCTCCATCACGGTGACCGTGTTGGCGACCAGTTCATCGGTTTGGAGTATCCTCCTCGTCTTATCGAGGACAACCCCGTGTTCGGGGGTCTCGGAGTCGAAGAAGTAGATCCAGATGTTGCTGTCCACGTAGGTGGTGGTCATTCGCGCGGCTTCTCCCATATCTCCTTGAGCTTGAGGGGGTCCATCGGCGGCTTGCCTCCCCTGATGAAGCCCCCCATGTAGGCGATGAACTCCTCCCTCGATAGCGGGGCCGTGATTATCAGTTCGCGGTCCTCGACGCGGGCCCTGACCCTGCCCTTCGGTTTTATGCCGAGCTTCTCCCTGATCTCCTTGGTCAGCTGGAGCCTCCCCCGCTCGTCTATGGGTAACTCTTCAACTTTACCCACTACCCACACCAGACTATTAATGGGGTTTGTGGGTGATTAAGCTTTCCCCGCCCTCTCCACGACCGCGTCTATGAAGACGCTCTTGGAGTCGGTGTAGGCGACCCTGTTCTCCCTGTACTGGGTGGAGAGGCGTTTCTTCAGCTCGTAGTACTCGGCGGTGGCCTCGGGGTGGCTCCTGAGGTAGTCGCGGAAGACGATGTGCTTCAGGTGGAACTGGCTCCCCTCGAGGACGAGGTGGAGGTGGAAGCCGACGCTGTGCGGCCCCCTGCCGAGGCAGTAGAACCACTCAGGGCTGTCCTCCGGCGTGACGTCCGTGTAGCCGACTGGCTTCAGGAGCTCGACGCACTCGTCCGCGGCGCGTTTCGAGTCGACGCCGGCGATGATGTCTATTATCGGCTTCGCCCCGAGGCCGGGCACGGAGGTGCTGCCGACGTGCTCGATGGAGAGTATCTTGACTCCGGCGGCCCCCAGTATCCGCTTCCTCTCGGCCTCGTATAGGCTCGGCCAGGCGGGGTCGTAGTCGACCACGATGACGGGGGTGGGCAAACTTTTTCACTCCTTGGTTCAGCTGCGGAAGGTTTAACTTTTCGCCGCCCCAAGCGCTGCGGGTTTTATACGCGCCGAGCCCAATTTATCTGGGATCGGCTTGACAGAGAGGCCCGCGTTCCCGCCGAATCTGGCTCTGCTGGTGAGCATCGTAGCCGTCTCAACGGCATCGATCTTCATCAGGTTGAGCGCGGCGCCGCCGATGGCGATAGCGACGTGGCGGATGGCCCTGTCGACGTTGATGCTCCTCCCATTCTTCACGACAGGTGGCAGGCCGCGACGGCTTGCGGCGATGTCGGCAAAGGAGAAGTTGACCCTCGCTAGCGTCGGCGTAGTCCTCGCGGTCCACTTCGCGAGCTGGATAACGAGCCTCAGCTTCACCTCAGTGGCGAGCAGCGTCATCTTCGTCCACGTCGACCCCATCTTCGTTGCCCTGGTGAGCCATTTCATCCTAGGCGAGAAGGTGGGTAGGCGGGTGGCGGTCGGGATAGCCGTCGCCTTCGCCGGGGCGACCGTGATCGCCATCGGCGACCTCGGCGTCGGGCAGGAGAACCTCGTCGGTGACCTGCTTTCGCTAGTGGGCGCCGTGGCCCTCGGCATCTACATCCTCGCAGGGAGGCGGCTGCGGCAGAGCCTCGACCTCGTCAGCTACGTTACGCCGGTCTACGCGACCTCCGCTGCCGTGCTCGCGTCGGGGAGCTTGGCCATGGGGGTGCCGTTGGTCGGATACCCGGGCGGAGAGATGCTCCTCTTCTTCGCCATCGCCCTCGTCCCCATGATCTTCGGCCACACAGTCTACAACTGGGCGCTGAGGTGGATATCGGCGCCCGTGGTCTCCATCAGCCTCCTAGGCGAGCCCGTCGGGGCCTCCATCCTGGCCTACATTGTGCTGGCCGAGTCGCCTGGGCCCATGGTGCTCCTCGGCAGCGCTGTGACCCTCGCCGGCATCCTGATCTGCGCCTACAAGCCAGCCGCGGGGCATGAATAACGACTTATACAGATTAGTTTCATACTTGATCGATGCTTATGAGCGGGAAGAAGGGTTTCAAGGGCATCCTGTGCCTCCCGGTGACCCCCTTCACGAAGGAGGACGAGGTGGACGAGGAGGCGCTGCGCCGGATCACCAACGTAATCATCGAGGACGGCGCGGATGCCATTGTGCCCACTGGGGCGACGGGCGAGTTCCCGTACCTCCTCCACGACGAGAGGGTGAGGGTCTGGGAAGTCATCCTCGACGAGGCTAACGGCAGGGTGCCGGTTCTGGCCGGGACAGGCGCCGTGAGCACCAAGGAGGCCAGGATATTCACGCAGGAGGCCAAGGACCTCGGCTGCGACGGCGTCATGCTCAGCCACCCGATCCTGACACGTGCGACGGATGAGGAGGCGTACAGGTACTTCGAGGAGATAGCGACCAAGGTTGACGTCCCCATCCTCGTCTACAACAACCCGGGTTTAGGGACATCCATGTCCCCGGGCCTCGTCGCCAGGCTCGCGTCGAACTTCGACAACATCGTCTCGTACAAGGAGGACGACTTCAGCTACATCCGCTTCGCAGAGGTGATCAGGAGGACGAAGGACAAGATCACGTTGTTCACGGGGAGTCCCGCCGCGTACCTCGCCTTCCTCACCCTCGGCGCCCACGGGGCGCTGGTCGCCGAGTTCCAGGCGTTTCCCCACCTTGTCAAGGGGGTGAAGGAGAACTTCGAGAAGGGCGATATGAGGAGGGCGCTCCACTACCACGAGCTCATTATGAAGATGTTCAACATCATCGAGACCTACTTCGTCGGCGCGAGCTTCTGGGGGCGCTACAAGGCGATCTGGAGGCTCAGGGGCGTCGACATGGAGCTCTCAGTCAGGGGACCGACCACAGCCGTGACGCCTGAGCAGCTTGAGAGGGCCGCGCCGGAGTTCCTGAAGCTGGAGATCGACAAGGTCTGGTTCAGGGGCTAGCTCCGCCCCCATTTTTCCGGGCAACTCCTCTCTTTCGCCTTCCCCACCGTCTCTCAGATGCCCTACAGTCGACGCGATACGTAAAATAGTGTAGCCCAAAAGAGAAAAAACGTAGGGGGGTACCCCTCAATACCACGATTCCCGTCTCTTTTTCCTGAAATAGACCGGGAAAAGACGCCTTTCGGGAACGGGGATGCATGTTTATGCATCGTCCCAGTCGCCCAGATTCCAATCTCCAAACCCTAATTAACTGTTGAGGCGTAGGCATAATGAACGGTGAAAATGGTTGAGGAACGAGCTTAAGCGTAGGCTCAAGGCGGGAGCACAGGTCTTCGGCTCCTGGATAACGGTCGAGAGTCCCATGGCGACTGAGATGATGAGCGCCCAGGGCTTTGACTACTTCGTCTTCGACAACGAGCACAGCCCCCTCGACATCCTGCACATCCAGACCCTGATGCAGGCGATGAGGGGGGACAGCAAGACCTGCCCCATCGTCCGCCCCTGGTGGAACGACCTCGTCGCCATAAAGCGGGCGCTGGACATAGGCGCGCAGGGCGTCCTCGTCCCCTGGGTGAACACCAAGGAGCAGGCGAAGGCCGCAGTCGACGCAACCTGCTACATGCCCAAGGGGCTGAGGGGCTGCGGCCCGAGGAGGGCGTCGATGTTCGACCCGGACTACCTGAAGACGGCCGACGATGAGATTCTCGTCGTGGTCCAGATAGAGACGAAGCAGGCGGTGGAGAACATAGAGGACATCTGCAGCGTCGAGGGAGTAGATGTCACATACATTGGCCCAGCCGACCTCTCCGCAAGCTACGGCCACCTCGGGAACCACGCCCACCCCGACGTCCAGAAGGCGATCGACAGGGTATACGACGCGACGAAGGCTGCGGGGCTAGCGACCGGCGTCCACGAGGCGTCCGGGAAGACCATAGAGGAGCGGATCAAGAAGGGCTACAACTTCGTCACCATCGGCAACGACCTCGTCTACATGAGGATGGGCGTCCAGAACCAGCTCAGGCAGCTTGGCCTGAAGAAGTAGCCCGACCCAACTTTTTTACTCGAACTCTATCGTCGCAGGAGGCTTCGGTGTCACGTCGTAGTAGACGGCTGAGACCTTCTTACACGCCTTCAGTATCTCTTTTGCAGCCGATCCAAGCGTCTCCCAGGGTATCTCGGCGACCTCGGCGGTGAGGTAGTCACGGGTCTTGACCGCCCTCATGGTCAGCTTGCACCCCTCTCCCCGGCGTGTGCCAACCTCGACGAGAACCCTCGTGATCGCCGGATGGTTCGCCTGGAGCCTCTTCCTCGCATCTCCGAGCTTCTCGTAGCCGGGCCGTGCCCCACCGAGGCCGATGAGGACAACGGAGCCGTAGCTCCGCTTACCGTCGACGACGCCCGTCGCCTTCTCTGTCAGGATGGAGGCCTCGACGGTCGACGGGCTCAGCTTCAGGAGCCCCGCGACCTCCGAGGCCAAGGCTTTGTCCAACTGAGGCGGCTCTGAGCCGAATATGGCGGCGAAGTACTGGCTCGGCTCATGTGGGGCTAGGGCCTCCTCGACGATGCGTGTTGCCTTCTTCTGCTCCTCAAGCTTCTCGGGGGTTATCTCGCCTACGACCCTGACGCTGAGCCCTGGGCCCGGGAAGGGCTGGCGTTCGCTCAGCTCCTCCGGCATGCCGAGGAAGCGGGCGACCTCCCTGACCTGCCACTTGTACAGGGCGACGAGAGGCTCGACGACCCTGTAGCCGTACCGCTCGACCGGGTTGATGCCTATCTGCTCGAGGATGTTGTGCTGGGTTTTGACGCCCGCCGCAGTCTCCTCGATGTCGGCCTTGATAGTGCCCTGGACGAGGTACCTGCAGCCTTCCCTCTTAGCCGCGTCGCTCAGGGCGCTGTAGAAGGTGTCCCTGAACGCCTTCCTCTTCTCCTCGGCGTCCCTGAGTCCCTTCAACGCCTTCATGAACCTCTCCCTCTCGTCCAGCACCTTCATCGGGAGGCTCAGGGGCGGGGAAGAGAGGAGTTGCCTCACCCTCTCGGGCTCGCCGAGGCGCATGAAGTTGTCGTCTATGAAGACGCAGGCGAGGTTGCCGCCGATGGCTCGATGGGTGATGGCCACTGAGACGGTACTGTCGACGCCGCCTGAGACGGCTATGAGCGCCTTATTGCCGCCGAGGGCCTCCCTGACGGCGGTGACCTGCTTCTCCACGAAGAGCTGCGGATCAAAACCGGGCATACCTGATACGGCGCTGAGCGTGAATAAAAAAACTTGCGGGGCACCCTGACCCAGAGCTCGTGCCCCCTCGACCTCTGACAGCGTCCATGTGTAACTTTAAAAACGGGCCCGCGGATAGTCTGCTGTCAATCCGGTGCGAGGCATGGTCGGGAAAGTAGCCGTGATCGGCGCAGGAGTCATCGGCGGAGCCATAGTCAAGTGCCTGCAGGAGTGCGAGCATGTTGGCAGGGTCGTAGCCACACGTAGGAGCATTGAGAGCCTAAAGCCCCTGAAGGAGCTGGGAGCAGAGGTGACCACGGACAACGTCTACGCGGCCCGTGAGGGGGAGGTCGTCTTCCTGTGCGTCAAACCAGCCGACGTGGGCGGGGTCCTCAAGGAGATCGGGGAGGCGATAAAGGGGAAGCTCGTCGTCTCGACGGCGGCGATAATACCCCTGAGCTTCTACAGGTCTGCGGCACCCGGGTCAAGGTTCATCAGGACGATGCCGAACATCGCCGCCCTCGCGGGCGAGTCCTTCACGGCCTATACGTGCGGCGAGAAGGTCACGAAGGGGGACAGGGAGACCGCCAAGCTCCTCTTTGACTCGATGGGGGGCCACATGGAGGTCGAGGAGAAGTACATGGACGCGATCACAGGCCTCAGCGGGAGCGGCCCAGCCTACATCGCCATAGTGATCGACGCCCTCATGTACGCCGGGCTCAAGGTGGGGCTCCCGCGCGACCTCTCCATGTTCTCGGCCGCCCAATCCGTCCTCGGCACGGCGAAGCTCATCCTGGACGGCACCCTGACGCCGGCGGCGATAGAGGAGATGGTCACCACCCCGGGCGGTACGACCATAGATGGCATCTACGAGATCGAGGACGGGAAGCTGAGGACGGCGCTCATGAACGCCGTCGAGGCTGCGACGAAGAAGAGCGCCAACATGCGCTACAAGTGGGAGAACGCCCAGTAGAGGCATGAGAAGGGATTAAATCCCCTCAGCCATCCTCCTTTTACCCAGAGAAAAAAGTTGTCCTACGATCTTCTAATCAAGAATGGCAGGATCATCGACGGCGCAGGTAACCCATGGTACAGGGGAGACGTCGGCGTCGTCGGCGACAGGGTCGCCGCTGTCGGCAGGCTCGGCGGCGCGAGAGCGCACAGGGTCATAGACGCCGAGGGGCTCGTCGTGGTCCCGGGATTCATAGACGCTCACAGCCACAGCGACGGGAACGTCCTCGCCTACAGGGAGATGGAGAGCACCCTGATGCAGGGGATAACGACCGTCGTCTCGGGCCAGTGCGGCGACTCTCTGGCGCCCGTCAACCCCGAGCTGAGGGAGGAGGCGCAGAAGGAGATGAACGCCTCGATGCCGCCCGGCGTCGAGGTCAAGGTCACCTGGACGACCTTCGACGAGTACCTCCGCGAGGAGGAGAGGAGGGGGTTGGGAGCCAACGTCGCCCACATGGTCGGCCACGGAGCCGTCCGCGTCGCCGGCATGGGCTACGGGGCAGGGGACCCGACGCCAACCGAGCTTGCGGGGATGAAGGAGCTCGTCGCGGAGGCCATGGAGGTCGGCGCCTACGGCCTGAGCAGCGGCCTCATATACCCTCCGGGCATCTTCGCCAAGACGAGGGAGCTTGTTGAGCTGGCGAAGGTCGCCGCGGGTTACGGCGGCGTCTACGACAGCCACATCAGGGGCGAGGGAAGGAACCTGATGAAGTCTCTGAGGGAGGCGATAACCATCGGCGAGAAGGCGGGCATCCCGGTCCAGATAAGCCACCACAAGGCCTCGAACAAGGCGGTCTGGGGCAAGAGCGTGGAGACGCTGAGGCTCTTCGAGGAGGCGCGGGCAGGGGGCGTCGACGTAACCGTGGACCAGTACCCCTACACCGCGGGGGCCACGAGCCTCAGGACACTGCTGCCGCCGTGGGTTCACGACGGCGGGATGGAGAGGCTCTTGGAGCGGCTCCGAGACTCCAGGCTCCGTGAGAAGATGCGGAGCGACATCGAGGACGGCCTGCCGGGCTGGGAGAACTTCGCCGGCGAGCTCGGCTGGGAGAACGTCTACATCAGCTCGATCAGGTCCGAGAAGAACAAGCGCCTCGAGGGAAAGAACATGGTCGAGGTGCGTGAGGCGATGGGTGAGAGGGAGGGGTGGACGGCTCTATGGAAGCTCCTCCTCGAGGAGGAGGGGACGCCCGGCATGATAGTCTTCAGCATGGACGAGGGCGACGTCAGGCGGATAATGCAGAGCCCCCTCCAGATGGTCGGCACGGACTCTGGGAGCTGCACAACGACCGGCCCATTCAGGAGGGGGAAGCCCCACCCGCGCACCTACGGCACCTACCCGCGCATCCTGGGGAAGTACGTGAGGGAGGAGAGGGTTCTGCGCCTCGAGGAGGCGATAAGGAAGATGACGAGCTTCCCCGCCCAGCGCTTCGGCATCCTCGACCGCGGCCTCCTCCGCCCAGGCATGCACGCCGACATCAACGTCATCGACCCCGACAAGGTAATCGACAAGGCGACGTTCGAGGACCCCCACCAGTACCCAGAGGGCATCCCCTACGTCATCGTCAACGGCACACTCACAGTCGACGACGGGAAGTACAAGAAGGTCCTCGCCGGGAAGACGCTGAGAAAGAATAAATAGTGTCTAAGCCAATGTTCATCTATCCTTTAAAGTATCTTTTATGTCAATGAAATGTCAGATCTGTAACTTGGATATTTCTCCAAATGATGTAGGGTACCCTAAGGCACATTATGAGTGTTTAAATAAAATTATCATGATCTAGAAGCCTATAGAATTATTAATATTCTTACCTACGCAGGAACAAACATCATTTATAAATTTTCAGATTCTTTTGATAATATTTTACGTATGGAATTATGTAGGACCAGTTATTATATTATTAATGATAATACCGTTGATGATGATATTGTAGTACTTCAAGGAGTTCTTAAAACTGTTTATAATTATTTACCTAAAAAAATTCGTAAACAGAAATTTATTATTTTTTCTCAGTTTGTGTTTAATTCCCTTATGTTCTTAAAATATGATGCTCCTTTACCTGAAAATAAAACGTTTTCTTCACGAGTAAAAGAATTTATTAATGAGGTTTATTCTATAAAAATGAATAAAAAAGAAATCCAAGAATATTTAAAAAATTATTATGTAAAATGTTAATACAAAAAGTTTAAAAATAAAAAACGATTCCACGCGGGTTTTACCCGCTCGCAGCCAGCTTTACGGCTTAGAACCTTCTCGGTGGCCTGTGCTTGGCGAAGCACTCTTGACAGTAGACCGGGCGGCCCTCTGTCGGATTGAAGGGGACTTCCGTCTCCTTGCCGCAGTCAGAGCACGTTACCTTGTGCATCTCGCGCGGACCACTGCTGCTTCTATCTCTATAACCCATTTTTTTTTCTTTCTCCTTTTGTACACGGGCAACCGTTAGGTTTCCGATATACGCCATAGCATATGCCCCCCGACTTTTAAACATATGTCGTCTTTTACCCTAACACGATGTAATATCCTCAATAACCAGGCGAGCCAAAAGACTAAAAAACCCAAAAAATATGCGGTTAGAAGTTTATTTTATATACTTCCTCATATGCTTCGGCGTCGCGTGGGGTATAGGGAGGTCGACCATCGTCTTGAACCCCGGCGAGGCCGAGACGACGAGGGGTATCATGTTCGTCGTGATCGCTATCGTCGCGTAGTCCCCGTGGACGCATGGGCTAATCCTCTGGTTGATGGGCGGCACCCCCTTTATGGTGACGGCGTCGAACTCCTCGGGGGCGCCTATGTACGCATTGAAGTCGAGGGTGATAAGCTTCTTGCCGCCCACGATGCCGTAGGCGAACTGCTTCGTCCCCGCGTTGAAGCCCTTCGGAACCTTGATGGCGTTGCTTGCCACATCCTTCTTGAGCACGACAGGCTCTACGGCATCCACCTTGATCTCGTCGAGCTCCCAGCCGAGGCTGTCAGCGATCATCTTTATGCTCTGCTCCAAGCCGACGTGGCCCGTGATCTCGTGCTTAGCTATCTTCGCCTTGAACTCGTCGAGGCTGAGGCCCGCCCCTATCTTCTGCTGGAAGGGTATCCTACGAGTCGCGGCATCCATCTGGCGGGCGACGTATATCTCGTCAACCCTCTGGCAGACGGATGTGAGGAACGTGGGCAGCGTGTCCATGAGGAAGCCGGGGTTGACGCCGGTGCCGAGGATCGCCGCCTTATACTTCTTCGCCAGCTTGTCCAGCTTCGCGGCGTACTTGGCCCCCTCCTTCGTCGCGTACGGGTAGCTCAGCTCCTCGCACGTCGAGACGATGTCCACCCCGTGCTTGAGTATCTGCTCGAACTGGGGGTAGGTCTGCCTCATGTAGCTCATCGTCGTGTGGGCGACGATGTCCGGCTTCGTATCGTCGAGGACGCCGTCGGCATCGTTCGATATCTTAACGCCGAGCTTCTTGGCGCCGAGGACCTCCCCTAGGTCCTTGCCGACGATCTTAGGGTTTATGTCCACGGCCCCGACTATCTCAACCCCCTCCTTCTCAAGCAGGTGGTTCGCCAGCTTCTGGCCTATGACGCCGATGCCGTATGATACGACCTTGACCTTCTCCATAACCGATCAGGGTGATAGAGTGCGGGGATCAATTATAACCTTGCCCGTCCGCCACGGGCTCCTCGACCAAAGGCAGCCCCCTCAGCAGCCTGTTTGCCGACCTGAAGGGCTCCCAGCCCTTCCTCTTCCCGTAGAGGGTGAAGACCAAGACGAGGCATCCCGGGAGGAGGTACCTGAGGACGAGGCCGAACGCCTCGTCGAACTGGGTCGTCGTCCTCATGAGCAGCCAGTTCACGGGCACCGTGCTGCTACTCGTCAGGTACCACCACTGGCTCGGCGTGATGTGCGCCGTCCACCAGACGAGGTCGCATGAGATCGGCACCATGACGAGGACTACGTGGTAGAGCCAGAGCATCACGCCTGCATCGTCGTCCCAGAAGGCGAGGGGGAGCACGAAGCATGAGACGTACCAGGCCCCTATCGCGACGGTCTCGAGGAGGAGGATGAGCTGCTCGTCGGCCACGAACCAGAGCGAGACCAAGATGGCCGGGGCGACGACGAGGGGAGCCATGGTGAGGGGCCTGAACCTGCCGGGCCCCCCGGAGTTCCTCGGCGGCAGGAAGTAGTCGATGAAGAAGGCGAGTCCCATGAAGGCTAGGACGAGGCCGAAGCCCGTCATCGTCTTGATGAACAGGGAGAAGTAGCCGAGGACGGGCGCCCTCCCCACGACCACTCCGAGGATGTTCGTCGCGGGTACAGGGCCCCAGCCGTCATATGGGTAGTCGGCGGTGTACTTGTTGTTGTCGCCGCGCGTGTAGAAGGCTACACCCTGCGCCGTCTGAATCTTCTTCACCGCCCTGTGGACGATGTATTCGGTCGGGCTCTGGGGGTGAATGAAGACTATGATGTCCCCCTCGGGGTAAGGCGCGGCCACGACGTCCCCCATGTTCTTTATCTCGCCGACGAAGATGTAGTCGCCCACGCCCAGGGTGGGGACCATGCTCTGGCTGACGACTACCATCATGGGATACTCTGTGCCGAGGACCCCCTTCAACACGTAGTTGCCGCCGACGAAGACCCCTATGAGGACGATGAAGGTTAAACCGTACTTCAGCAGCTCCTTGATCCTCTCGTCCAAGGCAGGGTCCCTTTTTCCCCCGTTACTATTCAGCCTTTCGGGGGTCGATCCAGCCGGTGAGGACGAGGCAGCTGATGGGATCGCGGACGCCGCCCTCGAAGCACTTGTCTACATCCTCGCAGACGAGGCAGGGGCAGCTCGTTATCGAGTCCATCGTGACCAGCTCCCTCTTAGTGTATATCCTGTAGCTCCACCTGCCTCCGTGGAGGACCTTCCTCCGCTCTATGATCCCCTTCTCCTCGAACTTGAGGCAGAGCCTTGACCCCTCCCGGCTACTGACGCCGAGTTTCTTCCATAGATCGCTCTGCATTATCCCCCTGTCTCCGGCGTCGAAGATGAGCTTCTGTGCCCTCTGCTCCAGGCTGTTCTTGGGCGCCACGTGGGTCACTCGCCGGCTACTCTTCGTAGTATATGAGGTCGTAGTCCTCGAGGATGCCGTGGAGCTTCTCGACGGCCTCCCTGACCATGTCCTCGTGTTTGGCCCCCGTGCAGACGAGCTTGCCTGACGCGAACAGCAGCATGACCACCTTAGGCTCCCCCATCCTGTATATGAGGCCAGGGAACTGCTCAGGCTCGTACATCACGTTGTCCATGATGTCGGCGGCGGTCTCCAGGTCGATCTTGCCGTGGAGGTTAGCGGAGGCGACGATGTTCTGGATCACTATCTTTGGCTTGCCGAGGATGATGATCCCGTTCGTCTTGAGCTCCCTTACCACCTTCTTCACGGCGCTCCTCGCCTGCTTCTCGGACTTCGCGCCGGTACAGACCATCTTCCCTGAGCCGAAGATCAGCGTCGCCGTCTTCGGCCTCTTAAGCCTGAATACGAGGCCGGGGAACTGCTTCGGCCGGTACTCGACGTTCCTGAAGACCTTCATGATCGCCAGGAGGTCTATCTTCTGGTCGAGGGTCGCGGAGGCGACCACGTTCTCGATGCTTATGTGTAGATCCTTCTTAGGGTCAACCATCAACATTTCACCTTATTCAGCCATCTCACACTACAGGCTCCCAACGCGGTGCAGGAGCTCCTGGGGCAGCAGGTCCTGGTTCACTATCTCTACGACCGGTATGCTGCTCACGTTGGGCTCGTGCAGGACCTTATCGCTTGTTCCTATCGCGCCGGTGTAGCTGTTGTAGGTGATGAAGTTGCCGCCCAGCGCCGCCTTCTCCTTGACGAAGTAGAGGAAGACCTCGTGCAGGGTGCCGCCGACGATGAAGTAGAGGTGGGATCCATCGTGTTCCAGGTGCTGGATGACGTTCGTCGTCGAAGAGGAGGCGACGAGCATTATCAGGTCCTTAATGGACTTCAGTTGCACGAACTTCAATGGCTTTCCTTTATAAATAGAAGACAACCAGTATATAAATCGTTTAAATAGTCGACCTTCTTGACGCCTAAGTTATAATTATCCCATGAGAGTAACTTGTCCACTCATAAAGCGTTTATTGATTCGTATCAACGATAAGAATCAAGGGCACAAGATTCGAACGGGTCCGGGGGATCGATGACGGGGAAGTGAGGGACTCGCAGGCGGACGGAGGCGATGTTCGGCGATGAGGTACATTTTAAATACCCCATTTTTTTAAACCGTAAGACATGGAAGCCCGCTCTAACAAGGTCAACCTGAAGGTTGAGATGAACGAAGCCAGCTGGGAGTACAGGATCCTCGGCGAGCTGGAGTTCGAGAACCCGAGGAAGAGGACCGAGGTTGTGACCGTGGGCTTCCTTCTGTCGCCTGACCAGATCAGGAGCGTGTTCAGGGAGATCAAGAGCTGCGAGGAGAAGGGGTACTCGACGGACTGCAGGTAGGCGAGCGAAGTACAACGTTCCCAGGAGCCTGTTTACGAGGTTATGCCTGAGGATTGTGCAAGCAGCCGAGGATCGGAGGAAGCTCATTGCCCAGCTTTTATTCAGTGCCTGTCATCTATTGGTGGGCTGACAGTTGGACGCCAAACTCCGCAGGCTGACCGTGGGGCTTGCCATCGAGAGCGCCCTAGAACAAGGACTCGACGTCGTGGCCCTCAAAGAGCTCTACTATGATCCCGACGAGGCGGGGATAAGGGAGCTGCATGGCCGCCTCGTCACCTCAGCGGACCACCGCGACATGGAGGTGGCCATATGGCTTGAGCCCGCCCTCGGAGCCGAGCCTCTGAAATCTGATCCGGCGAGGCTAGCAGGGGAGATGAGGGAGATGGAGTTCATACTCCTCACCCTGGCTAGGAGGGCTGGCGCGGCCCAGCAGGAGGTCAACGCGTGGATGAACTATGTGGCTAACGCGGCCCAGTTCATCGTCGACGGCTTCTGGATAGACGCGAAGATCCTCCTCAGCAGGGCCCTGATGAGCTCTGGGACGCCGGCCGTCGAGGCGCTCAAGGCCGACCCTGACCTCCTCTACGAGGTCGACGTACTCCAGAGGGCGACGGCGGCCTACTTCGACGAGCTGAGAGGGTACCCGGTATCGATCAGCGTTCCGGCCGGGAGATTAGACGCCGCGCTTGACCTGCAGGGGATAATGATCGATCTAATGCGTGGGGACCATGGCGGGGAGGAGGGGAGGAACGTCAAGGAGACCGTCCATGGCCTTAGCTCGGTCCTCCGCCACCTGATGGAGGGCCAGGAGACGCCCGAGGAAATCCGGAAGGAGCTCGGCGTCGTCGCCAGCCGGATCGACTGGTTCCTGCCGAGCATAGCCGACGAGGGCAGACGCGCCCTATTGGAGGACCATCGACGGACCATCGAGGCATTGGCTAGCAGACTGTGAATCCAGGAGCTATGTGTTGGGGAGGTGCATCAGCCTTCAGCCGTCACATGCCCGCGGGGTCACGTCGTCCCACGCTCGGCTGTGAGGCGGACCTCAGCGAAGAACTCCCTCTTGGCGCGGCAGATGGGGCAGACGTACGGCGGCTCCTCCCTGAAGACGACGTAGCCGCACTGTTTGCAATACCAGAGCCTCATCGCCATAGGCTGTGGGGCCTTCGCCTCGGCTGCCGGCTGCTTGGGCCCCGTCTCCCCGGGAAACATCTTCTCCTGTGGCCTCCTCTCAGGGATCGGCTTGATCTCGCCTGTGTCGTGGGTCTTACTGTCGACGTACAGGCAGCAGTAGCATTGGCCGTACTCTGCGACGTCCGGGTCGCGGTAGTCGCATGGGCAGATTATGTCGCGGTCCTGGTCGAAGACGCCCGTCGCCGGCCTGCATGGGCAGCTGGGGTAGCCGTAGCGTTCCTCGTTCCTCCTGAGGCCCTCGACGAGGTCGCCGAGGAACCCTTGGTCTGGGTTCAGGTAGATGCCGTGGGCGCGGGCGTCAGCCTCGGCCCTCTGCCTCACCTTGTCGGCTGTAACGCTCACAGTTCCAGCGCCTCCCTTATCTCGTCCGGCTTGTAGCCGGTTATCAGCGTCTTGTCGTCGACTATTATGATCGGGAAGCCGATCTGGGCGTTCCTGCTCCTCAGTGAGTCGAGGGCGCTGCGCCTCTCCTCGCTGCTGCACGTGTCCACGTCCAGGTACTCGTATTCGACGCCGCTCTCCCTGAGTAGCTCCTTCGTCTTCTTGCACCAGACGCAGGTGCTCAGGGTGTAGAGGAAGACCCTGTGCTCCTTCTTCGGTCCTTCCACCTTGTTCGTCGGCATCTCAGAATCTCCTACGGCTGATCCTTGGGTGATCCCCGTGTATAAAGTGTGGGTAGGACTACCTTACCAGCCTGTTCCTCGTCACGGAGACGGCGACTATGAGCCAGTAGCAGTAGTTTGGCAGTGTGAGGGTGAGGCTGAGCCAGTATCCCTGCTGGGCGTAGTAGGCGAGGAAGAGGCTTATGGCGACGACGATGACTATGGTGCCCGAGAGGTTGTAGCCCCTGAGCACGTTCCTGTCCTTGTAGGCGGTGTGGAGCATGAGGAAGCCCGAGGCGAAGAGGAAGACGTTTCCGGCGTCGAGGAGCGTCGTGTCCATGGCTGGCTAATGGGGGTAGAGCCAATTTAACCCTGAGCTTCCGGTAAGTCATGCCACTGTGCTTCATCCGCTCGTCGTCGTGCTTATTCGACGTTTTTCACGCCCCTCGGATCGTGGTCGGTGCTGGCCCCCCGCTCATTCCGCCTGAGAGAGCGTTTTCCGCGGTTATTGGTGGTAACCCTATCTTTCCTCTAACCTCAGCCCGTGACTCTCCAGCCTTTTAAAGTGATTATCCCGGCTTCTCAAGCTGGCATCTCTGACCATGGCTGCAGCGGCGATCAGGAGGTCTGAGTCCGGGATCAGCTCCCCTCTCCCCTTCAGGTCATCATAGAGAGTGCAGTAGGCCAGGATGGTCTCGTTGTCGATGGGCAGCACGGTGAAGGTCTCCTCGATGAGCCTCTTCGCGTCCCCTCTTTTGACATCCCTTACGCCTCTGAGGAACTCCATGAGGGTTACCGTGGAGATCGCGCCCGGTTCGAGCGCCCCCGTCTGGAGGCTCTCTATGACGGCGTCTGTGTCGAAGAGTCTCATCTCAGCCTGAACCCTTCCCTGAACTCCCTGCTCGACTCCTTTATGGACTCGATCTCCTCCTCCGTGATGAGGGCTCTCAGCTTGTTGAAGGCTCTGATGCGCCTCGCCTCATCGGCCTCCTTCAGGAGCTCCAAGAGGAAGGCGCTCCACTCCATGTCGCCCTTCGCCTCTTCGAGACTTCTCTTTGTCTCCTCCGTGACCGAGATGGTCGAGTACCGGCTCAATTACGTCACTATATAATTATATAACGAGGAAGATATTAGGTCTATCGTTCATCTTCTGAACGTCGGTTAATTTTTGTAAATGATATAAAAAGAGATTAGAGTATGGTGAGGGATTCCAGGTCCCGCGGGTAGTAGGTGATGAGCTCGTATCCATCCCCGGTTATGAGGGCGGTGTCGCTGTGGCGGAAGCCCGCGTACCCCAGCTCGTAGATGCCGGGCTCTATGCTTACGACCATTCCGGGCTTGAGCTCCGCCTGGTTCCCCTGGTCGAGCCACGGGGGCTCGTGTCCCTGCAGGCCTATGCCGTGGCCCGTGTGATGGCGGATGAGGTCCTTATACCCGGCGTCGTGGAGAACTCTGTTCGCCGCCTTGTCGATGTCGGCGCATTTTACGCCTGGCCCCAGAGCTTCTATGGCGGCGTCTTGGGCTTTCACCATGACGTTGAAGAGCCTGGTCTGCTTGGCGTTGGGATAGCCGACGATCATGGTGCGCTCCAGCTCAGAGTAGTAGCCGCCGATGTCAGCTCCGGCACCTGTGACGAGGACGTCTCCCTCCTCGATGGTCTTGCCGATTCCTATGCTGTGGGGCATCGCGGACTTCCACCCGACCTGGCCGCGGAAGCCTGCGCTACAGGGGTTGCCACCCCGTATCGACTCGTACTCTGGTCCAAGGGTCTTCTTCATCACGCTCGTGGCTTCGAGGGTCGCCTGTAGCTGGACCTCGACGTCCCAGAGGCCCGGAGCCGTGTACTCCTGTAGGAGGGCGTGGGCGAGGTTGCCCCACTTCGCTGACTCCCTGATGAGGCTGATCTCCTCCTCGGACTTGCATAGGCGCATCTCCCAGATGATGTCGTCGGCCTTCTCCAGCTTGGCGTCCGGGAGCTTCTTGTTGAGGGGCGGTCCCGTGTAGCCCATGGTGCCCGCTGCGCCGGCGGGGTTGTCGGTGCCCATGGTGGATTTGGAGTAGCCTAGGCCCGTGAGCCATTTGGCGAAGAGGTCTATCGGATGGGTCTCGCCGGGGTAGTCGAGGTATGTGTAGGCTTCTCCCACGATGGGGGTCTGGTGGCGGAGGTGGTCCGCCTCGAGGAGGGGGCCCATGAAGACGGGTTTACCGTCAGGCGGGACGAGGAGGGCGGCGGGGCGCTCCGTGACCATGTGGTAGAAGCCGCTCAGGTAGAAGATGCTGACGCCGTTCGTCACAAGCATCACGTCGTACTTCCTCTCGGCCATGACTTCACGGAGAGCCGATAGACGCCTCCCGTACTCGTCCCAACTTATTTTAATGTTAGGCATAGAATCACAAAATTAAATTCAAATTCAATAGATAAAGAATTATTGTTTGTAGTGGGATTTGACTCAATACTTTTAGCCTTATTAAACTTTCAACCGTTAATCCTACAAAGGTACGGGTGGTCTCAATTTTTAATGGGTTGATTTTTAGGTTAGCACTTTATCAATAAGTGGAGATTCTGTAATAGAAATTTTTCAAAAGAGAAATACAAGAGGATACTATAACCTTGATCCAATCAAAAAAGTTAATATATAGTTCAACATAAAAGTTTATGACTTGAAAATGGGTATAGTTGACAGAGTAGCAGATTATTTTATTGCCTTAATAGTAGGAGTAATATTGCTTTACGTATTGATCTCAGTAATAGCTTCTGTTTTCCAAACACTCCCTCAATATGCTCAGTATGGAGTTGCCATTATCTTAGCAGCTATTGGAGCATTAATAGTTTTAGCTAAAAAAGGGATCAGGTAAGAGTATTTGAAATTAAAACGAGGGAAAAAGAATTTTGGAGGGAAAAGAAATTGCAGGAAAATTGATTGGAGCATTAGTATTAATCGTAACCTTTTTAGGATATTTTATTGAAGTTAGCCCCTTTATTGAGGCACAATATGGTAGTTATTTTCGAGGTCTCTTAGATGGAGGCGTCGCAACAATAATTTTAATGGCTTTGATATTTTATGTATCCCCCTTTTTTGGATCTGACAAACAATCACAAGAAAAAGATGAGTCAAATAAAGAAACCCTATATATTAACAAAGTGAAACTCACCAAAGCAAAAATCGACCCAAAATTGGTTCAGGAATGTCTTGATAAACTAATGGTTATTGATCGTATTTTCCACCATGTTATTGAAAAAGCTGGGGGATTAGATGTTCCTTTTAGATTGCGTATTACAGTAAATCCAGAGGAAGAGAACGAATATAGGCAAAACATTGATTGGTTAGCTGAGAACTATCCGTCATTAAGTACCGAAGCGAGTAGGGTACTAAGGCAGGAATATTTTGACCCTATTAGAGGAATTAAAGTTCGAGATTATGATCCTCTCCTTCAAATAATTTCCCATAATTCATTACAAACGCTTCTTAACCAACATAGCTATGAAATAAACGAATTTAACACTAATTTAGAAGGAAGTAGAATGAAATTACTAGCGCTTCTTGGTTCCTTAAAGAAGAAATAGAGTATCTTTAGATTTTTTAATACTTCATCTACACGAGGGCTACACTTGACAGCATCGCTAAGTGCTCGCCATTCTTCAGCCACCCGAAGAGGCGCCTCGCCACCTCGTGGTTCCTGTCATCTGAGTTCAGGAGGGCGAACAGGACGTCGTTCTCTACGAGGGACAACTACCTGTCCCTCTCCGTCTCTCTCCGGGCTAGCTCCTCCGCCCCCCGCCTCAGCTCCGCGAAGGGCTTCCCCAGCCTTATCGCCCCGTCGAGGGTGCCGAGCGGGTCCGCGGGGAGGGGAATCACCTTGAGGTGGTCGCCGGCGTTGATCACTAGCACCCTCTTCCCCAGCCCCATCCTCTCCCGCTCCCTCTTGGGCAGCATGATCCTCCCCTTGTCGTCGACCTCCAGGATACTCATCCCACTCAACAAACAATGGGAAGAAAGTGGGATAAAACCATTACTAAAATCTCATGTGGGAAGGACGATTACGTGCAGCCAGAAAACTCTCGACGAGGTCGCCCCGTGAAAAAAAAGGTAGGGGGGTCCCCCAAAACACCTCAGAAAATGGCTTCTCCTACAAAAAGAGACCGGAAAACGACGCCATTCACAAGCCGATCTGCACGGAAATGCGCCTTCCTTTATAAGCGATCTGCCCCGAACCCTGAAAATTTTTTTTTCCGTTATCCTATGTAGCATAGGATAAGCCCGTCAACCGTCCATGCCGGCGAGCTTCTCCCGCATCTCCTCGAGCATCGCCCTCAGCTTCTCGATCTCCCTCCTGTTATCCACCACCGCCGTAAGGTTCAGCAGATCGATCGGGTGATACACCTCGTCCCCGGCCTGGTAGATCATCGCCGCCGTCTCGTTGTCCCAGGCCCTGAAGAGCTCCATGAAGGCGTTGAACCGATCCGTGTCCTTCAGCGCCGCCCTGTACTTGTCCCTGAGCTTCACCATCAGCCTCTGAAGCATAACACGCTGGCTGTCCCTGATGATCCTGCCCAAGCCGCCCACCGGCGAGGAAAGCCGACCCCAGCGCCTATAAACAAGACTCAGCCCTAGGAAGGAGGGAGACGGGAGAAAGAGGCACTCCCGGACAAGGGCGATGCAGACCGACCCCCGAGGCCCAAGGAGAGACCTCCATCACCCCGTCAACGGGGTCTGAAAAAGCATCAAATCAATACTTACTACCAAAATTAAAAGAAAGACGAAACATTAGCTTAATAAAAAAAAGGAGAGTCAAAGACTCTACTCATGCATATCAAAAGAAAATACTATAAAAGGGATCAAGTGCATCTTAAAGGGATAACCGTGGATTTAAAATCGGGTCTCTACCGAACACTATCCAAGGACGAGCTGGGGTCATTCTTCGAGGGACTGAAGCGCCATGGATCCGTCTACGGGCCCGTGAAGATAAGCGAGGACAGCCACGCCTTCCGGAAGGTCGACGACCTGGCCCAGATGGATCTCGGGTACACGCGGACACTCATCCCGCCAAAGAAGTTCTTCATCAAGCCCCGTGAGGACATATTCCTCTTCGACGAGGAGGAGGCAACCTTCAAGGAGCCCCCTCCTGACCAGGAGGTCGTCGTCTTCGGCGTACACGCCTGCGACATAAACGCCCTAAACCTCCTAGCCAGGGTCTTCCTCGAGGACACCCCCGACAGGTACTACAGGGAGAGAAGAGAACGGACACTCCTCGTGGGGCTGAGCTGCGTCCCCGACGAGAACTGCTTCTGCAGGTCCACCGGCACGTCCCACGCAGTGGAGGGCTTCGACGTCTTCCTCAACGACCTAGGGGACAAGTACCTCGTCAGGGTAGGCAGCATGAAGGGGTACGGAGCCGTGATGGACGGCAACCTCAATCTGGAGGAGGCCACCCAAGAGGACCTCGGAAAATATAAGGCGGCCGAGGCGGCAAGGGACGGGCTGTTTAAGAGGAGCCTCGACGTCAACGGCCTCCAGACCTACCTAGACCTATCCTACGACGACCCTCTATGGAAGGAGTATGGGGACAGATGCCTCAGCTGCGGATCATGCAACCTC
>Ga0315291_10003545_pt1 | contig 20150 bp, 13 predicted proteins | sample YL17G12_20_MG_FD_203070 | JGI IMG/M metagenome (GOLD analysis project Ga0315291, IMG submission 203070) | Sediment microbial communities from Yellowstone Lake, YNP, Wyoming, USA - YL17G12_20 | ecosystem: Environmental > Aquatic > Freshwater > Lake > Sediment | place: USA: Wyoming | collected...
TGCGGGCGGCGCGCGCGGATCGGCGCGAGGCGCCGGGGAGGCTGACCGGCGCGTGGGCCTTCTGGCTCGGGGTTCTCATTGCGTTCTCCGTTAACTTCGTCAGCACCCTGTCGCAGAAGGTCCCGGCCATCCCTAATATACCGATCTCTCTTTATGACATCATCCCCTGGCAGCGGGTGGGGCCGCTGGCGGGTATCGGGGGGATCACGCTCTTGTTCTGGCCGTGGATGATCGCGATTGCGTACCTGATCCCGAAGGAGCTGTCTTTCTCGGTGTGGTTCTTCACGGTGATTCGACATGTACTGACGGTGATAGCGATCGCGGCTGGGGCGACCCCGCAGCGCCCCGAGGAGTGGTGGTCCACCTCGTTTCCGGCGCCATACTACCAGGGCGGCGGCGCCGTACTGGCGCTGGCGGGGTGGGTGCTGTGGATTGCGCGCAAACACCTGAGCCGCGCTTTCCGGATCGCGTTCAGCCGTGATTCGGGCCGAGAGGACGCGGACGAGCCGCTGCCCTACCGGGCGGCGCTGGTGGGGCTGGTGGTGTCGGTGGCCTTCATGGTCGGCTTCTTCTGGTTTGCGAACTGCCGCGTGATCTTCGGCCTCGGACTGGTGGCGGTGACGGTGGGTTACTTCGCAGTGTGGGCGCGCCTTCGGGCGGAAACGGGTCTGAGCTTCCTCGCGTTCCCGATTCAGATACAAGATGTAGCGATGGTCCCGTTTGGGAGCAGCGCCTTCCGGGTGAGCGAGCTGGTCACGCTGGTGACCATGAGATGGGCCTACACGCCGGGGTTTGGCGTATCGTCGGAGGTGTTTCCTGGGAGCGCGCTGGAGGCGTTCAAAATCGCCGATGCAGCGCAGTTGAACGCGAGACGCCTGAGCTGGGCGATGGTGGGGGGGTTCGTGCTCTCGCTCGTGGTGGGCGTCTACATCTTCATGGTGGGGGTCTACCACTACGGCTGGTTTGGGCTGCAAGCCAGCCGCAGCGGGTGGCTGGGGCCGCAGAGTCTGAACGACGGCGGTCGGATAGTGTCCTTTCTCACCGATCCGAATGTCAGCAAGCCCGATGTGCATGGTTTGGCCGCGATGCTGGCCGGGGCCGCGGTGGTGCTGGTGCTGGGGGTGATGAGGTTGAAGTTCTGGTGGTGGCCGTTTCATCCGATTGGGTATATCGCGGCGAACACGTGGGGGTCTCACTGGTGGTATCTGCCGTTCTTCATCGGGTGGGCCGGAAAGACGCTGGTGATCCGGTACGGCGGGCTTCGGCTTTACCGCGCGACGGTGCCTCTGGCGATCGGTCTGATCGTCGGCGACCTGGTGAATGGAGGAGTCTGGACGGCGGTGAACGTAGCGACCCTCAACCGGGTGTAGCTGAATCGAGATTGCTATGGCGGGGCGGCGCTCCGTTATGTAGTTTGCAGGCGCAGGTGAGATCCTGTGCAGGAAAGAGGAGAGTTATGTATGTAGGCGTTGACTACTACCCCGAGCACTGGCCGAGAGAGCGCTGGGACACTGATGCGAAGCTGATGCAGGAGGCGGGCTTCAACGTCGTGCGGCTGGCGGAATTCGCGTGGGTGTTCATGGAGCCGGCCGAAGGCAGGTTCGAGTTCGCCTGGCTCGATGACGCGCTCGGCGTGCTCGGCAAGCACGGGATCTCAGTGATCCTCGGGACGCCAACCGCGGTGATGCCGGCGTGGGTGGCGAGAAAGTACCCCGAGACGTTGGCGATGCGGCCGGACGGCAGCCGGATCATCTGGGGTGTGCGGAAGAACAACTGCTTCACCTCGGGGGCCTACCGGCTGCTGAGCGAGCGGATCACCAGAGCAATGGCTGAGCACTTCAAGGACGCGCCCCACGTCATCGGTTGGCAGACCGACAATGAGTTTGGGGGGCCGGGATGCTACTGCCCCACCTGCCGCGCCGATTGGCAGGACTGGCTGCGGGCCAAGTACGGCACGCTGGAGGAGCTCAACCGGGCGTGGGGGACGCACTTCTGGGGCCATCGGTATGGGACGTGGGGTGAGATCCAGGTGCCGGACTACGCAGGAACCGGCTGGAAGCACGCGGCCGACGGCGTGCACAACCCGAGCCTTTGCCTCGACTGGCAGCGGTACCAGTCGTGGCTGAATGTGAGGTTCCAGGCCGACCAGGTGCGCATCTTGCGGGAGGTCTGCCCGAGACACTTTGTCACGCATAACTTCATGGGGCTGTACAGCGAGTTAGACTACTACGACCTGGCGAAGGACCTGGACTTTGTGAGCTGGGACAACTACTCGGTGTGGGGGAAGCCAGAGATTCCGTACAACTCCTCGGCCGCGGCGGATGTGATGCGAGGTCTCAAGCGCAAGAACGTCTGGATCATGGAGCAGACGGCTGGCCCGGGCGGGTGGTCCACCTTCGGGCGGAACCCGCGTCCTGGGGAGATTCGCAAGATCGTGTATCAGCAGGTTGCGCACGGCGCCGATGGGATGGTCTGGTTCCGATGGCGGACGTGCACGGCCGGACGGGAGCAGTACTGGCACGGCTTGCTCGGGCATGACGGCCGGCCTCTGCGCAGATACCAGGAGGCGGCGCAGACGGCGCGGGAGCTTCACCAACTCTGGGCTGAGCTGGAGGGGACGACCCTCAAGCCCGAGGTGGCGATCATCTATGACTACGAGACGATCTGGGCCTTGCGGATTCAGCCGGGATTTGGCGGGAACAACTATCACGAAGCGATGATGCGGTACTTCAGGGCCCTGTTCCGGGCGGGCGTGAGCGTGGACATGATCAAGCCGGACGAGGACCTGTCGCAATACCGCGCAGTCATCGCACCGGACTTCAACGTGGTGCCGGACGAAACGGCGGGGCGGCTCGCGGACCACGTGTCGAGAGGGGGCGTGCTGCTGGCGGACTGCCGCTTTGGCGTCAAGGACGAGACGAACCTGGCGCATGCGCGGACGCTGCCGGGGCTGCTGAGCGACGCGCTCGGGATCTCGATCGAGGAGTATGACGCGCTGGACGACGAGACGGTCTTCCGGGTGGTAGGGCAAGGTCCTCTGGAGGGCGAGTTCACGGCGGAGAAGTATGTGGACTGGGTCTCGCTCAAGGGTGCGGAGGCGCTGGCCGGCTACGATCAGTGGCACCTCAGCTCGTTTGCGGCCGTGACGCGGAACCAGTTCGGCAAGGGGACGGGCTATTACGTCGGGACCTGGGCGAAGGAGGAAGAGTTCTACGACAGGCTGATTGCGGAGTTGTTGAAGACGGCGAAGGTGGAGCCTCCGCTCAGGCCTCCCGCAGGTGTCGAGGTGAGCATCAGGCAGAACGGCAAGCGGAAGCTTCTGTTCCTTGTGAACCACACGGAAAAGAAGCAGTCGGTCGCGGTGCCGGCCGGGAAGACGGAGCTGATCAGCGGCGCAAAGACCGGCGGGACGATCGAGCTGGACAAGTACGGCGTGGCGGTGGTGAAGCTGGAGTAGAGGCGCAGGGTTCAACTGGCGCCGGGCGAGCGTTCGGACCCCCTAAGGAGGAGCGGCCTATGGCCGACGCGCCCCGAGTCGAGGTTGATGTTGAGGCGGTTGTGTGTCCGGTCGAGCCGCGGGCCATCGGGATAAACATAGACTACCTGGTTGACCACGACGCCAATCGGCCGGGAGTGCGGCCGCTGGTGGAGGCGCTGGGGGAGATGGGGGTGCGGTCGCTGCGGTTTCCGGGCGGGGACAAGTCCGATAACCATCTGTGGTCGGTGCCTCCGTTCGATCGGCCGAATCCGGCGCTGGCCTGCGGCCCGCGCCAGGGGCGCGAAAAAGCGCTGATGACGGCCGAGGGCGGGTGGAAGGTGCGGCGCATGGACTTTGACGAGTTCATGGAGCTGTGTGGGAAACTGGGGGCCGATCCCACCGTCGTCATCTGCTATGACGCGCTCTTCACCCCGGGCTGCACGGTCACCAAGGAGCGGTTGATCGAGACGGCGGCCGCCTGGGTTGAGTACTCGAACATCAAGCGCGGGTACGGGGTGAAGTACTGGGAGATTGGGAACGAAGGCTATATAGACGCGACGGTGAGCCCGTATGACTACGCCCGCGATCTGATCGAGTTCGCGAAGGCGATGAAGAGGGTGGACCCGATGATCTGGATCGGCGCGAACGGGCCACCGCGCAGGGACGGCGGGGGCAAGCACGAGGCGACGAAAGATGTGCCCTGGTGGAAGGTGGTGTTTGAAACGGCGGCCGAGCACATTGACTTCGCGCCGGTGCATGTCTACTCGTGCTGGGAATGGAAGAGCTACGAGTCCTACCGCGATCACTCGCCGGGCTACCCGGAGGCGCGCCTCGATGCGATGAGCCCCGTCGAAGCGGCGCGCACGTATGGCCCGCCCGGACTCGCCGAACGGCTGCGCCTGACGGTCACGGAGACGAACGCGGCCGATTGGTCGAAGGACGGCTGGCCGTTCGTGAATGATCTGGGGCACGCGCTGGTGGTCTTCGATATCTTCGGAACCCTGCTCGGGCTTGACAAGGTGGACAGCGCCCAGCTCTGGAACACGCGCTGGGTATCCCACCAGCCCGGGGTGCCGAGCCTTTGGGATGCGGTTGACGACAGCAATCACCTGCAGCCGACCGGGAAGGCGCTGGCGATCTGGAGTCAGTTTCTGGGCGAGCAGATGGTGAAAGTCACGGAGCCGCGCAGGATGCGCACGTTCGCGAGCTATGCGCCGGGAAGCCAGCGGCTGAGCGTGTTCCTCATCAACAAGCACACACGGGCGAGGAGCGCCACTATCGGCCTCCGGGGCTATCGCACAGCGAGGTCGGCTAGAAGGTGGCTGTGGTTTGGAGAGGGGCCCGATGACAGGCAACCGATGTGGGCGGGGCCAAAGCGGCTGGCGGTGGTTGGCAACGAGATGAGGGTGACACTGCCACCGGACTCGTTGACAGTGATAGAGCTGCGGAAGCCGGGCGGGCGGTGAAATGGAAAAGGCAAAGATGGCGATGGAGCCGATCAGCTTCGGCATTGTTGGGGCAGGCTGGCGGTCGGAGTTCTACCTGCGCATCGCGAAGGCGCTGCCGGAGCGGTTCCAGGTGACAGGGATGGTGGTGCGCAACGCGGAGAAGCGGCCGCGGTTCGAGCAGACCTGGGGGGTGAAGACGTTCGCGACGCTGGACGAGATGCTGGCGGCTACGTCGCCGTCGTTCGTGCTAAGCTCGGTGAGCTGGGCGGCGAACCCCGGGTATCTGAAGGAGCTGACGGAACGCGGGATGCCCGTGCTGTCGGAGACCCCGCCGGCGCCGGATCTACCGGGGTTGATCGAGGTCAACGAGCTCACGGCGAAGGGCGGCCGCATCCAGGTGGCGGAGCAGTACCACGCGCAGCCCCATCACGCGGCCCTGCTCGCGCTGGTGGGCACGGGCGTGCTGGGCCGGCCTAGCCAGGCGCAGGTGTCGGTCGGGCACGGGTATCACGGGATCAGCCTGATCCGCCGTTTCCTCGGCCTCGGGTACGAGTCTCCGAAGGTTGTGGGATACCAGTTTAAGTCACCCGTCGTGGTCGCGCCGGGGTGGGGCGGGCCGCAGCAAACGGAGACGGTCAAGCAGTCGCAGCAGGACTTCTACTGGCTCGACTTCGGCGACAGGCTGGGGCTGCTCGACTTCACAGACGACCAGTACTTCGGCTGGATCAGGAACACGCGCATCCTGATCAGGGGCGAGCGCGGCGAGATCGTCACCGATCGCGTCTACTATCTGAAGGACCATCGCACTCCGGTAGAGTTGAGCCTTGTACGCCGAACGGCGGGGACAGGCAGCAACCTGGAGGGGAATTGCCTCCAGGGCTACATCGCGGGAGATGAGTGGATATACGAGAACCCGTGCGCGCCGGCGTCGCTGGCCGACGACGAGATCGCAATTGCGACGTGCCTGGTGAAGATGGACGAATACGTTCGGACGGGGAAGGACTTCTACCCGCTGGCGGAGGGGTCGCAGGATCACTACCTCTACCTGCTGGGTCAGCAGTCAGTGCGAGAGGGGCGGCCGATACAGGCAGAGCGGCAGCCTTGGGCCAGTTAGCCGGCAACAGAGGAGAGGAGATCACGGCGATGATGTACCATGTGGATGCTGTCGCGGGCAACGATCAGGCCTCGGGCGCCAGCCCGGGCGAGGCCTGGCGGACTTTGGCCAGAGCAAGCCAGGTGTCGCTGGAACCTGGGGATCAACTGTTACTGAGGCGGGGGTGCGTGTGGAACGAGGGGCTGAAGCTGCTGGGCGAGGGGACGAAGCAGCGGCCGATCGTGCTGGCGGGCTATGGGGAAGGACCGAGGCCTCGGATCAGCGGGGGCAAAGAGCATGCGATAGCGGCCGATTCGCCCATCTCGGCCTGGCGGATCACGGGGCTGGAGCTGACCAGCACCAACGACGCCAATCCCACTCGGAAGATCACGGGCGGGACGTGCGGAGTCTACCTGAGGCAGGCGGAGCCCTGCGACGGCCTCACCATTGATGACTGCGTCATCCACGACACCAGCGGTCCCGGCATCTTCCTCATCGCTGCAGGCGAGCCGAAGGCCGTGTTTACCGACACGCTGATCGAGCACTGCGAGGTCTTCAACGCGAGCTGTGGCATTCAGTTCCTTTCCAACCCATATGGCCAAACCGAGTGCTTCTCGCGCTTCCGGATCGCGCACGTGGTAGTGCACGACATCGGCGGCGATGGGATTGTGCCGTTCTGCTCCAACAGCGGGGTCATCGAATACTGCACGGCCTATCGCACGGGCCAGGGCGTGGCGCCGGAGGACCACAGCCCGGTGGCGATCTGGTATGCCTGGGCGAAGAACTGTGTGATCCAGCACTGTCACGCTTACGACAATCGCACCGGCGGCCGTGGCGCCGATGGCGGGGGATTCGATCTCGACGGCGGTTGCGTGGACTGCGTGCTGCAGTACAACTGCTCGCACGACAACGAGGGCGCCGGCTACCTGATCTGCTCGTGGGACCCGGAGAAGTACCCCTGCACCGGCTGCGTCTGCCGCTACAACGTGTCCATCAACGACGGCCTCGCCAACGATTATGCCAGCCTCCACTTCTGGCAGAATATGGACTGCTTCATCTACAACAACACCTGCATCACGCGAGGCGCCCCAAGCATGAAGTTCGTGACCAGCGGGGGCGACGCGAAGGGCAACCTCATCGCGAACAACATCCTCGTGTGCGATACACCCGAGGATGTGCCCATGGTCAGGTCCGACTTCGACATCAGCGGGAACCAGTTCCGGAACAACTGCTACTACCACCTGCGGGGTGAGCCGCGGTTCGCGCTCAGCGGGCAGGACGTTCGCGGGCTGGAGGCGTTCATGAAGGCGGTGGGGGGTGAGGGGGAGCTAGTGGGCGATCCGATGCTGGCGGATCCGGCCGCGGGCAACTTCCATCTGCGGCCGGGCTCGCCGTGTCGAGGGGCGGGAATGCGCTTGCCAGAAATGGGCTGGCGGGATTACTATGGCAGCCCATTGCCGAAGGACGGGCCGGTTGACGTCGGCTGCGTGGCGGTCGTGCGGCGCGGATGAGTGCCAAACGAGGGCGCGGACTATAGGATGAAGAGGAGCTTGCAGAGATGCCGAAGATGGCGAATTCCCCTGCGGTAAAGCTGGCTATCGTCGGGGTCAGCCGCGACTGCTTCCCACTCGAGCTGTCGCGCAATCGCACGAAGGCGCTGGTCGAGGCTTGCAGGAAGCTTGGGCTCGACATCTACCACTGCCCGACGATAGTCGAGAATGAGAAAGACAGCCTGAAGGCGGTCTCCGAGTGCCAGGCCGCAGGCGCGAATGCGGCGGTCATCTTCCTGGGGAACTTCGGCCCCGAGGGGCCCCTCTCCATCTTCGCTCAGCGATTCCACGGGCCGGCGATGGCCTGCGCGGCGGCGGAGGAGAGCAAGAACTCATTGGTCGGGGGACGCGGAGACGCCTACTGCGGAATGCTGAACGCGTCCTACAACTTCGGCCTTCGTAACCTTCGCGTCTACCTCCCGCAGATGCCGGTCGGGCTGCCGGAGGAGCTGGCGAAGAAGGTGGCTCACTTCGAGGTGGTGGCTCGCATCGTGCTGGGAGTGCGCGGGCTGAAGATCCTCGCCTTCGGGCCTCGGCCGCAGGACTTCTTCGCCTGCAACGCGCCGATCAAGCCGCTCTACGATCTCGGCATCGAGGTGATGGAGAACAGCGAGCTCGATATGTACGTCCTCTATCAGGATGTCAAAGAGGACGACCCCGAGGTCGCCGCCACCACGAAGGACATGGCGAAGGAGCTGGGCGCGGGCAACACCTACCCCGACCTGCTGGCCAAGCTCGCCCGATTCGAGGTGGCGCTGAAGCGGTTTGGGGCGGCCAACCTTGGCTCTCGCACCTACGCGGTGTTCGCCAACAAGTGCTGGCCGGCGTTCGAGCAGGCGTTCGGGTTCGTGCCATGCTACGTCAACTCGCGGCTGGCGACACAGGGCATGCCGGTGGCATGTGAGGTGGATATCTACGGCGCGCTGAGCGAGTATCTGTGCCAGTTGGCCACCGACTTCCCGCCGACGCTGCTGGACGTGAACAACACGGTGCCGGCCGATATGATAGATAGCAAGACGGACCTGAAGGGCGCGGCCGTGGAGGACCTGTTCATGGGGTTCCACTGCGGCAACACGCCGAGCTGCTGCATGAAGGAGTGCGCGATCAAGTACCAGCTCATCATGAACCGTCTGATAGAGGCGCCCGGCGCGGAGCCCGATATCACGCGGGGCACGCTTGAAGGCCAGCTCCGGCCGGGGCCGGCGACCTTCTTCCGGCTGCAGGGAAGCGCGGAGGGGAAGCTGATGAGCTACGTCGCCCCTGGGAATATCCTGGACATTGATCCGCAGAGCTTCGGCGGGATCGGCATTTTCGCCATCCCCAACTTCGCCCGGCTCTACCGGCACGTGCTAATCGGGAAGCGGTTCCCGCACCACGGGGCGGTTGCCTTTGCGAGCTGCGGGAAGGAGCTGTTCGACGCGGTGAAGCTGCTTGGAGTGGATGACATCAACGTTCCGCTGCCGAAGACGATGCTGTACCCGGGCGAGAACCCGTTCGAGATACTTTAGGGAACGGCGCTTTCACCGCAGAGACGCAGGGGACGCAAAGGGAACGGCCGCAGAGAGGAAACGGGCAACGCAGGCGGGAGATGCGCGCGATCACAGGAGAGCGCGATGCCAGAATATGCGATCGGCCTTGACTATGGTACGAACTCGGTCCGCACGTTAATTGTGGACGTAACCAACGGCCGCGAGGTCGGGACCGCGGTGTGGGGCTATGAGCACGGGACCGAGGGCGTCATCCTGGGCAACGACCCCAACCTCGCGCGCCAGCACCCGGCGGACTACCTGAAGGGGTTGGAGATCACGGTCAAACAGGCGCTGGTGCAGGCGAAGCGCAAGGTCAAGGGCTTCAAGGCGGAGCAGATAATCGGCATCGGCGTTGACACGACAGGCAGCACGCCGCTGCCGGTTGATGAGAAGGGCGAGCCCCTAGCGTTCAAGAAGCAGTTCGCAAAGAACCCGGCAGCGATGGCCTGGCTGTGGAAGGACCACACGGGGGTGGCCGAGGCTGAGGAGATCACCGCGCTGGCCGAGAGGATCCGGCCGCACTACCTCGCCAAGTGCGGCGGCACCTACAGCAGCGAGTGGTTTTTCAGCAAGATACTGCATTGCCTGCGGACGAGCCCGACGGTGTTCGATGCCGCCTACACGTGGGTTGAGATCGCGGACTGGATCCCCGCCGCGCTGACGGACACACAATCCCCGAAGAGGCTGACGGTGGGGGTCTGCGCGGCCGGCCACAAGGCGATGTACAACGACGCCTGGGGCGGCTACCCGGATGAGCGGTTCCTGTCGGAACTCGACCCGAAGCTGGGGGAGCTGCGCAAGCGGCTGAGGCCGAAGGCCCATAACATCGAGAAGTCGGTGGGCGCTCTGACTGAGGAATGGGCGCGGAAGACGGGCTTGCTGGCTGGCATTCCCGTGGCGGTGGGTGCGTTCGACGCGCACCTGGGGGCGGTGGGCGCGGGGATCTCGCCGGGGACGCTGGTGAAGATCATTGGCACCAGCACCTGTGACATGATGGTGGCGCCGCTGAAGTCGAAGCTCCCGGAGATCCCGGGGCTCTGCGGCATCGTGCCCGAGAGCATTCTGCCCGGCTACTACGGGCTGGAGGCGGGGCAGTCGGCGGTCGGCGATATTTTCAACTGGTTTGTGAACTACCTCCAGCCGGGCGGCCCGGGGGCCGGCTCCCACGAGGCCCTGACGGCTGCGGCCGCGAAGCTCAAGCCGGGCGAGTCGGGGCTGCTGGCGCTTGATTGGAACAACGGGAACCGGACCATACTCGTTGATCAGCGCCTGACAGGTCTGCTGCTCGGGCAGACGCTTTACACGAGGCCGGGCGAGATCTACCGCGCGCTGATAGAGGCGACGGCCTTCGGGGCGCTCGCCATCATGAGCCGGTTCGAGGAGTACGGGGTCAAGGTCCGCCAGGTGATCAACTGCGGCGGGATCGCGGAGAAGAACCCGCTGGTGATGCAGATCTACGCGGATGTCACCGGCCGGCCGATGAAGCTCTCGCGCTCGGCCCAGACACCGGCGCTGGGAGCGGCGATGGCGGGCGCGGTCGTTGCCGGCAAAAAGGCCGGAGGTCATGCGAACTTCGCGGCCGCGCAGAAAGCGATGTCGGGGCTGAAGGCGAAGGTGTACACGCCGGACCGGAAGGCGAACGCCGTCTACCGCGAGCTCTACGCGATCTACCGGCAGCTACACGATGGCTTCGGGACGGAGCAATGGCGGGGCGCGATGTTCAATGTGATGAAGGACCTGATTGAGATACGGAATCGCGTGAGGAAGTAGGGGACGGCCAAACCACGAAGACACGAAGACACAAAGAAACGGCGGATTAACCGCAGAGACGCAGAGAACGCAAAGGGAACGGACGCAGGGAGGAAGGCCGCAGGCTGAAGCCTGCGCTACCCGAGAACGCGGGAAACGACCATGCTTGAGGAGTTGAGAGAAGACGTCTGCCGCGCCAATCTCCGGCTCGTCGCCGAGGGGCTTGTCATTCAGACCTGGGGCAACGTGAGCGGGATAGACCGCGCGCGCGGCCTCGTCGTCATCAAGCCTTCGGGGGTGGCCTACGAGGGGATGGCGCCGGAGCACATGGTGGTGGTCTCGCTCGAAACCGGCGAGGTGGTGGAGGGTGAGCTCCGGCCGAGCTCGGATACCCCGACCCACCTCGCGCTGTACCGCGCGTTCGAACGGATTGGCGGAGTGGTGCATACGCACAGCCTTTTCGCGACGGCCTGGGCGCAGGCGCGGCGCGAGATACCGGCGCTCGGGACGACCCATGCCGACTACTTCTACGGGCCGATACCTGTGACGAGACCGATGACTGAGGCCGAGATCAAGGATGCCTATGAGGCCAGCACCGGCAAGGTGATCGTCGAGCGGTTCGCGGGCATGGACCCGAGGCAGATGCCCGCGGTGCTGGTGTCAAGCCATGGCCCCTTCACCTGGGGGGAATCCCCCGACGACGCGGTATCGAACGCGGTCTACCTGGAGCATGTGGCCAAGATGGCCAGCGAAACGCTGCGCGTCTCGCCGGACACCCCGCCCATGCCGCAGGTATTGCTCGACAAACACTACCTCCGCAAGCACGGCCCGGGGAGGTATTACGGGCAGGAGTAGGGGTAAGTCGGCAGCTCGCGGTGCTGTTCGGTCCTAGAGCAAGAAGGCCAAACGCTGGCGGTATCGCTTGGGGCAGTACAATCGCCGCAGGTTCCCGTCCCAGACCGGGAGAATCCCGCGGTCATCGGAGAGGAAATCGCTCATCCACCGCAGTTCAGCGGGCAGCGGGTTCTCTAGCACCAATACCAGATTCGCGGTCGGAGCTCGCTGTATGTATCGGTACTCATAGAGTTGGGATATGCCCCGCCGGACCTGGTCGCGTGCATTTCCCGCGGTTGTGCTCTTCACCTCGAAGATGAAGAGTTCATCGCGAACGGTTGCCGCGAGGTCGATGAACTGGTTTCGGCGGGGAACTGAGCCGTAACGACGTAACCGTTCCGCGACGAGATTCGTTAGTTTCTCATGGGTGGCGCTTGCCCGCTCCCACAGGACATCGGCAACAGTGTACGTGATCGAGCCACGCGCCGCCCGTGTTCTGCGCTCAACTTCCCTATACTCAGCTAGGTCCCACCGCGACGGTAGCAAGGGCTCCGCCTCGTTAGCATACGCGATTACGCCCGTCCGGTCGGGCAGCGCGCAAAGGTGATAGCTTCTTCCGTGCTGTTCCACGAGGCCTACCTCGCGAAGCCATGCTATGATCGTGCTCGTTCTCCGCGGCACCATTGTGGGGCCCGTTCGCTCCGTTACTACGCCAATGAAACGCTGCAATTGCTCCCTCGTACACCCGGCCTCTTTGTGGGCCTCCAGGAACGGCACCACTCGTTGAAAGAGCCGCATGCGCAGCAGACCCTCTATCAGCAGCCGGCGATGATCTTCACCTTCGGCACTGATCATGGCTCGGCCGACATCGGTGATCCTCGCTTCGTTCGGGCCGATCGGCACTACGAATCCCATCAGTTCAGCGGCCAATCGGTGATACCGGCCCTGACGCCAGTCCATGTGTATCGCGGCCGCGATATCCTGATATGTGCTCCCGCCACTCTGCACGGCGGCGACTCCGGTCACCACGTGCTCTATGCGATTAGCCTGAGGCACCTCGCGGGTTGGAATTAGCATAACGCCCTCCTAGCGGGCGATGAACAGATACTCAACGACACTGTTGTTGTTGTTTCCGACCTTGTGTTTATGGTTGCCGAAGCAGTATTTGTGCGGTAGTTCTGCGACATCCACTTTCCTGCCGAAACATCGTAGAAGCTGGATCATGCCATCCTTACTCGGCACGCCGTTTGAGGAGTAGGACACAACGAGCACCGGGACGCGCCTAAAGTGTTCGAACAAACGAGCAAACGACTGCTCGGCAGTCCTAGTAGACCGGAAAGAGGTGGGGCGCGATTGGATCTTCTTGGTTAGGGTGTGCTGTTGAACCTCTAAGCCAGCCCAGTAGGAGCAGAGCCCCTCGACAAAGTGATAGCGGCGGGTGTAGTCCGAGTCCGAGTGTGGGCTGAGGTACGGAGTGTCGATGTAGACGAGATCAAGATCCCTAACGGTGAAGCTGAATACGTCGCGACAGCTAGCACGGTTCCTCCGGTGGTTGTCCAAAACGGCCTCGTTGAATGCGCCGACGGCCTCACAGAACTGCTCTCTCATGCTAAGAGTAAGATCCCGGCGTCCGTCCCATCCTTTCCTGCCGGTAAAGGTGAATATGCCCCTTGGCCGCTTCTTCATGCATGCTCTGCATAGCGCGGCCAGGGCAATAGATCGCTTGTATTCACAGCCTAGCTCCGCGATGTTGGCATATGCTTCGTCTAGAAAAGCGTTATCCTCATCGGAGAAGTAAAGCCCTCGGAAGGTATCCCGGATAAACGTGCTGGCCTCACGGTTGCGCTGCAACAGGAAGTCAACATCATCCTGCTCAAGTCGCACGCGGTTGTTCTCAACAGTGGCCTTAGCGATGTGGTAGGCGAACTGAAGGAAATCGTTAGCTATAACTCGTTTGCCGCGAGTCTTCATGGCGTGGGCAACACATGCCGAGCCAGAAAAGGCATCAAGTGCGACCTCGTACTCCAGTGCGTCCAGATGCCCCATGATCCAGGGCAGCAGCGACTGCTTGCTACCCATGTATTTCGTGTCAGGAAATGACATTGCCGCAGGCAAGTGGATAATTGGCAATCAGGAGTTCGGTTACGCGACCGCGACCAGTCGGCTTACAGTTTATCTGCCTTGTCGCTTCGACCTCCGCCATGTGAAACCCACGGTATAGGGCCTTGACGCGCTCTGTTGCAGAGTTGCTTACAAGCACCAAAGCGCCGAGTTCGGCGATCCTTCGCACTTGCTGGGCAAGTCGAACATGCTCCCTGTCATCAAAAAAACTCGAAGTGTACCGCTTGAAGTCCGAGTAGCCTCCAAGTGGCACGTATGGGGGATCCAGGTACACGAAGTCTCCTCTCGCAACCTGACTCAGAGTCTCCTCGTAGTCCGCGCAACACATTTTCACGTGTTTCAGGACATTTGAGGCTTTGGGGAGATTCAGCGGGTCCACTACCCTCACATCGCTACGGCCGCCGAACGGTGTGTTGAACTGCCCCTTCCTGTTGACCCGATGGAGACCATTGTAGCACGTCTTGTTGAGGTAGACGAACCGAGCAGCGCGCTCGATAGCGCTGAGAGACTGCGGATCGCAACGTCGAATCCTGTAGTAGTGCTCCTTGGTGATCGGCAGGGCGGCGACAGCCTCGAGCAGCTCACCTGGGCTGTCGCGAACGACTTCGTAGAACCGAATTAGCTCTTTGTTACTATCGGAAGCGACCGACCCTGGTCGAGCCAAATGGAAAAGCAGGGCACCGCCTCCCAGGAAGGGCTCCACATAGCGGCTGAAGCCTGCTGGCATAGCTCGAAGCAGTACAGGCAGCAACTGAGACTTGCCGCCAGCCCATTTCAATGCCGGCTTGGCGCGTGGTAGTACGATATCGCTGTATAGAGTAGGCTGAGCGCTCATCCAATGATCACTTGCCCCGCGACGTGATATCCTCTTTCGCCCTTATGCCTCATTTCCCTCCAGGTATGCAATCATGTGTTCGATATGTGCCCCAAAGCACCTTCCTCCGCAAGCACGGCCCGGGGAAGTATTACGGGCAGGAGTGAGGGCCGGTTCCCTTGCAGCCGCATCGGCAGGGCAGGAGGCGAGCTCCTGCCCTACGAGCTACCCTTCGTTCCGTATGATCCACACGTCCCGGCCGACGATCTGGGTCTTTCCCGACAGGTTCTTGCCGCTCAGCAAGTCTTTGCCGGCGATACTGCCCAGGTCCACCTCCACCGCTTCCTCGTTGTGGTTGAGGACGAAGGTGAGGGTCTGATCGTCCTTGGCGCGCTGGCTGACCTCGATCCCGGCGGGTGCGGCGAGCGCGGGCTCGATTCCCTTTCCGGCGCAGAGCTCGGCGATGAGCGCGTCCACGAACTTCTGCTCGGGGTCGGTGGCGATGTACCAGGCCGACCCTGAGCCGACGCGGTTCCGGGTCACCGCCGGCATCCCCGCGTAGAAGTCCTTCCCGAAGGCGGCCACCGCCTCGGCGCCCTCTGCGTGGACGAGCCCGTGCAGCAGGCCGCACTCGTAGCTGCCCTCGAGTTTCCCGAGCGGCTGGGCCATGACGATCAGGTTCTTGAGGTCGGGCGGGACGGCGTCGAACTCCTCCGCCCAGAGGCCGAGCACCTTGCGCAGTTCACCGGGATAGCCGCCGAGCACGGCCCTGTCGTTCTCGTCAACCATTCCGCTGAAGACTGTGGTCACGAACGTGCCGCCGGCCTCGACGAAGGCCTCGATCTTGCGCGCGAACCCGGGCTGCATAAGATAGAGCAGCGGCGCGACGACGATCGAGTACTTGCTCACATCGAAGTCGGGATGCACGAAGTCAACCGGCACGCCGAGCCGCCAGAAGGCGCCGTAGTACTTGTGGACCTGGGGGAGGTACTTAAGGTCCCGGCTCGGCCCGCTCGACATCTCCAGCGCCCACCAGTTCTCCCAGTCGAACAGCACGGCGACATCGGCCCGAATCCGCGCGCCCAGCAGAGAGTCGCCAAGCTTCTCCAGCTCCGCTCCCAGCTCCGCCGCCTCGCGGAAGACCCGCGTGTTCTCATGCCCCGCGTGCGAGATGACCGCACCGTGCCACTTCTCACACGAGCCCCGAGACTGGCGGAGCTGGAAGTACATCACCGCCTCCGCGCCATGAGCCACCGCCTGGTAGCTCCACAGCCGAAGAACCCCCGGCCGCTTCAACGAGTTGTACGCCTGCCAGTTCTGCTGACTCGGCGTCTGCTCCATCAGCATGAAGGGCTGGCCTTTCTTCAGCCCTCGCATCAGGTCGTGCCGCAGCGCGATGTCCGCCGGCACCGCCTGCATGGGTGGGTAGCTGTCCCACGAGACCACGTCGAGATGCGGCGCCCAGGCGAAGTAGTCCAGCTCCTTGTACGTCCCCATCAGGTTTGTCGTGATCGGAACGTCCGGCGTGATCCGCTTCAGCGCGTCGTGCTCGAGCCGGTAACACTCCAGAATACTGTCCGACATGAACCGGTTGTAGTCCAGCGCGATGCCCTGGAAGGCAGTCCGCTCCGGGGTCCAGCTCTCCGACAGCGCGTTTGGCGGAACGATCTCCTCCCAATCGTAGAAAGTGTGGCCCCAAAAGGCGGTATACCAGCGCTCGTTCAGCTCTTCGAGCGTGCCGTACCGCCTCTGCAACCACATCCGGAACGCCGCCGCGCAATTGTCGCAGTAGCAGGCGCCGCCGAACTCGTTCGAGACATGCCAGACCAGCAGCGCGGGGTGGTCCTTGTAGCGCAGCGCGAGGGCTTCGGCCAGCTTCCGCGAGTACGTCCGGTAGGTTGGGCTGTTCGGACAGGAGTTATGACGGGCGCCGAACTTGCGCTTCCGCCCATCGAAGTCGACGCGGAGGATATCCGGGTAGCGGCGCGCCATCCAGGCGGGATGCGCGGCCGTCGAGGTCGCCAGGCAGGCGTAGACGCCGCTCTTGGCGAGCAGGTCCATGACGTCGTCGAGCCAGGCGAAGTTGTAGTGGGTTTCATCGGGCTGAAGGTGGGCCCAGCTGAACACCGGCAGAGTCGCGATGTTGATGTGAGCGAGCTTGAAGAGGCGCATGTCCTCGTTCCAGATCTCGCGGGGCCACTGATCGGGGTTGTAGTCGCCGCCGTAGAAGATCTTCTTCAACTTCGGGTTGATCATCACACAGGCTCCTGCAAGCAGTGGGGCTGCGCCACGGGGGACCGGCAAAGCCGCGTCCGGCCAGAGGCGATGCCGGTGGGTGGATTCTACGGCATGTGGGGGGGAGGATGCAAGCAGGCGGATTCTACAGGCAGGGAGCGCGGTCCAGACCGCGCGTCAACGCTCAGACTTGACGCAGCGAAATCCGCCGTAGTTGAAGTCGCGGCAGGACGGGTAGGCGCTGTCCCGCGCGGCGCCGCGCAGATAGGGCGCGTCGTACAACCAGCAGCCGCCTCGGACCACCCGGTAGATGCCCGTGGGCGGCCCCTTGGGGTTATAGGTCTCACCATATGTGTAGTAGGCCGCGTCGTACCAGTCGGCGCACCACTCCCACACATTGCCAGCCATGTCGAGGCAACCGTAAGGGCTTGCGCCCCTGGGATAGCTGCCGACGGGGGCCGGGTATCCGTAGCCGTCGTCTATGGTAGAGCTCGAACGCGCGACGGGGTCGTTGCAGTCGGAGAAGTTGCAGCGCCTGGTGGTCTGGATATCCCATTCACTGCCCCACGGATATCTCCGACCGTCCGGGCCTCGTGCTGCCTTCTCCCACTCGGATTCGGTGGGCAATCGCTTGCCGGCCCACTCCGCGTAGGCGGCGGCGTCGTCCCAACTGACGCCAACCACGGGCTGGTGAGGATGCGTATAGCGTGAATGGTTCCAGTGCTGGTAGAAGAAGCTGGGCGCGGGGTGACCGGTGGCGGTGAGGAACCTGGCATATTCGGCATTCGTTACCTCGGCCTTGTCCATCCAGAACCCATTCAAGTGGACTGAGCGCTGGGGGTGCTCGTCTTCGTCGCCCTCGCCGGGCGGGCTGCCCATGCGGAACTCGCCGGAGGGGACGTAGACCATTGCTTCGCCATCAGGCGAGCAGACCCAGACATCGCCGGCCCGAGGATGGGCGGGAGGGTCGGCAGTTCGCCAGACGACGGCGGTGGGGTTGATCTCGGGGGCCGGGAAGACCAGCTCGGTGGGGCGCTCGTCGGCGACACATGACGGGGCACACGCAGCCAGCCATACCAAAGCTGCGCACGCCGCCGGGCAGAGAAGCCGCGAAGACACAAGGCGGGGGAACATCCACCGACTCATGACGACGCGCCGCCCGCCTTGGCGGCGGGAGGCGCTAGCATCGTGCGACAGCTTGCCTAGATCGTCCGCCGCTTCCGAAGGCAAGCACCGAACATGGCCCCAACACCGGAGAGCATGAGCGCCAGAGTGCCCGGCTCGGGCACATAGCTGTCAGCGTCGTGACTGAAGGGGGCGAACCGGACCTTCTGCTTGCACGTGACGGTGTGGTTGTAGGCATCGAAGTGCACGTGAGTGAAGCCGCTGATCGTCACGTGAACGTTGACGATTTGGCCCATCGCGCTGCCGCTCTCACCGGGCTGCATGTTGTAGACCGGGTATTGCGGGGCAAAGTCCCCAACGGGGAGAGTGGTGTACCAGGTGGGGTAGATCCCATGTGGGGGTAGGGGAGCCCCACTTCCCATGATCGGCACACCGTAGGTGAACGCGGTCTGCGAACCGTAGCCAACCGGATCGAGAACGACGCTGCCGCTCGCAGGGTCTACGTTGTTGGGCACTAGGGCGGCCGCGAGCTTCACTCCCGCGAGCGCCTCATTGGCGCCGATGATCTGAATGTCGAAATCGGTGTCGGCGGTCACCCAGCTCTCGGTGGCATCGTCGTAGTAGGCGTTTTCGACATATAGCTGGAGATCCGGCACGGCCGCGGCAGGGGCCGCCGCGAGTACGGTGAGCGCGGTCACCACTCCGAGGACACTCAGGACCGACCTTGACAGCGCTTTCGTTGACATACCAAGACTCCTTGCAGCCTAATTGCTGCCCTCTGACCAGTATGCACGAACCGTGCCGGGGGTTTGGGCGCTTCGGGCGGCAGGCGCACTTCGCAGCTCCCCTGCTGCCCAATCATCGCAACCTGCCTGGAGAGGGCCGCCCACAGCTTAACCGGGCGGTCCAATCCAGTTCCCCCCCCGCCCGATACCCCGAGGGCCGTGCGCCGTGAAGCGACGTGACGCAAGAACCATGCCGCCATGCCGCGGCCTGTTCCGCGGCAGTCACAAGCGTGCCCGAGGGCGCTGGTGGAACCAGTGGCGCCGCGCCATGCGGCCGCTCTGGTCCGTTTCTTGCATACGCCCCGGGCAGCAATGGCAACTGGCGCGTCGGACACGAGCGCAGTGAGGCTCCCCAACCGCCTGGCGCTGGCGGCGGCGGGGAGGTGGGCGGGACCGGCCGTGCTTGCGGCGGCGCTGGGGGCGCTCTACGCGCCGGTGGCTGCGGGCATGGCGGAGGACTGGTGGCGCCAGGAGAACGCGTCGCACGGGTTCCTGGTCCCACTGATCGCGGCCTATCTGGTCTGGGATGAGCGCAAGCAGGCGGCATCCTTGGCCAGGCCCTGGGGCTGGGGTCTGGTTTCTGTGGCATTCGGCCTGCTGCTGGCGCCGGTCGGGGCTTACGCCGAGGTGGAGTTTTTGCCCCAGGTCTCTCTGCTGATCACCGTAGGCGGGCTGCTGCTCTACATCCGGGGGCCTGCCGCGGCAAAGCGCCTGGCGTTCCCTTACGCTTTTCTCTATTTCATGATCCCGTGGCCCGACCAGCTCGTGGAGACGGTCAGCTTCCCCCTTCAGTTGCTCTCCGCCAGGTTCGCCGCGATGGTGATCGGGATGACGGGCTTGCCCATACAGCGGGATGGCGTAGACCTGCACCTAGCCGGCTACACGTTCTCGGTCGGCGCACCGTGTAGTGGGATGAAGTACGCGGTCGCGCTGACGGCGCTGGCGGCCCTCGCCGGCTATCTTGCGACTGGTCGCGCGTGGAAACGTTGGGCAGTTTTCGCGGCGGGCCTTCCGCTTGCGCTGGCAGGCAATGTTGTCCGCATCGCGTGTGTCGTGGCGATCGCTGGGGTTTGGGGAGCGGGCGCCGCTAATGGCTTCCTCCACGGCTTCTCGGGGTTAGTGGTGTTCGGCATCACCGCCGCGGGCCTGGTTGCGATAGGGCGAGGGCTCGGGCTTCGGTTCGGGAGCCGCGGCGGGAGCGCGAGTGAGACGATGGCGGTCGAGGCGGGGTCGAGCCGGCCTTGGCCGGGCCGGTACGTTGCGCCGCTTGTGCTGGTCCTGCTCACTCTTGGTGCGATGCGGGCTGCGGCCGGGTCGAGGCGGACGAGCGCGGCCCCCACTCCTGACCTGGCTGTGTTGCCGCGGGAGGTTGGCCAGTGGCAGGTAAGC
>Ga0315291_10003546_pt1 | contig 20150 bp, 13 predicted proteins | sample YL17G12_20_MG_FD_203070 | JGI IMG/M metagenome (GOLD analysis project Ga0315291, IMG submission 203070) | Sediment microbial communities from Yellowstone Lake, YNP, Wyoming, USA - YL17G12_20 | ecosystem: Environmental > Aquatic > Freshwater > Lake > Sediment | place: USA: Wyoming | collected...
AGTGCCTGCCCTGGGCGATTTCAGCGGCAGCATTCTTGCTGATTCTCGGCAGTCTCAGGATTTGGGACCACATGCAACGCGACATAGGATACCAGTATCGTGTTTTTGAGCGATATTCAGAGGTCTATTACTATGACCTCCAAACCCGCCCGCTTGGCGATTTAGGCCTGTTGTTGTTTATGACGGCTGTGGGACTTGGCCTTGCACTCGGTGTGCGCCAATTTTGGGTCGCCGACTTTACCGGGACGTGGGGTTTCATTTTACATCGTTCGACGCGCAGGACAACTATACTCACGGCCAAAATATGTGCAGGTCTTATCTCGCTCATTGTGGCCATCGGCTTGGTCTGGAGCTACCTGTATTGGCGCGCAAATTTGCCCGACTATTCTCCGGTCCCGCTGCCCAAACGATGTTTTATTCAAGGATGGTTGGTTGGCGGTGTGGGGTTGATTTTTTACCTGGCAGTTGGCCTTGTGGGCCTGAGCAAGGCCAAATGGTACACAACTAAAATGATGGGACTTGGCTTTGCAATCTGGATATTCGTTACACTCACACAGCAATGGATGCTCTGGTGGGGTTTTGGCACGCTTGTGATTGGCGTGGTTGTTTTGCTCTACTTGATGTGGGAGAAATTCCTGAACAGGGAGTTTTAGCAAAGGGGACCCAAATAATGGCGAAAAAGAGGGTTTTAGAATACATTGCTCGACTTAGCGGGGCTGTTGTTACGCTGGTTCTGTTAATGTTCGTTGTGCTGTTCGCGCAGTTCTTTATGGCAGAGTTGTGGTGGCTGTATACGAACGAGAAGCTATCACCCCCCAAATTCCCAGACGACCCGCAGTGGAGTACCCATATAGCGGGCAAGCTCTTCCTGCCCGACGGAACGATGCATCTTGTGCACAGGAAAGACACACTGCGCTACGACAATTACACAGATGATTACACAAAAGAAAAAATCACAGACGTGAACGGAATTTTTCTCTGGCAGGGGATTCATAGGAACCGGCCTCTTAAGTATCTTGACTGGGCGTCATTTGCGCAGAACTTCAGCGAGCGACAAATGCAAAGTATGTTCTTGTTGAGTCCCGATTTGCCGTCTGTTTTTGAGGTGCCTGTCAGGATAGGGGGAGAAGTTAAGGAGGTCTGGCAATATGACTTTGAAACACAGGCATTTACCGGCTATGAGGTCGGAGGCGGGCTGATAGGCTATCTTGGAGCCGATGGGTTTGCCGCTTCCAAGGCACAACCCTTCGGCGAATTTAAGGGCTTCGTGTCCTGGACGGACGAAAATCTCTCATCTGTCGTGACGCTGTGGCAGACCAAGCGCCGGATTTATCAGATTGATTTTAGCAGCCACAAAGTCGAAACGGTTTTCGATAGCGACCAGTCCGACATCGAATCAATACGGTGGCATCAGTGGAGACCGATGAATCCTAAGGACAGGGATGATTCTGGTATTCAGTATCGACCATTGATTGACTGCCAGACAGCCGACAACAAGCACCACCTGATAATGCGCGAGCCGAACCAGATACTCGTCGTGGAACTGCCCGAGCAAATGCGAGAACCAAACCAGATACTTATGTGGCGGCGGTCCAATTGGGACTTCACGGCAACCGACAAGACCATATTCGCTCAGTATCGTGAAAGAGACTTCAATCTGCCGGCGTCGCCAAAGCTTCTGGAACAGTATAGGCAGGAATACGACAGTAAGCCGCGACCACAATCGCTGCAGCTTTACCAGGTCACAAACGACGGCAAGCTAAACCTTATCAGCCGCTTTGACTGGACAAGGCCCATGGCGAAGATATTGTATCCCCCGGTCCGCAGGGAGATAATCCAGAAGTGGGCACGTAAGGCGTCGCCGCCTGTGTTCGATTTGCTGTGGTATCTGTTTGGCGATAGTTTGTATAATTTCATCCGCGAGGGGATGGGTATGATGCAGGGATACGCCGCTATAATCACTGAAGGGCGGCCAGGTTATAGTTCCTTGAACTATGTGTTGGGCGCCGCGATGATGGCATTTGCGCTCTGGCACGGCTGGGCGAGGAGAACCTCCTGGGGCAGGATGGTTTGCTGGCTTGTCGTTGTGGCCCTGTTCGGTATTGCCGGTCTGCTGACTTATCTGGCTCTAAACCATACGCCTGTAATAAAATGCCCGATTTGCGGCAAAAAACGCGGGCTCGAACAGTTCAATTGCATCCGGTGCAGTAGAACTCTGCCCATTCCGCAGCGAAAGCCAACCGACCTGATATTCAGCAATTAGTCGTTAAGAGGAAAAAGGTTCCTGACACAATCCTGTTCGGCACGCGATTTGCTCTTTCGCGTCACTAAATAAATTTTCACAAATTACCCATTTTAAACTGGCGCGATGTAGATAGCTGTGTTTAAATGGCGTTCATGAGTGCAAAACGCGAAAAAATCAAGGGATGCCAGCTTCAAGGATTCAAATACTTCAAGGCCATTTCGGGGATGTTGGACGGCCTGCATAACGCCGGCTGTCAGCGTGACCGGGCCGGCAACCGCAATCTGCACATGGATCAGTACATGTCCCTTTTGCTTCTTTATATGTTCAATCCGATTTGCACATCGCTTAGAGCCGTCCAGCAGGCCAGCGAGCTCAAAAAGGTTCAGCGCAAGTTAGGATGTCCCCGTGCGTCGCTGGGCAGCTTATCGGAAGCGGCCACGGTTTTCGACAGTGAGTTAATGCAGGAGATTGTCCAGGACCCGGCCGGCCAACTTCAGCCGATATCTCACGATGCCAAACTTGATGATTTAACCGGGATTCTCACTGCCGTGGACCCGCCATTTGGCGAGGTCTCGCCTTCGACGGACGGCACCTTGATAAATGCCCTTCCCAAGATGACCTGGGCCTTATGGAAAAGCGAGCAGAAGGCTGTCAAGGCCCATATCCAATTCGATATGGAAAAGAATGTTCCTGTCAGAATGATTATCACAGGATGCCAATGCTGGTGAAATAGATGTTCTGGCGGACAATCTTGAATCGGGCCGTATTTATGTTAAAGACCGTGGTTATGCCAGTTTGGCGTTATTTCAGCAGATATTAGATAATCACAGTTCCTTTGTCTGCCGGGTCAAAGACAACACTGTTTATGAATGTCTGCAAAACAATGAGCTGACGCCGGATGGGTTGGCTGGCGGAATTGTCTTTGATAAGAAGGTCCGCCTGGGCTGTAACAGCAAAACAAGAAAACAACTGTCTGTGCCGGCGAGGTTGATTGTGATTAAATGTACGCCTCATAAAAAACGTTATAAGATTGGTCGGGGCGGCCCCGAACAAGGCGAGACGCTGCTGATTGCGACCGACATATTCGACCTGGAAGCAGACGTGATTGCGTTAATCTTTAGGCATCGCTGGGCTATTGAGATATTCTTTCGCTTTTTCAAACATGTTCTTGGGTGTCGGCATCTGCTCAGTTATAACCGCAACGGCATTGAATTGCAGACATACGCCGCCATTATCGCGTGTATGCTGATTGCCTTGTGGACGGGGCGTAAGCCGACACTGCGAACGTATGAAATGCTTTGCTGGTATTTTACCGGTATGGCCGACGAAGAAGAGTTGTTGGGTCATATCGCTCATCTTCAAAAACAGGATTAACCCGCCAAGGCCGGTTTCTGTAATGACCGTCGCCGCGGTTTATGCTGCGCATAAATAAGTTGCCGCTCGTTTGACTACCTTATAAAATACAAGTGAGGACATGAATGTTCTATTAAATTTGGAAAAGGGCAAATCACGTGCCGAACAGGATTGTAACTGCCCCTATTTAGTATTTAGGCGCGCATATAGAGACCGCCGTTGACGGCGATGTATTCGCCCGTGATGAAGCCGGCGGCGTCGGAGCTTGCGAGGAAGAGGATTGCCTTGGCGATGTCCTGGGCGGCGCCGTTTCTGCCTAAGGGCGTTTCTTTTGCGACTTTTGCGCGGCGTTCGGCGGAGGTGTATCGCTGGTGGAAGCGGGTTTTGATGAGGCCGGGGATTACGGTATTAACGCGGATTCCGTATTTTCCGAATTCTTTTGCCATAGCGATGGTTTCGGTGGCGACGGCGGCTTTAGCGCCGGCGTAGATGCCGGAGCCGTCACCCCCGCCGTGGTGGCCGGCGATGGAGCCGACGTTGATGATGCAGCCCGACTTCGCTTGCGCTACGCCGGGCGAGCCGGCGGATTTTTTCAGGAAGGGGAGAGCGGCCTGGGTAATGAAGAAAATCGAGCGGACGTTTGTCTGGTAGATGTCGTCGTGGTATGCAGCGGAGGCGGTTTCGAAAGGTTGTCTGTCGATGAGGTCGCCGGCGTTGTTGACGAGGACGTCGATGCCATCTGCGGCGTCGGCGAATTTTTTGACCATACTGTTTACCTGTTTTTGACTGCGAACGTCGGCCTTGAGGAGGATGCCGTCGCCGAATTTTTTGACCTGTTCGAGAGTGTCCCTGCCCCCCTGCATAGTTTTGAAGTAGTGGACGCCGACGAAGCAGCCCTGTTTGGCGAACTCAATGGCCGTTGCCTGTCCGATGCCGCTGCTTGAGCCGGTAACAAGCACCTTTTTACCCTTTAGGTCTTCGTAAATCATATCTTTGATGTTTTTTTCTTACTGTGCCTTGAGCAGTCGCACGGGGCCGACGAGGCCGGCGGGTGCTGGTTTAGATGGAATCGCGTTTGGGTCATCTTTTAGTGAGCGGACGTAGTTGGCCAGCGTAGTTGTAACTTTTACCTCAAGCACATTTTTGCCCTTTTTCAGGGTGCCGGTTGCGTCGTAAATATGTCGCCCATACCAGCGGGTGCCGAGTGATTTGCCGTTTAGTTTCACTTCCGATATATCATAGACCTTGCCGAGGTCGAGCATTGTCCGCTTTTTGTCGGCGGTGTTAAATTCGGTTCGATAAACGATTGTGCCGGCGAAGGTATTCAAGAGAGGGTCCTGGGTTTGGGCGAGGTCGATGAGTTTGTCGATTTCGCGGGTAAATTTTTCGCCGGTAACGCGATGGGCGAAGTCGGCCTTGAAGGGGGTTGTGATTTCAAGAGCGTCGTTAAAGTCGATGGCGGGAGCGGGTTTACCGGGTTTGCCTTTGGTATTCGGGTCAAAGACCACCAGCAGCGATTCGAGCGGCGCGAGGCGAATATCAAGTTCGTTCTTTTTGTCGCCATAGGGGAATATACTGCGGTTGCCCGTTTCGGGGTCCCAGAGCGACGGGGTTTTGTCGGCGGTGTCGAATTGTGCGCGCAAGGATACGGGTGCGGTGCGATTGGTGTTGGTGAAGAAGAATATGTCACGGTCGTCAGCGACGTAGTGGACGAAGAGGAGATTATCGCTGGTGGGCGAGATTTTGACGGTGGGCGGGACGCTGATTTTGTTCATCAGGTCAAAGGTCCAGGATGTGAGGTTATCTTTTTCTTTGTCGGGGGCGGGGAAGGACGCGACGCGGTTGGGGTCATTTTCGAAGACATGGTCCATAGTGAGCTGGACTGGGACACCGCGCAGGACGAGGTCTTTGAAGCCGGGTGCGGTCTGTGGCGGTTCGCCAATGAAGGCGATTTTGCCGCCTGCCTGGGCGAAGAAGCGGAGCGCCTTGGCGGCGGGGAATTCGATTGAGAATGCGTCGGGGACGATAACGGCGTCGTAAACAAGCGTGCCGAAGTGAAGTTTGCCGTCTTCGAAGGTTGTCTGGGGGAGGATTTTTTCGCCGAGGTAATCGGCGGTGTAGCCGTTGTGATTGAGCGCCTGCCAGAGCGGGAACAGATACCAGATGTAATCGACGAATCGAGGGGACAATCCACAATCGCTCCAAAGGTCTGCGGTTGGGCAGAGAATGGCGATTCTGGCCTGGCGCCGGGAGCTTTGGAACAGGCAGGACAATCGGGCGTTGCGGTCGGTCCAGTTTCTAAAATACGGCCACCAGGGGTTGCGTTCGCTGAGGCAGGCGGCGGCCCGTGTCCAGCCGGGGAATGGGGCGTTTGCAGGCAAGTAGCTGTAGCCGTCCAAAATGGAGTGGTTGACGCCTGAGATAAAGGTGAGGTCGTCGGAGGCCTTGAGGGATTCGAGGGTCTGGCGGAAGTCGCCCCCGCTGCTTCGCTTTTGCCCGCCGCCCCGACTCGCGCCGGGAGACGCGGGGGCAGGCGAAGCAAAAACGGCGGGGGTCATTGATTCGCAGTTTACGATGGATTTATTCGTGAGGTGCGCGGCGGATGAGGCGATTTTGGTTGAGACGCGGCAGAGGATTTCGGTGGCGCGGTTTGGCTCGAAAGGTTGTTCGCCGGGGACGAGCCAGGCGTCGCCGCGGGGTATATCGGTGAGCATAGAGCCGTCGAGCATATCGATGTAGCCGGTCTGGAGGCGGGAGAGGACGTTATTACCGCGGCACCATTCGTAGAAGGTCTGGGCGAAGCGTTCGTGAAAAAGCTCGGCGAAGGTTGCGCAGAAATCATAACGCACGCGGCGAATAGTATCGTAGAAGCGGGTGTTTTCTTTGGGGAGATTATCGTCGAGGACCAGCGGCAGATAAGGGATGAGTTCGTAGCCGCGGCGCTGGGAAAATTGCTGGGCGAAATCGGTTGTCCAGTTGGCGCCGGATAGTTCGGTATCGTCGCAGGATATTGTGTGAATGGAGTCGCCGAGTTTACTGCCAAGTGCTGGATTGAGGTTGGCGGAGATGCTGTTGAGGTATTTTTCGACGGCTTGTTTATTGAGCAGGTTGAGGACGGGGCCATCGGCTCTACGTGTGGTATCGGTGAGCTGTGTGGGATTTTCGTGCCAGACGCCTATGTAAAGTGTATGGTTGCCGTCGGGAATATCGAAGGTGATTGAGCCGTCGGGCGAGACCTTATCGGAAAGCTCTTCGCCCATTTTGAAGGATAGGAGTCCCTGAGGTATGAGCCAGAGGAACATAAGCTGGCGGTTTGGGTCGGGGGCGAGGCGTCGAGTTTCATCAGCAGCGTTGACGAGGTAATTCACGTCGGCTATGCAGGTGGCTGGGCCTGTGAGCGTTTTTTTGCCGAGAGTTATCATCTGGATTTGCTCGCTGGTCCAGAGAGAGGGTGCGGCCAGGGGTGAGCCGAGGGCCAAATCAACGGTCATTCCGCGTTGTTTTGCGGTGTCAGCGGCGAACTTGACCATTTTGGCGTTTGCATCTTCGGCGGGGCAAATTTCGACGCCTCCGAAGCCGGCTTGTTTGAGGATATCGAGCTGGCGAATGATTTCCCGTTCGGTTGGGACTTCGGCGTTCCACCGCCAGCGAACAAAAGGCCTTGCCGTATTCGGCGGATTCTTGAAACCGTCATAAAACTGGTCGGCCGACAAAACAGGTGCGGCTATGAGCATTGCAATTAGCAACAAAACGCATCTTTTCTGTTTCATCGTCGTTTCCATCCGGAAAGTTATTTCTTATCACAATAAATCCTGGGGTTCATCTGGAGTTCTGTTACTGTTTTCGCCGCCGACTTGTTCCAACTGCATGCCGAATCGGTCGAGTTTTTTGTGGCCTTCGTCGTATTGAGAGTAGGCGTTGCGGAGGTGTTTGCCGAGGACATCCCAGGTGTCGGCGAAATCTGCGAAGGAGGCATTAAGTTTTTTGAGGTTCTGCCGTATTTCGGCGGCCTGTTTTTCGATTTGCAATCCGTGAAGGCCCATTACGACGGTCATCAGATACGCATACAGAAGATTCGGCGAGACGGGGATGACCTTTTTGTCTAACGAATACTGAAGGATGTTTTTTGCGTCGTCGGGGTATTTGACAATTGTTTCGTAATACACATTTTCGGCGGGGATATACATCAGGGCAAAATCGAGAGTTCCTTCGGCTGGCCTGATGTAGGAAGCGGCGATTTTGTCGATGTGTTTGATTACGTCGTTGTGAAACTGCTTTCGCAGACGAATGCGCTCGCCGTCCGTCTCGGCCTTTAGCAGCAGTTCAAAGTTTGAAAGCGGGAATTTGGCGTCGATTGGGACGCTGTAGCCCGCAAGCGCAACCAGTGCATCGACTTTTTGGGCGTCTTTGAAGGAGTATTGAAGCTGGTAAGTATCCTTCGGCAGGATTTGTGAAAGGAGATTTTCGAGGGACCATTCGCCGAGGCCGCCGCGGAGTTTTGGGCTTGCCAAGATTTCCTGAAGGCGTTTGACGTCGTCGCCGACCTTTTGCATCTGCGAGCTGGCGGTGATGATTTGGCCAATCTGGCTGTGGAGGCGATTGAGGGTCTCGACGCTTGACTGGAGATTTTTGGCGACGGAGTCCTGACCTTTTTGCAGCGAGGTTTGCAGGGTATCGCGTGTGGTGTCGGCGGAACCCCTCAGAGTATCGAGCTGCTGCTGAAGGCCCGCGATAGCCGAGTGCTGTTGGGTGAGCTTGTCCCTGTTAGAAGAGCTTGTGTAAAACAAAAGGAGCAGGACGAGTATGAGCAAGACAGCCACTATGACAAGCAGAACCGTTTCCATAATTATACCCTCAATAGAACAGGGCCATTATAGGTTTTGGCGGGGAGAACGTCAAAGGCAAGGGATTGCGGATTTCGGATTTTGGTAAGGATTAAGCGGCGGCGGGTTCGGAGACGTAATGGTCGAAGTTGACGGCAATCTTTTTACTGACGCCCTGGGTCTGCATTGTTATGCCGTAGAGCATATCGGCGCTGCTCATAGTGCGCTTGGAGTGCGTGATGATTACGAACTGGGAATCCTTCTGGAATTCCTTGAGGAGCATATCGAATCGTTCATTGTTGGCCTCGTCGAGTGCCGCGTCAACCTCGTCGAGGAAGCAGAACGGCGAGGGTTTTGCCTTAAAGACCGAGAAGAGCAGTGCAATGGCGGTCATTGCCTTTTCGCCGCCGCTCAGGAGTGAGATGCTTCTGGTTTCTTTGCCGGGCGGTTTTGCGATGATTTCGATGCCGGCGTCGAGAACGTCTGGCGCTTCTTCGAGGACGACGTCGGCTTTTCCGCCGCCGAAGAGTTTGCGGAAGATTTGCTGGAAATGGCCCCTGACCAGCTCGAAGGTCTCGGTGAATTTTTCTCTGCTTATTTTGTTGAGCCGGTTAATTAGCTGCTGAAGCTGGCCTTTGCTGGAATTGAGGTCTTCGACCTGGGTGGAAAGGAAGTTGTGGCGTTGTTCGAGGTCGGTGCTCTCCTGAATGGCGTCGATGTTGACGTTGCCGAGGCGTTCGATTTTGCCGCGAAGGTCGGCGATTTCCTCGCGTATTTTTTCCCAGTCAACGGCGGTGTCCTGGTAGCTTGCGTAGGAGGCGAGCAGGTCGATTTGAAGCTCATCGCGGACGCGGGCGATGAGGTCCTGCTGCCGGACATCGAGCTGGCCAAGCTCGATTTTTATTTCGTTCATCTGCTGTTCGATTTGGGTTTGCCCGGCGCGTTTGTCGCGGAGGAGCTGCTCGTTATTTTTCTGTTCAGCCAGCAGCTCTTCAATTTGTTTGTGGAGCTGGGAGCTATTTTGCTGCTTAGTGTCTTTTTCGAGGAACATCTCGGAGACGGCGGATTCGGAGGCGAGGATGTCGGTTTGAGAGGCGGCGGCCTGGTCGGTGGAGTTTTTGATTTCGGATTCCGTCGCCTGGACGGCGGCGGTATTGGCCTGAAGCTGGGTCTGGAGTGACTGGATGGTTTGATTGAGGGACTGGCGGTGTTCGGATATTTGGCCGAGCGAGACCTTGAGGTCGGTGAGCTTATCGACTAAGGTTTGCTGCTGGTCTTTAAGGTTGGAATAATCATTCTGTAACTGGCTTATTCGGGCGGTGCGCTGGTTGTTGACGGTCTCAAGCTCTTCGAGTTTTTGTTTTGACTGGTATTCCTGCTGGACGGAGGCGGCGATTTGTTTTTCGAGGATGTCAATTTCGCCGGTGATGAGAGGCTGTTCTTCGCTGAGTCGCCTGATGCTTTCCTCGAGTGCGGCGAGTTTGGAGTTTATCTGGGTTTTTTCGGTATTCGCCTCGTAAACCGCGGTGCGGAGGTCTTTGCACAGTTTTGTGAGGTGGTCGCCGGTGCGGAGGGCGTTTTCGATTTGGTTTTGGAGCGAGTTAATCTCGTCTGTGATGTTGGCGATGGTGTCCTGCAATTGGCGTAGCCGGCTTTTTCGTGAGATGAGGCCTGTGGCCCGGCCGAGCGGACCGAGTTTGATGAAGCCATCGCCCGCGGCAAATTCGCCTTTGAGCGTGACGAACTTATAGTCGGGGCCGAGGTTGGCGGACAGTGGGCCGGCCATTTCTATGGAGTCAACGATGAGCGTTGTGCCTAACAGCGCCCAGACGAGGGGGGCGTGCTTGGGAGGGTAGCTGACGAACTCGACGAGACGACCTTTGACGCCGGGCAGTGCCGAGAGGTCAGCGGTATCAACAAAGGGGCCGATTTTGTCGGTGCTTATGAAGTGGACCCGGCCATCGAGTGAGTCAACCGCGTGTTTGTCGGCTAAGAGTTTATCGGTGGAGGAAATGACGACGGCGTCGGTTTTGTCTTCGAGTGCGGCCTCAACGGCGGCGGCATAGTCGATGTGCGCCGTGATAACGTCGGCTAAAATTCCTTCTACGTAGTCGAACCTGGATGCGTTTTCGAGTATTCGTTTTGCGCCCGCCTTGACGCCTTCGCGACGATTTTCCATATCGGTGAGGACGGCAAGCTCGCTTGCAAGCGCGCTTTTCGCCTCTTTGCTGTTGGCGAGCCGTTTTTTGTCTTCGTCGATTCGGCCTGCGCACAAGTCGGACTCTTTGCGTTTTGCATCGAGATTTTTTGTGAGGTCGGCCAGGACGGTTTCGATGTCGTTGAGGCGCGCCTCGCACTGGGCCTTTTCGGTGAGGAGTTTTTCAAGCTCGGCTCCTGTGACCTGGGCGCGGCCGGCGAGGCGGTCTTTCTGGGAGGAAAGATTAGTGCGATAGACCGATATGCTTTGAACTTCGTTGTGAAGCTGGGCGGTGTGTCGGACAATATCGATAATGCCGGATTTTTCATCTTCAAGCTCGGCAGCGAGCGAGTCGGCCCGGGCGTTAAGGTCGGTGATTGCCCGGCTGGTCAGCTCGACATCGCGGCTGCACTGTTCGAGGGCTTTTTCGTTTTCCTCCTGTTGTGCCTGGTATTTTTCAAGGTCGGCCGTGAAAGTATTTTTTTGTTCAGCGAGGTTTTGCGCCCTGGCGACGCCAACGGTTCTTCTCTGTTCAAGCTCTTTTATCCTGGCGCGGAGGAATTCTATTCGCTGCAACTGCTGCTCGATTTTGCTCTGGACGGCGACCAGCGAGTTGTCGGTCTGGTTGATGTTGTTTTCGGTTTCGATAATCTGGCGGCCAATTTCGCCGAGGAGTGCATCGTGTTTTGCGACGTCGGCAGCGGCAACGGCGAAAAGGGTGTCGGCTTCATCGAGGGCGGTTTTCTTCTGGGCGGCGGTTTTGTAGATTTTGTCGAATTCGGCCAGCGAGTAGTTGACCTGAAGCTCTTTTAGCCGCTGGGTGTACTGGAGGTAGCTTCTTGCCTTTCCGGCGGCGAGCTTGACGCTTCGGAGGCGGCCGGCGACTTCGGATACGATGTCGGCGAGGCGAAGGAGGTTTTGTTCGGTGCGTTCGAGCTTGCGGAGGGCCTCTTCCTTGTGCGCCTTGTATTTGCTGATGCCCGCCGCTTCTTCGAATATGAGGCGGCGCTCGGTCGGGGAGGACATAAGGAGGCGTTCGACCTGTCCCTGCTCGATGATGGAGTAGGCCCTGACGCCGACGCCGGTATCCATAAACAGCTCGCGGACGTCCCTGAGGCGGCAAAGTTTGTTATTTATTTTGTATTCGCTTTCGCCGCTCCTGTATATGCGCCGGGTAATTTGGACTTCGTCGGTATCGATGGGGAGCCGGCCCGTTACGGAGCCATTTGTGTTGGAGATGAACAAGCTGACTTCTGCGCAGCCGGCGGGTTTTCTGCTGGAGCTGCCGCCGAATATGACGTCGGCCATACGGCCGCTGCGGAGACTTTTAGCACTTTGTTCGCCGAAGACCCATTTGACGGCATCGACGACGTTGCTTTTGCCGCAGCCGTTGGGGCCGACGATTCCCGTTATGGGTGTGGAGAAGGCGAACTCCGTTTTGTCTGCGAAGCTTTTGAACCCGTCGAGAATAACTTTTTCAAGCCGCATTTATGCACCTGTTAGGGCCAAGCAAAGCCGAGGAAGGACAAATGCCGAATGTATCGCATTTAGGGAATACCCCTCCTGCTTCTGTAACCTGTCGCACACGCGAGGACGCTCAAGGCCATATTGTCCGATAATTTCACAATTATTATCGCTGCAAACCAGGAAAAATGCAATGAAAGAAGTTTAACATTCTGATTTTTCCTTCGGTTTCAACCTTTCAATCACCCGTAATATTTAGTCTAAGTATTATCGGTCGATGTGGTGTTATTTCTTGATAGTTGGCAGGGTTTTTGGCGGAGGGCCGACGTAAAATTCGGCGGGGACGGCGCCGGAGTCAGCCATTTGTTTAAGGAGGCCGGCGAGCGTGGAATAGGAGACGCCGAGGCCCGGGCCGCCCTCGTCGGAGGGGGTCAATGGCTCCCGGCACAATGTCTGGATGATGTCGGCAAGGTCGAGGGAAGTTTTCAAACGGATGATTGTATCGGGGTGTTTGGGGTGTTTGCGTATTATTGTGGCAAACTGCTCGCCTGCGGGCGCGTTTATAGTGATGGCGCCGTCGGGAGTCTCGACGAAGAGGTTGCTGCGGCAGTAGATGGGGGCGCCGAAGAGTGCGATGCGTGGCTGGTCTCGGCGAGAGACGAAGATTGCAGGTTTTCCGGCCTGTGTGATTTGGTCAAGATAGAAACTGTCGGCTATCAATTTAACAGACACGGTGGCATCGTTGAGGCGGATAAGGTTTTCGTAGGCGGCGAGTCGGACAGGGAAATCCTCGTCGCGCAAGAGGCCGCGAAGCATTGGGGAGGCATCATCTCTTGCGGCGGCATTGACGAACGTATCGATTGCCTCTACGCGGTAGGCGGAGGTCCTATCGGAGGCAATGTTCCAGAGGGCCTCTCGGCCTCGCTGGTCGCCGAGGTTGAGTATACAGCGTGCGGCACGGAGGCGGACCTCGGGGTCGGAGGAATTCAGCAGGACCGCGAGTTTTGGCAGGGCGGCGTTGCCTATGGCTTCGAGGGCGATTTCGCTTGCGTTTTTGTTCTGGGAGCTGGCGAGCTTCTGGATATGGGTTATGATTCTTTTTTCTGTAAGCTCGGGCGTATCCGCGAGGTACGTGGCCCTGACGAGCTGAATGAATCTGTCTTTTGCGGCGGCATATTTGGTGGGGACGTGCAGCTCGATGTTGCCCGGCGAGAGCGCCCAGGCGGTTTCATAGCCGAAGCGTCCGTTTATGCGATTTCTGATTTGGCCTGCGGCGCGGTAGTCTGGGCGTCGAAGAACGAGACTGATTTTGTAGTCTTCGAGGACCGCGCCGCCGCCGAGGACGTAGCCGGTCCTGTTATCGGCCAAGTCCGGACCGACAGAATCGGTATAGACGGGGCCTTGGGCAGTGGCGAGCGGCTTGGTGCTCATACCGATCTGTCGTGCCTCGTAGAGGTCTGAGCCGTAGAGCCAGCCGCCTTCAAGGGAAGTAGTCTGTGTGCCGGGCAGTGCGGCAATCCTGACGTCGAAACGCTGATTTTTGGAGGCGGCGGGCGGAATTATACCCTCGACGACAACGACGGCGGTATCGGGGCTGCTGATAAGCTCGTCGATGTTGACTTTGGCGCCGGAGAGACGCTGAAGGATGTATTTTTCGAGGTAGGTTCGAATCTGGGCGGGGCACTCAGAGGAGCCGGTGCCGTTAAGCCCCCCCACCAGGGCGTAACCCCTTACGGGTATTGCATCGGAGGCGAAGACCTCGGCTAACGTTCCGACTGTATCGCCAAGTCCGTTTGCGTCGGCAGTTGGCTTGGTCTTAGTCGTCGACTTGCGAGGTCCTGCGCAGCCGAACGACAACAGAAGGGAGACCAAAGTTACGTACCACAATATTTTTCGGCGGTTAAGTATCATAAGCAAAGCATATCTCCTGCTATCTCAGCCCTCACATAGTTTGCGGCAGGCGGCGATGAATTCCTTCGCTCTGATAAGGGTTGCCTGCGCCTGCCTGTGGTCCGCCGAAGCGAACGAAGGGGAATCGGACTCGGTTCGGGCATTAAAGGCCTGGCGAAAGTATTGATGGAGCTTTTTGTCGAGTTGGCCGGTTTTCACGAAGGCGTCCTCAAACTCAGGGACAGCCCCCTGTCTGGTCCCCCCTTCAACTTCTTTTGCCAGCAGGGCGGCGGTAGCAGCGTGGAACATTGCGTAATACGCACGTCCCACGACTCCTCTGTAAAAGCTCCCTGCCAGCAGATGTTCCATCTCCCGCAGGATTTCGTCTGCGTTGCGAAGGTGCTTTTTGACATCCGGTTTCATAGCGTGATTCCCTTTCTATTTGCCGCCGGACACTTAAATACCTACGTTTGTATCATAAACTGCCGCAGCCCAAACTCAAGAAAAAAGATTATATTGAACAGCCAACCTCCGACCCTCCTGCGGCGGACAAGCATCGAACACAAGAGGTTTTACTTGAGGTGGAACCAGTTGTAAGGGCTGGCAAAGACGGGCCAGGCAAGGATAATCTCGCAGACAGTTATGGCTGCGGCGATAACGCCGACTATGATGAGCAGGCCCGCCTCGCCCGACTCGCGTCCGGCCCGTCTCGACTCGGCGCCGAGCCGAGGTCGGACGAGTCGAGGCGGGCAGGAATCGCAGTGGAGTTTGGAGAGGATGCGTCGGAGGCCATCGACGTAGAGGAACAGGAAGGGCAGGATGGTGCCTGCAATCAATCGGCCTGAGGTAAAATAGGGCCTTTCTCGTGACGGGTAGAAGCACCTCCCGAAATCATACCGCATAGACAGGACTGCCAGTAACGCAACCGACAGGGCGACGACGAACAGGGCTGCTGCGAGGGCAAAGCGATAGCGACTGTCCATTTTGGTTTTATCGAGGACGAGGCCGAGCAGAGAGGTCGTAAGAAAGACGGCGGAGGATACACAATAGAACCAGTCCATAAAGGGGTAAGCAATTGGTTTGAATCGCCAGAAAAATTCGCCTCGCCAGAACTTTTTTGTCAGTTCGCTTAGGAAGAAGAACATACCTGACGGCGTAAAGATGGGATGGTTGAACATTTCACTGAAGGGTTTTTGAGTCCAGGTGAGGGCCTGATGTGATTTGGCTGCGCCGGAGAGGTCGCCGAAGAGTATGTAGTTGCGACCGAGCCAAAGGGCGACAGGGATAGTGGCGGCAACGGCCAGAGCAGCCAGGGACGGGAGGTTCTGTTTGAGACGTTTCTGGGAAACGGCTTGTTTTATTTTGATGAGGATAGCGCCGGCAGCGAGAGGGAAGATTGCAATATTCGAGGCCTTGGTAAGGAAGGTTACAGCAATGGCCAGGCCGGCGAACAGGTGGTAAGACCAGGATTTTTCGCCAAGACATATCTCAAGCAGCATAAAGAACGCTGCAGCGAAAACCAGCGGTGAAAGGACGTCGCTGGTGATTGAAAAGAAGATGTCCTGCGGGAAGAAGGCGACGATGAGCGGTATTGCGATTCGCTGTCTGCCGTCGGGAAGGAGCTTCCGCGAGAAGATATAAGAAAGCCAGACAAACGCGGCAACAATGGGGACGTTGAGGAATCGTATCCAGTAGAGCAGGTGTCCTCCAGCCAAGCCAAGCAATTTGCCGAGCCGGCACCAAAGGCCCGCCAGGAGATAATAGGTGGGCCACGCCCAGGTTTCGCGGTTATCACGTTTTGCCCAGGAAGCAGCGATGGAGCGGACCTCCGAGGGAGAGGGATGGTCGCGCAGCTTGCCTAAATACTCGGTTGTTCCGTTAACGGCGATGATTTTGGCGGTTTCGGGGTCGAATTTCTCAAGCGGTGCGAGGGGCAGACGACCATGGGAGTACTTAAAGACCACATCAAAGTGGAACTGCTCGTCGACGTTATTGAAGAAAGGAAATGCGGCGCTGAAGACAAAGATGCGGACAGCGGCGACAAGACAAAGGCCGGCAATGAAGAGCCGTTCGCGCCGGGGTGCGGGCCCCCGCGTCTTGCTGTCGCCTGCCCCCTTGTCTTCTGTCGAAGACAGACAAGGGGGCAGCAGGCAAGACAGCAGCGGGGGGTCAGTGGTCATAGGGTCGGCACCCATCAAAGCGAGGAGACATTTGGCGGACACGCTTTATGTGTTTAGTCAACGTCACGGGATATATAAAATCATTGCAAATTTTTCACTTTTCATAAATCATTGTTATGGCAACACTTTCGAAATTGCCATTTTTGTTTAATTGTTAGATAACGCGGTCATCGGTTGTAGGTTGGTTATATGGATTATCCTCACTTTTTACAACTAGAAGGTCATAAAAAAGTTCCATTTTTCAGGCAGATTTGGTATTTTGATAAACGAAAAGTTCAGCGGCGTAGCTGAGCAAGGACATGCAATGTTATATGGGAAATCCCAGATAATAGAAGAACAAGGTGAACAGAATAGCGTTAGCCAAAGGTAAATAATAGTTGTGTATTTATAACCTGAAATAAAAATGAGTTTCTTATGGAAAGTTATCGATGAGCAGCGAATTTAACAGAAGGAATTTTTTAAGAACAATCGGAGTGGCGGGATTAGGTTCGGTTCTGGCCTCGAAGGCAAAAGCGGATTTACCTGCCCCGAGCAAAGTCGAGGGGAATGAGCCGAATGCCGCAAGCGCAAAACAGCAGAGCGAAACTCCTCAGGTCCCAACGCGCAAGTTCGGAAAGACCGGAGTCGATGTTTCGACATTGTCCCTCGGGGCAATAGGGCTTATGGATCAGGTCATCCTGACAAGCTCACTGAAATGGGGCGTGACATACTGGGACACGGCTTATGGTTACACCAACGGCAACAGCGAGTTGTGCATTGGCAAGTTCCTTGCGGCCAGACCTGAGATGAGGAAGAAACTGTTTATTGTATCCAAGGCCACGTATGCCGGAAACGTGAAAGGAGCCGAAGAACGGCTTCAGGAATCGCTCAAAAGAATGAATACCGATTATGTGGACCTCTACTATGGCATCCATGGTCTTGATGTTATGACGCAGCTGACGGACGATTACAAACCCTGGGCGGAAAATATGAAGAAGCAGGGGAAAATTCGCTACTTCGGCTTCAGCACGCACAAGAATATGGCGGCCAATTTGACCGCTACCGCGAAGCTCGGCTGGGTCGATGCCATCCTGACAACATACAACTTTCGCCTGATGAAAGACGCCGAGATGCAAAAGGCCGTTGATGCCTGCTATAAAGCGGGAGTCGCACTTACCGCTATGAAAACCCAGAAAGGTGTTAGGGTTGAAACCGACGAGGACAAGAAATTGATAGAGCATTTCTCAGCGAAGGGCTTTACCGAGGGCCAGGCGAAGATAAAGGCCGTTATGGAAGACGAGAGAATTGCCGCCGTAACAGTCGGCATGAACAGCGTCTCGGTTATAAACCAGAATGTCGCTGCGGCTCTTGACAGGACCACACTTGCGCAGGACGACAAAGACGCCCTCGCTGAATACGCAAGCGCAACGTGCAGCGGTTATTGTGCCGGCTGTGCCCATATCTGCGATGCTGTTGCCGGCGTGTCAAACGTCAGTGACGTTATGCGGTCGCTTATGTATCATAACAGCTACGGCGATACGCAACTGGCAAAACAAACGTTTGCCGCGATACCCGCCGATGTAAGGGCGAAGTTATTGACGGTTGATTATCAGCTCGCGGAGCAGCGTTGTCCGCAGCGTATGCCGATTGCAAAGCTTATCCGAGAAGCAGTCGAGAAGCTTGCCTGATTAGCTATTTACGCGAGGAGAATTGAATAGGCGAAGCGAACAAAGAAGCGCGAGACAAAATGCTTTATAGTTGTTTTGGCTGAAACTTTACGAATGGGGATTTTTATGATGAGATATTTGATTATCGGATTCGGTATAGCCATACTTGGTGCGAGTTGTCAGTCAACCTGTGCTGCGGATATATCACAGGGCCAAGCCGCGCCGGCAGTGAAGCGGGTTGTGGTATGGGACGGTGAACAGGCGAGCACGGGCGCCGGCTGGACAAACCCCACCACCGCGACGATTAAGCCGCAGGCTGTTGAGGCCCACAGCGGCAATACCGCGCTTGAGTTCAAGTTCAAAGGCAGCGGGGAAGAATGGCTTGGAGCTGGTTGGAACTGGTGCGCCTTCCAAACCGGGCCTTATGGCACTGACGTCACTGCCTTCAAAAACTTTACCTTCTGGATGAAAACAAAGGGCAAAGTCGCCGAACCCCAAATCAACCTATTGTGCAATGGTGCGGTTTTTGACACGCCAGAACATCATACCGAAAAAGTGCCTGTTCTCAAATATTGTCCCCAATTGCTCGATGGCCAGTGGCACCAAGTAAGCATTCCGTTGGCTGACTTGAAACAGCCCAAGGGTTTTGACCCCTCGCACGTTGGCGAGCTCCAAATGTTTAATGCTGGAGAAGGAGACGGCAGCTTCTTCATTGATGACATCGGCTTCGACGACCGCGCAGGTAACAAGCACTCGGCAGCCGCCGTGCCGGCGGTAGCAGCGCCAGTGGCAACTACACCTGCGGCCAGCAGTTCTCTGTCAGCCGCCCCCAATAACACCGCTGCGGTTCGGTCTCCCGCTGAGATGCTCGTCAACGGCAGCTTCGCTGACGGTAACGCCCACTGGGTAGTTGAAGAGTCCGGCGCCACCGGCCGGGCAGAGTGCGTCAAAGAAGGGCCGGACGGCAAAGCCGCCCTGCGACTCAGGGTGCTCACCATCGGAGACAACACATGGCGTTTGCAGATTTACCAGACAGGAATGCGCGTCGAGAAAGGCAAGACGTACGTCATGACGTTTTGGGCGAAGTCCGATCGCGCTGGCAACATCACAGTGAATTGCATGCAGAACCACGAACCATGGGACCACCACACGCAGGAAAAGATGCCGGTCTCTACAGAGTGGAAGCAGATGAACTTCACGTTTGTCGCGCCCTGGGATGATGACAAGGTGCGCATCTCGTTCACGGATCTTGCCACCGCCCCCGACCAGGTCTATTGGTTTGCCGACTGTTCACTGGTGCCAGTTCCCTAAGCAAAAGATGGACGCATCGCCTTAGTTTCGAGCAGCGAAGAAACAAAAAACAATTGATAATATGAAGGAGGCAAAAAGCATGAACGTGAATTTAATGAGCCGTATCGGGGTTTGTGGTTTTATATGTCTTGCGATAACGCTGGGGCTGGCCGGCATAAGCTATGCGGAATTGCCTAAAGTGATAGGCGATTGGGAGGACAGCAATGACGGCTGGATGGTGGATCCTGAGGCCCTCAGTGGAACGACTGCGAAGGTTGTCAAGGAAAACGCCACGTCAGGCAATTACAGCTACAAGGTTTTTGCAAATCCCGAATGGCAGAAAACAGTATCGCTGGATTTTTCGGGCGACGCGAAACTGCTTGAGGCTTTCGGCAAAGCCGCACAGCTAAAGGTAGATGTAACTTTGAAGGCCAAAGAGTGGAGCATGGGCGCCGGCTGGGCCAAGGCAATCGAATGTATCATCGTCCGGGATGATAAGAATGACTGGCAGCAAATAGAGCCGACGACAGAACAGGGAGAAATTTCATGGGACGGCTCGGCTGATAAAACGGTTACGGTTACTTTTGATATTCCTCCTCAAACCCCGCCGAACCTGACAAAGGGAATCATCATTCTCATTACAAACTACCAGGACGTGAACACTGCCGGCAATTTCTATTTCGACAACGTGCGACTGCTTGGTGCCGCTGAGCCGAATCAGCCCAAAGAAGCTGCTAAACCCGTCGAACCAAATAAACCTAAAGAGCCGAATAAGCCGGCTAAAGCCAAATGATTGTCCGGAAATAAATGGCTGCACGGAATTTGCTTAGATTAAGTCCTGGTAGCTGATTCACAATTGGAAATGAGACTCAGCGATGTAGCTGAGCAAGAATATAAAATGTTATGTGGAAAATCCCAGATTAAGGAGCAACATAATGGCAAAGAGTGCCAAACCCGCAACGAAGAGTGAGATTCTGTCCAAAATCGCCGAGGCCACGCAGCTTTCCCGCAAGCAGGTGGCATCGGTGTTCGATGCCCTTTCAGGCCAGATCAAGGCTGCCG
>Ga0315291_10003549_pt1 | contig 20147 bp, 34 predicted proteins | sample YL17G12_20_MG_FD_203070 | JGI IMG/M metagenome (GOLD analysis project Ga0315291, IMG submission 203070) | Sediment microbial communities from Yellowstone Lake, YNP, Wyoming, USA - YL17G12_20 | ecosystem: Environmental > Aquatic > Freshwater > Lake > Sediment | place: USA: Wyoming | collected...
TTGGTTTTCCCGCTTACAAAGTCGGCATGACATCTGTTGGCATTATTGATGACTCCCTGTCTCCATCAAAGGGGATGGACGTAACACTCGCCGCGACCGTTCTTGAAACGCCGAAGATAACTATCTTTGGAGCCCGTCTCTATAAGATCACCCCATACGGATGCAAGTGTCTTGGTGACGTGATCTCATCCCAAGGGCAAATCGCGTCCAGACTGGGCATGAAAAAAGACACGAAGCACAAGGATTTTGACTGGATGGCAAAGGCATCCGCAGACGCCTGTTACGTTACTGTTCTCGCTATTACCAATCCGAAATCAGCAGGCCTTCCGAAAAAGAAGGGAGAGGTTGTCGAGATCGCTCTCGGCGGCAAGTCATGCGCCGAGCAGATAGAATTCTTAAAGCCATTGATGGGCAAGGAAGTCGCGGCGAAGGACGTTCTGGAGGAAGGGGAGTTTGTTGACGCTATTTCAGTCTCAAAAGGGCACGGCTGGGGCGGCGCGATCGAAAGGTTCGGCGTCTCAAAGCAAAGAAGGAAGGCAACCGGCCGTATCAGACACGTCGGAACGCTTGGGCCGTGGCATCCTCCGTATGTAATGTACACGGCGCCGCAGGCAGGCCAGGTAGGTTTCCACCGCAGGACGCAGTATAATAATAGAATACTATTGATAGGCAACGATCCTTCAAAGATCAACAGTCCGGCCGGATTTCCGCAGTACGGAATCGTCAAGACAGACTATGTTCTGGTCCGCGGTTCGGTGCCGGGCACGCAGAAGCGATTCGTTTTCCTGAGAAAGGGCGTAAGGTCGCCGGTAGCCGCAGTCAGAAAGCCGCAGGTCACCTACGTGTCAGTTAGTTAAATTCAATGTGATGATTATGAAAGTTTCAATTTACTCGATGGACGGGGCGGCGAAGGACAAGGTCGAACTGCCTTCCGCATTCGACGAAGAAGTCCGCGAGGATCTCATAAAGAGAGCGTTCCTGTCCGAGCAGTCGGAGCTTTTGCAGCCGAAAGGCGCGTTCTACCGCGCCGGCCTGCAGACGACCGCGAGGTACGTCGGAAGGAAGGAAGCGTACCACAGCCTCAAGAATCGAGGCCAGGCAATGCTTCCGCGCGAGCTTTTTCCGAAGGGCCGCATCGGCCGTGTAAGGGTCGTGCCATGGGCTGTCAAGGGAAGGGCAGCGCATCCTCCGCATCCGGAGAAGGTGCTTGTCGAGAGGATGAACGAGAAGGAGAAGAAGAAGGCGCTGAGGTCCGCGATCGCCGCAACAGCGAATGCCGACCTGGTTAAGGATGTTCACAAGTTTGACGCGCAGGTCCCGATTGTCGTCGAAGACGGAATCGAGGAGATAAAGAAGACAAAAGACGTGCTGAAAGTTTTGGAAAACATAAAACTCGAGAGAGATCTTGAAAGGGCGAGCAATGGACGGAAGCGAAGGACCGGCAGGAAGGGCGGGGTCAAGACCCCTAGGTCAGTCCTGATCGTGGTTTCGGGCGAAAAGCCGTTGCTGAAGGCTGCCAAGAACATTCCCGGCGTTGATGTCGTGAAAGTTGACAGCATCAAGGTTTCGCAGCTTGCGCCTGGCGGAAGGCCTGGAAGGCTGACCCTGTGGAGCGCGTCAGCCCTGAAAAAAATAGAGTGATATCATGATGATTTATCCCGTTGCGACTGAAAAGTCGATCAATCAGATCTCAAAGAACAACACGATAGTGTTCGCGGTAGAAAGCGACGCGAACAAGAAAAGTGTGAAGGAATACATAGAGAAGGAATTCCAAGTGAAGGTCGCGGATGTCCGCGTCCACAACACATTCCACGGCAAGAAGATCGCGTTCGTGAAGCTGAGGAAGGAGTTCCCCGCGATGGATATTGCATCCAAGCTGAAGATATTATGATTCATGAGTTAATGATAACGTGATGTTATGGGCAAGCCACTGATACAACAGCGAAGAGGAAAGGGCGGTACGCCATTCACAGCGCCTAGCCACCTTTACTACGCGCGCGTCATGTTCAGGACTTACGATGAAAAGGAAAAAACGTCGTCCGTCAAGGGACAGGTCATGGAGTTTGTCAACGACCCTGCCCGCAGCGGAGTGCTGATGGTTGTCAAAGATGAGACTGGAAAGAAGCTTCATCTGCTTGCGCCGGAAGGCCTCGCGATCGGGGATACGATCGAATTCGGGGCACAGGCGCCTGTCAGCATCGGGAATGTCCTGCCATTGTCGGCGATTCCTGATGGGTCTCCGATTTATAATCTTGAATTGACTCAAGGTGATGGGGGAAAACTGGTGAGGGCAGCAGGCACTTCCGCGTACGTTGTTTCGCATGCGGGCAGTGTGGTCTATGTCACGCTTCCATCTAAGAAGGTTAAGGTTCTTGACGGCCGCTGCAGGGCGCAGATCGGCGTTGTTTCAGTGGGCGGCAGGTTGGACAGGCCCGTTTTCACGGCTGGGAAGAAATTCCACATGATGAAGGCAAAGGCGGCATACTGGCCGAAGCCGAGAGGAGTCGCGATGTCCGCATACGACCACCCATTCGGTGGAAAGCAGCACCACCCTGGGCGCTCGACAATCGTCGGGAGGACCGCGCCGCCAGGACAGAAGGTCGGCCTGCTTGGTGCGGCGTCTGTCGGACGCAGGAAAGGCAAGAGGAAAGGGGCTGGTGAACAGCCGCAATAGGTTGAGATGATAATATGGTAAGAAAATTCGTATTTCACGGAAGAAGCATGGAAGAATTGGCGGTGATGTCATTGGACAGTTTCACAAGCATCATCAACAGCCACGCAAGGCGTTACATAAAGAGGATGCCGGTCGATTACAGGAAGCTTCTTACGAAAGTGAAGAAGGTCGGGACGACAAAGGCGATCAAGACACAGCTGCGCGAAGCAGTCATCATCCCGCAATGGGTCGGGTTGACGTTCCAGATCCACGGCGGAAAGGAATTCAAGCAGGTCGTCATCCAGCCGGACATGGTTGGCAGGCGATTGGGCGATTTCGTCCATACGACCGGGCGCGTCCTTCACAGCGGTCCCGGTGTCGGAGCTACGAGAGGTTCGAAGTTCCTGCCATTGAAGTGAGGTTATTAGTGATATTATGCCACATTACGGATACGGATTCGACATATCGAAGCTTGGGCCGGACGCTGAGATAGCGAAGGCTCAGCAGTACAACATCGATGCGTCATTCAAGGACCTCTGCGCGGTATGCGACAACATCCGCGGAATGCAGAGCGAGGATGCGGTCAAGTATCTGGATGCGGTCGCGGACGGCCATCCTGTCCTTTACAGGAGATGGAACACGAAGCTTGGCCACCGCCGTGAGCTCGACGGCCAGAAAGGCCGTTATCCGATCAAGGCCGCGAAGTACGTGGCGATGGTCCTCCAGAACGCGATCGCAAACGCGAACGCGAAAGGACTGGCGAATCCGAAAGTCATCCATGCGGCCGCGAACAAGCAGGCGATCTACCCGAGGATGCAGGCGAAGGGCAGGCAGATCCGGGCGGATTACGAGACGGCAAAAATCGAGATAATCCTTATCGGAAGCGTAACAGAGGAAGCAAAGAAGCAGGCGGCGATAAAGAAGTTCGTCGCAGAGGAAGCAGGAAAGAAGAGGGAAGAGATCAAGGAAGCAGTTAAGAAGAAGACTGAAGAAAAGGTTGAGAAAGCGAAAGCGGAAGGCGCGGCCGATGTGAAACCGGCCGGAATGGGTTCGACCGTCAAGGCCGTTCCGAAGTATTCAGCAGCTCCAGTGGTGGAAGTGAAGCAGAAGAAATCGAAACCCGCGAAAGCGGAGGAAGGGAAAGAAGAGAAAAAATAGGACAGGATGATACTTATGGCAATCGAAAGAAAATTCATTGAGGATGCGCTGTCACGATACAACGTGGCCACATTCCTGAAGCAGAAGCTCGAGCGAGTCGGGTTCAGCGGGGTGACTATCCAGCGGACTCCGATGGTTACGAGGATTACCGTCGAAGTGGCGAATCCCGGCCGGCTCATAGGCAAGAAAGGGCGGTCGATAAAGAGGCTGACCGACATTATTGCCAAGGAGTTCGGAGTCGTGGATCCGCAGATTGCGGTGGTTCCCGTGGAAAAGCCGGAGCTTGAGCCACAGCTTATGGCGAGATTCATTGCAAGGAGGATCGAGACCGACAAGCCTATCCGTCCGACTATCCATGCGGCCCTCAAAAAGATAATCGAGGCGGGCGCGCAGGGCGCCGAGATCGTTGTCGGCGGAAAGATTGTGGCCAAGGGTGGAAAGGCACGTTCAATGCGTGTTGCATGGGGTTACCTGCCAAAGGCAGGCGAAGTAACACGCCTCATAAGGAAGGCATACGTGACTGCGCGGCCGAAATACGGCGCAGTCACTGTCCGCATTTCAATCGCCCCTCCGGGAATAGTGTTTCCCGACAAGAAAGCGGGCGTAATCGTCGCTGTTCCAAAGATCATCAAATACGCCGAGGCGAAAAACATTTCGATCGAAGGCGCACCTCCGTCCAAACCAAGCGGAGATGAAAAGGGCGAGGACAAAGCATAAAATCAAGGGTTGAGATTATGAAGAATAAGGAGATTCGTGAATTGCAGGCTGATGAGCTGAAGAAAAAAGTGGGAGAGCTCGAGCGGGAGATGAACGTAGAGCTCGGCGGCAAGTCAACCTCCGGCGGACGCGTCCAGAACCCGGGCAAGATCAGGACATTGAAGCGCTTGGTTGCCCGCGTGAAGACGATCATGCGCGAAAAGGAGCGGGGAGTGCTCAAGTGAATGAAGTGGATGTAAGTTATGCTAATGAGTGTGTTTATGATGATGAAAACGAAACGAGGTGAGAACGATCGGTGATACTTGTCCGACCTGCGGAGTTCACGGGATGACTGGGGGCATCTGTTCCGGATGCGGTCTTCCGAAGGAGATTTGCTCCTGCTCGGTGATCGAGAAGGAAACGGCCCAGAAGATCAAGGTGAAGGTAACAAAGGCAACATACGGAAAGCTCGTTACCACAATCAATGGCATTGAAAAAAATGCGATTGAGAAAGTGGGAAAGGAGCTGAAGAAGAAGATGGCCTGCGGTGGAACGGTGAAAGATGGTTTAATCATCCTGCAGGGAGATCACAAAGCAAAAGTGAAGAAGGCGCTTGTCGCGCTCGGATATCCGGAAGAGAACATATCTGTGTGAAAATGCAGGGTGGGTAAATGGTTTCGGTGTCCAAGTATGCGATGGAGTTCATAGGCCTTCATGCGAAAGTTGTGAAAAGCGGATCGAAGGAAAGGATAGGTATCAGCGGACTCGTGATCGATGAGACGAAGAATCTCCTCGTGATCGAAAGGAAGGACGGAAGGATCGTGAAGGTTCCGAAAGCGGACACGCTTTTCCGTTTTGTCAAGGACAGGAAGCCCTTCGACATAGACGGCTCGAGGATCTGTTTTCGGCCGGAAGATCGTCCAAAGAAAGTGTAAGATGAAATGCGAATGAATTCAAACATGAAAGATTGAAATTATGGTGATGATGATGGAAAAAAACAATTGCGGTGATGACAAGTGCTTCATTCACGGCGATGTCAAGGTCAGGGGACAGCTGCTTGTCGGAACGGTAGTCAGCGCGAAGGCAAAGCACACAGCAATTGTCGAGAGGCCGAGAGTCGTGCTCATAACGAAATACAAGCGTTACGCGCGCTCCCGATCAAGGATTCCCGTTCATAACCCTGCATGCATAGCCGCCAAGGAGGGCGACACCGTCCGCATAGGCGAGTGCAGGCGTCTCAGCAGGACAAAAGCATGGACGATTGTAGAAGTGATGAAGAAATCAGGTGAACAATCATGAAAGGACTTGCAACAGTTGTTCCGCGATCGCTGCCCGTTGGGGCATTCCTGACCTGCGATGACAACAGCGGCGCCAAGGTTGTCCAGATAATCGGCGTCATCCATGCGGCAAGCAGGCTTAGGCGATACCCGAGAGTCGGGATCGGCGACACTGCGATAGTCGCTGTCAAGAAGGGAAGCCCGCAGATGGTCAAAAAGGTCGAGCGTGCCCTCATAATCCGGCAGCGGAAGAGCATCAGGAGGCCGAACGGTCTTCACATAATGTTCGAGGACAACGCATGCGCGCTGATTGATGAGACCGGGTTGCCGAAGGGCACCGAAATCAAGGGCGCGGTGGCCAGGGAGGTCGCTGAAAGGTATCCAAAGGTCGCGGCAATCGCCTGGGCAATAATCTGATCTATAGTTAATGGTGAACACATGGTCATGAAATCAAGGAAATTCCGAACGCAAAGAAAGTTTCAATTCACGGCGCCCCTGCACATCAGGGGGCATTTCGTGCATGCGCATCTGAGCAAGGACCTGCGGACAAAGATGAAGAAGAGAGCGATCCGCCCGAAGGCCGGAGACAAGGTCAGGGTGATGCGCGGAAGGTTCAAGGGAAAGGAAGGGAAGATCATGTCAGTCAATCTGAGGAAAGGAAAGATCACTGTAGAAGGGGTAAGCTACAGGAAGGCAAAGGGACAGGAGATTCCGTTCCCGTTGCAGCCTTCCAAGGTTATGATACTCGAAATGGCTGAAAGGAAATAATCAGCGAAAATGACCGATGAAATTATTGAAAATAAAGGGATGATATTTATGGCAAAACACGGTGGAACGAGACATCTAAAGCAACTGGCTGCTTCGAAGGCGGTCAAGATTGGAAGAAAGCAGAACGTCTGGCTGCAGAGGGCGCTTCCGGGCAAGCACAGCATCGCGGCCGCAGTCCCACTCTCATTTGTCCTCAAGGAGATCGGTGTCGCAAGCACGGCCCGCGAGGCAAAAATGATCCTTAATGGGAGAACGGTCAAGATTGACGGCAAGATAACCACGGAAATAAAGCATCCGGTCGGTTTCATGGACGTGTTGACCGTGGGAGACAAGAGCTGGAGGGCCGCCTACGACCAGAAAGGCAGGATTATTTTCGTTGAAACAAGCAAGCCAAACATCAAGCTTTGCAGAGTGGAGCGGAAGTTCAGGACAAAAGGCGGAAAGGTCCAGCTGTCACTGCATGATGGAAGGACGATCATTGATTTCACGTGCAACGTGGGGGACAGCGTGTCTGTTTCACTTCCGGAAGGCAAGGCTTCCGCCTGCAATCCGCTCAAGGAAGGCGCAAAGTGCATCATCGTGGGGGGAAAGCATGTCGGAAGCCAGGGAACTGTCGAGGAGATAATCCCGGGCAGCGCCGCGAGAATCCCGGAAGTCAAGTGCAAGATCGGAGCCGAGGTGTACACGACACTGAAGGAATACATCTTCCCGATCGGTGATCAAAAATTCTGAAATTGATGGATTTGTGGAAATTGGTATTATAGGTGTATAATGTGGCGATGACTGATATTAAAATCGAGAAAGTGACCGTGAATGTCGGCGTAGGCGAATCCGGGGAACGGCTACAGAAGGCAAGAAAGGTCATCGAACGGCTCACTGAAAGGACCGCGTCTCTGACAAAAGCAAGGAAACGAGAGCAGTTATTCAGCATAAGGAAAGGGGATACTATCGGCGCAAAGATCACGCTCAGAGGAAATGAGGCAACCGAGTTCCTCAAAAAGGCATTCAGTGCCGTTGATCTGCAGCTGAATCGCAGGTCGATTGACGGCCAGGGGAATTTTTCATTCGGAATCCGCGAATACATCGATTTTCCGGGCGCAAAGTACGACCCGACGATCGGAATCATCGGTTTCGACGTTGCCGTCACGATGATAAGGGCCGGAAAGCGGGTTATGCTGCGCAGGAGGAAGAAATCAACGCTCCCCCTCAGGCAAAGGGTCAAGCTAGATGAGACCGTGGATTTTCTTGCGAAGAATTTCAAGGTGAATATTTATGGATGAGAAAAGACTGATGATTGCGTTCAAAGGAAAAGGAAAGCGTGTATGCAGGCTCTGCGGCACATCCAGGGGAATGATCAAGAAGTACGGGCTCAGGATATGCCGGCGCTGCTTCAGGGAAGTCGGAGAACAACTAGGCTTCAGGAAACTAGGGGGTTAACTGATTAGGCAAGGAATACTGGATAATGGAGAGGATGATTATGGCTGATTTATTGGCTGAAACATTGAACATAATGAAAGTGCACAGAAGGGGCGGAAAGGACGAATGCAAAGTGCCCGCCTCAAAGCTAATCGGCGGAGTGCTCAAGCTCCTGCAGCGCGAGGAATACGTGAAGGAGTTCGAGTTTGTCGATGACAGCAAGTCAGGCTACTACCTGGTCAAGGGATTGGGCCCGATCAATGACTGCGGAGTGATCAAGCCGCGATTCGCGATCAAGCAGGACGAAATATCCAATGTCGAGGAGCAGTACCTGCCGTCAAAGGATTTCGGAGTGATTGTGATTTCAACCCAGAAAGGGCTTGTGACAAACAAGGAGATCCGAGATATGAAATCGGGCGGAAGGCTTATCGCCTACGTATACTGATCCGAACGATATGCATGATGAAAATATGGATTGAAATGAATAGTGATGATATGCAGGAAACATTAACGCTCAAGTCCGGTGTCAGCGCTTCGCTGGCTGACAATGTATTGTCAGTGGACGGGCCGAACGGGAAGGTTGCGGTCCGGATACCTGTGGTTGAGCTCAATGTCAAAGGCCAGGAGGTTACGATCGCATCCCAAAGCAAAGCGAAGATGAATACCGCAATCGCATTGCTGAGGTCAGCGGAGAAGGGCGTCACTGACGGATACGTGAAGAAGCTTCAGATCATTTACGTTCACTTTCCGATTACATTCGAGATAAAGGGGAAGGATATTTATGTGAAGAACTTCCTTGGGGAGAAGGTTCCAAGGATTGCGGGAATTGTCGGCGATACAAAGGTCAAGGTCGAGAAGGAATTCATCAGCGTCAGCGGGCCGGACAAGTATGCCGTCGGCCAGACAGCGGCCAACATCAGGACGGCCACAAAGATAAAGCAGAAGGATCCGCGCGTGTTCCAGGACGGAGTGTATCCCGTCGAGTCGTGAATTGGATTAGTTGAATGATAAGAATGAATTGTGATATTTATGAGAAAACACCCGAAGTTTTTACCTCCGAATTACGGAAGAAAGAAAAGAGTGAAGGAAAGGTGGCGAAAGCCGAGAGGTATTGACAATAAGAAGCGAATCGCGAAGAGGATCATGGGCGCGTCTCCCGCAATAGGCTGGAGATCGCCGAGAGATAATCGTGGCATCCATCCTTCGGGGATGCGGGAGATACTGGTGCACAACATGTCCGATCTCGATGGCGCATCAAACGTCGTCGTCAGGATCGCGTCAGCAGTCGGCGCCAGGAAGAAGGCGATGATCGCGCAGAAGGCAAAGTCAATGAGTTTACGCGTCCTCAATTACGGAATTGACGCAAAGCAGCAGACGGAACAGGAGAAAGGAGGAAAATCTTAGAGGTTAAGGAACCGTAGGTTCTTATGTGGTATTTATGTCAATGGCAACGGTAAGAAGAATGGCCGCGGACCTGCTCAAGGTCGGCGAATCAAGGGTATGGATCGACCCGACCCAGATTGCAGAAGTGACGAAAGCGGTCACGAAGGACGACATCAGAAGGCTGATACGGCTCGGCTATCTCTCTGCCCCGCAGGTCAAAGGGGTTCCGCGGGTCAAGGGACGCATCCATGACGCGAAGCGAAGGAAGGGAAGGCGATCCGGCCTAGGCAAGCGCCACGGCACCGGCAAGACGAGACGCGGTGGAAAGAAAGCATGGATGGATCGCATCCGCGCGCAGAGGGCCATGCTCCGCGAGATGAAGGAAAAGAAAACACTCACGAGCGGCTACAGGGAAGTTTATTTCAAGATAAAGGGAGGGGAATTCGCGGACAGGTCCCACCTCATGAACTATCTGAAGGAGAGGGGTTTTGTCAGAACGCAGTGACCTGATGCATCAAAAGTGATATTTATGTCGAAAGCAGTTGGACCAACGTATACAGTCGCATTCAAGCGCAGAAGGGAGTACCTGACAAACTACAGGAAGCGCCTAGCCCTGCTCAAGTCTGAAACGCCGCGATTCGTGGTGCGCAAGACAAACAGGATGGTCATCGCGCAGATTGTCGAGTATACGTCAGGATCCGACAGGACTGTTGTTAACGCCACATCGGCTGATCTCAAGAAGTTCGGCTGGCACCCAAGGGCAAACCTGCCGACCGCGTATCTTGTCGGCTTGCTTTGCGGAAAGCTGGCGGCGAAAGGAAAGATAAAGAAGGCGATCCTTGACACCGGGCTGTCATCCCCGCGCAAGGGTTCGTTCCTGTTCGCGGCGCTGAAAGGGTTTAAGGATGCGGGCGTCGAGATTCCCGCGGGCGAGATCCAGATCGACGATTCAAGAATCAGCGGCAAGCACATCGCAGAGTACGCGAAGTCCCTCGCGGGCAGCGAAAAGTACGCGCTGCAATTCGGCGATTATGTCAAGGCCCACGTGAAGCCTGAGGATATGGAACAGCTGTTCAATGACGCTAAACAGAAAATCATGAAATAACGCGATGGATTCCGAAGCGTGCATGGATTATAATAATGAATGATGTTTGAAATAATAAGAGTGGTCAAATGAAACTTAGACGAGGAAAAACGAAGAGGACGTCTGCCATCGATCAGGCGGCCGTGGACTCATGGGTGCCGAAGACATCCATAGGCAGAGCCGTGAAGGAGAAGCAGATCACTTCGCTTGTTGATGTTCTCGCAAAGGGAAAGGCATTGCTCGAACCGGAGATTGTTGATTTTCTTGTTCCGAACCTGAAGCAGGAGACGGTCGAGCTTTCATCAACGCAGAGAATGACCGACTCCGGAAGAAAGTCGAAATACAGGGCCGTTGTCGTGGTCGGGGACGAGGAGAGTTTCATCTCCATCGGCGCTGGCAAGGCGGACGAGGTAAGGCCCGCCATCGAGACAGCGATCAAGGATGCGAAGATAAACGTCATTCATACGAATCTCGGCTGCGGGTCGGCCGAATGCGGCTGTGGGACAAAGCACAGCCTGCCGATTAAGATCACGGGCCACCACGGAAGTGTAAGGGTTACGCTCATACCTGCGCCGAGGGGAACCGGCATCGTTGCGAACAAGGTCGTGAGGAAGATCCTGCAGCTTGCGGGCATACGCGATGTCTGGACAAGAGCAGAAGGAAGGACGAGAAACCGTTTCAACACCGCGATGGCTGTCGTCGATGCGATAGACCAGCTTAACCAGATAAGGATCAAGAGAGAGTGGTCATGATGGCATTGCTAGCAATAATCAGGGTCAGGGGCGTATCTGGCATAAAGCCGCAGATAAGGAAGGCGATGGAGCTTCTCAGGCTCACAAGGAAGAACCATTGCGTTATCGTTAAGGAATATGATACCCTGAAGGGGTCATTGAACATTTGCAAGGATTATGTCACTTGGGGGACTGTCGCAAAGGACACGCTCACGGCCTTAGTCGAAAAGAGAGGGAGGCTGTCAGGAGACAAGCACGTTCCGAATGAAATGATTTCGAACGTCGTCGCAGCGATGGAGAAAGGGGAGCCAACGAACATCAAGCCAGTCTTCCGCCTGAGCCCTCCGAGGAAAGGGTGGAAATCGATCAAACTCAGCTATCCGACAGGGGGGCTGGGCAACCGCGGCGAAAAGGTTAATGAATTATTGTTTCATATGATGTAGTTCATAGTTTGTTTAAGTGTTTTTGTAATATTGTTTTATTGTCGTGGTATTTATGGCAAGACGTCATGCAAGAAAATGGAAAAAATATCTGGGCAGCCGCAACTGGGGCGCCGGGAACACAAAGAACCGAAGGGGCACGGGCTCTCGAGGAGGCAGAGGCTATGCCGGCTCCGGAAAGCACAGATGGACCTGGATACTCAGGTACGAGCCGGACCATTTCGGCAAGTCGGGTTTCGCCAGGCCGACCGCGAAGGCAAAATTAGATTTCGTCAGCGTTGACCAGATAGCGCAATGGGCGAAGAGCGGCAAGTTCGAGAAGAAGGCGGGCATGGCGTCATTCACGTTCGAAGGCAAGGTATTGGGGACCGGGCGCATCGATGTCCCGGTCAATGTCAGGGCCGTAGCATTTTCAAGTTCTGCTAAGGAAAAGATTGAAGCTGCAGGGGGAAAGACTGAATCAACGGCGACAAAGGTCGCAAAGGTTGCCGAGGGCAAATAATAACGGGTGTATGATTTGCGATTAGACTTCATCAAACCGCTGATTCCACTGATCCCAGAGGTAAAAAAACCCGCCGTTACTCCCACGCTCAAGGAAAAGATAATCTGGACCTCCCTTGTCCTGCTGATTTTCTTCGTCATGTACCATATCGTCCCATTCGGGGGCGAGCTTCAAGGGGGCCAATTCATCGAGTTCATCCAGGTCGTCCTCGCCTCGAAGACGGGAACGCTTCTGACGGTCGGTATCGGTCCGATAATCCTCGCATCCATCTTCCTGCAGCTTTTCGCGGGCGCAAAGCTGATCGAGGTTGATTTCCAAAACCCGGAGGACAAGGCATTGTTCTCCGCAACGCAGAAGACTATGGCGATAGTGCTCGCGCTTATCGAGTCGACATTATTCATACTTCCGGGAGTCTATCTCGTCCCGTCGACAACGCTTGGCATCAGCCCCGGGATCCTGATGGCATTGATCATACTGCAGGTTGCATTTGCATCAGTTCTGCTGCTGTTCCTGGATGAAGTGGTGTCAAAATACGGCATTGGGTCCGGCATCAGCCTGTTCATTGCCGCGGGCGTTGCGCTTGCAGTTGTTCAGGGAAGCACCACGCTGATTTTCGGCGGAGGGGGGATCGATCCCGGTCTCACAGTCGCCGGCCGCCTCAGCCAGGGCGGCGCAACCGCCATACCGAACGCATTGATAGCGTTCCTGCCCATCATTTTCACGCTTGTCGTTATCTTGGTCTCACTTTACGCAGAGGAGGTCAAGGTCGAAATCCCTCTTGCATTCGACCGGATCCGCGGCTTTGGCAGCCGTTTTCCAGTTAAGCTTCTTTATGTTTCAGTGCTTCCAGTCATACTTGCCTCCGCCTTGCTTCTCAACGTCCAGCTGCTTGCAAGATCCCTGATGGGGGGAGTCCAGTGCGAAATCGGAGGGACCAATCCTCTGCAGATGCTCGGCTGCATGGGTCCGGAAGGCTATCTGCAGGATGGAGCCCTTTACATGATAACGTCATTCACCAATCCACTGTACATCGGTTACGAGGGCTATCTGCAGCTGCTTGCGGGTTCCACGCCGATTTTCGGCATCCCGCAATATGTTCATGTGCTTATTTATGCGGTTGTGTACGTGACGCTTTGTGTTTTCTTTGGGAAGTTCTGGATTGAGGCCGCAGGGATGGGCCCTTCTCAGATCGCAGAGCAGATAACCAAGACGGGCATGCAGGTGCCGGGATTCCGCAGGGATCCGCGCATCATAGAGTCCATCCTTGACAAATACATCTCGACGATTACGATCCTTGGCAGCTTCTTTGTCGGCCTGCTCGCGGTACTTGCAGACCTCACCGGAGCCATCGGCTCAGGGACGGGAATACTGCTGACCGTAGGCATCATTCATAAGTTTTACGAAGATTTCAAGCAGCAAAAGCTGTTTGACATGTATCCTGGCGTGCAGAAGTTCTTGGAGGGATGAAAATTGTTGGTTGTCATGGGTCTGCCCGGCGTGGGCAAGTCATCTGTTCTTGCAGAGGCGATGAAGCGGGCGAAGTCAAAGATCGCTCTGATAAACTACGGCGACATGGCCGTGGAAGCAGCATCCGAGAAAGGGCTGGCAAAAGACCGGGACAAGCTTATCGATCTCCCGGTCAAATCGCAGTTGGAGCTCCAGGACCTGGTAGTTTCGAAACTCGCCAAGCTCGGCAATAAGCAGAATATAATCCTTGATACGCATGCGGTGGTCAGGAGACGGCCTGTCGGCTACATCGCAGGCCTCCATCCAGTTTTCCTAAAGAAGCTCAAGATCGACGGCTTTGTTTTCGTTGATGCGCCTTCCGAGCAGATAATGGGGAGAAGGGCAGCGGACAGGACCAGGGAAAGAAGCGCCCTCAGCAAAGAGGAGATCGACGAATACAGGCTTCTGGCCAAAATGCTCATAAGCTCCTATGCGGCCGCCACGGGCGCGCCTTTCTACTACATCTCAAACCTTGACGGAAAGCTGAAGGAGTCCGCGGACAATCTCGTAAGTGTTATTAAGAACATCGGATGGGAATAGGTATATGGCAGAACCATTGACAACGCTGTTTATCGCGGTTGCCGCGATAATGTCCTCGCTTACAGTGACGCTCCTACTTGAAAAGCTCAGCATAAGCACAAGGATGAAGGAGATACAGTCATTCACGAACAAGGTCAACAAGGAGTATTTCGACGCACTAAGAAAAAAGGATACGAAAAAGCTTGACGAGCTTGAACCGCAGCTCAAGCAGTCCCAGAGCATGTCCTTCGAATCGATCACGCTCTCATTGAAGTCGATGGCTGTCATGCTGCCGATAGCGTTTGCAGTCCCTTACCTCGTTCAGAACTTTCTGTTTCCGACGTTCCATATAATCCTGCCATTCCAGGTGCCCATCCCTTTCAGGGACCCGAAGGAACTGATAGTCTGGAGGGATACGTTCGGGGCATACGGCTGGTACTGGCTTTCTTTCATATTCCTGGGGGGCATAACCCAGCTGCTTTATAACCAAATAAAAGAGAAAAGGAAGAAAGATAAGGAAGGGAAATCCTAGGAGCCTTAGGTTTCTAGTGGGTGTCTGCAATGGTCGATGTTATATGCATATCCGGTCTGGTCGGGGCCGGAAAGGATACGGTCGCCGACAAGGTTGCCAAGGAGCTGAAGTTTCAGAGGGTAAAGCTCTCCTTCAAGGACATCGCGAAACAGCTCAACATCCCGCTCATGAAGTATCATGAATACGCCGAAAAGGACATGACGATAGACATAGAATTTGACAAGCAGATCGTGAAGGAGGCAAGGAAAACCGACAGCGTTGTGTCGACATGGCTTGGGCCGTGGCAGATAAACGATGCGAAACTGCGCGTATGGCTGGAGGTAAGTCCGGAAGTCCGCGCCGAGAGGATCGCAAAAAGGGACGAAATGACGCTGAAGGAAGCGCTGAATCATGTCAAGAAAAGGGACTTCCATAACCGGGGACGGTACATGGCGATCTACGGAATTGATATTTTCGATCATTCGGTATTTGACCTGATTATCAACGGCGGAAATTATTCCGCAGACCAGGTTGCCGACATAATAATATGTGCATACAATAGTAAATTAAAGAAACAGTGAAATAGTGCAAGATAAGGTGGTAATCATGATAGAGCCGGGAAGAGTTTATGTAAAAAATACGGGGAGAGACAAAGGGGAGAGGTGCGTTGTGATCAATGTTCTTGACGACAAGTTTGTTGAGATAGTCACAAAGAACAGGAAGAAGGCAAGAAAGGCCAACATGGCGCATCTGACTCCGACTGAGATGGAAGTGGATCCCAAATCTGAGGAACAAATAAAAGGAGCGCTGGCAAAAGCATAGCATGAGAATCCCAAGCAGCAGACAGCCTGACATACTTTTTAGGTCCCATGAGCATACTGGCGAGGATTACGGCAAGCGGCCAGCAGAGCGATCGATGGAACAGCTTATCGATTTCGGAGTCATAATCCTTGACAAGCCGCCTGGACCGACGTCCCACCAGGTCACTGGGATGGTCGGAAAGCTTGTAGGCGCAAAAAAAGCAGGGCATATCGGAACGCTGGATCCGGATGTTTCCGGCGTTCTCCCGATTCTCCTGAACAACTCCACAAGGGCCGCGGGATATCTTATGGCCAAGGACAAGGAGTATGTCGGCATCGCCGAATTCCATAAGGATATTAGTGAGCCGACAATCTCAAGCCTTTTCAGCCAGTTTGTAGGCCAGATCATACAGGTCCCGCCCGTCAGATCCGCAGTTGCGAGACGGCCAAGACAGCGCCAGATACATTCTTTCGATATCCTTGAAATCCATGGCAGGTCGGTCCTGTTCAAGACAAAAGTCGAAGCGGGGACATACATAAGAAAACTGATCGATGATGTCGGCAAGTCGGCCAAAACCGGTGCGCATCTGGCCGAGTTGAGAAGGACCGCAGTCAGCAGCATCAATGAAAGCGATGCGGTGACGTTCCATGGCATCGCGGATGCGGTCTGGCTCTGGAAAAAACAAAACGATGCAACATTCATCAGGAAATACGTAAGAAACCTCGAGGAAGTCATAACAAACAAGAAAATCTGGGTCTCCGACAGCGCGATCGATCCCGTCTGCTCCGGTGCGCCTTTGCTTATTCCCGGCATTGTCAAGTGCGAGAAGTCAATTCAGGAAGAAGACGAAGTAGCGGTATTCTCTTTGAAAGACGAGATTGTGGCATTTGGGGCAGCCCAGATGAACGCCGATGACATGGCTTCGGCCAAGTCGGGCATTGCCGTGGAGACGGACAGGGTGATGATGGAGAAAGGAACTTACCCTGTCTGGAAGAAGAAATAGCAATATATTCCTTTTTTACATCTATATCCTTGTGCAGAGGTCGCATAACCTGGTAGTGCGCCAGCCTGGAATAGCTATCTAGAAAAATCCCAGCAAGCTGGTGGTCCGCAAGGGCCTTGTGGGTTCAAATCCCACTCTCTGCGCTTATGTGATGTACCCATTCGACGGTACCGTCGTTGAAGGAAAGGTATTTATATAAGAAAGTTCTAATATTATCAAGTGGTAAAGATGATGTCTCAAAAAACGAAAAATGTTTTAAGAAGTGCGGTATTTGCTACTTCTATTGCAACATCTCTAATGTTAATGACACCTAAGGCTGAAGCTAAACTAGATAGTAATTTCAAGGTGTTTTCTACCACTGTTGAAAAATTTAATAAACAAGATATTCCTTCTTCTGCAGGTGAAGCAACTGCAGAGATTTTATATTTACAAAAGCTTGAAAGATCCGCTTCCAAGTTTTTTAAACAAGCTGAGAATGCAGACGAAGTTAATAAAATAAACGATGTTGTTTTTGACATAGGTTGGCGAATAAGCGTTATCGATGCCAATTTCGAAGAAGATGTAAGGCCTCCTTTTGATCCTCTCGCTGACACAGAAGGTAAAGTAATGTTTAGTCTGTTTTGTATTATGTCGATTGGTTGGGCTATGACCCTTTTTGGTAATAGCGATGAAAAGAAGGCTAAACAAACGGTTGCGTAAAAGTGAGTCGTTTTATCGAAACCGGCAAAACAGCAAAAAGTTTATATTGAAAAAACGAATCCTTTTTTGGATGTAGATAAACAGTTATCCTTTGGGCGGTGAAAAGCTGCCGGGAATCTTTTTTGGTTTGACAACCTTTTGATAATAGCAACAGTATGGGCGCAGAGCACACTTGTAGCACTTCGGCTTCGCAGTGCAGATCTGTTGGCCATGCTGCACCATCAGATCATTTATCTCTCCCCAGTATCTCTTGGGAATAACTTTGTAGAGAGCAAACTCTGTTTGCTCCGGTGTTTTTGTATTCACAAGGCCAAGCCGGTTTGAGATCTTGTGGACATGCGTGTCCACTGCTATCAGGTCTTTTCTGCCGAATGCGTGCGTGAATAAAATATTCGCCGTTTTCCTCCCTACTCCGGGAAGTGCCAGTATCTCTTCATAGTCGGTTGGGACCTTTCCGCCATACTTTTCGACAAGTATCCTACAGACCTGCTTGAGGCGTTTTGCCTTGACATTGTAAATGCCAACGGATTTTATCAGCTTCTTGATCCTCGCAAGCGGGGCGCTCGCGATCTGCTGCGGCGTCTTGTAGACTGCAAACAGCCGTTTTTCAGCCTCTATAGTCCTTGGATCCTGCGTCTGGTGCGAAAGTATCGTGCCGATGAGGATTGGGAAGGGTTTGTACTGGACTATCGTGCCGTGGAACTTGCCCGGGTGCATTTTCCTGAGCGTATTGATGATTCTGACGAGTTTACGCATAGGCATTTTTGGGACAAGCATTAAATAGATTTAATGCGATAAGTCTGTGTTGTTTGTGCAATTGACTGGCTGGCCTCACGAATACAAACCAAGCCTCAAGATGCGAAACGTTTAAAAGGTTGTTTGCGGTTTTATGTATGCTATTCTCTTAGTTTGCGTGTGTTTAACTGAGACGAAATTCTTGTGAAATAATGGCCAAGAAACCTGAAGACTTTAAGGGAAAGGAATCCGATAAGGAGGAAATCCGAGGCATCGTGCATCTCGTCGGTAGAGACGTAAAAGGCACCATGCCGCTAGCAAGAGCGCTCAGGAACATCAAGGGGGTGGGCATGCGCCTAGCTCCGATTTTTTCAGAAATCATCTCACACAAGCTCAACGTGCCGCTGACGACGCAGATCGGGCGGCTGTCCGAAGAGCAGGTAGATGAACTCGAACGTATTGTGAAAACCCCGGTTGAGCACGGCGTTCCTTCGTACATGACGAACAGGCGGAAGGACAGGGAAACGGGCAAAGACATTCATGTCGTAGGAGACGATTTGACCTTTTCAGTCAAGCAGGACATAGATCTTGAAAAGAATATTTACACCTGGCGCGGCTACAGGCATGCGTACGGACAGAAAGTCAGGGGTCAGGGAACAAGGACATCCGGACGAAGCGGTCTGACCGTCGGAGTAGCGCGCGCGAAGGTGAAGGAAGCGGCAGCAGCTGCGAAGAAAGCCGACACGAAGGGAGCGGGAAGGGCGGCAGCTCCGGCAGCGGGTGCAGCAGCAACACCGGCCGCGGCGGCAAAGAAGTAACATTATTGAGTTGATTAGATGGGAGACCCAAGAAAATTAAGAAAGAAATACGAAGTTCCTCAAGTCCTTTGGGACGACGAGAGAATCGCCGAGGAGGGGGGTCTCGTGGCTGATTACGGCCTTAAGAATATCCGGGAGGTCTGGGTTGCAAAAGCAGAGCTGAGAAAGATACGACGCCAGTACAGGGATCTTCTTGGCCTTGGCGTGAAGGGCGCCGAAAAGATGTCCGCTCTTTTGCAGAAAGTCATCAAGCTGGGTTATGCGCCGACGACTGCGTCCGTCGAGGCTTTGCTTTCGCTGCACACAAGGAATATCCTTGAACGAAGACTGCAGACGATCGTCTTCAGAAACGGTCTTGCAAACTCAATCCGCCAGGCGCGTCAATTGATCGTCCATGGTTTCATTTCAGTAGGCGGCAAGAAGGTTTCAGCGCCGTCATATCGTGTCTCCGTGGACCTGGAGGAAAAGATCGCCTACTACAAGCCGATCGACCTTGAAAAGGTCGGGACGAAGTCGAAGAGCGAGGAGAAGATCGCGAAGACGATTGAAGCAATCGGGGAGACGGCCGGTGCAGTGGAAACTGCAATTCCTGCTGCCGAAGCGGGGAGCAAGGAAGAATCAGAATGAAGAGACAGTGAATGATGTTGATATTTATGGCTGAAGAAAAAGAAACGACTGAAAAGATCGAAAAGACGGAAAAGGCAACCGCAACCGGACCGACCGAGGTCAAGGCCGCGGAGACGCAGCAGGCCAAGGAAGGGGAGCGAAAGGAGGAGAGATACGAAGGCAGAGGCGGATTCCGTGGAGGAATGCGAAGAGGCGGAAGGCCGACATCCGTTCTCCGTTCCGCAATCGGAGGGCGCGTAGGCGTTGCCCACGTATTTTCATCGAGGAACAATACGATCATCACAATTACGGACCTGACGGGCGCCGAGATAATCTCCCGGGGAAGCGGTGGGATGGTTGTCGACGCTGACAGGGAGGAAGGTTCTCCGTACGCTGCAATGCAGGCGACATTCAAGGCTGCGGAAATTGCGATCAGGAAAGGAATCACAAGAATACGCGTGAAGATTCGTGCTCCGGGAGGACACGGCGAAAAGACGCCCGGTCCTGGGGCGCAGGCAGTCGTCAGAGCATTGGCGAGATCCGGGTTAAGGGTTGAGAGAATCGAGGACGTGACGCCGGTCCCAACTGACACTACAAAGAGGCCCGGCGGACGAAGAGGACGAAGAGTCTAAACTAAAGGATTATTGCATTTATGTTTTGGTGTTGAGCTATGAAATTGGAAATTGAATCAAAAACCGACAAGGAACTGAGATTCGTTCTCAGCGACGCACCGCTGGAGTTCGCAAATCTCCTGAGGCGCTACGCTATCAGCTCGGTTCAGACCTTTGCGATCACGGAAGCGGCGTTCTATGAGAACACGTCCTCATTCTTTGACGAGTAC
>Ga0315291_10003550_pt1 | contig 20144 bp, 13 predicted proteins | sample YL17G12_20_MG_FD_203070 | JGI IMG/M metagenome (GOLD analysis project Ga0315291, IMG submission 203070) | Sediment microbial communities from Yellowstone Lake, YNP, Wyoming, USA - YL17G12_20 | ecosystem: Environmental > Aquatic > Freshwater > Lake > Sediment | place: USA: Wyoming | collected...
AGAGTGTTGTCATCGGTAGGCAATAAGACTATCGGTGGCAGCACTCTATCCAACACTATGTTGAACGCGGGATGGCGCGAGAATTGCAGGAATTCAACACCCTAATTACAGTTATAATATCGGGTCAGTCACCGGTTACTCTTTTGTCGGCGGGTTGGTAGGGTACGTAGTGGCTTCATCCACTTTGTACTGCTATAGCACCGGGTTCGTGAGAGGGACAGCCTCTGTCGGGGGCCTGGTTGGATATTATGGCAGTAGCTCCACGGGATACTGTTACTGGGACGTCCAGGCCTCAGGAATCGTCAGCAGCCCGGTCGGGACCGGCAAGACCACGGCCGAGATGAAGACGAAGACCACCTTCCAGAATTGGGACCTTTCGAGCATCTGGGGCATCTTCGAGGGCACGACCTATCCCTACCTTCTCTGGCGCTACCCGGCAGCCGTCCTCCTCTCCGGAACCGCCTACTCCGACGCCGGCGCAACCCCGCTGGCAAGCGGCATACCGGTCATGGTGGTCGACCACCTGGGCCTCTCGGTGGCGCACTACGAGGCCCGGACGGACTATGCCGGCCGCTACACGCAGATGGTCGACAGCGGCACCATCTTAGCGGCAGTCACCAAGGCGGCCAAAGCCAATTCCTATGGCAGGGAGACATCGGCGCAATCCTACACGCTCGACATCTACAACAAGACGGTATTTGCTAAGGCCGCCCCAGGAAAGACCATAGCGGTCAAGGACATCGAGGCCGTGACGGCCGTCTTCCGGACGGACCAGCCACTGCCGCTTTCGTTCTCGGACAAGGGCCTTGCGTTCCCGTCAGGCGTGCCGCTGGTCACCGCCGACGGGACCGTTTTCGAAACGGACCGGAACCTGACCGCAACGGGCGGGGCCGACCTTCGTTTCGGGGGCAAGTTCACGCAGTCCAAGGGCGTTCTCCTGACCGCGGGCAACATTATCTTCAATTCCGCATCCGCCGTCGCGGGCAATCTGTCGCTCAACTGCACCGGCGACATCGTCTTCCGTGAGGCGATGGGCCTGGGCAATCTCACCATAATCAATGCAAGGGATGTGCTGGTCCGGGACGTCCTCGGCGCCGGGTCGTTCACGCAGCTCAACGGGACCGGCGTGACGGACTTTGCCCGGGGCCTTCTCGACCTGGGATCCGGCGACGCCTCCATCACCACGCAGAAAGCGGTCGGCCGGATAGTGTCGGGCACGCTATCACTGGGAACCAAGTCAGCCGACCTTTCCGGGTCCGTCGGCGGCGCATCGGGCCAAATCGGCGCTGACAAGATAACGCTTCTCAGGAACATCAGGCTCGGGACCCACTTCTTCGACGGGATAGATCTCTACAAGATCACGCCCGGGGATCTCCTGGTCGCAACGGAGGACGAGCCCTACTCCGTCGGATACCAGCCCAGGGACCCCGCAAACGAAACTTTGACCTGGGCCCTGGACACCGAGGCAGGGTGGCTCTCGATGAATGGGGCCACCGGGGTTCTCTCCGGCACTCCCGGGAACGCGGATGTCGGAGCCTGGGCCGTGAAGGTCACGGCCAAGGACGGGGCCGCGAAGCTATCCCGGACGTTCCTGCTTGAGGTCCTCAACGTCAACGACCCTCCGGTGATAACGACGGAGGATGTCGCAAACGTGATACAGGATGCGACATACACCGTTGTTTACGAGGCGGTGGACATCGACCCGACGCATGACGTCCTGGTGTGGTCGATGGAGACCGACGCCGGATGGCTCCGGTTGGACGAAAACCGCCTGCATGGCACGCCGTCCAACGGCGATGTCGGGGAATACTGGGTGAACATGATGGTGTCCGACGGACTGGGCGGAACCGATTCTCACAACTTCAGCCTGATTGTGGAAAATGTAAATGACGCTCCGGTCATAACCGTCGAACCCCTGACGAGAGCGCTCGAGGACGCCGAATACCGGGTGGCGTTCAACTCCACGGACATCGATGACGATGACGCGCTGAACTGGTCGGTCCAGACCACCGCCGGCTGGCTGAGGATGGATGCCCGAACGGGCGTTCTATCCGGCACGCCTTCGAACGCCGACATCGGGTCGTACTGGGTCGAGGTGACCGTCGAGGACGATGAAGGCCTCTCGGACAGCCTGGGCTTCATGCTGACCGTGGTAAATGTGAATGACGAACCGGTTTGGGCGTCGGTCCCGGCCGACCAGAACCTGACCGAGCGCGACGGCCTGCTCCTGGACGTTCTGGCAACGGACGTTGATATGGGTGATGTGATAAAGTACGCCATATCCACCGAGCCGGCATCCGGATTGAGCATCAATCCGAGCTCGGGCGCCATCCGCTGGTCCGTGGCGTTGCCCGGGAACTACGTTGCGAAGCTCACTGCATCCGACGGCAAAGCGACCATAAACTTCACATTCAACATCAATGTGAAGGCGCTCCCGCCGCCGGTAATCCCTCCGCCCAACAACGTGCCCCGGATAGAGACCGTCACGGTCACCCCGGCCAGGGTGGGCCAGGCGTTCGCCTACAAGCTCAACGGCAGCGATGCGGACATGTGGGATGCGAAGAACCTGACCTTCAGGCTGGTCGCGGGCCCGGCGGGAATGATAGTATCGGCCGACGGGAACCTGCTCTGGATCCCGGCCAAGGACCAATCCGGCAGCCACACCGTGACCGTCGCCCTTTCGGACGGCAAGAACACCACCACGACGGTCTTCACGGTCGAGGTCCGAAAGCCTGCAGCGGTGGCCGCCCAGACGGCCGGCTACAACGAGGGCTGGCTCCTGGCGATGGTGTTCCTGGGCCTGTTCGTCGGCGTGCTCGTGGCTTTCGTGCTTACACGGAAACAGCCGAAAGCGGCGCAGCCCGCCCCGGTTGCGCCCCCTTCGTACATGATGCAGGCGCCACCTCTGGTGGAATACCCGAGAGCGCCGCCGGCCGAGCCGCCGAAAGCGCCGCCGGCGGAGCCCATGCCCATCTTGCCCCCGCCGGAACCCGTGGCGGCCCCGCGGGCGCCGCCCGCGCCGGAGCCGGCGGTCGAGAAGAAGCCGCCCCAGCCGGATTTCAAGCCCTGACACTCTGGGAAAAGGGTGGAATGGCAACAGGGTGGAAGGGTGGAAGGGTGGAAGGGGACGACGGAAGCGTCCGTTCCGTCCCTTGCACCCCTCCACCCTTCCCCCCTTTTACCCTATATTATTTAATATGGAAGAGCCATTCAACACCCGCAGGGTGCGCTCTTGAGCAAGTTCACCACGGCCTACAAGGAAGAGCTCCGGATGCCGGCCCAGCGCTGGCTGCTCATCACCTTCCTGGTCACCGTGTCGACCATCTGCGTCGAGGCCGCCCTGGTGCTGGCCTTCCCCAGGCTCTTCGACACCCCGTTTTTGACCTACCCGTTCCTCGCCCTCGCTGCGGTGGTCGGCTCCCTCATGCTCTTCTATCCGCTCTTTTTGTGGGAGCAGCGCGGCTCGGACATAGACCGGGAGATGCACCTTTTCATAACGCGCATGGGCGTGCTCGCCGCGTCGGAATCGTCCCGGAAGGAGATGTTCGACATCATCTCGCGCATGAGGGAGTACCGCTCGCTGGCGGTCGAGATAAACAAGATATTCATCATGGTCGACAAGTGGAACGTGAGCCTCGAGCGCGCCTGCCGGTTCGTGGCCCAGACGACCCCCTCGGACCTCCTGGCCGATTTCCTCAACCGCCTCGCGCATGCAGTCGAGGGCGGGGAGCCGGCCGAGGTGTTCTTCCAGACCGAGCAGGTCGTGGTCATGAACCAGTACTCCCTGAAGTACCATGGCTCGATGACGCGCGTCGAATGGATGAAGGAGATATTCGTCTCGCTCGTCGTGGCGGTGCTCTTCATAATCGTTTTCGCCACATTGGCCCCGTTCCTGGCCAAGGGCGAGGACCCCAACGTGTGGCTGGGCGCCTCCATCGGCGTGTTCCTCGTAGTCGAGATAATCTTCCTGGCGCTGCTTGCCATGACAGTGCCCGGGGAGAGCATCTGGCACAACATGGCCATCTCGACGCCGTCCCGGCAGATGATCCAGCGGGGCGTCGTAGCCTCTTCGATCCTGAGCCTGGCCTACGCCGCGATAGCCCTGCTCATCCCCTGGGACGACCCGTCGGGCCTCGTGCTCCTCACGGGCGCGCTGGCGAGCATCGCCCTTCTGGTCGTCACCCTTTTCATCTACCCCAGGTGGAACCTGTCCGTCATAGAGGGCGTGATAATGGCCGCGATACTCGTGACGATATTCTTCGCGGCGCTCCAGACGCTCACCACGATGGAGTACGACGCCCTCCATCACAAGCCGTTCCCGCTCGCCTACGATTTCATGAACGGCCGCGTCTACGTTCCGCTGGCGCTGGCCTACGTGATGACGCCCTGGATAGTGCTGGGCCATTACGTCAACAAGGAGGAGGAGAAGATCAAGCGCCGGGACGACAACTTCGCCGCCTTCCTCCGCTCGCTGGGAGCGGCCGTGGCCGCCACCAGCAAGGATATAACCATCCCGCTGGGAAAGCTGCGCCGCCACGACTTCGGGCCACTGACGAAGAATGTTGACGACCTCTACAAGAGGCTGGCGTTACGGATAGACAGGCCTAAGGCCTGGGAGTACTTCAGCGCCGAGACGCTCTCGGAGCTCATCTCCAAGTTCACCGAGATGTACGTCGAGGGCATCAAGGCCGGCGGCAGCCCCAAGAAGGTAAGCGCCATCATCAGCGACAACTTCCTCAAGATCGTGGGATTGCGGAAGATGAAATACGACTCGGCCTCGACCCTGACGGGGATACTCTACGGGCTGGCGTTCGCCATCTCGTTCGTGCTCTACCTCACGCTGCAGATACTTGAGAACTTCGACAAGCTGGCCACCAACCTCAACATCTCGCTGCAGGAGACCGGCGGCTCATTGGTCCCGGTCAACAACCTGATGATTCTGAACTCCGGGGTCTTCAACTTCGACCTGCTCGCGGGGGCCATGCTCTTCATGGTGCTTGTCCACTCGCTGGTCTCGGCCATCACCACCCGCATAATCAGCGGCGGCCACAAGGGCGGGGCCGCCTGGCATTTCGTCCTGCTCACCTGGACGGCGGTCGCGATAGCCGTCGTGACGATGTCCAGTTCCTGGTACCTCTTGCCGGCGCCGTGAACGGCGCTCCATGAACGCTGCATAAGGGCAATACGGGCAATTCGGGCAATCGAGGCAATTGTGGAAACGGGCAATTCGGGGACGCAAACATCCGTCGTCCCCGTCATTGCCCGTATTGCCCATATTGCCCGTCATTGCCCGTTTTCTTCAATCCCAAAGCTTTGCGATGCTGACGTCCATCGGCGCCCCGGCCGCGTCCGCCACGGGCGCGCACTTCGTCCTCATGAGGTGGATTATCGGGCGCCATCTTGTCCCGGAAAAGGATTCGAAGTTGGCCATGCCCTTGCTGATGACGAGGTCGCATTCATCGAGGGCCCGGCGCAGGGTGGCCGGCATCCGGTCCAGATCGACGCCGACGGCAAAGGCGCCCGTGTCCAGCACCCGGTCCACCTCGGCGGAAAGGCCCAGCTCCTCGACGTCCTCCATCGTTGCATCGGTCAGTATCGGCTCGCCCCTGACCACCAGCGTCACACTGGCGCCCAGCCGGCGCAGCTCCCTGAAGACGAGGATGTCCAGGACTATCTCGCCGCAGTTGTCCGCAAGGTAGACGACCTTTGACCCGGGCCGCAACAACCTGCGCAGGCGCGGCGTGTCATCAACAGAAAGGCCCTCCCGTATGATGCCCGAGAATGCCTGCTTGAGGTCCTCCGGCCTCTGCATGTCCGAGCGGATGCCGAAGTCCAGGAGGTTCCCGGCTATCGAGCACAGCATCGCGGCGCGCAGGCGGTCGTTCGACCGGGCAACGATCCTTTCGGCGGCGGGAAGCAGGGCCAGCGCCACGGCGTTGCTACGCCGCTTCACGTCGCGGTAGGGGTCCCGGTCGCCGATGGCGCGGTAGACGGCCCGGTGCACCTTTGTGGCCAAACGGGCCGAAACAACGCCGGGCCGGTATGACCGGGCGAAGACCCCGCAGGCGGCGCGTATGGCCGCCGGGACCTTCTCCGGCCCGGAGAGCTCCGCCTCGTAGATGGCCCGCCGGAGCAGGCACGGCACGCATTGCGGGGTAATGTCCACGCCGGGGAATGTTTAATGCCGTAGAAAATGCTTTAGGTGGCGATGCGGCTGCGTTTTGGCCTGATGGCGACGGCCATCCTCCTGGCACTTTCATTTGGCGTCCTCCTGATGCCACCGGGGGACACGGCTGCCGGCGACCCGGTGGTGAAGCTGGAGCAACCCTTCCCGGGCGACGTCGTTGCCGGCCTGGTCAACATCTCGGGCACCTCGGATGGAGCCCAGTATGTGAATGTCAGCATCGATGGCGGAGGCTGGAACCGGGCGGCCGGCGTGGAGAGCTGGCACTATGCGTGGAACACGACGGGTTACTCCGATGGTACCCACTCGATGCTCGCCACGGCCGTCAACGGGACCCGCAGCTCCGGCGCGGTGTCCGTCCAGATCATTGTGAACAACACACCTCCCTCCCTTATCGAGCTCTCGCTCGATTTGGAATCCCGCCAGGTCTACGCCTGCGAGACCTTCGCCGTATCGGGGCTGGCCCGCTTCGACACCGGCGTCCGCGTCGCCGGCGCCCCGGTCCATCTATCCGTCGGGAACGCCAGCTGGAACGCCACCACCGACCGTCGGGGATACTACTCGGCCACGGTCCTTGCGCCCGCCGCGCCGGGAGAGGCGACGGTCCGGGCGCAGGTCGCCGCATCGGGGCTTTCCGCGTCGGCCCAGGACCGCGTGGACGTTGTCCCCAGGGAGGCGGCCGACCTTTCCGTCTCGCCGGGCGACATCCGCTTCGCGCCGGCGCAGCCCTACAGCGACGAGGAGATAACCGTCGGCGTCGTCATCCGCAACCTCGGAGGGGGCAACGCCACCGCCCGCGTGAACTTCAGCACCCCGGGCCTCCCCGACTCCGTGGCGGAGGTCAGCGTTCCGGCCGGCGAGAGCCGCAACCCGTCGGCGGTATGGAAACTCACCTCCGGCAACCATACGGTCAACGTGACCATATCCGCCATCCAGCCATACGATTCGAATTCCTCCAACGACCGGGCCTCGGCCAGCCTGGTGGTGCTGGCCCGCCCGGACCTAGTGATGGCGGCGCTCGTAGTGTCCAATTCACGGCCGTACGCGGGCCTCAATATTACATTGCAGGCCCGGGTGAACAACACAGGCGACCGGGAGGCCGCCGGGACGGTCCGCTTCTACGACGGCCCGCCCGCATCCGGGCGTCTTCTGGGATCCCGGCCCGTGACCGTGGCCGCCCATTCTTCTTCGTCAGTGTTCCTGGGCTGGAACGCCTCCGGGGAGGGCGACCAAGTCCTCAGCGCCGTCATAGTCGATGTTTCGCCCCGCGAGGCGTCCGAGCAGAACAACCAGCTCGACCGCACCATAACGGTCCGGAAGAGGCCGGCCGCCCCGGCGCCCGAGGGCGCCATACCCGGGTTCGGCGCGCTGCTCTTACTTGCCGCCCTGGCGGCCGTCCTGGGGATGCGGTCGGGTTCCGCCCGAAAAAGTTGACGAATTCCCATAAAAAAACACAAAGTTTATTAAAACCTCCCGGTTTAGGGGCACCCGATGACAGCAGGGGCGCTTTCCAGGAACGAGAAGCTCACGATGTTCGGGCTGGTGCGTTTCCCCACCTTCAACGACCGCGTGCTGGCCGGGGAGATAAAGCTGAAGATGTCGACCGTCACGGCCATACGCAACCGCCTCAAGCGCGAGGGCTGGTTCCGGACCGTCCGCATCCCCTACCTTGAAAGGCTGGGCGGGGAGCTCCTCATCGTCACCACCACGCGCCTCAACATCCTCAAACCCCGCGAGGAGCTCCTGCGCACGCTGAGGGAGATCCTCGGGTCGATGGACGACGTCTTCTTTGCCCTCGCCGACACCAACCATGTCATCATGTTCTCCAAGTGCCGGAACTACACGGACGCCTGGACGGACGCCGAGAAGGGCCACCAGCAGCTGGTGGACAAGGGCGTGCTGGCCGGGCGGCTCGCCCGGAAGCAGACCGTGATATTCCCGCTCAACCAGACGAAGCTTCTGCGCTTCTTCGACTTCTCAAATATACTGAACCAGCAGTACGGGCTGGAATACCCGGTCCTTGACCCCCCGGTGAACGTCAAGCTCGAGACGCCCGGTCCCCGCCGGCTCAGCCGCATCGAGAAGCGGGTCTACCTGGGGCTGGTCCGGCACCCCGACCACGTGGACAACGACGTGGCCCGCAAGATAGGCGTCACGCGGCAGTCCGTCACCAAGATACGCAAGCGCCTCGAATCCGAAGGCCTGCTCTCCACCATCCGGGTGCCCGACCTGCAGAAGACCGGCCTGGAGATCCTGGCCATGTCCCACTACGAGGCGTTGCCCGGGGCCACCCTGGCGGCGCGCAAGAAGGGCATCGAGCGGGTGCTAAAGGAGATGCCCTCGTTCTTCCACGTCTTTGGCCAGCGCGAGGGCGTCGTCATCGGGCTTGCGGCCAGCTTCACCGACCTTCACAGGCGCCAGTACGAGGCCTCGAAGATGTACCTGGAGCGGGGCTACTTCAAGGACGAGCCCACGCTCACCCTGCTGTCGGTGCAGGACCTCGCCGTGGTGAAGGATTTCACCTTCGCCCCCCTGGTCAAGAGGGTCCTGCAGATAACTGACGAGAAATAGCCGCGCGATTGGTCAATGGGACGTAAGGGACGTTTGGCGCTATTGGTTAAAGGGACGTAAGGGACGACGAACTGGCGTCTGGACGTCCGCGATGGAAGGGACCGGCGTCCGTCTGCCCCAATTGGACAGACCCTTACGTCATTGACGTCCCTTTCAACGATAGCATTGCACGTCCCTTACGTCCCTTTTACCCATTAACCGATATCACAAATGCAACAATTTTATAGCGTCACGCCGATATCTCGGCCCGTGCGAGTTCTCTACAAGGACCCCAAGGGGCACCTGCTGCGGCTGTTCGTGGACACGCCCGACGACCTCTGGCACCTGTACAACGTCATCGGGCGGGGCGACCGCGTCGGCGCCCTCAGCGCCCGGCGGGAGGAGACCGGCCGGGACAAGCTGCGCCTCGAGCGCGGCGAGAAGAGGAAGATGTGGCTTGCCATCGATGTCGAGGAGCTCGAGTTCTCCGAGTTCTCGGACCGGCTGCGCGTGAGCGGCCCGATACGCGAAGGGCCGCAGGACCTGGGCTCGTACCACACGCTGAACATCGAGATCGGCATCGAGGTCACCGTCTCCAAGGAGGAATGGCAGGACCACCAGATAGACATCATCCGCGAGGCCATTTCGGCCACGACGAGGCCGCTTCTGACCTTCGTCGCCATCGACGACGAGGAGGCGACCATAGCGACACTGCACCACCACGGCGTCAAGTGGGTGGCCGACATCCCCGCCCACGTCTCCGGCAAGGACTACGAGACCAGGGGCGGCGGCACGGACAATTATTTCGGCGATGTCCTGGCGATGCTAGCGCAGGTCAAGAAGGACGGTCCCGTGGTCATATGCGGGTCCGGGTTCACCCGCGATGCGTTCCTGAAGTTCGGCCGGGAGCGCCGGCCGGAGCTGTTCGAGAACTGCCACAGCGAGGGCACGGGCCAGTCGGGCATGACCGGCATCTACGAGATGATGAAGCGCGACATCGTCTCGCGGGTGATATCGGAATCGCGCGTGGGCCAGGAGACCGCGCAGGTCGAGGAACTGCTCTCGGAGATAGCCAAGGACGGAAAATGCGCCTACGGCATGAACGAAGTGAGGGGCGCGCTGGAGCAGGGCGCGGTCGTGATGCTTCTGGTCACCGACGAGCTGATGCGCAAGGGAACGGCCGAAAAGCTCTTCCGGATGGCCAAGAGGACCAATGCAAGGTACATGATAATCAGCACGGCCCACGAGGCCGGGAAGAAGCTGGCGCATCTTGGCGGGGCGGGGGCGCTCCTGAGGTACAAGCCGCAAGGCGGCTGAGGGACATCGGCCCGGATGGACAATTAATATATTCGCACAGCACGTTCCATAGCGCAGGAGCGTTTCGTGATGCGGCGCAAAGTCGCTAACAAGACCGTTTTCGTCATCGTCGTTCTGTTCCTGACCGCCCCCACGCTCCTGGTGGACCCGGCGGGCGCGGCCGATGGAGAAGGCCGGGCCTCGCCACGCGTAGGCGGGCACGACGGGCGCATAGCCGTGGACCTCGGAGCGGCCACGGCCACCAATCTCACCGTCAAAGGCGGCGAAGGGGCGCGGCTTGCCTCCGGCCCGGACTACATCGCCGGGCCGGTCACGACTGTAGAGACATACCCGCCCCAGCACCATCAACCCGTCGTGGCGATGAACTCGAAATGCGAATCCATCCTGGCCTGGACATCGTCCAGCTTCGATTCCAACATCTACGCCCGGCGGTACGACCAGAACGGGTCGAAGCTCGGCCCCGACATCCCGTTAGCATCCAAGAGCTATTTCGAGGCCAACCCCAGCGTGGCGGTCTGGCCAAACGACCGGTTCATCATCGCCTGGTCGGATTGCCGGGCAGGTTACACGGACAGCAATATCTACGCCCAGATGTACGACCCCGCCGGGAACAAGATAGGGGGGCAGCTCGACATCGTGGAGGACCAAAACGACCAGAGGATGCCGTTCGTCGCCGTCCTGCCGGATTCCGGCTTCGTCGTTTCCTGGCAGGACCTCCGAAATGACGAGGTCAGGTTCCAGAGGTACGATTCGTTCGGCGGGAAGGCCGGGGACGAAATATCGGTCTACTATTACATAGGCGTCCAGAGCTACGCGATGGCCGCGAACCGAATCGGGGATATCGCCATCGCGGCCGTCGGGAAGAGCTTTTCCAACGAGACCCTCAGCCTCCAAGCCAAGGTATTCGTCCACGACGGGAACTCAAGCGGCAACGGTATTGTCATAGTACCTTCAGGGGACGCGATGATCTATCCTCCCTCCATCGCAGCCGGCCTGGGGAATGACTTTCTGATAGCCTGGTACGATGGTTACGAGAACTCCACCGCCCGGCGGATCCGTCCCGACGGCATTCTTGCCGGGGCAAGTGCAACATTGAAAGGCGTCCTTCCCGCGGTGGCGGCGCTTTCCAACGGAGGTTTCATCGCGGCCACACTGGAGGACTGGAAGAACGTGAGCCTCCAGAGGTACGATGTCAATGGGATGGAGGAAGGCCCGGCATGGTCGCCCGGCGCCGGGTACCAGGGACCGCTCTGCACCGGCATTGCCGTCGGCCCCGACGACCGCCTCGCAGTGTTTTGGAAAAAGGGCCTGGACATGGTCTCAGACGAGCTGGACCTGTGCCAGTATGGCCGTTCCCATCTGCTCCAGGGCCGCCTCGAGACGGCGGACCTTTCCCCTCCGGATGTGGTGGGCTGGACGAACCTGACGTTCGACGCGGTGTTCCCGAACGCGAGCGCCAACTCGATCTCGTTTACGTTCTCGACGGATGGAGGGGCCGTCTGGCATCCGGTCCCCGCCAACCTTTCACTGGCCGCGGCAGGACGGGCGCCGGCGCTGCGCCTGCGGGCCGAGCTGGCGACATCCGACCCGAAGACCTCGCCAGTCCTGATTTCGCTTGCGGTAGGTTTCGTCGCCGACAAGGCGCCTTCCGTGTCCGGGCTCCTCATGCTGACGATGTGGGCGGGGGCGCAGGTCACCATCATCGCCAACGGCTCGGACCCGGACGGAGACGCCCTAACGTACCTCTGGACCCAGACGGCGGGCCCGGACCTCGGCCTCAACGCAACGGCCAACGCCTCGATACTGGTGGCACCCGATGTAGCCGGGAACCGCACCCTTTCCGTAGTCGCCAGCGACGGCTGGCTTTCCAGCGCTCCGGCCAGCATGTATGTCGTCGTCAAGGCCCGGCCTCCCGTGGCGCTGGCGGTCAGGGCACTGCGTGATTCGCCGGTCTACGAGGTCAGGCTGGAGGCGTCCGTTCCAGCCGGCGGCCCCGCAGTCCTCGGCTACGATTTCGATTTCGGCGACAACACGACCAGCGGGTGGCTGGCCGCCCCCAACACGACGCACGCTTATGCCAGGGATGGGACCTTTCGCGCCAAAGTGACGGTCCGATACGACGACGCCCAGACCCAGACCAGCGAGACCGTCACGGTGAAGGCCCGCCGGCGGGCCGAGGAGCCATCCCTTATGCCGATGCTGGTCATAACCGCCATCATCATCATGGTCGTTGCGGCGCTCGTCCTGGCACTGGCCGTCCGGCGGCGCAAGGGGCGCGTCACCGTCATACAGTACCAGCCGCCGGCGCAGCCCGTCCAGCCGCCGGGTCAGCCGCCGCCTTCCGTCCCGCCGCAGGGCTGATGTGAAAACAGAAAGATAGAAGTATCCACAATTCCTCTACTCGAACGATGGCCTCCGCGGTCACGTTCTTCAAGTACTCGTTCCTCGGGATATTCAAGAACTCCCGCCGCACCTTTTCGGCCATAATCGGCGTCACGCTCGCCGTCACGCTGGTGGCGGCCCAGAACATCTCGGTGGATTCCTCGGCCCGGGCGGTCATGGACCAGCTGCTCGCGGGCGTCCCGGTGGACATGATGGCCCGAACGGCGGCCACAACGGACTATTCAGGCGTGGCCGGCTCCCTCGCCCGGGTCAGCCTCGTCGACGGCGTGGAGCCCATCTCGGGGAACCAGTACACGACGCTCGCGCGTTCCTCCGTCAATACCTCAGCCACATTCCCCATCAGGCTCAGCGGCGTGGAGCCCGGGTTCGGGCGGGTGGCCTCTCGGTTCGGCCTCTCGGGCAGGTTCCAGCTCTCACCGGGCGGAATCGTCATAAGCGAGAATCTCTCGGCCGCCACCGGGGTGGGCGCCGGCCAGAGGCTTTCGCTCGTGGAGACGGTCGAGGTCGGCTGGAACTCCACCACCGGCCGGCCGGTGTACCGCAACAACACCGTGGAGCTTTCGGTCACGGCCGTGGTATCCCACGAGGGCGTGCCCGATTCGTACGAGATCGTCAACGAGGCGCCCAGCATATACAACCCGCAGGGCCGGGAAAATCCCGCAAAGACCGGCGAGATGGGCCGCTACTTCGTGAAGAACACGGCCTCATTCGTGGTGCTGGGCGAGCTTGGAGGGATCGTCGCCCGGTTGAAAGAGGGCTCCGGTCCACCGGTGATGAAGGACGTGGACGAGCATTTCAACCGGACCTTCCACTACTGCATCTGGACGCAGAGATACTCGGTCATGAACCCTTTCGACCCGGACGGCTCGCGCCAGTCGCTTGCCAAGCTCGAGCAGAGGCTTTCGCTTGCCGGCGACAAGTTCGGTGTCGACATTTTCGAAAACGACCTCCAGCCGATACTGACTCGGACCTACGATTCGGCCATATCGGCCCGCGGGAAATATCTGGCATTCTCCCTGCCGGTGATCTTTTTGGGCTTTTTTCTGGGGATCATCGGGGTGGACATGGGGATGGCGGAGCGCCGCCAGGAGGCGGCGCTGGTCAAGTCGAGGGGAGCCACCCGGTCGCACCTGCTCTGGCTGTTCCTCGTCGAGGGGGTATTTTTGGGAATTCTTTCCGGGGCGCTTGGCCTGGTGGCGGGGGCCCTGATCAGCGCGGCGCTGTTTGCGTATTTCGTCCCGGCGGCCTCGGGGCTTGCGCCCGGGCTCTACATCACGGACTTCTCCATCGAGCTTGGGATGTTTCTGGGCGTGCTGCTGATGGCCCTGGCGATGTTCCTCCCGGCCCGCCGCGCCTCCCGTGCCGAGGTCTCCGAAGGGCTCCATTACTACTCGACCGAGGAGGCGACCGAGAAATACAAATCGAGATATGCCATCCTTTTCACTTTCCTGTCGGTGACCTTTTACCTGGTCATAACGCTCTTTGACCCGCAGAAATGGTACGAGGAGGGCCGGCCGCTGAACACCGCCTACAATGTGCTCTCCATCCTCCGTGCCGTCGGCACATTGATCTCCTGGCTCATACCGGTCCTGCTCATATTCGGCGTGACGAGCCTGCTGACGAGGGCCTCCTACAAGCCCTACGGCTACCTGGCAAGGTTGACCAGGCCGTTGACCGGAGAGCTCTGGCCGGTGGTCGACCGGAACCTGGTGCGCAACCCCAAGCGCGCCTCGAGGGTGTGCATCATCATCGCCATCTCCATAACCTTCGGGATACTCGTGACGACCTGGGCCTCGACCGAATACGATCACCAGCAGAGGCTCTCGCGGGTCATCGTGGGTGCCGACGTTCGGGCCGTTCTTTCGTCCTCCGGATCGGTCAACCTGAGCATCGGATCCGCAATTGCCCATCTTGCGCACGTGGACGATTCGGCCGTCTCGTACTCGATCGACCAGGCGTCGATAGGTCGGGGAGGCATAGACCTGTTCACCCTGATGGCGCGCAACTACTCCCGGGTGGCTTTCCTGGACGACCACCTGTTCCTGGAAGGCTCGCGGTCGGATGTGGCCTCCCTTGCCGGGGGCAAGCGCATCATCATCAACCAGGCCCTGCAGGCCGAGACCTCCGCCCGCGCCGGCGACACGGTGAACCTGAAAATAACGGTGGGAACGGGCAGCCAACCAATACAGCTGAGCTGCCGCATCGTGGCGGTGGTGAAGGCGCTGCCCGGGATGGTGGGGGAGGTCCAGAACGGCTACATACAGACCCTCCTGCCGGCGGCATTCATCGACCAGAGCAACCTGGACCTTCGGTCGGTTTCCATCAAGCAGGTGTCCGTGTTCGTCGAAAGCGGCTCGCCCCGCCAGGCCGCCCGGGAGATAAAGGCCGCCTTTCCCGGAGGCCGGACGGCGCAGGTGCTGGTGGAGGAGGAGTACCTGGCGGAGTTGCAGGGCGGCCCGGTGAGCATCTCCGACTACAAGTTCCTGCTCATAGAAGGCGGGTTCGCGCTGGTCATAGTCACCGTCGGATTGGCGCTCATACTCACGGCGGCGGTGTACGAACGGCGGAAGGAGACGGCCGGGTGGCTGGCCCGGGGCGCCACCCGCCGCCAGGTCGCCTCGATGTTCGTGGCAGAGGCCACGACCCTCCTGGCGCTGGCGCTGGCCGTGGGCATCCTGGCCGGGTTCATGACCGCATACATGGCGCTGGGGCTCTTCGGGACCAGTGGCGTGGACCCGGTCGGCCGCTCGCTCATCGTGTCCTCCGACACGCTCTGGCTGGTGGGTGCCACGGTGGCGTCCCTGCTCATCACGTCGTATGCCGTTTCGTGGAAGGCCAGCCGGGTGGACCTGGCCCAGGTGCTCAGGATAAGAGGTGCTTGATATGCCCGACATCACCATAAGGAATCTGATAAAGATATACAAGACCGGCCCCACCGAGGTTCTCGCCCTGCGCGAGGTCCGGCTCGACGTCTCGTCCGGCGAGATGATAACCATCCTCGGGCCCAGCGGCTGCGGCAAGAGCACGCTCCTGAACATGATAGGCGGCCTGGACCGGCCGAACGCCGGCTCCATCGCCGTCGACGGCCGCAACATCGTGGAGCTGGGCGAGAGCGAACTGGCGGCCTACCGGCGCACCGGGGTGGGCGTGGTGTTCCAGTTCTTCAACCTGGTGCCGACGCTTTCGGCGCGGGAGAACATCGAGCTGCCCATGAGGCTCCAGGGCACCGGCTCTTCGGCGCGCAACAAGAGGACCGACGAACTGCTCGGGCTCGTGAACATGGCCGGGCGGGCGGTGCACCGCCCCGATGAGCTTTCCGGAGGAGAGCAGCAGAGGATAGCCATCGCCGTGGCGCTGGCCAACGACCCGCCGCTGATACTGGCGGACGAGCCCACGGGCGAGCTCGATTCGAAGACGGGGCGCGAGGTCCTGGAGATATTCAAGATGATGAAGGAGAAGCAGGGCAAGACCCTGCTCATCGTCACGCACGACGAGCGCATCGCGAAGCTCTCGGACCGGACCGTCAGGATGATGGACGGCCAGATTGTGGACGACCGGCTAAACGAGCGCGCGACTCCCGCCCCATCCTCATGAGGAAATCCGCGATCTTGCCGGGATTTCCCACACCCCGTACGATGAACTCTTTTCCGTACACGGTCGCAAACAGCAGGCCGTCCTCCTCGATGGCGATGGAGCTGAGCGCTATTTCCTCGTACGGGACCATGGAGATGCGGCTCCCGTCGTCGACGAGCATGCGGGCGTTCGTGAACCAGTAGCCCGCCCGGCGGTAGTACCTCGTGCGCAGGAACCAGTAGAGGCCGGCCCAGATGGCCGCTCCCAGCAGGATGCCGACGACGTTGCCGGAGAGCAGGAAGAGGACGAAAAGCACCAGCCCGAACAGAGTGCCGAAAAGCAGCGGCGTGTAGGCGAAAGGGCGCGGCTTTCTGTACTCGAGAAGCCGCTCTCCCTCGTCGAGCGCCACCGGGGGCGCGGCGACCATCGCCGGCGGGGCGATCGTGTACTGCCCGCTCTGGCGGAGCTCTTCCTTTCTCATCTCCTCCTGCACTCTTGTCGGGTCCATGCCTGCCGCCATTTCAAACGCCTCCATGCACGTGTGAGTATGTCATTTCATCTCCTCCACGAAGAACAGCTCGTACCATTCCGGGCCGCTCCCGCCCGGATATTTCAGGTCCGCCTTTGGACAGGAATAGCTTGTATTGTTGAACACAACGGTCACGTTCTCCCCGCCGGTCCGCCAGCCGTGCGCGATAAAGTAGGGCGTGATGGTCGTGGTCTGGTGGCTGAACCAGATGTCGTTCGCGTAGGAGGTTTCCGGGGCCGACAGCACCTCGAAGGTGTCCAGGCCGGTCCGGTTGTAGACGGTGTAGCGGTTGCCGCCCATAAAAGGCGAATCGGCGTCGTAGGAGCTGTAGACCAAAAACGAAAGCAGCGTCTGCTCGTCGACCGCGCCCAGAAAGCTCGAAAGGTACACGGGGACCAGCGCCTCGTCCGGTGGCGTTTTCCTATTGGAGACGTCCTTATTCCAGACCTCGCCTATCTGGAAGTCCCACTGGAAGGTCCACATGTCGGCGGGGTGGCAGTAGTAGTCCACCGGCGAATAGGTCACCCACTGTGGTACCAGTATGGTCGCGTTGGGATATTCCGCCATGAGCTCGCGGAGCTCTCCGCCCAGAAGCTCCGTGGTCGAAAAGGTCATGGCCATCGAGGTCGCGACAGGCGATTTCGGGTCCGGGCCGATGATCCCGGTGCCGGACGAGAAAGCGCTCGACGCCCCGTACCAGCCGGACCAGGCGAACACGGCCATGAGGGCGACCGCGAAAGTGAGAAACGCGCGCCGGGAGAGCGAGAAGCGCCGGTGGGCGCGCACGATGAACCTGGCGGCCAGCAGGGAAAGCGGCGCCAGGGCCGGCAGCGTCCAGTGGGGCATCCGGCCCAGCGAGAATGCGAAGAAAAGGATGAGCGCAAGCGACGACAGGGCGAGCAGGGCGTCCTTTTCGTTCTGGAACCCTCCGAAGCAGAGCCACAGCGACAGGATGACCACAAGCTCCAGGGCGACGAGCGCGGGCAGGGGCATCGACGGATTGAAGTAGAACAATATGACGGCCGCAAGAGCGATGGCGCCGGCAAGCATCGGGCCGCGCCGGGCGCGTGATCTGAACGCGCCCAGCAGGCCTCCGACCAGGAGCAGGGTCAGCGGCACCGATGAAAAGAGCAGCCACATCAACGGGTAATAGGTGATGCTCACGAGGAAGTTCTCCCAGAACGAGCCGGGACCGATGACCAGGCCCAGGAAGGGCGAGGCATGCGCTCCCTGATAAGCGAACGATGCCCATTGGTTCTGGTAGTTCCACCAAAACACCGGTATGGTGCAAAGGCCGAACACGGCCATCGCCGGGAACAGGACCCGGTTGAAGACCGCTTTGCGGTAGGGCTTGTAGAAATAGATGAACGCCAGAAAGCCGAATACGACGACCACGAGCGTGTACTTGACCAGAAACGAAAGGCCCAGAAGCAGGCCGGTGATGAAAAGCCAGCGGCGGTCCTTCTCCAGCGTCGCCTTGGCGAACGAGAAGATGACGGCCGTGAAGATGAAGGAGGCGGCCACGTCGTTGGTGGCGATGCGCGATATCCAGATGTGGCCGAAGTTTATGGCAAGCAGCAGCGCGCCGAGCAGGCCGACGCGGTCGTCGTAGAGGTACTTGCCAAGCCGGTACACGAGCCAGACATTGGCCACGCCTATCAGCGCAAAGAGGAACCGGACGCCGGTCTCGCTTTCCCCGAAAACGAATCGTGACACGGCCAAAATGTAGGCGACGGCCGGCGGGTGATCGTAGAAAGAGAGCTCCAGATTGTGGAAAGGCTCGATGTGCTGGCTCCAGACCCAGTAATACGCCTCGTCGTGGAAGAGCGGTATCTCTCCGAGCCAGAGGAACCGCAGCGCGGCGGCAAGCAGGAGTATCCCGGCCAGGGCCAGGGCAGTTCTGTCCACCCGCGAGAGCAGGGACGTCAGGGGCCATTTCCACCGCCCCGGGCCGGCCGGGGCCGGCCTCGTGCCGTCCGTTGACCGTATCGCCACGAACGAGCGGTCACCCATCGACCCTATGTTCCGGGAAACTGATATTTAACTCTAGCTGGAAGATTGGGCCAATACGGTCTATACCATCCGCCATGCTTATATGATGGTGATGGCAGGGAAAGGCTGGTTCCCGGAGCTTGGGCGGTTCTGCCTGGTCGGCGCCTCGGGGGTGCTGGTCAATCTGGCCGTGTTCCAGGCCGGACTGATGATAGGCGTCCCTCTCCTGCCGGCCTCGGCGCTGGCGTTCGTGGTAGCGGCGTCATCCAATTTCTTCTTGAACCGGGCCTGGACTTTCGGGGGCGCCCCTTCCCTCGAAGGGACCACCGCCCGGTGGGCCAGGTTCCTCGGCGCCAGCCTCATCGGGCTGGGTGCGAACCTGTCTGTTCTGTACGCGCTGACGGGCTGGTTCGGCGTCTGGAACATCCTGGGCCAGCTTGCCGGAATAGCGGCCGGGACGCTGCTGAACTTTTGGCTCTCGCGGTCGTGGGTTTTCAGTAGCGCAAAGCCGGCTCCCGGGCTGTAGTCACGGTCGTTCTCAGTCCGCACAAACTATATAAAAGCCATCCCCTTTCCCTAACCCGATAGACATGTCAAGGACGCTAGCAGAAGTGCGCGAACTGAAGGAAGGCCGCTACATGATAATCGACGAGGAGCCTTGCAAGATACTCAGCATCACCACTTCCAAGCCGGGGAAGCACGGTGAGGCCAAGGCCCGCATAGACGCGGTCGGGCTTTTCGACGGCAGGACGCGCTCGGTCGTCCACCCGGTCAAGCACAAGATAGGCATACCCATGATAGACAAGAGGACCGCCCAGGTGCTCGCCATCCACGACGACGTCGTCCAGCTCATGGACATGACCACCTACGAGAACTTCGAGCTCCCGCTCGAATCGGAGCTCAAGGACACCCTCAAGGAGGGCCAGGAGGTCATGTACATCATCGCCCTCGAAAAGCGCAAGATAATGCGCCTCTGAGCCAGCCGGGTGAAGGGCTTGGGCGCCAGACCGTTGACATTCGCGGACGCAAACGCCCCGCTAAAGGGCGCCCAATTCGTTCTATTGGGCGTGCCGTTCGATGCCACCTCCTCTTTCCGGCCGGGCGCGAAGTTCGCGCCCAACGCCATACGGGAGGCGTCCTGGAACTTCGAGACCTTCAACCTCGAGCACCGGGTGGACCTGGCCGACATCGACGTGCACGATTCGGGCAACCTGGAGGACTTCGCCCTCCCCGAGGACATGCTCAAGGAGGTCCATTCCGCCGTCGAGTGCATACTGGAGAACGGCTCGTTCCCCATCGTGCTGGGCGGCGAGCATTCCCTCACGCCCGGAATAGTCGCGGCATTGCGTGAGAAAAAGGACTTCGGCATAATAGTTTTCGACGCCCACATGGACTTCCGCGACGAATATCTCAACGTGCGAAACAGCCACGCCTGCGCCACCCGCCGCTCGGCCGACATCGTCGGGCCGGAGGCGATAGTGCCCATGGGCGTGCGCTCCGTGTCACGGGACGAGATAGAGGATATCGAGAAGAACTTCAAGGACCGGTTCCATTACATCGACGCGTTCGAGGTCCGGAGAATTGGTATTGAAGCGG
>Ga0315291_10003551_pt1 | contig 20144 bp, 13 predicted proteins | sample YL17G12_20_MG_FD_203070 | JGI IMG/M metagenome (GOLD analysis project Ga0315291, IMG submission 203070) | Sediment microbial communities from Yellowstone Lake, YNP, Wyoming, USA - YL17G12_20 | ecosystem: Environmental > Aquatic > Freshwater > Lake > Sediment | place: USA: Wyoming | collected...
TTGAATCTCTCCTTTAAATCCTGGCTGAGTTCGCCGGAGATGGAATAAGCAAAGTTAAAGATTAGAAGGATTATTAGGATTGAAATTGTTCCGGGCTTTTTCATCTCTCCCCTCAAGTTTATGAATCCAATCTTCTTAAAGCAAATAGTCTGCCTTTGAAACAACACTGTGCAATAATTGACCTCATACTTTTCCTCAATAAATACTTTTCACAAGTTTCGACATTATATCAAGATAAAAGGATTGTCAAGGATAATTTTAAAAGAAACTCTTTTGCAAAATGCGAAATTTTAATGCGGTCATAATTCTTATGCAAGTATATATAAATAAAATGCATCCGCTTGCATAAAGTGTAGATGGTTAGGGGCACGACATGTCGTGCCCCTGCTCCTCCGTGGCCATTGGTTATTTATTTTTTCATAAACTTCAAAAAAACACTTGACAATGTATTTGGGTTTATATTATTTCATTCAGCCTTTTAAACTAATCCAGCGAGATTAGTAAAGGGAAAATAAAAGTGATGAAATTTATAAATAAAAAAACTTCTTGCCCTCCTCAATCTAAGGGGAGGGTATTTTTTTGCCTGTTTTTTAAGAAGAGAGAAGGAGGTAAAATTGCCTAAGAGAAAAGGTATACTGATAATGGATGAGAAGACTATCCGCCGGACTCTGGTCAGAATTGCCCATGAGATAATAGAACGGAACAAAGGGGCGGAAGATTTAGGGATTATCGGGATAAAGACCCGTGGAGCCTATTTAGCTGAAAGGTTAGCCAAGTTGATTCAGGAGATAGAAGAGGTAGAAGTTCCATTGGGTTTTATGGACATAACTTTATATCGGGATGATATCCAGACAAAATTAGACCAGCCCATTGTGCAAAAGACCGAAATAATGTTTGATGTGGCAGATAAGATAATAATCCTGGTGGATGATGTTCTTTTTACAGGCAGAACCATCCGGGCAGCATTAGACCAGATTATCGATTTTGGCAGACCCAAGTTAATCCAGTTAGCAGTTCTGGTGGACAGGGGTCACCGGGAGCTTCCCATAAGAGCGGATTACATTGGCAAAAACATACCCACAGCTTTAAATGAACAGGTAAAGGTAAAATTGAAAGAGTTTAATGGAGAGGATAGTGTCAGCCTTGAAAAAGAAAAAAGGAGATAAAAGAGAGACGTCGAGACGCATTGCAATGCGTCTCTATAGATATAAAAGTTATGGTTCGAATTACCCGACTAAATTATCTGGAGTGCAAACCTTTAGGTTTGCTTAAAATGAATCATCTTATCTCCAAATAGTTCAAAGGTAAAGCTAAAGTTTCACACTCCAGTATTCAGTATATAAAGACATTGATAATACAAAGGATATGAAAGTAACTTAAACCAATACTTTAAGATAATGAGGAATAGATGAAATTAAGAAGCAGGCACCTTTTAGGTTTAGAAGGTCTTTTAAAAGAGGAGATAGACCTGATCTTAGATACTGCTGAAACCTTTAAAGAAATCCTGGAAAGACCCATTAAAAAAGTGCCCACTCTTCGTGGAGTAACCGTAGTTAATCTTTTTTATGAACCTTCTACCCGAACCAGAATCTCTTTTGAGCTGGCAGAAAAAAGATTATCCGCTGATCTGGTGAATTTCTCTGCCTCTACTTCAAGTGTCAAAAAAGGTGAAACCCTTAAAGATACAGTTAAAAATATTGAAGCGATGAAAATCGATATGGTGGTAATAAGACATCAATCAGCGGGAACTCCTTACTTTTTAACTCAATGCTTAACTTCGTCCATAATCAATGCCGGTGATGGTGCACATGAACATCCCACTCAGGGACTTTTAGATTTATTTACCTTACGGGATAAATATAAGAAGCTCGAAGGTTTGAGAGTGGTGATAGTTGGAGATATAAAACATAGCCGGGTTGCCAGATCAAATATCTGGGGCTTGAAGACAATGGGAGCCTCTGTCGCTGTATGCGGACCGACTACCCTTATGCCCTATGAGATTGAAAAGATGGGTGTAGATGTTTACTCGAATTTAGACCAGGCTTTAGAGGAAGCGGATGTAGTTAATGTCTTACGCATCCAGTTAGAAAGACAAAAAGGCGGACTCTTGCCTTCATTAAGGGAATATTCAAATGAGTTCGGGATAAACGCAGAACGGCTTAAAAGGTTAAATCCGAATTTTACCATAATGCATCCTGGACCCATAAATCGAGGAATAGAGATAACTCCGGAGGTAGCAGATGGTCCCTATTCAGTGATATTAAACCAGGTGACCAATGGCGTTGCCATCCGGATGGCAGTATTATATCTTTTAAGTGGAGGAGAAGCAAAGGTTGAACAAGAATAAATCGATTGAGGCTGAGTTAATCTTAGCAGGCGGAAGGATTATCGACCCGGCTTCCAAATTTGATAAGATTGGGGATATCTACATTCGTGATGGAAAGGTTTTTAAGATCGAGACCAAGAAATTAATCCCCAAGAAAAAAATCAAATTCTCACCAGAGATTATCGATGCCTATGATAAAATAGTAACTCCAGGTTTAATCGATATGCATACTCATTTAAGAGAACCGGGCAGGGAAGATGAGGAAACCATCTTCACCGGCTCTACCGCCGCAGTAGCAGGAGGATTTACCTCCATCTGCTGTATGCCTAACACCGAGCCACCCATCGATAACCAGGAAGCAGTTAAATTTATTTACGAGAAAGCTAAGAAAGCTAAGTGTAAAGTTTATCCAGTCGCAGGAGTAACCAAAGGACTAAAAGGCGAAGAGCTGACTGAGATTGCGGATTTAGTCAAAGCTGGAGCTATTGCTATCTCAGATGATGGTAAACCGATTCATAATTCGGCTATAATGAGATCTGCCTTAGAATACAGTAAGATGTATGATCTCCTGGTCATCTCACACTGCGAAGATTTAACTTTGTCTTCAGATGGAGTGATGAATGAGGGTTTTATCTCTACTGTTTTAGGATTAAAAGGTATCCCCTCAGCAGCAGAAACGGTAATGGTTGCACGGGATATAAAGTTGGTTGAGTTCACCAGAGCAAAAGTTCATATTACCCATGTTTCAACTGAGAGCTCGGTTAACCTTATCCGCGAGGCCAAGAGGAAGGGATTAAAAATTACTTGTGAGGTAACTCCTCATCATCTCTCACTAACAGATGAAGTAATAAAGACCTTTGATACCAATGCTAAGGTAAATCCACCTTTAAGAACCAGGAAAGATGTTGATGCTTTGAAAAAAGGACTGAAAGATGGGACAATCGATTGCATCGCCACAGACCATGCACCCCATTCAATTGAGGAAAAGGATGTGGAGTTCGATGCGGCACCTTTTGGTATGGTGGGACTGGAGACTGCCTTAGGGTTAGTGATCACAGAATTGATCGAGAAAAAAATCTTATCCTGGATTGAGGCATTTGCCAGGCTGACGATTAATCCAGCTAAGATTTTAAGATTAAATGCCGGGCAGATTAAAGTAGGTATGCCTGCAGACTTGACAGTAATAGATCCAGAGATAAGCTGGGTCGTAGAACCAAAAGATTTCAAGTCCAAATCGAAGAATTCACCTTTTGGCGGAAGAAAACTAAAAGGGAAAGCTTGTTTTACAATTGTGGACGGGAAGATAGTTTATCAGGTATGATCTTTTAGATATGTTTTAAATGTATTATTGTAGGAGCACGGCATGCCGTGCTCCTACAAAGCTATAACAAATTATGAATATGAATGTGATCACCAAATCCTTCAAAATAAAAACCAGAGGAAATACAGATATATTAGATGTTACTTCTGAGGTGCAGAGGATAATAAACGATTCCAGATTAAGTGAAGGTCAGGCAACAGTTTTTGTTCCGGGTTCAACTGCTGGCATTACCACACTCGAATATGAGCCGGGCTTGTTGAAAGATCTACCTTTAGCTTTTGATAGGATTGCCCCTCAGGATATCGAATATGCTCATCATCTAACCTGGGGCGATTATAACGGCCATGCACATATACGTGCAGCTCTTCTGGGTGCTTCTAAGACTTTCCCCTTTACTAAAGGAGAGTTAATCTTAGGCACCTGGCAACAGATTATATTAGTGGATTTTGACGAAAGGCCCAGACAAAGAGAAATCGTAGTACAGATTATCGGAATATAAGGGCATGGCATGCCGTGCCCCTACAAAAAATTTTTGCTGGAGGTCAGAAGACCTCCGCTACATCTATATCCAGAAATGTAGCGGAAGGCTTAAGCCTTCCATTCTCATCTTGCAAGGAGTGGAAAAAGTGGATATCAAATTAAAATTCAAAACTGTGGATTGGGTAAAAAACAGAATCAGGATATTAGATCAGACAAAACTTCCTTTGAAGGTTTCATATTTAGAATATAAAGACTATAAACAGGTGGCAAAAGCTATCAAAGACCTCAAGATTCGCGGTGCACCAGCCATCGGAATAATAGCAGCTTATGGAGTAGTTCTTGGGATGATGAATAGAAAATTCAAAGATAAAGATGATTACAACAGAAGATTAAACTCAGTTATCTCAATTTTAAAATCCACCCGACCAACTGCAGTTAACCTTTCCTGGGCTTTAGAGAGGATGAGAAAAATCGCTTTGAGATTTGAGGATTACGATAGCGAAAGTAAAAACAGAAGGCTTCTAAAAGAGGCTTTTTTGATCCATCAAGAAGATAGAATTATGTGTCAAAAGATTGGAGAAAATGGAGCAAAGCTTTTGAAGAATGGTTGCAGAGTGCTCACTCATTGCAATGCTGGTGCCTTAGCCACAGGTGGAATTGGAACTGCTCTGGCTCCGATCTTTGTAGGTAAAAAACAGGGCAAGAAGATAAAAGTCTATGTAGATGAGACTCGTCCGGTCCTGCAGGGAGCAAGATTAACTACCTGGGAGCTTCTTCAGCAGGGAATTGATACCACTTTGATCTGCGATGATATGGCAGCTTTTTTAATACAGAAGAAGATGGTGGATTGTATAATCACTGGAGCTGATAGGATCGTTAAGAACTTAGATGCGGCTAACAAGATCGGGACATACAATTTAGCTGTCTTAGCCAAGTTTCACAAAATTCCTTTTTATATGGCCGCACCGAGCTCAAGCTTCGATCACTCACTTGAATGTGGGGAGAAAATAAAAATCGAGGAAAGGTCTTCTGAAGAGGTTACACATTTCCAGGGCAAGCGTATTGCACCCCTGAAAGTTAAAGTTTTCGCGCCGGCATTTGATGTTACTCCAGTCGATCTGATAACTGCCATAATCACCGAAAAGGGAATAATTAAAGGTAAAAGAAAAGATTAATTTACATCTGTCATTGCGAGACCATAGGTCGAAGCAATCTGTTGACCCCCTTAGGGAGATTGCTTCGTCAGCCAAATGACATCCTCGCAATGACATTATAAGCTGATTGTGGGCGGGGAAACCCCACCCCTACAAAAACAAAAACGCAAGAGCAAGCTCTTGCACTCCAATCATACTGTGCTTCTGCTAATTTTCAGAATAGCTAAATACTTCTGCCGGTGTGAGGTTACCTCGCCCCTACACTCTATTTTTTCTGAAAAAGTTTTTGCAAGCTTAGAAAATTGCGATTGTATATAAAGATTTGTATACTCATTAAAAGTAAAATAATATCTTGAGTCAAGTGCACTGCTCCTACTTTTTTAGCATTAGGATCAGTGGTGAAACATCCGCAGGCAATATCTATTCCTCTGAGGAAATTCAGCGAAAGGGCAAGGGCGAAGACGAGTGAAAGGAATAAAATTAAAAGGGAAGCGTTCTCAATAAAAAGTCCCAATATCAGAAAAAGCCCGCAGAAAAACTCTATCCAGGGCAAGGTGATGGCAAAAATATTAATTAGAAAACCTGGTAAAATCCTATAATTATACACAGCCCGGGCAAATTCGTCCGGATGAGCGATTTTGTCCAGGCTGGCATAAACAAAGGTTATCCCAACTATTAATCTGAAAAGCAAAACTAAATATTGACTGCTTATTATTCTTTTCATAAAAATACTAAAGTGTTTTCTCCACCGGGAGTCCAGCCTTGTTCCACTCGTTCCAGCCTCCAAAGAAAATCTTCAGGTTTTTAAAACCTCTTTCTTTCAAAAGGCGAGCTAAAAATAAACTGGCTTCACATTCAGTTCCATCACAATAAGTAATTATATCTTTATCTTTTGATAAGAGAGGCTCTATCTTAGGATAATATTGTTCAAATTCCTCAAAGGGCAGATTCAAAGCCTTGGGTATATGACCAGCTTTGTAATCCCCCTCTAATCTAGCATCTAAAAAGACGGTGCTGTGAGTCTGGAAATAGGTCATAGCCTGAGTCAAGGTTACAGCTGGAGGGTCAGCTTTATCATAAGAATAGGGAACAACCAGACTATCAGAAAGAACCTTTCTGCTCCAGCTTCCTTTAAGAGAGATACCTTCTTTAGAGAGGGTATTATATATCACACCTATAAAAAGGGAAAAAACTACGATTAAAGCTGCCTGGAATAAAATCTTGAGAAAACTTTTTTTTGGGCTCATCTATTTGGAGATAATGGTTCCACTAATCGGCAGGGTAAATCTCATTTTCTCCGAACCCTGTCCTGTGGATCCATTGGAAAAATCAAGGGTTAGATTGGTCTTGAAAGGTCCGGCAGCAGCTTTAGGATCAATCTGGAATAAAATCTCAACCTTCTCTTTTGGGTTTAAGCTGTTTTTGGAGAGTTGAAAATCGATGAAGTCTCCGGGTTTTTCAACTACCAGCATCTGAAGAGGAAAATTGGATTTATTCGAAATGGTTACTTTTTTTGGAGTTGGTTTTTCTATTCTCAAAGAGTCGAACTTAACCTGTAACGGCTCGACCTGAATAAGAGGAAATTCATTTTCTATATTGGCGGTGAAATTGATATCCGAGATATTTGAAGTGTCTGTAGAAAATATTGCTACAACCATAGTTTTTAGACCCTGATAGTTTTTGGAATTGAAAACAACCTCCAGAGAGGTACTCTCCTGTGGAGCTAAGAGGTCTTTTTTCAAGGGAGCAAAGGTACAGGCACAGCCGGGCCTGACCTTTACGATTTGCAGAGTATCATCCCCGATATTCTTGATGGTGAAAAAATGAGATACGGTTGAATTCTGGGGGATATAGCCGAAATCCCACTCTTTTTCCGGTAAAAAGAGCTTGGGACCTTTAACCGGCTTTTTTTCTCCAGAAGCTAAGGAAAAATAAATTATACCTAGAAGGATTGGAATAAGATAAGATAATTTTTTCATAACTTTTCACTTCTCCCTTTAAAGTTCTCTTATTAAAAGAATTACGCTTGAGGAGATGAGGAGTTGGAGTATTATCTTAAATAATTTGCAGAAGCAACATCATACTTTACGTGTGGGAGTTTAAATATACAAAAAATCACAGCAAAAACGGGAGGGGATAAGCACCTCCCCTACGAAAGACAAAAGAGATTTTACTCGATTTTATTGACAAATCCTTAAAGCCAGGATATATTTTAAGTATGAGACTCAAAAATGCTTTTGAGAAAAAGGAGTTGTATTTTCTTTCTGGGATCTTGATATTCAGCTTCATCTTGCGTTTAATCTATCTTTTACAGATCAAGTCCAGTCCCTATTTTTATTCACCCACGATGGATCCGTTATATCACGACCTCTGGGCACAATCTATTGCCCAGGGTAACTGGATTGGAGACCAGGTATTTTTCCGGGCACCCTTTTATCCCTATTTCTTAGGAATAATCTACAAACTCTTTGGCCATAACTATTTTATCCCCAGATTACTCCAGCATCTGATCGGCTCTTTCTCTGTGATACTAATCTATTTTCTATCCAGAAAACTCTTCAATCATAAAGTAGCCTGTCTTTCAGCTTTCTTTGCAGCTATCTATGGAATCTTCATTTACTTTGAAAATGAACTCTTACTGGATTTCCTATTAGTTTTCTTCGGGATTTTATTAGTCTTACTTTTACTACGGGCAGAAGAAAACCCTAAAAATTCCGGATTTCTCCTGGCAGGTTTAGTCTCAGGTCTTTTCGCTATTACCCGACCGAACATCTTGATTTTCATCCCTTTTGTCCTGATTTGGATATTCTTACTTTTAAAATTTGATTTGAAGAAAAAGCTCGTTTACTCTTTATTTTTCCTCTCTGGCTTTATTTTTCTTATCATTCCTGTATCTTTAAGAAACTATTTAATTGGAAAAGATTTCGTTCTGATCTCCTCTCAGGGAGGGATAAATTTTTATATCGGAAACAATCCAGAAGCTGATGGAACCAGCGCTTTTCTCCCCCCTTATGGAGACGACTGGGAATATCGGGATGCGGTTTATGAAGTGCATAAGGCTACTCATAAACTCCCCAAACCATCTGAGGTTTCGGATTATTACTTTAAAAAAGGGATGGATTTCATAATCCAATCCCCGGCTAAATTTTTATCTTTATTCATTAAAAAATTATACCTCTTCTGGAATTCCTTTGAGATCAGCAATAACCAGGACATCTATTTTTTTAGAAGATATTCAGCTTTAATCCGTATCCTTCCTTTAGGTTTCTGGTTAATAGGTCCTTTAAGCCTTCTGGGAATTGCCCTCAGTCTGAAGAGCTGGAAAAGATATTTTCTACCTTTGAGTTTTATTCTCTTCTACTCTTTTTCAGTTCTACTCTTTTTTGTCAGCTCTCGATTTCGCCTGCCGGTTTTACCCTTTTTGATCATCTTTTCCTCTTTTGCTATAATCCAACTCTATGAATTTATCCGAAGAGGCTCTTTTAAAAAACTCTTTTTGGCTTCAATCCTTTTCCTTTTATTTTTTTTATTAGCTAACTCAAATTTTTATAACCTTAGCAAAACAAATTTCGCTCAGGCTTATTACAGTCTGGGTAATCTTTGTTTTAAAAAGGGTGAGCTTCAAAAGGCGAAAGAACAATATCTTTTAGCTCTTAAAGAAGACCCTTATTTAAGGAGAGCTCATCTTAATTTAGGAAACATCTATTTTCGCGAACGAAACTACTCCAGGGCAGAAGAGGAATTCCTCGAGGAGTTAAAGTTTCACCCCCAACAGGAGAAAGCTTATAATAACCTTTCGGTGCTATACCGGATCAAAGGTGATTTTCCATCAGCCATAGAGCAAGCGAAAGAAGCCCTTAAAGTCAAATCCTACTATCCGGAAGCTTATGTAAACCTATCCTTGGCCTATCTGAAAGAAGAAAATTTTCCTTTAGCCGAAAGCACACTGAATGCCGCCACAACCATCTATCCTTTCTCTACAAGTTTAAGATTCTATCTGGGGATGATTTATCAAAAACAAGGAAAACCAGATGAAGCCCTGCGGGAATATGAGCTACTTTTAAGTGAAAAGAGCAAATCTGAGAACTTAGATTATAATTTAGGTCTTATCTTTTCAAAGGATGATCCAGCTCGAGAAGGGATGAGCGGATTAAAAGCCTATGCGGCTTACAACTCTGCATTAATCTATCTACAGAAGAAAGAAATTGATCTTGCACGAAAAAGGCTAATCCAGTCTATAGAGCTCAAGCCTGATTTCGCTGAAGCACATGCCACTTTAGGAAACTTATATGACCTGAACAAAGAATACCAGTCAGCAATTGAGGAGTTACAAAAGGCATTAGAGCTTAACCCGGATAATTCAGCCTATCATTACAATTTAGGTCTGGTTTTTGCTAAGTCAGGTAATCTTACTTTTGCAAAACAGGAGTTCCAGTTAGCTTTAAAACTTTTACCTGAATTAAAACTCGCCCAGGAGAAGCTCAGATTGGTCGATTCACTTCTTTCACTCCAGCCCTCTAAATAAAAAGAGACCAGGAAAACCTGGTCTCTTTTAAGAAAAAAAGGAACTGCTTTTCAAAACAAATCAAGGGAGATAGGGCTGTTCCTCTAAAAACCATCTCACCATCTTTTCCATCATCCTTTGCATCGGATCTCTTTTCATAGCAAAAGCCGGGAAGCAGAACTCTGCAGTTCGCCACTGTAAGATCGGTTGTCCGTCTTCATCATAATAGGTCAAGGGATTCAGGCTATAGGCTCTGGAGGCGCAAGCCGTTCCATGTAACTTTGAATCAGTGCCTTTGTAAGATATAAAGGTATAAAGCCGTTCATTATAATTAGAATTCAAGATCGACTCCCAACCAGCCCAGGGAATTCCCTTTAAGGACTCACCTGGTGGCTGAATGCCATAGAAATAGCCGTTGTTAGAAGAATCGGGAAGAACTTTTAATTTCACACTGTCAACTTCTAATAGCGGTAGCTCAGGGTGAGTTTCATATGGCTCAGCTGCAATCATCTCCTCAGTTCTATAAATGGTTCCTCCCAAAGCTGGATTAAAATATCCAACTACTCCACAGAAATAATTAGCCACTCTTACCGTTGTTTCTTTATAACCATAGCTCTGGTTTCCTGGTACGATGGGCATATACTGAGGGTTAGGCAGCTCATCTATTAACCCGAAGTTATTATACCCAATCATCCAGACCCTACCACCTACTCTGAGATATTTTTCAATCTGAATGAAGCCGGTGTCTCTCGCGGTTGGAGGAAAATTATATCTTCCCTGGATCGAAGAATATCTGCCCTCATTTATGTAAATAACTAATTTATACTGAGAGAGAAGAGTTTCCGGAGGAGGATTTAACACGGTCAAAGAAAATCTGTGAATTATACTTGAGTCTTCGAGCTCCTGCAGGAATCCCCTATAGTATGCCCGCAATGAATCTCTCTGCGGATAAAATAATCCTCCGCCGTTTGTAACATCCACTAAAAGCACACTTTTATCGTCATAATCTGAAAAGAGGAAAGGTGGTTTTATGATCTTGAATGCAGCAATCGCAGGAGTCGGGTCAGGCACAAAGGCATCATCCCTTGCCTGGACCCTGAATTGATACCAGCCATAGCCTATATCTTCCCCCCCAACTGAATCATTAATCAGATTGACTAAAAGCCGGGAAGTGCTATCCACCCAAGGAGAGTTAGTGATGCCATTCCAGGAGGAGTAGTAGAGATCTTTGGTTGTATCTATATCTTTCGGAGGTTTTGAGGCATACGGACCATAAAGCTTCCAAGAATAGGTCAAGGGAGGCTGTGTCCTGGAACTATAATCCGGGTCAATGCCGGACCATCCGATCTTTATTCCTCCCCAATCAATTGTCATCTCAGGTAAACAATACTCGACTATTGCAGTATCATATCTAATTGTGGTATTCGGAGGAGTATTGGTTCTTTTAAAGAGTCGAAAATTACTTCCTTTTTCTGAATCAGGCTTCCAGATCTTGGAAACAGCCCCTTCATTATCCACAGCTCTTACGAAGAAATACTGAGGAACAATCGCTGAGGTATCCTCAGAGGCGAAAAACATAACTTTATCAAAGGTTCCGGCTGAATCGTCCGCATGGATAAAAGATTTACCTATATTTAAGGAACTAGATACGTAACTATCATTCCAATTTTCAGGACTCATCCTTTCTATCGTTTGTACAAAAGAAGACAAAATATACCCATCAGAATCTTTAGGAACAATATAGCCTGTATCGCACGTATCGGCGATTACCAGATATTGATAACGAGTGATATACCCATCCTGATCAAATCCGTACCAGTAGAGCGTATCCAGGGTATTAAACTGGCTTGAATCTGTAGGGATATTAACTATAAAGGCCTCCGGGGGTATGTTTGAGGGAGCAGTCCCCTTTTTACTAAGCTTACTACAAGCAGAGAAAAACAATAAAACCAGAAGCAAAAAGGTTAAACCCGTCCATCTCTTCATCTTGATAAACTCCTTTTTAAAATGTTAAGGGCTCATTTAAAAACTAAGATTTAGAGTAAATCTATGCACCTCGCTCAAAAATCCGAAATCGTGATAACCATAATCCACTCTCAGCTTGGTCTTGTTATAAAAGGGTAACTTCACACCTGCTCCAAAGCTAAAATCCCCGGCATCGTATCCAAACTGATTTCCTACCCTCAGGGCCAGAATGTCCCGGTACCAATATTCCACCCCGGAATTGAACTTCTCCAAATTATCATTGGGATGGGAAAGTTCTAAACCGATCAAAGCCTTGTGTTCTCCATAAGTAACCGGCTCCATCGAAATACCGAATTTAAAATTAATTGGTAAAGGATATTCTTCCTTAATGAATTTGAGATCGGACCCAAAGTTACTCATCATCACTCCGATCCTGAAATTCTTAAAGTCGGTCCTATACATAGTGCCGACATCTACAGCCCAACCATTAGCGCGTTCCTCCTCGTAGAGCTCATCAATAAATTTCAAGGTGGTGCCAATAGAGAAACGGTCCGTCAAGCTTCGGGCGTAGGTTAGGGCAAGTGCATATTCTTTTGCCTGGTAAGTTTGATCCGGGTTCGACGGATCCGTAGTGCTGGTTTTTATATTTGGAATATCCCCGGAATTCAAAAAATAAATCCCTAAACCTACCACCCCTCCTAATCTACTGGTAGGGATAGATATACCTCCGAAATCGTAAGTGATCCCGGCAATATAATCCACATGAGTGAGGACGAGCTCTTTCTGACCTATTTGAGTTAAGCCTGAAGGATTATAATAAAGTGCAGAGGCATCATCTGCCACTGCCAAAAAAGCTTCCCCCATCCCCGCAGCTCGAGCTGAGACTCCTAACTCTAAAAACTGGGCACCTGCTGTTCCGGTTTTCCTCTGTCCCCAGGCCAAAGACGGGAGGATGAAAAGCATCAAAATTATAATAGGTAATCTTCTCATATCTAACTCCTCTCCTTTAGCTTGGCTAAGCTATTTGATTATAACAAATTTACCTAACTCATTTCCCCATTTCGATTCAACGCTGTAAAGATAAATCCCCGAGACCACAAACTGATTGTTCCGGTTTATCAGATTCCAGGAATAGATTCCATTCTCACCTTTATATTGTGTCTCATGAACCAGGTCCCCATCTAAGGTAAATATCCTTAAAGTGCATTCAGTAGGCAGGTTATGGAAAAATATCCGCATATCTAATGAGCTTGTTCCAGCCTGACGACCTTCTGGGTATACATAATTGTCAGAGATCTTAAACGGATTAGGCACCACTGCTACCTTCGTGCCTTTCTGGTGAGCTTCCTCCGGAGAATCCATTGGAAAGACCATCTTAGAGGTTATCCCTTTGGATGACTGTAGAGGTCCTAATTTGGTCTTAGCATTGCCAGCATCAAAAGCGGCTACTGAAACCCAGATCGGGAAACTGTAAGGTCGAGCAGCCGGTATGGAAAATTTACAATTATAGTAGACATTTCTTATGGTATCTGAAGGAGGAATTAAACCATTATCCACACTATCAGCGTAAGCCACCGTAGCGGAATCGTAATCCCTCAGTCCCTTCAAATCATTATTCCAGTCCTGCAGACCAAAGAACAGTTTATCTTTTGGCTTTATCTCATACCAGTTGTATTTCAATGTATCCGGACCAGGATAAACAAAGGGATTCTTCGTGTTATAATAATCAGGATTTTTTCTCAAAATACTCAAAAGCGTATTCCCAAGACTATCCCCAAAACACTCAATTAGATTTTCAGGTTTGAGCTTTTCATCTAACCAGACCGTATCAAACCCGCCCACCTTAGGTCTTAACCTCCACATCTGATAATCTTCGTAATCATAGGAAGATAAAAGTATCCAGTCATTTGCCAACCCTGTATAGCTCATATATATCCTGTAACCCTCAAAATCGTTAACCCCTGTAAAAGGATCCTTCCCCTCTTCTGAATGTTTACCATTCCAGATCACTTTAATATTACCCTGACTGGTCTCAAACTTCAAATCTGGTGGAAAAGGCGGCGGCGGACCCTTAAAATCTGGTACGCCATCTCCCTCATAATAGAAAAGACAAGTGTCAGCAACCGTATCCCTGGCGCACTTCCCCGAATCACCGTCACCATCTGTATCCACCCCAATATTATCATATACCCAGCCAGCCCAACGGGCATTATTAGCAAAATCACTGAAATCCACGTTATCGTAAAAAGTTTGGGGGTTGTCTATATTTATGGGATTATCCTTGTAGTGAAAATTCTCGCCGGCTATATACCCCACAGTAACCTTCTTAGATTCCCCCGGTTTCAAAAGCTTAATCGGGCCAAAAGAGAATAGATAACGGGTATCATAACCATCAGCCATATCCGCACAATTAGCGGGTGTCAGTTCCCACCCATCAGCCGTCTTATCTACACAAGTGTAAATCTGGTCATAATCATGTTCCCCATTAGACATTACAAAATATTTAGCCCGATCACCACAGGGCGTCCCCTTCGCACCACCACACCAATCACCGTATTTTTTTAAATAGGCCAGCCAATTAACCGTTTTCTGGGGTCCCCAGTCTAAGGCAACCTCTGACTGGGACATCCACCAGTTAAAGGAGGTCTCATTCGTAGGTGATCGAACCACCCTGACTCCAGTTACGCTGGTTGGGCTTTTATCCGTAGGTAAACCTTTAACTAAGTCGCCATCGTTATCCGCAATATAGCCGATATTAATAGTATCCTGGTAGAAAATAGTATCCGGCCAAAGCGTAGAGGGATAAGTGGACCTGAAGCCGGTGATATCATCTACGAAAGAGTTTTGGTTGCTCATATGACCCACATCTGCATCAATATACAGAGCGATATAGAGATCCTTTATATCCTTACTTTCATTTATGTTGGCAATATCGAAGTCGATTAGAACGAAGTCCTCCGCATAGTCATAGCTCCAGGAATAACTTTTCTGGGTGACCCTTATCCCCAGAGGCTTATGCAACCTCTTATCATATTCATCTTGTTCGTCAGGAGATATTAAGGTATCATAATAAACTGCGATGATATCCTGTTCTGAAACAGCCCCATCCAACATCTCCGCAGGGGTTGGATTACAGTTGGGGGTGGTCAGACGGGTGGTTTTCTCTTTTATACAACCGTCAGGAGGGAAGTCCGGCCACATCTCGTTAGTTTGCAGCCAGCCATCTGCTCCCACGGTTACCAAAGTCTCTCCCTCTACTATCGCGCCTATCCATAATGCTCCCTGAAACAGATACTCTATTTGGGTCCCACAGGGAAATTCAAATGAAGGTGCGGAAACGTTCGCACCAGGATTGGGGTTGAAACAGCCACCTTGAGATTCATAGCGTCCCTGCAGCTCACTCCCGATGAAACCCCAGTTAGTCAAGGTAAAGCAGTATTTTGCTACCCGATGAGTTCTCTGCTGGCTGCAAGCGGTTGCGGCAGGTTTCTGCAAGGTAGATAAGCCTTCCGGCTTATCTGTCTGAACCCTGGTCCGGGCTTTGACTGAGTAAAGGGATAGACTAGAAAAGCTAACCATTAAAAATAAAGTAACTAAAATTTTTAATTTAAATCTGTATCTCATTACAAACCTCCTCGCTTTTTTGTTTCCCAAAAAGAACATTGATAAACTCCTTAAGTTTTAGAAGGAGATCGCCAGACCTACCCTTATGTTCCTTCCAGATTGATAATTATAAGGGCTATTGTCAATCTCAAATCCGGGAAGGGTGATGTTATCTTGGTAATAATCTGAGTAATAACTCCTGCTGGTATTCGCTCTTCCGGTATTGGAATAAACATCGGCGACATCCTTACGATCAAACACGTTATTTATCCAGAGGGTGAAGGAATAACTCAGTTTCCAGATATCGAAGTCTTTATTGAAGCGTAAATCTATGTTGCTGGAAGAGGGCATCCTTTTGGAGTAAGGTACCGGATTCTCATTCCGTCTCAAAGTAGGTGATATCCCGGGATAAGTTGAAGCCGGGGTGAAGGGGAAACCGGTTCTATACTGCCAGATAACGTTCACTCCCCAGTTGTCTGGCATCTTTAAGCCAAAGATCCTTGGATGGTCAGCTTTAGAAATCCTTAGATCCAGGTTCAAGGTAAGCTGATGCCTGACATCCCAATCCAGAGGGTATTCCTGATAGAAAATTCCGCCTGGGTTATAATAGTTCGAGGCTTCCTCTGAACTCTTGCCAAAGGCAAAGGAATACTGATAGTTTAATTTTCCGGTTATGTATCCACCATATCTTTTCTCCAGCTCAGTTTCAACCCCTCTGGCTCTGGCGTAATCTATATTCGTCCAGTAATCCCAAGTATCTGGACCAACTTGTATATTCACACTATTAAACAGCTCGAAATAGTCCTTATAGAATCCAGAGACATTCAAAGCATAAACATCCGAGATGGCATACTGAACGCCGAACTCATAAGCTATCATCTTAGACCATCCAAGATTGGGATTACCATAAAGCCTTCTGGCGGTTGAGCCCTGGGTAGGACGTCCGAACATCCATTGAAGTTCCGGCAACTGGTAAAAATGTCCGTAATAGAAGAATACCTTTGCTTTTTCCAGTATGGGATAGGATACCCCTAAGCGTGGAGATATCTTGGCTCTTAATTTAGAGATACTAACTGGGGTGCTTTGATCCGAACTGATCCTGATCCTTTCCTCCAATGGCATCCAGAGTAAATCATTAGACTGCGAGAAGAAGTCAAGCCGGACACCTAATTTGGCGATCATCGCACCATACTCTAAGTTGTCCGATATCCAGATGTCTCCATAGGTTGGCTTATGCGTCCAGAACTCCCTGAAAACCCCCTTGGTTGGCCAGGCGCCATTATCCGGAGGCCCATTATAGTTAGTATAAGGATACCTGATATCTATCAACGAAACCTTTGAGTTCTGAATTGAGAATCCCCAGCTCAAAAGATGCTCTTTAGTTACCTGACTGGTCAGTTTGAATCTCAGACCCAGACGGTTTTCTGACCTGTCCTGATAATAACATCTTGCCTCATAACCTTTATCATAAAAGAAATCCTGCCCGTCATATTTCCCGTTCCCGTTCACGTCCGTGTAAGCCTCTCCTGGATCCCACCTATAATTTGGTTTATCATACATCCCGTTATGATTACGGTCTATATAAGGTATCCTGGTTTCACAATGCTGTAAACCTGGACAGGCATCAGAATATGGGCCATCGTAAACACTGTTCCCGTTCAAGTCATCTCTGTAAGGAATCCATAAATCACCTCGGGTACTATCGTATACCCCATCGCCGTCTATATCTGTAAAAGGTTCACCTATGAGCGAATCCCCATCCCAGTAAGGTTCACCTCTATCCACACCTTTTGTCCCCCAGGTATCAAGACTGTACCCCCCAAGGGATATAGCCGACTTCTCCGGGTCATACTTTCCATTCCCTGTATCTGCTGGGTTATCGCTATCGCGCGTATCTACAAAGTCCTCCTCTTTATCCCATTTGCCATTCCCATTCCTGTCTTCAAATGGCTCACCTTTATCGTAAACTTTATTTCCATTCACATCCTGAAACGGCTCCGCAGTATCCCAGATCCCGTTATGATTCAGATCAGTAAAACTCTCCCACAGGGTTTGATCGAGAAAGTCACCCGGTGTGAGATACCCTCCCGGGTTATTAGGATCTCCAGGAGCTAGCCGCTTCTCGTAATTGAACCTGTAAAGGCTTATCTCGTAGAAAGTGCTTCTGCTTACATTATGAGTAAACCGCAGGCTAAAGTTACTGGTGTTACTCTCAATTTGCGGCAAGGTAGCAGGGGTATATCTATACCTCCATATATTCCAATCTCCTCTGGTAGCAGAAGTCGGATTAAAATAAACGGTGTATCTTTCCCAGTTTCTAGTATAGGAAAAAATAAGCCTCTTGGAAGGGCTGATCTTGTATGAAGTCTTTATTTGAGCAGAATACTGGTTATTCATCCTCTCCGGGATTTCGAAGCCCAAGAAATTATCCACCCTGAATAACTTTCTGGTTTGGGGAGTAGCCCATTGGTTTACATCCATAAAAGTATTGGTTTTGTAAACGCTTCCGCTAATCCGGTAAGTCAGATTTTCACCATTCAGATTGATCCCGAAAAAGGGTAAGAAGTCCTGGGTAATAAAAGAAGGCAAGATATATTTGGAGAAAAGGAGCTCCGGACCGCTCAGGCTGAATTCCAGCTTATCCGAATTGAAAGAATACTTATTTAAGGAGGATGATCCTAAATCGTCGGTTAAAAATTCTATCCTTCCTTCGGTCTTTTTGCTACTCCCCTCCTTGGTGATAATATTTACTGCGGCTGATTGACTACCGCCAAACTCAGCGTCAAAACCACCTTTTAACACGTCTATTTCCTGAATATCACTCGTGGAGATGTTCATCCCGGCACTTACCAGACCAAGGCCACCTAAGATATCCTTAGTCGCTACCCCATCAACTATATATAAGACTTCACCTGCCCTTCCACCCCTTACGTGCAGCTCCATATTCCTGGTCACAAACCCGGCTTGCGATTTCAAAACATCCGTAACCTCACTCACGGGCATACGCGCTATCTGTTCTGAGGAGATGGTCCTTAAATTAGCCGTTACCCCTTTATCAATTATAGGTCGTTCAGCTATAACCGTAATGCTTTTCTTCAAAGTCACGGCCTGGGTTTTCAGTCTGAAACTAACCTCAGTCGTCTGGTCAACGATAACCTGGACTTTCTCTACCTTAACTGAGGTGTAGCCGATCATAGAGGCGATTACCGAACAGTTCCCTGGAGAAATATTGATAATATAATAAGAACCATCCGGACCGGCCTTATTCCCCATACTTGTGCCCTCGATCAATATCGTAGCTCCGAACAGTGGTTCGCCAGTAGCATCATCTATCACCTTGCCCGCGATCTTACCAGTTATTCCAGCATAAACCGAGGTAGAAAATATCAGGTATAAAACCAAAGAAAGGATAAATAAAAATACCTTAAACCCATTAAAAACTTTCATCTCTTTCCTCCTTACTGGTTAAAGTTTCCATTTTCTTAAATTCAATCCATAATCTAAAATTACATATTATAAGAACTTATTAAAATTGTCAAGATTTTTTTTGAATATAATATATAAATTATTTTTCCCCTTTCATAATTCATAATAAAGGGTTAAACTAAATCTTTTTAAATTTTCCCTCTCTTTCATTCTTCACCCCTGCTTACCTTCTTGGTAAGCAGGGGTCCTAGGAGGTTTTAATATGAAAGAAGGAGGAAATACCACATAAATTATATATACAAAAAATATGCCTATATTAGAGATTTCAGGCTAAGAACCCATTATTTTTAAGTTCTTATTTAACAACAAATTAAATCAACTAGGTCTAGAAATTCTTATCCTATTTTTTAATTTAAGTATTTGTTTCGCAAAAGGTGAAGATAAATCTTTTGATAACGCTGATTGAGAATGTTTAACTATTTGTTATATAGAGACTTAACTAAACGCAGAATATTACGCTATTTTAGATTTAAATTGCGCTAAATTTTAAAATTTTAAGTTCCACTCGTCATTGGAATATTTCTCTTCCATAAGTCTTTGAGTATTTTTGAGTTCATCCGGGGTTAATAAACTTTCATCAAAATCTTTTTTAAAAAATCTACCAAACCCTTGTTTTAATGATCGAATGATTTCGAGATACGAAACCTCTCCACCTCTTATTTCTCCGAGGCTGGTAGAGTTCTCCTCTACATATATTTTCTTAAAGGAATTAGCCTTAGGCAGAAAATAAGTTAATCTCAAATCTTCTTTCTTTAATAAAATTGAGCCGTGTTGAAGAAAGAAATCACCAAACCTTCTCTGGGCACTCCCTATAAGCTTTTTACCCTGAAAGCTGATCTCGTATCTGGAAAAACTGGAAAAACAGGGTAGGTCGAAAAATTTTTTTTCAGATAATTTATCTCCCTTTACAGCGAATGAGTTTTTCATATTTCTCCCTCCCCTTGAAGGTTTAATCCATTGAGCTTCAATCCCTAAAATCTGTAGAGCTAATAAAATGGCTCCAGAAATCTTTTGATATGTCTCTGTAACATTTTGACCTAACTCTGGAAAAGCTTTTGAGGAACCGCAAAAGCTATAGGTCAGCTCTTCATTATGTAGAACTGCTCTTCCACCAGTTATTCTCCGGACAAGTTTAATCCCCGATTTATTACATTTATCTAAACCCACAGTCTTTTCTACTTCCTGAAAATAGCCTATCGAAATAGTAGCTGGATTCCATTGATAAAGACGTAAAACTGGTGGACACCCTTTCTGAACTGAGTGCAAAAGGACTTCATCCACCGCCATATTGAAATAAGGATCATT
>Ga0315291_10003554_pt1 | contig 20139 bp, 17 predicted proteins | sample YL17G12_20_MG_FD_203070 | JGI IMG/M metagenome (GOLD analysis project Ga0315291, IMG submission 203070) | Sediment microbial communities from Yellowstone Lake, YNP, Wyoming, USA - YL17G12_20 | ecosystem: Environmental > Aquatic > Freshwater > Lake > Sediment | place: USA: Wyoming | collected...
ATTCGCTGGCGGCTCTGGACGTCTCTCCCATCTCTCTCAGAATGATTCCCAGCTTGCAGTGCAGGTCTGCGTACCTTGGCTGAAGGGCGATCGCTTTCTCAAGTTCTGTCAGGGCCTCTTTTCTCAGACCCCTGTTGTAGTAGCTAATTGAGCTGTCCACGTGGACAAAGCATTCAGACTTCTTCTTGGGCACCTGCTTTAGTTCAGCTATCGCCTCTTCCGGTATGTGATTGTTCCTTTGGAGGCTCAAAGAGAGGGGAAGGTCGAAACCCGAGCGTTTCACGTCCTCAAGCTGGCGCTTTGCAGCCTCCTCCTCGCCCACGGCATGCAAACAGACCGCCAGGTAGCAGCGCGCCTCCGAGTAGTGTGGATTAATCCTGAGAGCTTCCTCGAGTTCGCTTATTGCTTCCCTGTGTTTGCCGGTTCTCTCGTAGATGACACCCAAATAGTAATGCAGGTCGGGATAGTTGGGGCTCTCCGTAAGCGCTCTCTTGAATTCCTGCTCTGCCTTCTCAAGTTCGCCTTTCTTGAAATCTGCAAGACCGAGGTGAGCTCTTGCCTCAGCGGCGTAGAAAAGGCCCAGATTGTAGAAAGGGTCTTTCTTGCTCGCAATGGCTTCTATGGCCCTTTCAAATTCTGCCACAGCTTCTTCGTACTGGCCATTGTTGAAGAAAGCAATACCAGTGTTGTAGTGTTCATTTCCCTGGCGCTCAAGTATCTTTCCAAAAAATCTCATAAAGACACTTTTCCTACAACCTCGCTCAGGTCTAGACGAAAAACCCAGGCAGCGAGCTTGTCAGTCCATCTGCTTCCTGAGGAAAGCCGGAATCTCCAGGCTATCTCTCGAGAAAGCCCTGCCCCACCGTCGCGTGTGAGACACCACAGTAGAGTCCTCTTTGCGCAAGAAGGCGGGTCTCTTGAGCCCTTCTTCGTCGTAATCGGGAAGCTCGATCTGCCTTTTTTCTACTGTCTCCGGCTTGCTGACCTGTCTCTTGCCGAAGCCCGTCGCAATGACTGTGACCCGAATCTCGGCCTCGATCCGCGGGTCGATCACTGCGCCGAAAATAACGCTTGCGTCGCCGCCTGCCGCCTCAAGTATCACGCTGGCTGCGTCGCTGGCTTCGTGGAGACTCAATGCGGGACCTCCGGTGATATTGACAAGAAGGGCCTGCGCGCCCGCAATCGAGACGTCCTCAAGAAGCGGGCTTGAAACTGCAAGCTGAGCCGCTTCAACCGCTCTGTTTTCGCCAGTAGCTATCCCGGTACCCATCAAAGCGTTACCGCGAGCTGACATCACAGACTTAACATCCGCAAAATCAAGATTGATTATGCCAGGAACCGTAATCAAATCAGAGATACCCTTTGTAGCCTGAAGCAGAACCTCATCCGCGGTCCTAAAGGCCTCCAGAATGGGTGTCGTTCTTTCCACAACCGACAGCAGTCTGTCATTCGGGATGACGATGAGGGTGTCCACATTCTCCCTCAGCTCGTTTAAGCCCTCTTCCGCAACCTCGGTCCTGTGCTTTCCTTCGAAGGTAAACGGTTTTGTAACCACTGCGACGGTGAGGCACCCCATCTCCCTCGCAAGAGACGCCACCATAGGAGCGGCCCCTGTTCCAGTGCCTCCACCCATGCCACATGTTATGAAAACCATGTCGCTGCCGCGGAAAAGATTGCCAATCTCCTCGGCCGTTTCCTCGGCGGCCTTTCTACCGACGTCAGGGTTGCCGCCGGAGCCAAGCCCTCTTGTCAGTTGGGTTCCCATCTGGATTTTGTGCGGGGCCTGCGACTGACTCAGCGCCTGCGAGTCAGTATTTGCCGCAATGAACTCAACACCCTTGAGACCGGCGGAAATCATTCTGTTCACTGCGTTTCCTCCGGCCCCGCCAAGTCCGATCACGCGGAGGCTAGCACCTATATTGTCTTCCGGGTCAAATTGAAGAAGCATCACAATACCTCCGTATCACTAAATCGATACCATTGCAACTAGAAAAAACTCTCGACGAGCCGTCTGATGCCAGAAGACAGTCTGGAAAGAGGACCCTTCGAGTAGTCAGCATCCATTTCCTCAGTGTGAAAGGCATGGAGTATCAGACCGACTCCCGTTGAGAACTTGGGATCACTGACCGCATCAACAAGCCCCGATACTCCGGTCGGAACGCCAATCCTGACCGGCATTTCGAAAACCTGCTCAGCAATCTCTGTGACACCTTGCATCACAGCCGCGCCCCCCGTGATGACGACTCCAGCACCGAGCAAGTCTGCAAAATGATTCTTCCTCACCTCCTTGAGGGCCAGTGTGAATATCTCCTCCATCCTCGGCTCGATCATTGCACTCAACACGTATCGCGAAAGCTCCCTGGTGGGTCTGCCGCCCACGCCAGGTACCATGATCTTCTCATCTTCGGAGACCATCGAGCTCAACGCGCAACCATGCTCTATCTTGAGTTGCTCCGCTTTGTCAATAGGCGTTCTCAGTCCTATGGCAATATCATTCGTAATGCTTGAGCCCCCGAGCCCGATGATGGCCGTGTGCCTTATGCTTCCTTCGTAGAAAACCGCGACGTCGGTGGTCCCGCCGCCGACGTCGACTAGCACTACTCCCAGGTCTCTTTCGTCGGGCCCAAGAACGGCATGGCTGGAAGCAAGTGGCTCAAGGACAAGGTCCTCTACCCTGAGACCGGCCTTCTCAATACTCTTGCATATGTTCTTAGCTGAGGTCACTGCCCCTGTTATGATGTGGACCTCCGCCTCAAGCCTGATGCCGCTCATTCCGATCGGGTCTTTTATCCCGTCCTGGTCATCGACGATGAACTCCTGGGGAATCACATGGATTATTTCCCTGTCTGCGGGAATGGCCACGGCCTTGGCTGCGTCCACCACTCTTGCCACGTCGGCAGGCCCGATCTCATTATCCTTCCGGGATACAGCGATGACGCCCCTGCTGTTGATGCTTCTTATGTGATCTCCAGCGATCCCAGCATAAGCTGATTTGATTTCTATGCCGGCCATTCTCTCAGCCTTCTCGATGGCCCTCGAGATTGATTGAACCGTCTTTTCAAGGTTGACTACTATCCCCCTTCTCAGGCCCTCTGACGGTACCGTGCCGACGCCCACTATGTTTACCTGATTGGCATCATCCACCTCGGCTATGATGACACAAATCTTTGTAGTCCCTATGTCCAACCCCGCGAGTATCTTTCCGGATGCCATTCGTGCACCAGCCTTTCCGTCTAGAAGAGCACGGCCCTTGTTGCTTCTGCGTCTCCTGCGTAGAGCTCCTCAGAGGTAGTCCGTTTCGGTGCTTTTGCAACTATCTGATCCTTGAACCTGAGGTCCACGGTGGTGGGTCTGAGGTCCTTGCGCTGCATGTCTGCCCAGGCAACCTTGAACGCCTGGAGTTTCTTCCTTGTCACTGGCTCACTGCCAACGAGTATTGGAGTGCCAGACCGGACCGCTACCAGAACCAGGTCACCGTTGTCCTCTACGTGAATTTCTGAGATCTGATCAAAGAGGTTCACCTCAGGATCGCGCAGCTTCCCGACGAGCGCCATGGCATGTTCAATACCCTCACCCTCCAGTGTGTCACCGAGGACTATTTTCCTGTAAGAGAGCCCGGTGATCACCGGTAGATCGGGAAGCAGAGCAGAATGAACCGGTTCAAACACCACGCGTTCTTCGTCTATTTCGAGAAGCCTGTCTGCCTCGACGAGTGCCACCGGCGTGCGCTCTTCAATGGTTATGTAAAGCTTCTTCCACAGAAGCCTCCCTACCGAGGCGAATCTGATTCTGGGGTGCTTCGTGAGCCTTGAACGAATCTTCTCAGAGTCAAGACCCAGACCGCAGGCACCCCTTTCAATACCTGCAATTGCCATTACCTGAGAATCCAGGAGATATCTGTTCCCCTTGAGCGCCACGGAGTCGAGCCTGAATAGACCTGAGTGAAGAACCCTGGCTCTGGCTTCGGGAAATTTGACGACGGCGAGCACCAGTATTAGCGAGAAGAAGATGATTCTCAGGGCAAAGTCAAGCGAAATCGGTCCTCTCGCAAGCGCCCTCCCGCAATATGCTTTCTTTTTTGCTCTTCTCAGCTTGACCATTCTCACTTTCATCTGACCACTTTCACTTCGAGCTCGAGCTCGACAGAGAGTTTCTTAAACACCTCTTCTCTCACAAGTTCAATAAGTGAGATGATATCTCCAGCGGTTGCCCCACCCTTGTTCACGATGAAATTGGCGTGCTTTTCCGAAACCTGCGCCCCACCCACGCGTCTTCCCTTTAACCCCGCCTCCTCAATCAGCATGGCTGCTTTGGCCCCAGGCGGATTCTTGAAAACGGAGCCCGCACTTGGCAGCTCGAGTGGTTGCTTCTCTCGTCTTCTAGCAAGAAGCTCATCCATGGCTGCCAAGACTGCTTCCTTCTCGCCACGCTCCATAGACAGGGCAACCGTAGTGAGCACAAACTCACCAGGGAAACTGGCGTGCCTGTAGCTGAAGCCTATATCGCTGGGCGAGAGGCTTCTCTCAACGCCGAGAGTGTTCATTCCTTTCACCGATTCAACCCTATCCCCAATCGCCATCCCAAAAGCACCCGCGTTGCCGAATACGGCGCCTCCAACAGTCCCGGGGATTCCGGCCATTTTCTCAAGGCCGGACAGTCCGGACTCCGCGCACGATGAGAGCAAGTCTGACCATGGGGTAGAAGCTCCTGCAAGAACTTTCGTACCCTCCACGGCGACCCTGGCAAAACTGGAGCCAAGCTTCACGACGACTCCCCTGAACCCCGCGTCTTCAAAAACAACGTTTGTCCCGGCCCCCAGCACGAACCACTTTGCTCCCGCGTCTGCAAACGAACCCAACATGGTGCGCAATCCTTCGACGTCCTCTGCCACGGCAAGAACGTCCGCCGGTCCACCGACTTTGAGCGAGGTAAGAGTTGCAAGAGAGACATTTCTCCTGCAGCGAACCCCAACGATATTCTCAAGATTTTTGCAGAAGCCTTCAACACTTGACACTTTCCTTACCCACTCGCAGCTTGCTCAGCAGGCTCTCGCCGAATTTCCATATGTCGCCTGCACCCAGCGTGACCACTACGTCGCCGGGCGCGAGGTTTGCCACGAGAGCCTTGAGCAGATACTTGAGATCGTTCTCGTACTTCACTTCTGTCTTTCCCCGCCTCTTGATCTCATTGACTATGTTCATTGAAGTCACGCCTTCAATCGGCTCTTCACCGGCTGCGTATATGTCCGTCACGTAGACGCGCTGGCAAGCGTCGAAGGCACTGCCAAAGAGGTGTCCCAGCAGCGCGGTCCTGGTGTATCTGTGAGGCTGGAATACCGCCACTACTCGCCCCTTCCAGATTTCGTTCGCCGTGTCTAGAACCGCTTTTATCTCGGTGGGATGATGCCCGTAATCATCCAGAATAGTGATGCCGCCACGTTCGCCTTTGACCTCAAATCTCCTCTTTACTCCCTCGAACTCGGCGAGGGCGGCTTTTATGGCCTCAAACTCGACTCTGAGCTCGAGACCAACCGTCACGGCAGCCAGCGAATTGTAGACGTTGTGCTTGCCTGGCATCCGCAGGTTGACTTCCCCGAGAAGGTCTCCCCTCAGAAAGGTCTTGTAAGACACGCGCATGCCAGTCTGAGTAACTGTTCTAGCGGAAACATCGGCGTGACCATTAAGCCCGTAGGTCAAGACCCGTCTTGTAATGCGAGGAATTATGGAACGCGCGTTCTCGTCGTCCAAGCACACGACGGCAGCGCCGTAAAAAGGAACCTTGTTGGCGAATTCGACAAAAGCGTCTTTCACCCTGCCGATGTCCGTATAGTAGTCGAGATGCTCTTCGTCAATGGTCGTTATAACCGCAATCGTCGGCGAGAGTCTCAAGAATGACCCGTCGCTCTCGTCAGCTTCGGCCACAAAGAACTGGCCCGCCCCGAGTTTTGCATTGCGGTTGGAGGATCTTAGCCTGCCTCCTATCACAATCGTTGGAGCGAGATAACCCTGTGCGAGAACTGAAGCGATCATCGACGTGGTTGTCGTTTTGCCATGCGCGCCGGCTATCGCAATCCCGTACTTCGGCCGCATGAGCTCGGCCAGCATCTCGGCACGAGATATCACAGGGATGTTTCTCTCTCTTGCTGCAAGGAGCTCGCGATTGTCGGGTCTTATGGCTGATGAGATGACCACGACGTGTGCATCCTCGAGATTGCTCGGATCGTGAGAATAGAATATCCTGCCTCCGAGTCTCTCCAGCATCTCGGTGACTTCAGAGTGCTTTATGTCAGAACCCGACACGTCGTAACCCTGGTTGAGCAAAACTTCGGCTATCCCGCTCATTCCCGTCCCGCCAATCCCGATGAGATGTATCCTCCTAATGGTTGTGTACATTACGTTCGCTCCTTTGTCCCCCGTGCCCGAACTCTATCAGGGATTTTGTGATCTTCTCCGCCGTATCCAACCTGGCAAAGCCGCGCGCACTTATTGCCATTCTCCTGAGTCGCGTCTCGTCGCAGGTCAAGCGCGCTATTGTTGAGGCTAGAATATCCGCATTCAGCTCGCTGTCAAGTATCATCTCTGCCGCTCCCGCCTCTACCAGGTTTCTGGCATTCTGAGCCTGGTGGTCGTACACGGCGTGGGGATACGGAACGAAGACTGCCGGAAGACCGCACGCAGCTACCTCTGAGACTGTCATGGCTCCTGCCCTGCACACCACAAGATCACAGCAGCAGTATGCGTCGCCTATCGAAACGAAATAGGGTACCGCGTAGACTCTGTCACCAAACGGAGCGACCGAGTGTCGGACCCAGTCGTAGTCCTGGTTTCCCGTCTGAAGAATGAATTGCAGATCCCTTCTCTGGTTTAGCTTGTTCAGGGCTCCTATTGCAGCCAAATTCAGGCTGTGGGCCCCTCTGGTTCCACCCAGAAGCAGTATTGTCTTGCGCTCAGGATTGAGTCCGAACTTATGCAGGCCAGCCTCGCGATCACCCTTCACTATCTCCTTTCTGATGGGATTTCCTGTTAGGCGCAGGTGATCCTTTTTCCTGAAGTACTTCCTGGATTCTGCAAAGGTCAGATGAACCTCCTTCGCAACATTCGCGAGGAGACGGTTGGTGAGACCCGGAACGGTGTTCTGCTCCTGGATGAGACAGGGAATCCTCAGGAGCCAGCCCATGACGACAACGGGACCGCTTACGTAGCCGCCCGTACCGAGTATCACGTCCGGCCTCCAGCTCAAAAGAAGGTATAGCACCTCGAAAACCGAGGCAATGGAACGCCCCAGAAAACTCAGGAGACCCATTCCAACGTGCCTCGGCATTCCTCTCGCGGAGATAGATACCATCTTGAAGCCGTAGCGCTCCACGATTTCCCTCTCTGTCTTGTTGCGGCTCCCTACAAAACGGATTTCTATGCCGTCATTCTTGGCAGCGAGCTCCTGTGCGACCGCGATGGCTGGGTAAAGATGCCCCCCCGTACCGCCTCCGGCCATCAAAACGCGCATGTGCATTACTCCGTCAAACGAACGGTATGTCTCATCCAGCGGCTACCCCCGATGGAGCCTCCCTCTAAACTTCGGTGCCCCGAGATATTCAGAAGAACACCCACGGAGACAGCATTCACCAGCAGTGCCGACCCTCCGTAGCTGATAAAGGGCAACGGCAAGCCGGTGGTTGGAAGAAGACCGGTAGCCACGCCAATGTTTACGGCAAAAAACACTCCGATACTGGCCACCATGCCTGTTGCGAGCAAAAGGCCGAATCTATCGGGTGCATTTGTCGCAATCTTTAGACCCCTGAATAGCAAGAACACGAAAAGTGAAATGAGAACCAAGGTGCCGATAAAACCAGTTTCCTCTCCATAGATAGAGAACACAAAGTCCGTGTGAGGGTCCGGGAGAAAAAGGTACTTTTGCATGCTTCCGCCAAAGCCCTTGCCCAAGAGACCACCAGTGCCGAGCGCAATAAGGCTCTGGTTTATCTGATATCGCGCCCCTTGACCGAAGAATCCAAGAATTCTCGCAATCTGATACGGGTTTCTCAGTATGCATACGACTGCTGCTGCCCCGCCAAACCCAACAATGGATGAAAGGTGGAACAATCTCGTTCCCGCTGCATAGAGTATCACGAGACCAATGAGCACAATGACCACAGCACTCCCGAGGTCGGGCTGTAGAAGCACGAGCGAAGCGGCTCCCAGTATAAAAACGAAACAGGGCAGAACGCATTTTCTGAAAGAGTCGGTGTTCGCCCTTTTGGCAAGGAAAACGCTAAGGTACAGGACCATTGCAAACCTGGCGAGTTCGCTCGGTTGAACGGGAATAAAGCCCGACCAGCTTCTGGCACCTCTCACTTCTTTTCCAATGCCTGGGAGCACAACGGCCAGAAGAGCTCCGTATGCAGCCAGCAACAGCCACGGAGCGATTTTCTTAAGTCTGTGATAATCGATATTCATGGCTACGACCATTCCTGCGAACGCCACCACAACTCGGACGGCCTGATTCCTAAAATAGTAATACAGGTCACCCTGGTATCGTGCGGCGCCAAGGCCGGCGCTGGACGTGTAAACCATCAATAACCCCACAGCCATCAGCACGACCGTAGCCGCCATCAATTGCTTGTCCTTTCCTCCCTGAATTGTCTCAAGCATTTCGCTTTTCTCTCACGGTAGCGTCACCTTTTGCGGTCGCGCCGCCCCTGACCAGCGAAAGCACAGCGTTCTTGAAGGCATGACCCCTGTCTTCAAAGTCCTTGAACATGTCAAAGCTCGCGCATCCCGGCGCGAGTAAGACAATGTCGTGAGCACTGGCGAGCCCAAAAGCCACTTCCACGGCTTCTGGCATGGACTTCGCAAAATGCGCGGTTACCTCAGGCCAGGAGGCTGCGATTTTCCTGGAAGCTTCTCCGATTAGAACAAGTTCCTTTACCCTCTCCTTGGCAAGACTCCTCAGCGCAGAGAAGTTACCACCCTTGTCCCTGCCCCCGGCTATGAGCACTATGGGATTGCTGAAAGAGAGCAACGAGTACTTGAGTGAGTCGATATTCGTAGCCTTGGAGTCGTTGACAAAACTCACGCCGTCTATCTCGGCCACGTCCTCGAGCCTGTGCTCAAGCCCCCTAAACTCCTCTATTGGACGCCTCATCTGTTCTCCTGTCAGTCCGAAGGCCGAAGCAGCACAAATGCAGGCAAGTATGTTCCAGAAATTGTGAGGTCCCCTCAGCCCAACATCATTCTCTCTCGCTACTTCCGACTCTCGGCCCGAGCTTTTTAGCCAGAAAGCGCCCCCACGCACAAAGGCCCCTTCTTTCACTTTGCGCTCCCTGAAAGAGAAACTGAGCAGCCTTGCGGCCAGGGAAGCCACGAGCGGAGGCTCCAGAGGATCATCGGCATTGAAAATGGCAGAATCAGACGACGTAAGGTTTGAGAATATCCTGGCCTTTGCCTCGACGTAGCTGTTGAGCCCGTCATACCTGTCCAGATGGTCACGCGTTATGTTGAGGAGCACGGCTACCCGCGGGTGAAATTTATCTATGCTCTCCAACTGGAAACTGCTGATTTCGGCTACGATGATCCCATCGGAAGGAACATCCTCAACCACAGCGGAGAGAGCTAATCCTATGTTGCCCGCAACCGCTACCTCAAGCCCGGCGCAGGAGAAGATCTTTCCCAGAAGTGTGACTACGGTACTCTTGCCGTTCGTTCCCGTCACGGCAACAATGGGAGCGCGGGCGACTTCAAAGGCTATCTCTATCTCGCTCAAAACGGGAACGCCAGCCTTGAGAGCTTCCTGAATGAGCGCGATGCTCCTCGGCACGCCGGGGCTCAGGACAACGAGGTCCTTTCCTTTGATGAGCGATAGGTCGTGCCCGCCAACGGAGAGTTTGACGCCCTCCTCCTGCAGATTGCGCGCTTCGGGCGTGAGCGCGGACTGTTCTCTCGCGTCGGTTGCGGTGATCGCACATTCGTACTTACGAAGTAACTCGCAAGCAGCTATGCCGCTTCGCCCCAGACCGACGACGAGAATATTCTTCTTAGCGAAAGAAGGAAGAGTCTTTGATGTCTTCATTGTAGTTTCACCGTCGTTATGGTGATGAGCGCCAAGAGCGCCGCAACTATCCAGAATCTAACCACGACTCGCGACTCAGGCCAGCCAAGTAGTTCAAAGTGATGATGAATGGGGGCCATTTTGAACATCCTGCGACCACGCAACTTGAAGGAAGCAACCTGCATCATGACGGAGAGTGCCTCTATCACAAACAGACCTCCCACAATCACAAGAAGCAACTCGCGTTTTATGAGCACGGCAACCGTCCCCAGCGCGCCCCCCAGCGCAAGCGCCCCCGTGTCTCCCATGAACACGTCAGCCGGATGGCAATTGAACCACAGAAAACCCAGCGAAGCTCCCATCACCGCGCCGCAGTATACCGACAGTTCCCCCGCTCCCTCGATGTAGTAGATGTTGAGATAGTTTGCAAACTTGACGTGACCCGTTACGTAGCTCAGGGCCCCAAAAGCCAGAGCGACGAAGATCACCATTCCTATCGCCAACCCGTCAAGCCCGTCAGACAGGTTCACGGCATTCGAACTCCCGGTGATCACAAGAATTACGAATAGCACATAGAACGGGCCAAAATAGAGACTCATGTCTTTTAGAAAAGGCACGTTGGTCCACCCCGCCATTTCTTCCTGAGCTGGATGGAAGTAGATAATGAGACCGACAACAAGGCCAAGTAAGATCTGAGCAGCAAGCTTGTATCTGCCGCGCAATCCCTTCGGATGCTTCTTTACTACTCTTAGATAGTCATCCAGAAAGCCAATCGACCCGAGCCAAACCGTTGATAGAAGCACAATCCAGATAAACTCGTTGGTCAGGTTCGCCCATAGAAGAGTCGGGACCACGATCGCGACAAGTATGAGGAGGCCACCCATCGTCGGGGTCCCCTCTTTTGTGAAGTGCGTGGCGGGACCGTCCTGTCTTATGGTTTGCTTTATTTTGAATGCTCTGAGCCGCCTGATCAACGGCGGGCCCAGAATCAGGCTCAACACGAGAGCTGTCACCGCAGCGTACGCGGCTCTAACCGTTATGTATCTGAAAACGTTGAACACGGAAATGTCTGTGTGAAGCGGGTACAGTAAGTGATAGAGCACGCTAAGCTTCTCTCCTTAAACCAGCAGCGGCTGGGCCAGATGGTTCGCCGACGCGTCTCTCAAGCTCAGCAAGCACTTTCTCCATTTCCATGCCTCTTGAGCCCTTTATCAGAACAAGATCGCCGTCCATCCAGACGGACAGGATTCGTTCGGCCATTTCCACGTGTGACTGAACAGCAGAGAGCTTAACAGGGTTCATGCCCGCTCCGAGGGCTCCCCTTTCTACGGCCCCGGCGAACTGTCCGCAGACCAAGAGCATGTCCGCCCTGCTAGCCTGGGCGCCCAGTTCCTCGTGCCATTTTTGGCTGCTGGAGCCAAGTTCCAGCATGTCACCCAGAACTGCTATTCTTCTCCTAAAGCTCTCGAGGGAAAACAGGGTTTCGAGGGCCATCTTCATCGAAGCCGGGTTTGCATTGTACGAATCGTCTATGAAAGTTGCAGGGCCGATGGTTTTGATCTCCATGCGGCCCTTTGCGGGTGTCATGGTCGATAGCGCGCAGGCTGCTCCTTCAGGCGAAACGCCAAGAGCTTTCGAGGTAGCGAGAGTCGCAAGCGCATTGAGCACATTCTGCCTGCCCAGGAGCATCAGTTTGATCGAGGGAAAACCGTCGACAACAAGCTCGGTTCCCTCTCTTCCTGAGAAGCGCACATCTCTGGGGAACAAGTCTGCCTCTTCTGTTGTCCCGAAAGTGACAAGCTTGCAGCGTCTAGTGCGGTTCAGCCTGTAGAGTTCTTCCGAATCTCTGTGTATGACGAGCCAGTCGTCTTTCCCCAGTTCCTCGGCGACCTCGCTCTTCGCGCGAGCAACGTCTTGGGTCGTACCGAGCCCTTCCAGATGAGAGACGCTCGCATTTGTTATCACTGCAATCGACGGCATACAGAGCTCTGCGAGGCGACGTATCTCTCCAGGATGGTTCATGCCCATCTCCACGATTGCAACCTCATCCCCGGTTTTTAGCTGAAGAAGAGTAATCGGTACGCCAAACTGATTATTGAGGTTTCCCTCGGTCTTGGCGGTGCGATATCTCGAGGAGGAAACTGCTGCAATCATATCCTTCGTGGTAGTTTTCCCGTTGCTTCCAGTCACCGCAACTACCCTTGGATTGACCCGAATTCTGTTGTACTTCCCAAGCTCCTGAAACGCACAAAGAGTATCCCTCACGACGAGGAAAGCACCCGCAAGCCCTTCGTCCCTTCTCGCGCGCAACCACTCGCCAGAAACAAGAGCAGCCGAGGCCCCCCTGGAGAGAGTTTCGCCCAAGAAATCGTGCCCGTCGAATCGGTTTCCCTTGAGCGCAACAAAGAGCTCGCCTGGGGCAATAGTTCGCGAATCAACGGAGATGCCTGAAAAAGAATCGGGAACTCTCCGTTTCCCCTCCTCACTAGGGCAAGTGGCCCCGGTTGCCTTGATGATTTCGTTTGCTGTGAAGCTAACCTTCATCGCGACTGCTTTCCCCGAGAAATTCCGCGGCTACTTCCCTGTCGTCAAAATGTACGACCTTATTGCCGAGGATCTGATAGTCTTCGTGCCCCTTGCCGGCTATGAGGACGCTGTCACCCTCTCTCGCGCGGGCGATGGCGTGCCTTATGGCTTCGCGCCGATCGGGGATTATCTCGTAGCGACCCTTTGTCTCAAGTATTCCTTTCTCTATCTCGGTGATGATGGAAAAAGGTTCCTCGCTGCGCGGATTGTCGGAGGTGACGATCGTATAGTCCGCAAGAGCGCCGGACACACGGCCCATCTCGCTTCTCTTTCCCCTGTCCCTGTCTCCTCCGCAACCAAACACACAGATGAGATTTCCCTTCGTAATCTCACGCACAGTCCTGAGCACGTTGCTCAGCGCATCTGACGTGTGAGCATAGTCTACGAAAACGGAAAAGGCCCGACCTCTCTCCACAAGCTCAAGCCTCCCCCTGACTCCCTTCACGGCCTCTAGACCCCGGACTATTTGACGTTCGTCAATTCCAAAGCACACACCCACGCCGAAAGCTGCGAGAGCGTTCATGACATTGAATACACCCGGCAAAGAAAGTCTGACCTCGAGGTTTTGTCCCCTCCAAACTATGGAGAACTTGCTGCCACCGGAGAAATGCTCAAAGTCTCCGACCCTCAAATCAGCGGCCTTGCTGATTGAATATCCGATCATCTTGTCGCCTGCGACCTCTGCCAGCGCATCAAAGAATGGGTCGTCAAGATTGAGTATCGCCGTGGGTGGGCCTTTTTTCCAAGTTTTCCTCTCGGCCCCAGTAAATAGCCTGAGCTTGGCCTTCTGGTATTCGTCGAACGTGCCGTGAAAATCCAAATGGTCACGCGTGAGATTCGTGAACACAACGACGTCGAATTCCGTTCCGTAGGAGCGCCCAAACGCCAGAGCGTGCGAGGAGACCTCGACGGCCGCATGAGTGATTCCTTGCGCCACCATTTTGCTCAAGAGTTCCTGAAACTCGGGCGCCTCGGGCGTGGTGTGAGAACCTTTGAGTGTGACATCACCGACGTCATAGCCGATGGTGCCGATAACGCCTGCCCTGATGCCGGCCTGGGAACAGATTGACTGGACGAGGTAGGACACAGTCGTTTTTCCGTTTGTCCCGGTTATTCCCGCAATCTTGAGCCTGCGCGAAGGATCTCCATAAAACCTGCATGCAAGCAAAGCCAGGGCCTTTCTCGAATCCGGAACCAGAACCCTTACTGCGCCGTCGACCTGAACGTCCCTTTCCACAACCACGGCCACGGCCCCCAGGGAGACCGCATCCCTGACAAACCTGTGCCCGTCGCTGTGCAACCCGCTCAAGCAGACAAAGACCGCTCCCGGCCCTACTTTGCGGGAATCGTAGGCGATATTCGTGACGTCAACGTTGTCGAGACCAGAGACCGCTTTTGTCTCAAGGCCCTTCAGGAGGTCTTTAAGCTTCATTGATTAGGTCTTTGGGTTTTCACTGTGACTAAGCTTCATCCTGACTCGGCTTCGTTGTGAGTTGGCCTCATCTCATTGCGAGCCGGTTCCGTCGTAACCAGGGCTCACTGCACGCTGTATGCGTAGACGTCAGCCACGGGCCGACATCTCAAGAAACATCGCTCACCCTTGCGAATGCTGGTTCCAGGAGGTGGATACTGAGCAACAACGATACCGCTTCCCTCAATCTTAGCACTCATGGCGACGGAGGAGAGCTTACGAAGCGCCGCTCTCACGCTAAGCCCGCTGAGGTCGGGAATGACCGTCATGCCGTCTTGGAGCTTTTCGCTCTCTTTGAGCTCCAGTTGCACCTCAGCCCCTGCCTTGGCCAGCGTTCCCGGAAGCGGGCTCTGCGAGACAACCCTGCTACCTATCCCCGTTGCCTGGGGGCGAAAACCAGCCTCACGCAGATTTTTCCCCGCCCCCTCTTCGCTCAGAAGTCTGACATCCGGTACGGGCAGGGCCGCGTCGTTTTTGACTACGAAGGGAATACTGTCAAAGCCAGGGGCCAAAGGTGACCTCGAACACTTGCTGACAGTCTCGACCACCTCCTTGAAAACTGGGGCTGCCACAAGCGCGCCTAAGTGTGCTTGAGCGGGCTGGTCAAGCACGACAAGGCAGACGATCCGCGTATTCTCAGCAGGAACCAGTCCTGCAAAGGAACTAATCCAAAGAGAGTAGGTTCGCGTGGTGGGATCATACTTCTGGGCCGTTCCCGTCTTCCCACCTAGCCTGCACCAATCGACACTGGCGCTCTTCCCTGTTCCTATGTCTACAGCCGTGGCAAGGAACTCTCGGACAGTGCGGGCTGTGGAGGCCGAGACCACCTGCCTTGTTCTTCGCGGTGGCCAGGCCCTCAGTGTTCTCTTTTCGTTGTCGAGTACGCGTTTTGTTATGCAAGGCCGCATGAGAACGCCATCATTTGCGATTGCAGCATAGGCCATCGCAAGCTGGAGAGGTGTGACCGAGATCTCCTGGCCAAATGCCATTGTCAGGAGAGATCTCTCGGACCACGCGGAAGGGTTTCTCAGCTTTCCCGAAGCTTCTCCTGGAAGACCGATGCCAGTAGTTGCCCCGAACCCAAAAGCGCGGCAGTACTTGTAGAATTTCTGATCACCAAGAAGAATCCCCAACTTGGCTGCGACTATGTTGCTTGAGACCGCAAAGAATTCTTTGAGATTGAGCCACCCGTGTTCTTTTGTATCGGTTATCCTGGCTTTTCCAAGATACGCCGCGCCGTTTTCGGCGTAGAACATGCTCGTGGAATCGGCAAGCTTCTCCTCAAGGATAGCAGACACAGTGATCAGCTTGAAAGTAGACCCTGGCTCGAACTGGTCGCTGACTGCTCTATTCCTGAGCGTGCCCTTTTTCCAGGTACGAGTATCGGCAGGGTCGAAGCTGGGTTCGTTGGCCATTGCCAGTATCTCACCCGTGGATGGATCGAGGATGATGATCGTTCCGCCGGCCGCACCGTTCTTTTCGACCGCTCGCTTAAGATCGGATGCCGCGATTGTCTGATAACGAGAATCAATGGTGAGAATCACGTTGGCCCCTGCTCTCGGCTCTTTTATCACACTCCTCGCGGTGACCAGGTCTTCTCCTTTGGCATCATGGGCCAGGATGAACCATCCCGGCGTACCCCTGAGAACGGAGTTCATTTCCGCTTCGATGCCTTCCGTGCCCTCGCCGTCTGGGTTTACAAGTCCGACCAGGTGGCAGGCAGCAGGCCCGAGGGGATAGATGCGTCTTGTGTCGTCGATCAGATCTATCCCTGTGAGCTTTGCCTCGCGAAGTTTGGCTTCGGCCGCGGCAGAAACCTTGGCTGCTATGGAGACATAACCCACTTTTCTCCTGAGTTGCCTGATGAGCTTTCCGTAAGGAAGGCCGAGGATAGAACTCAGCTCCTTGGCTGTTGAAGCCTTATCTCTCACCTGAAAAGGGTAGGCGCAGACAGAAGAGGTCCTGATGTCCTGGGCCAGGATTTCGCCATTTCTGTCGTATATGGTGCCCCTGATCCCGCTCAGAGGAACGCGTCGATTGTGCTGGATACCTGCTTTGTTCTCGTAGGAGGAATGGAGGAATATCTGGACCTGAAGCAGCCTGATCAAGAGTATGAGCCATATGACCAGGCAAGCAAGTGCAAAGTGTTTGATTCTGTGCCTGGGGTCATACGTTCTCATTTCTGATGTTCCGGTTTTCTATGGTTTTTCAGGCCTCTGTGCACGCGCAAGAGCTGATGTCACGAAGAAGTCAAATATTTGTCGCTGAATCTGTCCGAGTGAGGAAATCCGAGCCGGAACGTACGCCTGCTCGGCAAGAAGACCCGAGCTCTCGGAGAGAAGGACAACCTGTTCAACGTCAGGGGCTCTGAGCCCCATACTCGGAGCGTCAGTGTCCGAGAGAGCGAGCATCATTTTCTTGTGGATAACTGCACGGGTCTCAGTTACCTGGGCGCGCAAGTTCTCCACTTCGTCCCTTTTTTTCTGAAGATCGGAAAGAAGCTGACCCATGTATATGTTTTCCCAGGCGAAAAGAAAGGCCAGAGAAAAAGCCGCTGTGACCGAGAGCATCCTTTTAAGGGCATTCTTGCGTTGTGAAGGAAAGCTGGCCCAGCCTGATCTCAAGGGTGGGGATCTCCTTAGGAACCTGGTCATCCTACGACCTCCTGGCTGCTCGCAGCCGAGCACTTCTAGACCTTGGATTCTCCATGACTTCATCTCTCCCCGGCCTCAAGGGTTTGCGGGTAAGAACTTCGAGTTTTCCTTCTACGCCATCGGCAAAAATCAGTGTTTCGCGCATGAACTGCTTCACGATCCTGTCTTCACCCGAATGGTACGAGATTGCGCAGAGCCTGCCCTGCGGACTTAGCGAAGAGGTACAAAGCCCCAGACCCTCACGCACCGCCTCAAGCTCATCATTCACGGCGATCCTCAGCGCCTGAAATACTCTTGCGAGGGAGCCGCGTAGCGTCTTGGGAGAGACGGCCCTTCGCGCGGCAGAAACAAGATGGGACGTTGTCAGGATGGGTTGTCTTCTTCTGAACTCCACTATTGAACGTGCGAGCCTGTTAGCATTCCGTACGTCACCGTACACCTTGAAAATCTCCGCCAGCCGCCTTTCTTCGAGCGTGCTCAGAAGCTCAGCGGCCGTTGCTCCCCTCGCGGGGTTGAATCGCATGTCAAGCGGTGACTCCTTCTGGAAGCTGAAACCCCTTTCGGAGCTCAGCTGGAAGGAAGAAATTCCCAAATCGAATAGTATGCCGCTGACAGATCTTAGCGACAGTTCTGCCAGCGTGTCGGGCAGCTCTCGGAAGTCTCGATTGAAAAGCGAAGCTCTTTCACCAAATGCCGTCAGGTTCTCACTGGCGACAAGGAATGAATCTCTGTCCTTGTCGAAGCCTATGAGCCTGCCCTGGCGAGAGAGCTTTCCCAGAATGGCGGCAGCGTGTCCCCCACAACCCAGAGTGCAATCTACATACGTACCGTCCGGATCGTAAACCAGGAGTGACAAAACCTCCCGCACCATGACGGGTGCGTGGGGTTGCCGCTTTCCAGGTCGGCTCTGGGGCATTTTGTCATACGGTTGCAGATATATCTCTTGTTCGAGACGACCGAGAGGCGCAGGATCCGGCTAGGTAGAAGTCCAGCGCCCTCACAGCCTCTTGTTTGCTCTCGTAAATGTCCAGCCCGTCATCACAACCCACTGCCTTGAAGATGTTGGAGACGTAGTCACTCATACTACAAAGGGTCACGTGACAACCACACAAGGACAGCCTTTTGAGTGAAGAGGCAAAGGAGGGAAGGCATCTGTAGTCGGCGTGCTTGAGCCTTGAGAAGTCAATTATGATAGCGGACTTCCCTGATGTGAAGAGCCTTGCGAGACGGCCTGTCAGAGCTTCAACGCTCCTAACAGAAAGCCTTCCCTCCAGAACTATGGCTACTAGAGCCCCGGCCTCTTGCACTCGTGTCCTGAGCATGGATTTGTTGTGTCCCGGATTCTTCTTAGTCACCTGAATCTTCTCTCGGAACCATGACCTTCTCAGCCACTTCTTCAAACGTTACGTTACCTTCGGTCAGGTATTTCTTGTAGACCTTGGGATTCCAGATTTCTATCCGATCCCCCATCCCTAGAAAAAGTACTTCCTTGCCGAACCTTGCTTCGTCCAGCAGTGTCTGTCGAATCACGATCCGTCCCTGTGCGTCCGTTTGCACTTCATACGCAGTCGGGACAAGCATCCTCGCGAACCTTCTCGTGTCGGCCTTCCAGAAAGGAAGTCTATTCAGTCGTTTCTGCACTCTTTCCCACTCTCTCTTTGGATACAGAAAAAGACAACCGTCCAGCCCCCTCATCACAGTAAAATTCCTTCGCTCGCTCTTCGGGAGCATTTCCCTCAGCTCCGACGGTATGCTCAATCTTCCCTTCCGGTCTATAGTATGTGCGAAAGTACCTTTGAATGAGATTTCCATGTAAAACCGCGCCTTGGGTTAATTCACCGCCAATCACCACTGTTCACCACCGCCGCATCATACTTGCATACCCGTTTTACTGTCAACAGAAAAAATCGACACGGAACACATTTTTTTTGCGGCGCTGAGGGGCTCGCTTGTACCCTTCAAAAAGGGCCTACCAGAATGGGGCATACTAGATGTTGTGGAACATTCAGCGCGCGGAAGGAACGCTTGTCTCGGCCGCAGGTCCCAGTCCCTCAAACAACCGAGCAAGTTTCTTCGCCAACTCACGTCTTTCGTAAGGGACGAGCGCGCGCCTGTCTTTTACACCGCTGACAAGAGTACCGGATTCGTGAGCTGCGAAAAAAGAGGATATCGCATCCCTTATCGCGCGTGGATTCGAAGGAGGGCAAACCGGACCCATTTTCATGTCTCTCACAAATCTGGATGCCGGACCTTCTGGCACCAGAGCCATAACGGGTCTACCGGAGGCGGCGTACTCGAAAACCTTTGCGGGGTAGATCATCGCACCGCGGGGGCTGTCGTCCTCTATGAGTAGGAGAACGTGAGAGCCAAGCTGTAAGCGGACGCAATCTGTGTGAGGCAGCGTATCGCGGAAGCAAACGACGTCGAAAAGATTCAGCTTCTTGGCCCTGAGTTCGTTTTCTCTGTCGCGTGCACCAACAAAAAAGACCCGCATCTTCGACCTTGCGTCTGGTCTCTGCTCGAGGAAGAGCCTGAGGCCTTCAAGAAAACCAAAAGCGTTTCTCTTGCCCGTTAGGATACCGGTATGACTGATCGTGAACTCTTCTCTCAATGGAACGTTCTCCACAAAGTCCTCGGGGTCATACCCGTTCGTAATTACGGCAAACTTTCCGGACTCAAGGCGGGAATACTTGTTCAAGAAGTCCCGCACCATCTCCTCGCTTGTACACACCACACGGTCTGCATTTCTAAGCACGGCGGCTTCAAGAAATCGATGAAGCCCCAGGTGTAGCCTCGTCGGCGGGAGAAAGGTCAACCTCTCGGTCCAAGGGTCGCGGAAATCCGCAACCCACGGCTTCCCGCACAGACGCTTCGTCAAGAGCGCGGCGACATGAGAACTGTCCGGAGAAGAAGTGGAGTAGATCACCGAAACGGAACGCTTTCTCATGTATCTCAAAGCGCCATTGATCGCAAATGGTACCCACGCAACGTACTGATCTGGAATTAGAACGAAGCTCGAGAGTTTCCTCAGGAAAGAGAACAGAGCGCCAGACCTCTGCCCTCCCCCGCTTCGACTTCCCCCGCCCGGAAGAAACCTCAGAAGATAGAAAAAAGACATGGAGGAAGTCCTCACAACGTCTGCGTCAGAAGGAACGTCCTCCTTCAGAGTCTTGTCTTTTACCCAGTATGCGCCCTCGTTCACAGTCACAACGACGGGGGTCCAACCGAAAGAAGGAAGGTATTTCACGAACTTCGAAGTTCTCTGAACCCCACCCCCGCCGAGAGGGGGGAAAAAGTAAGCGAACATTAGCACTCTCCTGTTCGCCGTATTCTGTAGCGGCCCTGGCCGATCTCTCATCATTTCCTGAAATAACCCTTCACCAG
>Ga0315291_10003555_pt1 | contig 20138 bp, 27 predicted proteins | sample YL17G12_20_MG_FD_203070 | JGI IMG/M metagenome (GOLD analysis project Ga0315291, IMG submission 203070) | Sediment microbial communities from Yellowstone Lake, YNP, Wyoming, USA - YL17G12_20 | ecosystem: Environmental > Aquatic > Freshwater > Lake > Sediment | place: USA: Wyoming | collected...
CGCAGTTTCTCCTGACGATGTCAACGAGACCGGGTTCGTAAAACGGCATCTTAAGACGCTTGAGCGCTTCGATCCTCTCTTCATCCGAATCCGGGCAGATCACTTCGTTTCCAAAGTCGGCGAGACACGCCGCAGTGACAAGCCCAACGTAACCCGCGCCGATGACAGCGATTTTTCTCACCTTGTCTCCTTTCTCCGCACACCCGAGTTCGAAGGCTCTTCTACCTTTTTTCGCCAGAAGTCCAGAAGTTCTGAAAGCGTTTGCTCCATCGTGCAGCGTGGCTCCCAGCCTGTGTGGGCAACAAGTCTCAGATTATCCCCCACAAGATACGGAATATCAGCGGGCCGCGCCCTCGACTCAACCTTTTTCACAGTTATCTTCACTCGCGAAAAAGAGAGGAGAAGCTGAAGCAACCCTTCCATGCTCGCTGGTTTACCCGAGCAAACGTTGTACGCTGCGCCGGGTTTCCCCTTCTCAAGAATCAATCTGTATGCTCTCACCACGTCTCTAACATCCAAAAAGTCCCTCACCACGTCGAGGTTTCCTACCTCTATCAACGGATCGCGAAGACCGGTCTCTGCCTGAGCTATCTGAAAAGCAAAGCTCGGCAGTGCGAAGGTTGTGGTCTGACCTGGCCCGGTGTGATTGAACGAACGCGTTCTGAAAGTCGTTATACCGTGGCTTAGCCCGTACTGAAGAGCAATCAGGTCCTGTGTGGCCTTGCTGAGAGCATACGGTGAAACTGGAAGAAACGCACTCTCCTCGGTGAGCAACCCGGCACTGGCCTGCGGTCCGTAGATCTCCGCAGAGCCAACAACAAGCACCGAGGAGGCAGGACAGCTCGAGCAAACAGCCTCAAAAATATTGAAAGTCCCAAGGGCGTTTGTCAGGAAAGTCTCTCGAGGCTGGGCAAGGGCTCTCGAGGAAGAACTCTGCGCGGCCAGATGCACGATGATGTCGGGGTTAAGGGTGTTCAAAAGAGCCAGCACCTCTTCCGCGCTGGCAACATCACATGCTCTGACCTTTCCGGGGTCCAAGGGAGGGCCGGCGTGATCGCAGGCTGAGGCAAGGTCAGAGGCCCACACATCGTACCCGGATTGCAGAAGCTCTCCGTAGAGGTACCTCCCAACAAAACCAAGGGCACCAGTTATCAGGACACGTGTTTTCACTGTTTGCTACGCCAGAACTCAAGTAAATCCTTGAGCGTTTGTTCAAACGGAATGATCGGTTTCCAACCCGTCTCTCTGCAGAACTTCGAATTGTCTCCCACCAGTACCGGGACGTCAGAAGGTCTCATTCTTCTCTCTTCCTGCACTACTTTGAACTTGATACCGCTTAGCTGCGTCAACATCTCGAGTACGTCGGAAATCTTCCTGCCAACGCCCGAACAGATGTTATAGACTTCGCCCGGCCTGCCCTTTTCAAGAGACAGCCAGTATCCGCGAACGACATCCCTGACGTCCGTAAAGTCACGGACGGCGTCAGTATTGCCAACATAGAGGACGGGCTCTCTTTTACCTTTTTCCATCTCGATGATCTGCTTTGCAAAGTCCGAACACACAAACACCGGTGCCCGTCTTGGCCCGGTATGGTTGAATCCGCGAGTCCTCACCACGTCCATCTGAAAGCTCATGAAGTATTGATAAGCAAGCAAATCCTGAGCCACCTTGCTTACCGCATAAGGACTCAGTGGCCGGAGAGGATTGGTTTCCTTGATCGGAAGCTCCCCGGGATAGACCATTCCGTATTCCTCACTCGAACCAGCAATCTGGATTCTGGGTTTGAGCCCAATTTTCTTTACGGCTTCAAACATGTTCAGTTGACCGATGATGTTTGTAGTGAGCGACTCGGTTGGTGCCCTCCAGGACGTCGGCACAAAGCTCTGAGCGGCAAGATGAAAAATCCACTCAGGCTTCACTTGCTCGATAACGTCCCTGACGGAGGAGGCGTCCCTGACGTCGCACTCATACATGCAGAACTTATCCTGACAGTGTTCAATGTTCTCCGTCCTACTCCTCCATCTCTGAATGCCGTAGATTTCGACGTCGTTCTTTGTCAGGCAATAATCGACGAGATGGCTTCCCGCGAATCCAGTAACTCCAGTAATGAGGATTCTCATCGGAACCTCCACTCAGTGGCTCAACATCCCAAGCTGAAACGACTCCAGTCCGAGAAATCTAATGCAACAAATCTCATGTTCTGTCTCATGTTCCGTCTGATGTCCTGCTTCATGGTTTACTTCGTGTTCTCTTTCATGTTCGATTCCGAGTACTGCTTCGTGTTCTAATCCATGCTCTATTCCACATTCTGTTTCACATTGTATTTCCGCGGCGCTCTACAAGATGCTAGTCAACCGAGCCGAAAGCAGCAATCTCGTCAAGAAATATCCTGGTCGCGTCCCGAGGGCTCGAGGCGCGTGAGATCGGTCTTCCCACAACCAGGTAATCTGCTCCTGCGGCGAGGGCCTCTCTCACGGTGCCGATCCGTTTCTGATCGTCCGACGACTCAGAAAGCCTGATCCCAGGTGTAATAATCACACACTCATCGCCCAGAGTTCTGCGTACTCCCGCAGCCTCCCTCACAGAAGTGATGATTCCATCGATACCACATTCCTTGGCAAGCCTGGCAAGACGGAGCACCTGGTCAAGAACCGAGCCGACCGTGCCGTCTGCCTGCTCGCTCCCCACGCTGGTAAGTACCGTCACACCCGCAAGCATAGGCTTCTCACCAGTCGAGGGTGAAGCCCCTCGAAGTCCCTCCACGGCTGCCTCGAGGCCCTCCCGCCCCACGCTCAGATGAAGACTAATGATAGCAGCACCGAGACGTGCTGCGCAACTCACGGCTGCCTTTACTGTGTTAGGTATGTCATGGAGCTTCAAATCCAGAAAAACCTTGGCTCCCGTCGCTCGAACTCTGCCCACGACTGAAGGGCCTGAAGCCACAAAGAGCTCGAGACCGACCTTAAAAAATCTGACATCGGGAAGAAGGAGTTCAACCAGCGAAAGAGCTTCGCTTTCCGTCGAAAAATCAAGAGCAACTATGAGCCTTTCGTTTGGGTCGCGTTTTCTTCTCATTCTAAAGCCCTGCGGGTAGTTCGCGCGTTCTATTCACTCTGAAGCCCCGTATACTTGAGCGTACCCCTTATCTCGGCAATCGAACGCATCCGATTCTGTCTCAAATAGTCGGTTATGCCACAAAGCACAAGCTCCGGCGTTCTGAAGCTCCTCAAGCAGGCGCTCCCCACCTGGAAAGCAGTGGCTCCAGCTATGCTGAATTCAAGGGCGTCGTTCGCAGAGCAGATACCTCCACACGCGATCACCGGTACACCTACGGCGGAAACCACCTCCCAGACCTTGGCCAGACAGAGCGCTTTGATTGCGGGACCAGAAAGCCCGCCGGCTCCTGATCCCAACACGGGTCTACGCGTTTCCACGTCTACTGCTAGGGCCCTGAAAGTATTGCCTACCGTCAACGCATCAGCTCCGGCAAAAACGCAGGCTTTGGCAATGGCAGCAATATCCGTGACATTCGGCGTGAGCTTTACGATGAGAGGTCTGGAGGTCTGTGACCGGATTGCCCTAACGATACCTGCTGCTTTCGAAGGCGAGGTGCCGAAACTCATCCCGCCCTCTTTGACGTTCGGACACGATATGTTCACCTCGAAGCCATCAAACCCGCCGACCTCCTCAAGGCGAAGCGCAACCTCGCAGTACTCGCGCTCACTGAAACCGCCCACACTGATCAGTGTCTTGGTCTTGAGAGTCTTTAGGCGATTTAGCCGCTCCGAGATGAATGCGGCGCAGCCAACGTTGGCCAGTCCGATGCTGTTCATCAAACCCGCGGGCATCTCTGCCAGTCTAGGAGGCGGATTCCCCTCACGAGCGTTGAGCGTTAGTGTCTTCGTGACAACCGCCCCCACTTTGCTCAAATCCACGATGCCTTCAAGGTCATCTCCGTAACCAGCCAGACCCGAGGCTATCATCACCGGGTTTCTGAGTTCCAAAGACCCTAACTTGACCGAAAGGTCAGACCGTCCACGAGGCTCAGACCGCGTGTGCGCGCTGGATCGTATGTGACCGGAGACTGTTCCTTTGCTCATGATAAATTACTTGAAATGAATCCGTCAACTTGTTGTTTGACAACAAATAGCCGCCCAAGAAAATTCAAAAAACTAAGCTCCAACGTAGTTATCCCAATCGATCGAAGTAGAACTGAAAACCGGTCCGTCCTTGCACACGAGAGAATAGCCGGACTCCGCGGTCCTCACAGCGCAGCCCTGGCAAACTCCAACACCACAACCCATCCGTGCCTCAAGAGACACGAAACATGGTACCTTGTGTTCGAGAGAAAACTCGTGAAGACCCTTGAGCATTCCAACGGGTCCGCACCCATACAGCGTAGTACGCGACCAGTCATAGTCAGAAGAAGACGCTGTACTCCTCAGAAGGTCCAGCACGGTTCCCTTCTTGCCAAGGCTTCCGTCCTCGGTCGAGACAAAGATCCTCCATGCCTTGACCTCGTCGAGAAACACCACGTCTTCTTCGCCGGCTGCACCCACGAGGAAAAGTACCCTTCTGGATCTTGAGTTCTTGTGCGAGAGAAAAACCAAAGGCGAGACTCCCCTGCCGCCTGCCACCATGACATCGATTTCCGTCGAGCCTTGCGGAAAGGCCCTGCCAAGGGGGCCAAGCAATTCCAACCTCTCGCCAGGACCGACGTCTGACAGGATTCGGGTTCCACATCCGGATACTGAGTAGTAGATCCGGAGTCTCTTTCCTTTTGCGTCGAACCCAAGCACGCTGAAAGGTCGCCTCAAGAAAGGGCTCGCGTCTCTCGGAAGACCAAGCATCACAAACTGCCCTGGATGCGGAGCAGGAATCTTCGCCACCAGGGTAAGTAGAAACCCTTTCTCAGAGATCCTTCTGTTTTCCAGGACTTCGGTCTCTGTTTCCTTAGGACGGCCCATTTCTACGGAAGGCATCGTTTCTTTCGCAAGCATGACGTCTCCGGGACGACCTCTTTCTATGGGATACATAGTCCTTCCGGGACACGCACCTCCCGTGCGCACCTTTGAAAGAACTAACGTGTTTCATTTCGCAGAGTATCCGCTCTCAGAGTATCCGCAGGCGCCGGTAGTCCGGTCGCTTTCTCGGGAATCTTTCCTCCTTCGGGAGTCCTGGCTTCTTCGGTGGATTTCCCCACTTCTGAAGGTCCCACTTTCTCGGGAGGTTTTCCTTGTTCCGGCGGCGTCCCTTCTTCAGGAGGTTTCCCTACCTCTTGAATCCCGCCTTTCTCTTCTGGTTTCACTTCTCCGGCAGGTTTCCCTGCTTCTTGAATCTCACCTTTCTCTCCAGACTTTACTTCTTCCGGAAGCTCCTGCGGCGTGACTTCAACGGGTTCCTCTTGAGGAGGCTCGACCCCAAGATTTACAAGGATTCCCCTGGCCGCTGCAGCATATTCGCTTTTAGGGAAGCGCTTGACCACTCTCTTAAAGATTTCAACCGCCGACACAGTATCCTGTTTCAAGTAAAAGAAAACGTACGCGGCCGCATACGCAGATTTCGGAGCAAAGCTCGTCGTCGGAAAATCCTTCTCGACGCTCAGATATTTCTCGATTGCCTTGTCGGGCTTCCCCAATTGAAACAGGGTCAGCTCGGCGATCAGGAAAGCTGATTCAGCAGCTTTTTCCCCTTCGGAAGCCTGCGCAGCCTGATTGAATTCCTTGATCTTCGCGAGCCCCTTACTCCTCAAATCTGCCATTAACGCAAACTCAGAGACAGAAGAATGTTCCTTCACTTTGGCGTAGGCTGTGCTCGCCGATTCAAGATCCTCAAGGTTTACCTCATAGATGTAGCCAATCCTAAATTGCGCCTCGCTCGCCTGAATCGTCCTCGGAAACTCATTCACTACGGACTGATATATCTCAATAGCTTTCTTGTAGTCACCCTTTTGGGTCGCGACCGATGCGATCCTGAGTCTCACCACCGGCACCTTTCCAAACTCCTTTGCAGGGACAAGGGATTTCTCATAGCTCTTCAAGGCCGCGTCATAGCTCTTCTCAGAGCTATAGGAATCTCCGATCTTGATCGACGCATTCAGCGCCTGCTCGGCATCGGGACTATTTGCGGCGACGGCTGAGAGGCTTATCCTGGCGCTGTCATACTTCGCCATCTCAAAATAGCACTCTCCTATTCTCGATAGGGTCTCGAAGTACAGCTTCGACTTTTTCTTTCCAGCAACAAGCCTGTAGTAGGGAAGGGCCTCGGCGTATTTCTTCTTGTCAGAAGAGGCCTCGCCCAGGGTATACAGGATGGTCTCCCTGTCTTCAAAATTGGGGTATTCCTTGAGGATTTTTTCCAGAATTGGCGAAGACCGGTCGTAGTCCCTCTTTCCAGAGTAACACATCCCTGTCAGAAACTGAGCCCTTGGAATGAGTGGGCTCTTAGGATAGTACATACTGAGCTCGTTGAATTTCTTTATCGACTTGTCGTACTCGTGCTTTTCGTAGTAGCAGGCCCCCATTAGGAAAATGGCGTCGTCAACCCACTTGCTCTTTGGAAAAACCGATATGACCTTTGCACACTTCTCGATGGATCTGTCAAAAAGAGCGGACACCTGCGCCGGAACGGGCGCTGGCGCCGTAGTTGTCGTTGATGTGCGCGCTGGTTTGGCAGTCTGTTTTGCCACCCGCACGGCCTGCAGATAGTACTTTCTGGCAGAGTAGAACGTATTGTAGTAAGCGCAGGAAACAATCTGTGTCGCGAGAAGGGCGGAAAAAGCCACAATAACAAAGAAGCCTGGACCTCCCCAGGACCGTGGCACAAAAGATTCACGAGAGTGAGAGGACGTCTCTTTCTGCATCACCTTCTTGTCACCTCGGAATAGCCATGGCTTCGAGTGCATCGAAACCCCAAGCTTTCAACCTTCATGCACGATCTTGCCGTTCACAATGGTTACAATTGCCTTACCCGTGAGTGTCCATCCCTTGAAAGGGGTGTTGCGGGATCGAGAGGCGAACGAAGAGGGATCAACTTTCCACTCCAGTTGAGGATCTATGACTGTAATATCTGCGGGCAGGCCAGACGCCAGCTTTCCCGCTTTGATGCCCAGGATTGAAGAGGGTGCGACGCTCAAAGCCGCGATTGCTCGCGACAAAGTGAGAACTCCCTTGTTTACAAGGAAGGTCACCACCAAGCCAACCGTGGTTTCGAGCCCTATCACCCCGAAAGCTGCCTCGTCAAACTCCACGTCCTTCTCCTCCTCACAGTGCGGGGCGTGATCCGAAGCGATCGCATCTATTGTCCCATCCGCCAAACCCACCACAACAGCCGCACGGTCCTCCTCGCTTCTCAAAGGCGGGTTCATTTTTGTGCTCGTATCGTATCCGGAAACAGCCTTATCCGAGAGAATCAGGTGATGTGGTGTCGCCTCGGCTGTAACGAAAAGCCCCTTCTTCTTTGCCTCCCTGATGAGATCCACCGCGCCCCTCGTACTCACGTGAGCGATGTGGACCCGTGTCCGAGTGAGCTCGCAGAGAGCTATTTCTCTCTCAACGGCAGAGACTTCGGAAGCCGCCGGAATGCCTTTGAGACCAAGGACTGTTGACCAGTAGCCCTCATTCATTACCCCTCCCTTGCCGAGATATGGGTCCTCACAGTGACAAATCACGGGCACCCCCGCCATGCGTGCGTATTCCATTACTCTGCGTGCCACTTCCGAGTTCCCAACAAAATTGCCGTCGTCGGAAACCGCGACGGCGCCTGCGTCGCACAGATCAATAGTCTCGGTCAGCTGCTCGCCTCGGAGGCCTACGGTTGCGGCTGCAACTGGAAAAACCTTAACCGGGCTTGTTCTCCCGGCGGCCTCAAGCACATACCTTACCATGCCGGAGGTGTCAATCGGAGGCTCCGTGTTGGCCATACAGGCAACCGAAGTGAATCCACCACGAGCCGCTGCAGCGCCACCGCTGCCTATTGTCTCCTCATCTTCTCTTCCGGGCTCCCTCAGATGAACGTGCATGTCAACCAATCCCGGGGTGACGAGCTTCCCGCCCAGCTCCAGGACGCGCACGCCGTCCTCAACATCTATGCGCTCGCTCAAGAGCTCAATTTTGTCTCCAACAACAAGAACATCCATCCTGGCGTCAAGACCACTTGAGGGATCGATGACCCTTCCGCTTCTCAGAAGAAGCTTCTCATCACGGGCAGACGAACCCTCAAGGGAAACCGGTGATGGATTTGTCGCGGAATTCTTCTTGCGTACCGACATTTGTCCTCCATGTGACCGCTTCTATTGTCGGATACCCACTTAAAATATTCACTTCGGTTACTCAATCCGGGTGGTCACCCGGGTTACTTACTGCGAACATCCACTTCGAACACTCACCTCGAAACTCACCCTTTATGTTCACTCCGGTTGCTCCCTCCGGACGGATCTTTCTATTTACTCCAGCTTGGCACTCGCTTCGAGACCGCTCAGGAGGTACAGGACTGCCATCCTCACAGCCACTCCATTTGTGACCTGCTCCAGTATCACCGAGAATGGGCCGTCTGCCACGTCCTGCGCAATTTCCACCCCCCTGTTCATGGGTCCTGGATGCATTACGAGGACATCTTCTTTCGCGACCGAGAGTCGCTCGCGCGTGATCCCAAAGCACTTCGCGTATTCCCTCAAAGTCGGAAAAAGTGAGCTCTTTTGCCGCTCCAACTGCATTCTCAGTACGTTGACTACGTCGGCGCCCTCGAGAGCGTCTTCAATATCGCTACTAACCTCCACCCCGAGTTTCTCAATCTCAAGGGGCATGAGGGTCCAGGGTCCACAGACAACCACCCTCGCACCCAGCTTGGATAGACCCCAGATGTTCGATCTCGCAACCCTGCTGTGAGCAATGTCGCCGACAATGACTACCTTTAGTCCCTCGATCCTCTTCTTGTACTCGCGAATCGTGAACATGTCCAGGAGCCCCTGCGTAGGATGCTCGTGCATTCCATCTCCCGCATTGATGACCGAACAGCTCAAAGAACGAGCAAGAAAATGAGGAGCTCCTGATGCGTGATGGCGTATCACAATCATGTCAATCTGCATCGCCTCAATGTTCCTTGCCGTGTCTTTCAGGTTCTCGCCCTTTGAAACACTACTACCCGCGGCAGAAAAACTCACGGTGTCGGCGCTCAATCTTTTCTCGGCCAGCTCAAATGAGATTCTGGTCCTGGTGCTGGGCTCAAAGAAGAGATTCGCTACGGTTTTTCCCCTCAGCGTGGGCACCTTCGGAATGGGCCTTTCCAACACTTCCTTGAAGGAACGCGCAGTGTCAAGAACAACCTCGATTTCTTTCGCGGTCAACTCCTCAAGACCCAGAAGATGTTTTCTGCCTGTCAACTCTGAGCCACCTCCCCAATCGAAACGCCATCGAACCCATCCTCTTCCTCCAGATTCACAGCAACTATTTCCCTTCTCGCTGTGGGGAGATTCTTGCCGACAAAGTCGGCCCTCACGGGTAACTCCCTGTGTCCCCTGTCAACAAGGACTGCTAGCTGGATGGCCTTGGGCCTGCCGAAATCCACTATCTGGTCGAGGGCAGCTCTCACAGTCCGTCCCGTGAAGAGAACGTCATCCACAAGCACGACGACCTTCCCCGTTATGTCAGAGGGTATCTCGGTTGACCTGATCACGGGGGCCGGGCCTATTTGCTGAAGGTCGTCCCTGTAGAGAGTAATGTCCAGTATTCCAAGAGGGACATCGGCACCTTCAAACTCTTTGAGCTTCCTTTGAATTCGCTTTGCCAGCGGTACTCCGCGTTTTCTTATTCCGATAAGCACTATCCCTTCTGTGCCCTGATTTCGCTCAACTATTTCGTGCGCAATCCTGGTAATAGCCCTGTCCATGGCTTTGGCGTCCATTATTTGGGCCTTCTCCATGAAGTTCACAGCGGTTCCTCCGAGCAAAAAAATGAACCTCCTCGCTCGAGCAAGAAGGCTTCATTGAAATCGGCATTCAGCATCCACTATTCCCCTTGCTAGCCTCTCGGAGCTAGCTTAAAAGGTTGGGCCCGCGCATGGCACGTAGACCGTAAATTTACGATATCACGTCAGGTTGGGGCGCACAAGAGTTTTTTGCTGAGAGGCGATTCTACAACGATCAGCAACGGTCAGCGTGTGAACGGTATCGTGATCCTGGGGCTATCGCGCGCCAAACTGTATCCTGGTGCCACTAGCTGGCCACGGCCGACGAGCTTGAAACATCATTGCATTGTCGTACGCTTGCGAGCCACGGCTATCGTTATTCTGCCCATCAGGTTAGCCCTGGAGAGACTCCAGCGGATATGGCGGCGATGAAGGACGCTGACATCTTTGTACTTCTTGCGAAGCAGCTTCAGTCGTAGGGAGATTGCCAGCAGTGGATACAGCAGTAGCATAGGTACGAATGAACTGCGGCGCAACCGATTGGTTGTCAGGGTCACAAGGTCCGCGCCAAACCGCTCCAAATGGAAAAGCAGTTCCGGAAGGCTGATGGGGTTGATGTGTTGCATGAAATAGTCTCGACAATCTGGATTCAGAGGAACAGGGGCGCAATCGGTATAGCCATACAGAAAAAAATGCCAGCGCGACGGCAGACTGAGAACATTTGGCGTTGTGATGATCAACATTCCGCCAGGCTTAGTGACACGAACCATTTCCGCTACGAAGGTGAAGTGATTTTCGATGTGTTCGATAACTTCGATGCTGACCGTACAGTCGAATGTGTTGTCTGCATACGGCAAGCCCTCGTTCAGGTTTGCCTTCTTAAACGGAACGTCTGAACATCTGAACTCCTCAGCCAAGAAGTCACATGCCCCGACTTCGTAGGCGAGATCCCTCAGCTTGCGGCTCAGGTAACCTTCTCCAGCACCGACGTCCAGAATTCTGCATTGTTTATCCTTGGGCAGAAGGGAGAGGACCTTGTCGTAGATGTCAGGTTGAAAGGTTATTGGCCTGGGTGTTCCTGTTGCCATCGTGTCCTGAGATCTCTTTGGTATGTTCCGAACGATGCACATGAGGCGCGCGGTCATTCGCGCGGTCGTTGGCGCGTCGCCTGCATGGGCTGGCCCGGAGTTCCCGCTTTCTTCAAGCGCTCGTTGACTTCCCAAAGGGCATTGCGGTTACTATCCCACTTTAGGAAACTCATCGCCTCTTCGTATTCCCCCCATCGCAACTCGGTGTGCTCGCGCGAAACGGTGAGAACATCCTTTCCCACATCCACAGCAAAGCAATGCTCTGGAATGACAAAGATATCACCGCCCCAAGAATCGGCGTCGGCAAAATACGTCCTTGGGACGGTTGCCATGGAGTCCAGCCTAATGATTCGATCGCTTGCATCAATCCCAATCTCTTCCTTTATCTCACGCTGTGCCGCCTTCAGAGGGGTTTCATCATCCTCGCCTCCGCCGGCGACAAACTGCCAGTAACCAGTATCGCTGCGCTTGAGCACCGCAAACTCCACTCCTGCCGCAGTGCACCGGAACGGAATGACTAAGACCTGAAATGGCGCTCTCATTCTTTATACTCCTAACGAGTCTGTAGAAAAAGCCCTATTGGGGCTATCTTTGGGCTCGTAAGTACTTGTTTTCACCAACGTCGAATTCGCGAAGAATGACTTTTACCGGAGATTCAACGATAAGCTCAGCGGCAGCGGGGAAAGGCGGTGTGGGCGTAAATGCCCGCCGCCAAACACATGGATCCCTAACCAGGACGAGCGGTGGCACTACGGCTCGCGCTGTCCGCTGCAGTGCGATGTTATGGCCCCCAAACTAGGCGGCCGACCTCCAACTGAAAGAGAGCTTCTTCCCGCTGGCCGCACACTCGCGTAAGTAAAGATTGATCAAAGTCTGATAGGGAATACCTGTCTCCCGTGCCAACCGCTTGAAATACTTGATCGTGTGATCATCCAAGCGAATCGTGACTTGTTTCTTCAGGCGAGTAGCGTAGGGATTACGCTGCGCTTTCGAAAAATCATACTCCTTCCTCATGTGAACCACCTTCGATTGTACTGGCTGCGCTCGCGCCGTGTCGCACGGCGGGCAGAAATAAGTCTCACGACGTCCTCCCCCCTGTAACAGTGACAGACCGCTAACGTTCTCAAATTTGCACTGAGCCCGAGGAGAACGAACCGATCCTCGCTGAGAGAGTGGTCTGGGTCGGCTATGAGTAGACCGTGCTCATCCGAGAAGACCGTTTCGGCCTCTTTGAATGAGACGCCGTGCTTGCGAATATTGGCTCTATTCTTGCGCTCGTCCCACTCAAAGCGGAGCTCACTCATAATTACAATATACTTACAGCATATCTACAAGTCAACACATTTAGTTGGGGCCATAACGTCGCGGCCAGCGGCAGCTGCGGCCGCGTCCGCCTCCCCGGCAGCGGCCGTCAGCTGCATGCAGAGTTGGACGGATCGGCCAGGAGCCCTCGTGCGCATCTACAGTTTACGCGACAGCCAGTGCATAACATTGAGAACGAACTGCCGGTTGTCATTGTCCGAAGTGTTCATACCGTACCGCACCCGCCCGCTCACTTGAGCAGTCACCATGGCGGCTTCACCGAGAACAACGACACGCCCCTCTCCCCATTCAAAGGCGAGACCTTGAGCCTGGCCAGCGGACTGCGACACTAGAGTGTCCCCCTGCGGTACGGATTCGACAGCCGTGTCCGGTAGGCGGAGTAGCACGGTTGCAGCGGCCGGACCGTCGATCGACTGCCCCGTGTATGTCATCACGCGTCTAACGGCGGCATTGAGTTTGTTCCCCTTGACGATGCGGTGCTCGCCAAGGCGCCCGTTGTCCAATGAAAAGAGCAGCGGATCCGACAACTCACCCGGCACCTCCACGAAGCCCTTGTGCATCGTGACGCCGAACGCGGCGCCCAGAGCTGCCGCTGCTTCTCCGAACGGTGCGTGGTCCGCTATGAGCAGCAGGGAGCCACCTTGCTCGACCCACGACCGGATCACCTGAATCTCGGTGGCCGTGAATGCGGGGTCACTCCTCTTCTTCCTGTTCGCGATCGGGATGTTCATGCCGAAGACCTGCGGGTTGGGAGCTCCTGACGCGTTGGCGATGATCAGCACCTGCACGCCGTCGAGGTACGCAGGCGTGAGCACCTCTTTACCCCGTATGACTGAGTATCCGTCCGCTCGGAGCAGTCGCGCGAGCGGCCAGTATCGACCGAAGATCCCCGCGGATGTATTGTGATGCGCCTCGTCGATCAGGACGCGCGGATGCTCCGTGATGAATTCTGGTTTCGTAGTGGCCGGATGCCAGCCGTAGTCTGCCCGTTGGGCCGAGAAAAACGCGCTCCCGAAGAACAGCAGTAGCACCGTGATGACGCAGACGGCCAGGATAACCAGCACTCTCTTCATTCAGTTTATCCCTCCGCAGCATGAACCGATGGCCGCCTAACCGGCAAAGCTCAGCGGCAGCGGGGAGCAACGGATGTGACCAAGTCTCGACCGGACGACATCAAAGCCCGACGGAATGGGGCCTGACCTCCTGTCTCGCTGTTCGCTACAGCGGCTGGTTGGGGCGCTCACCCCATGCCCCTGATCTGCCTAAGCTCCTCTTCCATTTCCTCTATGACTTCAGGATCCAAACTACCATCCTGAAGAAATCCCCTCGCACGCTTCAAAGCTTCCTCCATGAAGTAAAACGCCCTGTCCTTCATATTCATCTTCTGATACGTCAGCGCCAGCCCCTCATACCCATCGTGATGCTCAGGCTGTGCCACCAGCAACTCCTTAAACTTCTTCTCCGCACGTCCAAGTTTGCCACGCTTGAGCAAACTCATGCCATGAGACATCCAGTCCCAATCGTCCTCTTCGTGCGGACGAACGTGGGTTATCTCCCTGTATATCTCAGCAACGTAGGGATTCTTCTTGTCTGGTTGCATCATCTTGCGCCCCAACGTGGTGCTAAGCTGCGGCAAGGTGGCGCGCCGCGTGCCCCGCAGGCGGCGTGACACCGAAGTCCGTCAGCTTCAGCTACTGGTTAGGCCCCGCCTTGCCAGACTGAAACGCTCTCCGGGTTGGTGGAACAGCAACGTATTCAGCAAATGAGTGTGACTTCGGCACAGGAAGCTTATCTTCCACCAGACCGCGCACGTGCATCTCAATCGCCTCGTACATGTTCCGTGTAACCTGCCCGCGCGTCTTACCAGTTGCCACACACCCAGGTAAATCAGGTGAATATGCCGAAAAGTTGCCATTAGCCTTCTCGATGACAATCAAGAAACGGTACATCACATCTTCCCCTTCCTAGGCTTCTGTAACTGGGCTTGCTTCAGCACGCTGTTGAGTGTGCCAGGAGCCAGATCATCATTCAGTTGACCTGCAATCGTGACGCGACCAGCCTTCGTAGTGTGCCTGTATTGCCGATGACAGGATCATGCTGACGGTGCTGTGCTGCGGGGCTTAACGTCGCGGGTGAGTGGCGGGGCCTCCCCATCCGCTCCAGCCGCAGGTTGGCCTCTATGGAACCTTTACAACTTTGAGACCACAGAACTCCTCGATGGGGTCGAAGTCCCGGTCATTGTGCAGAAGGGCAATGTTGTGCTCGATGGCAGCCGCAGCGATCATACAGTCGACTACTTTGTTGATCGTGATGCCACGGCGCCGCAAAGTGCGATATATCTGAGCTGCTTTCACAAAGGTACGCCGACTCATATCCAAGAAAAGGAAGGAGTCGAATCGAGACAGTGTCCTGGCGTAGTCTGAATCCGCACGAATGCCCTGTAGAACCTCGGTTAGAATGATGCCACAGACACAGATATCCTCACCGCCGGAGAGGAACCGCTCCAACTTGCTGACTTCAGGCGTATCCTTCCCACGCAGGAAATCAACCCACACCGAGGTGTCTACGATCACCATGGCTACACCCGTCCCTTGCGCCATGCATCGAGATCGCCTTCCCAGCGTACGGCGCCTTTGAGCTCCAGCACTTTCCGCTGGCGTTTATGCCTCAGCAGCTCTCGTAGTGCGTGGTCAATCAGCGCCCGTATGGTCCGGATCCCAGTCTCCCTGCGACACATCGTGATCAACGTGTCGTCCAAAACAACGTTCGTTCTCCTCACAGTATTCACCCCTTTCGATACACATTATGTGGGAATTTTATGTGTATCGCAAGGTCTTTCTGAGGAGGCCAACGATGTGGCTGAGCGGCGGGGCCTCCCCGTCCGCTCCAGCCGCAGGTTAGCCACCGTACCAGTCTTGCCTCCGAAGTTCCCAGTAGGACTCGCCTTCGGCCATGTCCGCTGGCCGAATCGCAGGCCTCATTCCGCAGCGCTCATACAACCTGCGAGCCGAAAGATTCTCCTCAGAAGGCTCCGTCCAGACGGCGTCAACTCCTGGCTCAGACTCAAAGATGAACTTGATCAATCTCCTCAAGGCGTCAGTCGCAAGTCCTCGGCCTTGGCCCGCAGGAATCAGCTTTATGTCAAGCCCAGCTCGTCTGTGAATACTGTCTACAGCATAGTAGAGCTCACCACAGAATCCCAGAACTTCAGTGTGAACCACGAAATGATGGCGACTCGGATTGCCCCGGAGACGCTCAAACCATTCGTTCACCCGATGTTGGTCGTATCCGAGTCCATCGGGGAAATCCACCCACTTCATCACGCGTCCGTCATTCCAAAGCGTCATCAGATCCGATAAGTCAGCCTCGGAGGTGTTGCGGATTGCTACCAGTCGACCGTGAATCTCCATTTCATTACCTCAAGCCTCATCGCTGACCTAGGTGGCTAACGATGTGGCTGAGCGGCGGGGCAAGGCGGCGTTTGCCTCCGCAAGAGCCGTGACGCCGTAGCATCCGTCCGATCGAGCCACTGGTTATGCCTCAGGCCTCCTACACCGAAAAGCAAAGTGGTGTCCAGGATTCGCCGGTTCCTTTGCAGCAAGATCGGAACGGCTCTCGACGTCCAGAAAACCGGCTTCCTGCAATAACGGCTGTATCCCTGTCACATCGTAGATTCGATCAACCTCTACGACTTTGATAATTCGGCCTTCATCGGGATAGACAAACCAGGAATCCTCATAGCAGTGACTGGCGTCAGTCCACTCTTCCTCCAGAACGAAACAGTCCTCCTTCTCTTCCCATCTGCGCACTTTCGCGGAAAACTGGGCCCTCGCTTTGCCCGCCACTGTTGCAACAAACCACCGCCCAGGAATAAGAGCATTGTATATCCGTCGAAAATCACCCACCAGCTCGAAAGGCTTAAGTTGCCCGGGGCAGTATGCTCCAGCCCAGGCGAGGTCAAAACGCCGATCTTCTGCTAGCATGCTGCAGTCCATCTCGCGTAGGTCAATCCTGAGGCCTAGCTGAGCTACATGCCGCCGCGCAAGGTCAACATAGCGGTCCCCGGGATCAAATGCGACGACTTCGAAGCCGCGTCTGGCGAATGAGGCAGCGTGGTAACCAAGACCACAACCTATGTCTAGGATAGTCCCGGGAGGCCTCACAGAGGACCAATCTAGAACCTGTTGTACCTGCTTGTCGGCCTGTTCTGGTGTTGAGAAAAGGTACTCCCGGTAGTACTTCAGAAGTAGATCTTGAATAACAGGGTTAGCCCAAGACCATCGGACTTCTTCGATGCCCGTCTTCACAATCGGACCTCAAGAGGCATAACGTCGCGGTTCAGCGGCTGGCATGAGCGGTAAGCGAATGCCGGTCCGCTGCAACCGCTGATTAGGCGTCGCGCTCTTGTTCCTGGTGAGCAATGGTCCTCCGTGGCTCTTGCATCTTCCTCGTCCCTCTACCGAAAAGCACCACCAAGCTGATAATCGGAGTGAACACCATCAACAGTCCGAAGGGAATCACGCCGTTTCCCTCGGGATAAGGGTACTGGGCAACGGCAGCCCAGCATGAAAACCCAACCAAGACGAGGTTGCAGAAAACTGCCACGCGATTAATAAGAGTGCTCATTGAGGGTGGATCATCACGCGTTCTCTGCTCTTGCAGTCTCATTCCACCGCGGAGAAGTACGACCAAACTCAGAATCGGAACCAACAGCGGCAGCAGCGTGAGAATCAGGTAAGGGGCCTCCCTGAGAATGCCTTCGGTCAAGAGAACGAAGCAGGTGAACGCAAACAGGACGATATTGCAGACAACTGCCACGATTCTCATAATGATCCTCCTGGGGTCTCTCGTTGCGCTACGCGACGCCCAACGGCTTGCGCATCAGCCGCGGCGAGCGCACCGACGATCACGTCATCCTCCGAGCCCTTGCGAGCCGTCGGCTGCATGCGCGTGTTAGATTGCCCGACATTTAAAACCTGATCTGGGCACCGACCCCCATTCGATACCGTTGATCCCCTTCCACAATCAGGTACGGGAAAAGGCCAACTCCAGATATTCCCACCGCCCCTTCGCGAGTTGGTGGAGACCGGCGGACAGTCATTGCTCCAAGTACGAGTGACGCCGTGCCCGCCGCCCCGAACACCAGTGCAAAATTGTCCCGAAGATCTTCATCGTCGGTCGCGGCGTAGTCTACGGCCACAAGACCCAAGGATACGATGCCCGCAACTACGCCAAAATAACCGTTCAGTCGATCGGGCCTACCCGCCGTCAGCGCAATCCCATTACCTAGAGAAGCTCCGACGTCGACCAACAGCAAACCGGCCGCAAAATAGGCCACGGGGGAATGATTCACCTCATCCGCTCCCGCTTCCGAACCCACCAACGCCACGCAAAGGGCCAATATCAGCGACATCACGTTGTTCTTGGACATCTTCGTTTAGACCCCACCATGCCCCAGGCAATCAACGTCGCGGGTGAGCGGCGGGGTTTCTCCGTCCGCTCCAGCCGCAGGATATCTGCCTATGTGCTCCTGGCACGAACCACGACATCCACATCACAATCAAGCACATTCAGCAAGGAAATAAGTTGGTCAACCGATTTCCTGTAATTGGTCTGATCGAGCAGACGATAAAATTGCGTCGCAGAAGTGCCCAGGCGTCTTATAATCTCACGTCTGCTCAGAGAACTTGCAGATACCCTCTCTTGTGCTTCAAGGGTCAATTTATAAACGAGCATGTCCCGCATGTAAGATGGGTCTTGGTTGTAATCAAGGACCTGTTCGATGTGGACGGTTCCCTCTTTGCCTGATTCCAGTACGTAGGTAAACCCTTCACCTCCCAACTCCTTATCTATGAACACTCGAAGAATCCTGTCACGCACACCGGATCTAACCTCCAATCTCGCGTAAGGAAACCACAATGTCCTTGAACGAACCTTGACCTCAAACCCCTTTCTCCGATTATTGAACGATACCTCAAGAATCTTCATAGTAATCCCTCAGACTCAAGCTGAAATATTATCTCAAGCACCCCTCCTGTCACCCTTCCTTCCATCGCCTTCCTGCTTTCCAAATCCCATTTCAAAACAGACTTACCATTCCGATACACATGCACGTGTTTAGGGCCGTGATCACCTTTCCACATAATGAAGACATACCCGCCTCTTCGAATCTTGGCTACTTCTAAGTATTACCTCCCACGGTAACGCTTGTCAACACTTTTTGCAGATAACGACGCGGCTCAGCGGCAGAGGGGAGCGGGGGATGTCAGCCGTTTACCTTCGCTCGATATGAAAAGCGGTCGGGACGGATAAGGGAGCTTCCCTCCCACTGTCCGCTACAGCCGCTGGGTGACTTGCCTACAGCAACTCCCTGAACGCTTCTACCGACAAACGTGCCTCCTTCAGAATGTGGGAAAGAGTAGATCGCTTGATCGGACGATGCGCAGGGACGATAATCTTCAGCGTCTCCGTGGATGTGTGCTTCTGAAGCCGTATGTGGCTGCCGCGCTGCCGAACAATCACCCAACCATCTCTCCGCAGAGCGCGGATGACGTCAGTGTAGGACAAGCTGGGAACCTTGCTCATACCGCAATTTCCAGCTGCTCGGCCTCGGGACCGAAAGAGGCATCGTCATCTACAGCCTCCAGATACAGCTCAATAGCCTCGCGGATGTTGTGAAGCGCTTCCTCACGCGTGTTCCCTTCGCTGATACATCCAGGCAACGCCGGGACTGTTGCTGTGTATCCGCCTTCGTCGCTCGGTTCCAACACAACCTTCAGTTTCATAAGTTACCTCCAATAGCAGGATATCTTATTACACGTCCGAAGGCAATCTCTAGCAAGCCAACGGTGGAGATAAGGCGCGTGGTTTACCGCGTCGCCTTCATTTCCTTGTTCGGCTTGTTTCTTTCTTTGTAACGAAAAGAAACATAGCGATGGATGATACTGGCCATGAGTGTCTGATAGGGAATGCCTTGCTCGATCGCTATGGCCTGAACCTCGTCTAGGTCTTTCGATGAGATCCGAATGTTTACTCTCTTGTCCTTCCGCAAGGTGCTCCGGGCATAGCGTTCATGCCGAAGAACTTCCCGCTTGAGATCCTTCACCGGCCGCCACTCGCCGCGTTCAAAGGACTTGAGAATTTCCCGCTCTTCCTTGTCAAGTCGCAATGGTTTCATCTCTTATCCTCCAGATATAGCCGAGTCGCTCTGCGACTCGGAATGATCGTCTTCAGGAACCTGCCCGAGCTCGACTCAATAAACGGCACCAAGTATACGTAATCGCGGACGTGGACTACCAGGATCTGCTGACCGGGATACTTCTCACGATCCGGATGCTCATAAATGTCGAGAATATCCCCCCGTTCAATATGCATCACAACCTGCTCAAAACCGATACCACGCTCTGCCTTAAGTCGCTCGTTCTTCTCTTGGTCCCACTCGTAATATTCCATGGTTCCATAATAGCACAATGTGTGCCTTTCGGCAACAACAGTTCACAAGCTAGTCTGGCGGCCGAACCGTCGCGGGTGAGCGGCGGAGCTTCTCCGTCCGCTCCAGCCGCTGGTTCGCGTCCAACTACTTGAATCTGTCATCTGCCCTTAACTTCTGCACACGATCCCTCCCATGCTCAAGCCAGCCGACCCGATCTCCTAGATTGCGATCAAACTCGGGTACATAAGGCTTAATGTCAAGCAATGGAGTGCCATCTAAAATATCTATATCCTCAACATGAAGCGTATCGCCCTCAACCCGAACTAACCGGACTACGGATAACCCTATTGAGTTCGGACGCTTCGGAGCACGCGTCGCAAAAACACCACGCT
>Ga0315291_10003556_pt1 | contig 20129 bp, 21 predicted proteins | sample YL17G12_20_MG_FD_203070 | JGI IMG/M metagenome (GOLD analysis project Ga0315291, IMG submission 203070) | Sediment microbial communities from Yellowstone Lake, YNP, Wyoming, USA - YL17G12_20 | ecosystem: Environmental > Aquatic > Freshwater > Lake > Sediment | place: USA: Wyoming | collected...
TGTGTCGCTTGTAGTTGTAATGGCAACAATTTGCGGAATGATTTTCGGAGCGTTTTTCTGAAAGCGTATAATTAGTGAAACAAAACACAGGAGGTCCTGTAAGAATAACACTAATATTAAGGAGTCAATAATAATGGAAACAGAAAAAAAGAAAAAAGGTCTCGTAGCAACAATATGGGAATCTATGACTAAGACCGGTGGATGCTGTGGCGGCGGAGGAAGTTGCTGTGGTCCTTCAAATGAAGATGACAGAAAAACCAGTGAAAAAAAGAGTTCGTCCGATGAAGAAAAAAGAAAATGATACGGTTGTCAAATACAGGGAAATAGCCGTGCTCAGTATTGTTCCTTGTGCTGTTGGCATTTTAATTTTAGTAAGTTGGGCAATGGCCCATTGGGAAATCGGTCCGTATTTTCTGAATGCGGGATTAGCGATTTTTGCTACTCTGTTCGGCGGCTATCTACGGTTCCTCGCGGGCTTCAAGGATATCTTTAACCGAAAGATAACCGTCAATGTATTCGTCACTGTTGCCCTTGTTGCCACCGTTGCAGTTGGTGAGTTCCGGGCGGCAGCAGTCATCGTGTTTATTATGGCAGTAGCGGGTGCACTGGAAACCTATACGCTTGACAAGACTCGCAGAAGCATCAGGAACCTGCTGGACCTTACCCCCAAGATGGCAACTTTACGCCGCGATGATGAAGAGGTTGTCGTACCGGTCAATGAGGTTCAGGTCGGTGATATTGTGGTCGTCAGACCCGGAGGTCGAGTCCCCGTCGATGGAATCGTAATCGCAGGCCAAAGCTGTGTCAACCAAGCCCCAATTACCGGAGAATCAATGCCGGTCGAGAAGTTTAAGGGTGGTGAAGTATTTGGCGGAACTCTTAACGAGACAGGCCGACTTGAAATTAAGACTACCAAGGTTGGCCAGGATACCACACTGGCCAGAATAGTTCACCTTGTGGAACAAGCTCAGGGAACAAAGGCTCCTATTCAGAATCTTGCGGACCGCTTTACAACGTGGTTTTTGCCTACGGTACTGGTATTGGCAGTAATAGCCTTCCTAACATCTGGCAATATCAAAGTTGCTGTCTCGGTTCTTCTGGTTGCCTGTCCATGTGCTTTTGCCATTGCTACTCCAACAGCGGTAACCGCTGGGATATCTAATATGGCCCGTCGTTCGGTACTTATCAAAGGAGGAATATTTCTGGAACTGGCCCAAAAAATAGATGTACTCCTTGTAGATAAGACCGGCACATTTACCTTTGGAAAACCAAAAGTGGTCGACGTGATTGCTTTTGACGGCATATCAGAAGAAGAGGTCTTGCGTTTAGCTGCGATAGCCGAGAAGTATTCTGAACATCCATTGGCCAGGTCGGTTATGGCTCGTGCAAAAGAGTGTGGTATTGTGGTTCCAGACCCCAACGAATTCAATATTGAAGTTGGAATGGGCGTTACTGCCCGGTTGGACGGCAAAGAGATATTAGTCGGCAAAAATAAATTTTTGCAGGACAAAGGCGTCTGTGTTGCCGAATACATTGACTATGCAATTTCAGAGCAAACCGAACAGGGCAGAACAGCCATTCTTGTAGCCAATGATATGAAGCCGGTCGGCTTGATTGCTATTGCTGACGAGATTCGTCCTGAGACTCCTCGGTCAATTGCAGCCCTGAAAACTATGGGCATTAAAAAAATCATAATGCTTACCGGAGACAATCATAAGGTCGCTAAATCTGTCGCAGAAGAAATCGGGGTCGATGATTTTCAGGCCGAGCTTCTTCCAGAACAAAAACTGCAATTTGTAGAAATACTGCAAAAACAGGGAAATGTTGTCGGTATGATTGGCGATGGTATCAATGACGCTCCGGCGTTGGCTTTAGCTGATGTGGGAATTGCGATGGGTGCAGCCGGGACTGATGTGGCGGTTGAGACGGCAGATGTAACTTTGATGAACGATGATTTATCGCGAGTCGTAAGTTTTATAGAGATGTCGCGGAAGGTTTTATTTCGTATCAAACTCAATATTTTCTTTTCTATAATGTACAATGTCATTGGGTTTATTCTTGCAGGATTTGGGATGCTTACGCCTGTATTAGCGGTTATTTTTCAGGAGATCGGTTGTATTACGGTCGTTTTCAGTTCAACGCTGCTATTGTGGGCAAAAACAGGGTCGTCGCTAAAAAACATCGATAGCGACGAGAGTTCTGCCCTACGCCTGACTGTTGAAAACGCCATGAGCGATAATGTGTCGCAACATGCATAAATAGTAAAAACAATAAAATAAATCAAAGGAAAAGGTTATGAAAAAGATGAAATCTGAAAATTGTGGTACTGGATGCGATTGCGGCAAACCATCAGGAAATACAAAAGCAAAGGCCGTAGTCTGTTTGATTGTGCTGTTGGCGATATGCGGCATTTTTGTTTACAAAGCAAAGAGTACAAAACAAATCGCCCCAGCTAATACAGAAACCGCGTTTGCCGTTCCTCTTGTAAATGAGGTAAATGAACAGAAACCGGCGGCCAAATCAGTCGAAAACAAAAAAAGAGTAGGTGAGTTCATAGATTCACTTGCTTCACTGAACAAAGTAGCTATTAATCAGGACGCCGTATTTGTTTTTGTCCCCGTTTATGGAAACGACATAGTCAGCAAGGAAACCATAGAGGCAATAGCATCAGCCGAACAAAAATTAAAATCCAGCGGAATACGCATAGGCTTATACACTTTACGGTTTAGTTCGCCATCTAATGAATACGCCAATCTCGCCGCTCAATTGACATTGCCGAGTATGCTGGTAATGAGCAAAGGTCGTGGTGTGGGTGCTGTATCTGGAGAAATAACAGAAACGAAATTACTGCAGGCCTATGTTGCATCCTCCCGTGCAGGAGGCTGCGGGCCATCATCAAGTTGCGGACCCTCTACCCCAGGTTGTGGCCCTTCAGCCCCAGCCATAGGTCCCAGGTTGTAAATAAGGATATTATAATGCTCGAATATATTACAAACACATTGCAGCAAGTGGCCTCAGAACCATTAGGGCTGGTCTTTGCCTTGATTCTTGGAGTGGTCAGTGCCGCCACAAGTGCTTGCTGCACGCTTCCGGCGTTGGGGATTCTGGTTGGCTATTCCGGCGCTCAGGCAAACGACAATCGAAAGGCGGCTGTCAAGACTGCTCTGCTCTTCACCTTGGGAACGATTGTTTCTCTGATGATTATTGGGGGAATCGCTGGTTTCGTTGGCCAGGTTGCACAGAACAACTTGGGCCGATACTGGAAGGTCTTTGCGGGTATCGTGGCGGTCTTTCTCGGTCTGGCAGCCCTTAATCTATTGCCCTTTAAACTCTCATTTGGCAAGTTCGATAGGGTCAAAAGCAGGCTGGGAAAATCCGGAGCGGTATTGGCCGGTCTTATCCTTGGCGGCATCGTTGCTGCCAGCTCCCTGCCCTGCAATCCCGGCATTTTCATCGTTATTGGAGCGGCGATTCTGCAAGGGAAAGTCTTCTGGGCGACACTCATGCTGGCGATGTTCGCCATCGGTTTCAGCCTGCCGCTGGGAGCGGTGTTGTTGGGAATTTCGTTAAGCAAAGTCAGCTTCGTCGCCAGGGGCGCCGACGTCGCGATTCGCTGGATCGCCGGAGTGGTTCTCATCATCGCGGGGTTCTATTTTATGGTCACGTTTTAAAAAGAGAATCCATTTGTTGAAAAAGAATTAAAATGCTCGATGCCAAAATGAAAGAATTGATTGCTATCGGGGCTTCCGTTGCCTGCAATTGCCATCCTTGTGTAAAGTACCATATCAGCAAAGCACAGGAACTGAATATAGAATCTGAACTAATAAAGCAAGCCATTAATGTCGGCAAAATGGTTCGCAATGGAGCTGCCGGCCAGATGGATGAACTGCTTGAAGACATATCAAAAGAATTTTAAGGTGTTATATGACTGCTGAATCAAACGAAAAAATCAGAGAAACAGTTCGCAAGGGATATACAGATATAGCTAAAGGAAAATCAGGTTGCGGTTGCGGCTGCGGCTCATCGTCGCCGGATAAGTTTGCTGAGAGAATAGGTTATACTAACGAAGAATTACAGGTTTTGCCCGATGGAGCGAATATGGGCTTGTCCTGCGGCAATCCGACCGCTGTTGCCAATCTCAAGCCGGGACAGGTGGTTCTGGATTTGGGCAGCGGAGGCGGCTTTGATGTATTCATCGCTGCCAGAAAAGTTGGGGCAAAGGGTAGAGCTATCGGTGTCGATATGACGCCGGAAATGCTCAGTAAGGCAAGAGCAGGTATTTCCAGGTTCACGGAAAAAACAGCCCTTAACAACGTTGAATTCAGGCTTGGCGAAATTGAGTATCTGCCTGTAGCCGATGCAAGTGTTGATGTCGTAACTTCCAATTGCGTAATCAATCTTTCGCCGGATAAACAGCAGGTCTGGAATGAAATTGCTCGTGTATTAAAACCAGGCGGTAAAGCCTGTATTTCTGACCTTGCTCTAAAAAAGCCTTTGCCTGAAGAAGTCTTAAAATCTGCCGCTGCACTGGTAAGTTGCGTCGCTGGTGCGGTTTGTGTTGATGAAACAATAAAAATGGCAAAACAGGCCGGGCTTGTTGATATCAAGATAGAGGAAAAAGCATGCAATATTGATGTAATGGCCGATTGCAGCGACCCGCTTTACAGAGAGGTCAAGGAATTTCTGCCTCAAGGCAAAAAACTTAGCGATTACATTATCAGTGTGAATGTTACGGCTCTGAAAAAATAAGGAGATTTTGACAATGACAGAAGAAAAAAAAGGTCTTAATGTTTTTGAAAAATATCTTACTCTATGGGTTTTGATTTGCATGATTGCGGGTGTATTGATTGGTAAATTCATACCGGCAATCCCGCACTTTCTGGGTAAATTTGAATATGCGAAAGTGTCCATACCAATTGCCATATTAATCTGGCTGATGATTTATCCTATGATGATGAAAGTTGATTTTGCAAGCATCAAAAATGTTGGTAAAAACCCAAAGGGGCTTTTTGTGACGTGGGTGGCTAACTGGCTAATCAAACCATTTACAATGTTTGGCATTGCCTATCTTTTCTTTTTCGTTATTTTCAAGTCGATAATCCCAAATGACCTTGCCAAGGATTACCTTGCCGGTGCCATTCTTTTGGGCGCAGCTCCATGCACGGCCATGGTATTTGTCTGGAGTTACCTGACCAAGGGAGATGCGGCTTATACCGTTGTTCAGGTGGCAACAAACGATCTTATCATCCTGATTGCGTTTACTCCGATCGTGGCGCTATTGCTTGGTATTGGCGGCATCACCATCCCATGGGATACATTGTTATTGTCGGTGTTTCTTTTTGTTGTTATTCCATTGGTCGGCGGAATATTAACCAGAGTGCATGTGATCAAAACAAAAGGCGAAGTGTATTTTAATACAACATTTGTCTCAAAATTTAACAATGTAACTATTATTGGGTTGTTGCTGACCTTGGTACTTATTTTTTCTTTTCAAGGCGATGTCATCGTGAATAATCCATTGCACATTATTCTTATTGCCATTCCTTTAACTATCCAGACCTACTTAATATTCTTTATTTCATACCTGCCCTGCATAAAGCTAAAACTCTCCCATGATATTGCCGCGCCAGCCGGTATGATCGGAGCCTCCAATTTTTTTGAGCTTTCTGTTGCAGTTGCGATATCGTTATTTGGACCATCCTCGCCGGCGGTGTTGGCAACAATTGTAGGCGTACTTGTCGAGGTACCGGTTATGCTGACACTGGTAAAAATTTCGAACAGAACTACACACTGGTTCCCAGCGGCAAAAAGCAAATAACCATCAAACAAAACTGGTTTAAAAATAGTTAATTCTCTGTGGCTAAAGATAAAAAGGAAATAAAATGAAAAAGATTCAAATACTCGGTACAGGCTGTCCGAAATGCAAAAAACTTGCCGAATTTGCCGAACAAACGGCCAAAGAACTTGGTATTGAGTATGAAATTGAGAAAGTTACAAAGATTAATGATATAATGAAGTTCGGCGTTATGGTTACACCCGCCCTCGTCGTTGACGGTGAAGTTAAAACCGCCGGCAAAGTACCCTCGATTGAAGAAATGAAGAATATGTTAAAATAAGAATAAGGAATTTCTATGAGTACCAAAAAAAGTTGCAGTTGTTCGGGTGGCCCCAGATTAATATTTGCTTGCAGCGGAGCCGCCGATGTAGGAGAAATTGCTGACAGGGCCGCACGAAAGCTTACGAAAATTGGCGTTGGAGGACTTTATTGCACAGCAGGTATTGGCGGACGTGTAAGTGGAATTATGAAAACTACTGAATCTGCAGATAAGATTCTTGCAATAGATGGTTGTCCGCTGAATTGCGTTAAAAATACCCTCGAAAAAGGCGGTTTTAATAAATTCAAACATTTGCAGCTTGCCGAGCTTGGTTTGCAAAAATGCGCCAGTCCTGTCTCTGAAGAAAACATAGATAAAGTTGTCGCCAAAGCTGCGGATATGATGAGAGATTGAATTTAATGAATAAAAACCTCTCGATAATTCTGATTACCTCTGCTCTTGGCCTTTTTTGGCTCGCTGGCTGTGAACAAAAAAGCAATGCCGGATTAGGTCCTGACAAAAGCAACCAACAATCTTTGCCGGCGGTTTCATCTGTCGAACAATCGTCAACGCAGATAATTGCTTACTATTTTCACCGGACTTTTCGTTGTCCAACCTGTAGAGCTATCGAGGCAAATGCAGCACAGGTGATCGAAAAGAATTTTGCTCAAGAGCTTGCCGACGAACGGTTGATGTGGATGCCATTAAATCTGGATGATCCAGGCGGTGAAGAGTTAGAAAAGGAATTCGATGTTTCTATCAGCACCCTTGTAATAGCAAAAATGGAAGGCAATAATATTGAATATAAGAAACTCGAAAAGGTCTGGGACCTTCTTGGAGATTCCGATAAGTTTTCGCAGTATATAACAGAAGAAATAAATAAATACTTGCAATAAGTAACATATAAAAGGAAAGTAAAGAACAATGCCACAGTGTCCGTGCAGCGGTAACGGCGGCGCAAATCCTGTTATTTTGCTTGCGATAATTGCGGGACTGTGGCTGCTATTCAACTGGATAAAAACGCTGATAAAATCTAAAGGAGTTTCTTTTATGAATAAAACGGTAAAAATTATAATTGTCATTGTTCTTGTCATAGCTGTTGGTGTCGTTATTGCCCTGAAACAGAAAGAAAAGAACACAATTTCACAGCCTGTTGCAGTAACTGAATCAAAACCAGCTGCAACTCAAAGTGAGCTTGAAAAAAATTCAACAGGGCCTCAGCAATCGCAGGCAAAACCCCAACAAAACACTGCTTTGCCGAGGCTGGTTGATTTGGGCGCTGATAAATGTATCCCCTGCAAAATGATGGCTCCGATACTTGAGGAACTCTCGGCAGAATACAAAGGTAAACTGCAGGTAGTAGTTATCGATGTCTGGAAAAATCCAAACGAGGGGCAAAAATACAACCTAAGGGTAATTCCGACACAGATTTTCTTTGACGCAGATGGCAAAGAACTTTTCAGACACGAGGGTTTCTTCTCCAAAGAAGATATATTGGCTAAATGGAAAAAATTCGGCGTAAATCTTGAGAAAGGAACAAATAATGAAAAAAATTAGTGGTTGTTTTTTAGCTTTTACCGTAATCACGGGTCTTGTGTTTATCCCCTGCTTTGCCCAGGAAAACACTTCAGACAGTGTCAAAACCATAGAACAGCTCTATCCAAATCTTGCAACCGGTGCATTGTCTTATGCAAAAGTCGGGACATTACCCGAAGGCATTTTACTGAAAACTGACGGAATAGAAATAGGCAAAAAAGATATTGATGGGATTATTGTGCAACAGCCGGAACAATCCTGGCGGGAACTGCAGAAAAACGCGTTCTTTGTGCTTGAGCAGCAAGCGACCGGTAAGTTATTACTGAAAATAGCCAAGCAGGAGTTGAGCAAACAAAATAAAGACGTTGCCGCAATGCCGGACAACCAGCTTATAAATGGATTCTTTGAGAATCTTGTAAAAGATATCAATGTTACAAATCAGGATATTGAAACTTTCTATAAAGAAAATGAAAGTGTTTTCTGCGGCACGCCACTGAATAGCGTGAGAAAACAGATAGTATCTTATGTATTGCAGGATAAGCAGCAACGCTTTGTTGACCAATATGTTCAAACGCTCGGACAGAAGATAGAAATTACCGTTTCCGATTCCTGGACAAAAACCCAGGCCGAACTTGCTAAAGACAATCTACTGGATAAAGCCAGAGCCAGCGGAAAACCAACGCTTGCTGTTTTCAGTGCAAAAAGCTGTTGCGGGCCGGATAAGATGCTTCCAGTCATAGGTACGGTTCGTGGAAAATACAATGAAAAAATCAACATCGTTTACATCGAACCGCAACAAGAACAGATACTTTCAGCCCGATATGGAATTCGTTCGATTCCTTCGCAGGTTTTTTTCGACGGCAAAGGCAAAGAGTTTTACCGGCACAGCGGATTTTTCTCAGAAAAAGGTATTACTGATAAATTAAGCGAAATGGGCATCAAATAATATGCAGGAGCTTTTTACCACACTGACCCGCGCAGTTGAGGGAACACCTGCCATCGCAATCGGCGCGGCATTTATCTGGGGCGTTTTGAGTATCCTGCTCAGTCCCTGCCATTTGGCGAGCATTCCGCTTATCGTAGGTTTTATCGACGAACAGGGAAGGATTTCTACAAAGCGGGCGCTGGCGATTTCCACATTGTTTGCAGTGGGGATTTTAATTACTATTGCGATTGTCGGAGCAATCACTGCCGCAGCCGGCAGAATGATGGGCAATGTCGGCAGATACGGCAATTATTTTGTAGCGGCAATTTTTTTCCTTGTCGGACTGCATTTGCTCGATGTGATACCAGTACCGTTTGCGGGGCTGTCAAATGTCGGTATGAAACAAAAAGGTCTGTTTGCCGCGTTTGTTTTAGGTCTTGTCTTCGGAATCGCTCTGGGCCCCTGCACATTTGCGTATATGGCGCCAATGCTGGCGGTTACATTCAAACTTGCTTTGACAAATCTTTTTTACGGAATTTTTCTGCTGCTGATGTATGGTATCGGCCATTGTTCGGTGATAGTAATTGCAGGTACATCGACCGAACTTGTCGAGAAATATCTGAACTGGAATGAGAAATCAAAAGGTGCGGTAATACTCAAAAAAATCTGCGGCGTGCTGGTTCTTGCCGGCGGGTTATATATGATTTATACTGCTCCATAACGGAAAATAATCAAAAAAGTGCCGTAAGATTTGTCGTACTTCCTTTGCTCGTTTACACCCAAAAACGCCTACAGAGCCGCGAATGTCAATGAGCGGTATTCATTCCTGAAATCCGTTTTTCCCATCTTGCCCCAAAACCCCCAAAGACCTATAATATAAGCAAAAATAAATCAGAATATAACTTTAACAATTTTTGAGGGTTAAGGAAGAAAAATGGCAGATACACGCATACAACTCGAAGTCGAGGACTGGATTCGCAGAAATTGGCTGCCCGCAAAATTTAATCAGCAGTTTTCCAGAGATAGAATGACGTTATCTTCTGGTGGAGTGTTTGACTATGATGCGGTTAGTGCAGACAAAAAAATTATCGTCTCCATTTCAACCAGTGGTTCAACTACTTCCGGCGGCAAACGCGGTATAGGAAAACTCCAGAAGATTAGGGCGGATATGTTTTTTCTTCTGCTTACCCCAAATGTCGAAAGGAAAATAATTGTTTTTTCCGAAAAAGATATGTTCGAGCAATGCATGGTTGAGATAGCAAATGGAAGAGCACCTAAAGAAATAGAAATTATGTATGCGGAAATTCCTGATACATTACGAATGAAACTTGTCGAATCCCGGGAAAAGGCATCAAGAGAAGTCAGGCCAAAGTAGAAAACCATCCCACCTGGATTGGGCTTTGCTTAAAAAATTTCTGAAAAAATCCGCATAATCAGCGTAATCTGTGATTAAAAAATTCGTGTCTTAGTGGCTGGCTTTTTCTCCTTTTTCTGCTAAAATACCGCTGCATTGATAATTTTGTTTAAGGATAGACAATGAAACTTACTTTTCACGGGGCTGCACGCGAAGTTACCGGCTCGGCTCATATAGTTACAATCAACGATAAAAATATCCTGCTCGACTGCGGGCTGTTCCAGGGCAAAAGAAAAGAGGCATTCGAGAAGAACCGCAATTTTCTTGTCGACCCTGCCAAAATCGATTGTATACTCCTGTCTCACGCACATATGGATCACAGCGGCAATATCCCGACATTGGTTAAAAAAGGTTACAAAGGCAAAATCTTCTGCACTGAAGCTACCGCCGATTTGTGCAAAATAATGTTCAGGGATTGTGCCCGTATCCAGATTTTCGACGTTGAGTACGTCAATAGAAAACGCACGAGACAGGGCAGAAAACCCTTTGAACCGCTTTATACAAATGAAGATGCAGATATTGCCAGCGAGCATCTTGAGCCTGTTGCTTATTCAAAGCCTTTTACGCTTTTTGACAATGTAGAAGTTTGTTTTCATGACGCCGGCCATATTTTAGGTTCTGCCTTTACGGAAATAATTTTCAGGGAAAACGGCAGCACGAAGAAACTGATGTTCACAGGCGATATAGGCAGACGTGATATACCAATCCTCAAAGACCCTGTCGTTATTAAGGATATTGATTACCTTATCACCGAGAGCACTTACGGCGACCGCAAACACCCCCCTGCTGAGGATGTGAAGACAACGCTCAAGGAGCTTATCAATGAAATCTGTTCAACAAAAGGAAAGCTTATTATCCCGGCATTTAGCATCGGCCGTACGCAGCATATTATTTATCTGTTGAACAAGTTATACAGCGAAGGACAAATCTGTCCGCTGCCGGTTTTTGTGGATTCGCCGCTGTCCAGCGCAGCCACGGAAATTTACGCAAAACATAAGGAATGTTGGGATTCGGCAGCGACCGAATTTATCATTAACGGCAAAAAACCTTTTGATTTCAGAGGTCTGCGATATACTGAAAGTGCCGAGGAGTCCAAGGCTTTGAATGATACAGCGGGCCCGATGATTATCATTTCTGCATCAGGAATGTGCGAAGCAGGCAGAATACTTCACCATTTAAAGAACAATATAGGCAATCCTAAAAATATCGTACTGATTGTCGGTTATATGGCCGAAAATACCCTTGGCCGCAGGATTGCCGAACATCGCAGTGAGGTTCAGATTTTCGGTACGCTCCTTCCGCTGCGGGCAAAGGTCGAGGAAATCGCCGCCTTAAGCGCCCACGCAGACGAGTTCGAGATGCTCGACTATTTTAAAAGGTGCGGCGCTTCTCATATTGAACATGTCTTCTGTGTTCACGGCGAGCAGAACGCCCTTGAGTTTTTTGCCGAAAGACTGGCCGAGGCCGGCATGAAAAATGCCCATATTCCCGCTCCGGGTCAGGTTTTTGAGCTGTGAGATTGCACGATTTGGCTTGCGAAAAAAGCAGCCTTTTTATAAACTTACTTATTCAAATGCCAACGTAGCTCAACGGTAGAGCTCCGGTTTTGTAAACCGGGGGTTATCGGTTCGAATCCGATCGTTGGCTTTTAAACAGGTTATCTCTCTGTAATACACATCATTTTTCTTGATTCTTTTCCGGACAGATATATATAATCGCCGGTTTACAAAATAGTGTTTTTCGGAGACCACAGGTGAAAAGAGCGATTGAAAAGGCAAAAGCGCTTGTTGAGGCAATGGAGTATATTCGTCTGTTTCGCGGCAAAATCGTCGTTGTCAAGCTCGGCGGAAGCGTTCTCGACGAGCCGCAGCTGCAGAAGAAGCTGCTGACGGATGTTGTCTTTATGGCTACTGTCGGCATCAGACCTATTCTGGTTCACGGCGGAGGCAAAGCCATCACAAAGGCTATGGACGAGTCGGGCCTTGAGCCTCAGTGGGTCAACGGCAGAAGATATACCGACGAGCACACAATGGCTATCGTTGAACATACGCTTATACACAATATAAATGCTTCCATCTGCGAAACGATAAAGCAGCTTGGCTGTGATGCGATGGGACTGCATTCGCTGAGCAGTTGCGTTCTCTTTGCAGAGCCGCTGCGTATGACGGATTCACAGGGCAGAAAGATAGACCTCGGCCTTGTCGGCGACGTCAAAACCGTCAACAGCCAACTGTTAAAGACTCTCTGTGCCAGTGAAACGATTCCGGTAATAGCCCCTGTCGCAATCGACAAAAGCGGCGGAAAGCTTAACGTCAACGCCGACAGCGCTGCAGGAAAAGTCGCTGCTGCAGTTGAGGCTGAAAAGTTTGTCTCTGTCAGCGACACCAACGGCATACTTAAAGATGTAAACGACCCTGAAAGCGGCGTCTCCAGCGCAACTGAAGACCAGATAAAACAGATGATAGAATCAGGCATAATAACCGAAGGCATGCTGCCGAAGGTCGAAGCATGTCTGATTGCCCTTGATGGAGGTGTAAAAAAAGCACACATAATCGACGGCAGAATCCAGCATTCGCTGCTTCTGGAAATATATACCGAAGAGGGCATCGGCACACAGATAGTCAAGTAAGAAGAATATAGAATATAGAAGAAAGAATGATGACTACGCAGGAAGTAATTAAATTGTACGATAAGTATGTAATCGCCAATTACTATGGACGACTGCCGAAGGTTATCGACCGCGGCCAGGGAAGCTACATATACGATTTGGACGGCAATAAGATACTCGATATGTTTCCCGGCTGGGCGGTAAGCGGCATAGGACACTGCCATCCAAAGGTTGTAAAAGCCATACAGAAACAGGCCCAAATTCTGCTGCATATGGACAATACATTTTATACCCAATTGCAGGCAAAACTCGCAAAGCTGCTTAGCGAGCGGGCATTCGGAGGCAAAAGCTTTTTCTGCAACAGCGGCGCTGAATCCATCGAAGCGGCGCTGAAACTCGCCAGAATTCACACTGCAAAAGGAAAATATAAATTTATTACAGCTTTCGGCAGTTTTCACGGCAGAACATTTGCAGCAATGACGGCAACGGCCCAGCCGAAAAAACACGAAGGCTTTGAGCCTATGCTGCCGGGCTTTGTTTATGTGCCGTTTAATGATGTTGACGCGCTGCAAAAAGCATTTACCGATGATGTTGCTGCCGTGATGATTGAGCCGATACAGGGCGAAGGCGGAATAAATGTCGCAACACCAGAATATATGACGGCAATACGCCGGCTTTGCGATAAAAATCAGGCCGTGATGATACTTGATGAAGTGCAGACCGGCATAGGAAGAACGGGCAAATGGTTCGGTTATCAGCATTATGATGTCCAGCCGGATATAATCACAATGGCAAAGGCCCTCGGCGGCGGCGTCGCAATCGGCGCTATGATGGCAAAACCGCTTGTAGCCGCATCGCTTGCCCCGGGAACGCACGCCTCGACTTTCGGCGGAAACTGCCTTGCCTGTGCTGCCGGCATCGCGGTGATTGAAGCAATAGAAGAAGAAAATCTTCTCGAAAACGCTCAAAAGATGGGCCAATATGCAGCTGACAAGCTCAATCAGTTAAAAAATAAACATCGTATTATCGACCATATCCGCGGCAAAGGGCTTATGATTGGTATCCAGCTTAAATCGCCCGGGGCAGAAATAGTAAGTAAATGCCTTGATGCCGGGCTGCGGATAAATTGTACTCAGGAAACAGTCTTGCGTTTTATGCCCCCGATGAACGTTACCGCCGGCCAGATAGATGATGCGGCTAAAATTCTCGATAATGTTCTTAGCAGAACAGGTATGTGATGAAAGATTTTCTATCCATAAGCAGTTGTACAACCGAAGAGCTGCTGGAGCTTCTCGATTTGAGCGATAAGCTCAAAAAGTTCTACAAAAAGGGCAAAAGAGACGATTGCCTGAGCGGCAAAAGTCTTGTTATGCTCTTTGAAAAGCCGTCTTTGCGGACACGTATGAGCTTCGAAATCGCAATGATTCAGCTCGGAGGCGATGCAATTTATGTAAAGCCTGAAGACATCGGCGGCATCGGCAAACGCGAACCGATAAAGGATATGGCGAGGGTTCTGTCTCGTTATGCCGACGGCATAATGGCAAGAACCTTTTCTCATGAGATTGTTTTAGAGCTTGCGAAATTTGCCCAGATTCCTGTTATAAATGCCCTTACTGACTGGTCTCATCCGTGCCAGGCAATGGCGGATATTATGACAATCCGTGAACATCTGGGGAAACTCGCGGGTGTAAAAATTGCCTTTATCGGCGACGGAAATAATGTTGCGCGTTCTCTTGCCTTTGGTTGTGCAAAACTGGGCATGAAAATTGTTATAGCTTCTCCGAAAGGCTATGAGCTTGACGAAAAGTCGATTGCCCGCACAAATGAAATAGCAGCCGGCACAACCGTTCAGACTAATAACCCTCGTCAGACCGTAAAAGATGCGGATATTATTTATACCGACACCTGGATAAGTATGGGTCAGGAGGATGAAAAGCAGAAAAGAATTAATGACTTTAAAGGTTTTGCCGTGGATTCCGCACTTGTTTCAGCGGCGCCAAAGGGGGCAAAGATTATGCACTGTTTGCCAGCTTATCGCGGCTATGAGATAACTGATGAGGTTATGGAATCTAAAAATTCAATCGTTTTCGACCAGTCTGAAAACCGCCTCCACTTCCAGCGCGCACTTTTGAAAAAACTCTTGAGCTGAACTATGACAAAGCATAAAGTCATAATCGGCGATTCGAGAAAAATGACTGAACTGGCCGATCAGTCTGTTCAGCTTGTTATCACCTCACCTCCTTACTGGCAGTTAAAGGATTATGGTAACGGCGGCCAGATAGGTTTTGATGATACTTACGAAGATTATATAAATAATCTAAACCTTGTATGGAACGAGTGCTACAGAGTTCTTGAGGACGGTTGCCGGTTATGTATAAATATAGGCGACCAGTTTGCAAGGTCAGTTTATTACGGCAGATATAAAATAATTCCTATCCGCACGGAAATCATCAAATTCTGTGAAACAGTCGGTTTTGATTATATGGGGGCGGTTATCTGGCAGAAGGTAACAACCTGCAATACAACTGGCGGTGCCACGATAATGGGTTCTTTCCCATATCCGCGAAATGGCATTATCAAAATTGATTATGAATTCATTTTGATTTTCAAAAAACCAGGCACAAGTAAAAAAGTATCTGAAAACGTCAAAAAAAAATCAAAGCTTACAACAGAAGAATGGAATCAGTATTTTACAGGACATTGGAACATTCCTGGCGAAAAGCAAAATGGACACTTAGCTATGTTTCCCGAAGAAATCCCGAAACGGCTTATCAAAATGTTCAGCTTTGTTGAAGATACAATACTCGACCCATTTCTTGGCAGTGGAACAACCTGTCTGGCGGCCCAAAATCTTGAAAGAAATTCAGTAGGATATGAGATAAACCCAGATTATATACCTGTCATTAAAGAAAAACTCGGTCTGAAATATAAAGGTTTCTTTGATAAGTTTAATTTTGAACTTGCACAGAACAGAGAAGATGGTATTGACTGGAAAGAGGAAATAAAAAAGCTGCCTTATATTTTTAAAGACCCTGTAAGATTTGACAAAAAAATTGACCCGCGAAAATTGCAATTTGGCTCTAAAATCAATGGCGATAGTCAAAAAAGACAAGATTATCATAGTGTAAAAAAAGTTATTTCTCCTACCGAACTTGAACTCGACGACGGTCTGAAAATTCGCCTGATAGGCATAAAGGAAAAGACTGAAAAGAAACAGCAGGCTGTTGAATTTTTGCAGACTAAGACAAAGGGACAAAAAGTATTTATGAAATTCGGCCAAACTAAACACGACAACCAAAATAACCTGTTATGTTATTTATACCTGCAAAATAAAACCTTCCTCAATGCGCATTTGGTAAAAGAAGGCTTAGCTTCTGCTGATGACAAAACAGATTTTAGGCAAAAAAAGAATTTACAAGATTAATAAAGAAAGGTTATGCCGAGGATGAAAAAATATTCAAAAGATTTTGGCAAAAAAGAAAAAGTGTTGAATTATGCCTGTCAGGCTTACCAATTATCAAGACCTAAAAAAGTCGGGGCGGTAATGTCTTTGATTAGAGAATGTCAACCTAAGACTATAGAGGAGTGGGAAAAATGGTATTTGGAAAATGCCTATACCGAAGGCAAAGACCCTGCTAAAGTTACAAAGGACAGCCTCAAAGAGCTGGGGGAGAGATTGTATATCAAAATTAAAGAAATAGTTATACCCGAATGGCAGGAGGCCTTTAACAAATTAACGCTGCAGGACTGTATTGATTATATCTATAATCTGACCGTCAACAGAACTTATGACGGATTTAAAAGGGAAAAATCTGTTGTAACCGATAATCTGGCACAAGAATTTCCAGATGTTAAATTTGTTGAATCAGACCCGGAACTTGACCACGCTGGTGATATTGACTATTTGGGTTGGGTAGGCGATAAGGCATTCGGAATACAAATAAAACCTGTTACCGCTAAAGCAAATTTTGGCAACTATTCTCCTTCTGAGAGAATGAAAGCAAGTTTTAGAGAGTTTGAGAAAAAATATGGCGGAAAAGTATTTATTATTTTCAGCATCGATGATGAAATTAAAAACAAAGAGGTTTTGGAACAAATCCGGGACGAAAAAGAACGGTTAAAAAACCAATAAAGAATTTCGTCGTGATGACCGAACCGAAAAATAATGATTTATTTTTTATACAGTGTAAATCCGTGTTAATCCGTGTCTATTTTAAAAACAGTGTTAATCTGTGTCTGATAAAAATGAAAAAATCTCTGTGTCCTCTGTGAGCTCTGTGGCTAAAAAAATTCTCGTCGCTACTACCAATCCCGGCAAATTATCTGAAATATCGGCAATGCTGAATTTGGATATTGACTGGGTAAGTCTGGCTGATTTTCCAAATATAAATGAAGTAAAAGAGGACGGCAAAACTTTTGCCGAAAATGCCCGCAAAAAAGCGTTAGGCTACGCAAAACAAACCGGCCTGTGGACGCTGGCAGATGATTCGGGTTTGGTCATCGATGCGCTCGGCGGCGAACCGGGTGTAAAGAGCGCTCGATTCAGCGGCTTCGACAGGCTCACCACAGGCGGCGAAAAAGAAAAAAACAGAGGACTTCTCGACCATAAAAATATGCAGAAGGTTTTAGGTCTGCTCAAAGATGTTCCAAAAGAAAAAAGAACAGCCAGGTTTGTTTGCTGCCTTTGTCTTGCAAGTCCTGAAAAAATTTTGATAGAGACAGAAGGAAAACTCGAAGGACTTATAGCTGAAAACCAAGCCGGCAGCAATGGTTTCGGCTACGACCCGATTTTCTTTGTGCCGAAACTCAACAAAACCGTAGCACAGTTGACAACTCAGCAAAAAAATGCTGTTTCTCATCGCGGGCAAGCCCTGCAGAAACTCAAACCACAGCTCGAAAAACTATTAAAGACCCTGTAGGCCGGCTTTTTTGTCCTTGACATCTGCTTGTCTAACCTGTATTTGTCCTTGTCTTATGGCAAAAAAAACGTTAATTTTATTTATCTCTGTATCCTCTGTGTCCTCTGTGGCTAAAAATAAAATGTATTTACTCTGTGGCTGAACTTTTGTCAGAATTTTTATTATGGCAAAAAAAACTGTTTCAAAAAATTCGCCTGCCCCCAAGGGGGCGGGAAAAAATCTTGTAATCGTAGAATCCCCCGCAAAAGCCAAGACCATAAACAAATACCTCGGTTCTGATTTCAAGGTCCAGGCGTCGATGGGGCATATACGCGACCTTCCCTCTAAAGGATTAAGTGTTGATATTGAAAATAATTTTAAGCCGACTTACGAAATTACGCCGGGCAGAAAAAAAATTGTCGGCTCATTAAAGGCATCGGCAAAAAACTGCAAACAGCTTTATCTCGCAACAGACCTTGACAGGGAAGGCGAGGCCATTGCCTGGCATCTTTCGCAGGTGCTTGGCGTGCCGGACGAAAAAACAAACCGCGTCATTTTCAATGAAATAACAAAAGGGGCTATCGAGCAGGCCTTTGCAAATCCCGGCAAAATCGATATGGACAAGGTTATGGCTCAGCAGGCAAGAAGAATACTTGACCGAATTGTCGGTTATCAGATAAGTCCTCTGTTGTGGAAGAAGGTCGCACGAGGTTTATCCGCCGGCAGGGTTCAATCGGTTACGGTCAAAATGATTGTCGAGCGTGAAAGAGAAATCCGCACATTTAAGCCTGTCGAATATTGGCTTATACCGGCTGTCTTTACAAATCAGCTCCCCGAACAATCGGAATACTCCCAGCAATGGCAGCAGTTTACACAGCCGAAAGACCCAAAAGACAAAGGCCCTACTGGAGCCGAACAGAACACCTGGCTTGCCAAACATAGTGCATTCATCGCCGAACTTTCAACAATAGATGGTAAAACCTTCTCTGCGGACAATGAGCAGCAGGCGCAGAGAATTTATCAGGCGATTAAAGATGCTGATTTTATTGTCAGCGGTATTCAGGTCAAAAGTTCGAGTTCTCGCCCTGCCCCGCCGTTTATAACATCGACGCTTCAGCAGGCGGCAGCCAATCGGCTCGGCTTTGCGGCAAAGCGGACAATGCGGATTGCGCAGCAGTTGTATGAAGGCATTGACCTCGGCTCGATGGGCGCGCTGGGTCTGATTACATATATGCGAACCGACAGCACACATTTATCACCCGAAGCCCTCGGCGAAGCCCGCAAATATATTGCAAACAATATAGGACAGCGATATCTGCCGCCAAAAGCGAATATCTACTCATCGAATAAAAATGCTCAGCAGGCACATGAAGCCATAAGACCTACGGATGTTGACATATCGCCGGAACAGATAAAGGACTTGCTCAGCGATGAGCAGTACAAGCTGTATCAGCTAATCTGGCGCAGGTTCGTCGCTTCGCAGATGGCCGCAGCAGAATGGAATACGACGACGCTCGAAATATCGGCAGAGACTGCTGTCGGCAGATGCTGCTACAAATCGCAGGGAAGGACGCTTGTGTTTGACGGTTTTACGAGAATCTGGCCGACAGGTTCATCGGAGCTACAGTTGCCGCAATTGAATCAGGGCGATAAAGTGGCAGCGATTGATATAAAAGCTGAGCAGCATTTTACAAAGCCGCCCGCTCGTTTCAACGAGGCTTCGCTTATAAAGGCACTGGAAAAGGAAGGTATCGGCAGGCCGAGCACTTATGCAGCGATTATCAGCACCATTCAGGAAAGGCGTTATGTCGAGCAGATTGACAGACAATTCCATTCCACCGACATCGGCGAGGTTGTAACCGAAAAGCTCGATGAGTTCTTTCCACGGATAATGGATATGGCCTTTACAAGACACATGGAAGAGCAGCTCGACAAAATTGAAGAGCAGCATCTTGACTGGATTAGCGTTCTGAACAAATTTTACGGTCCGTTCAAGCAGAATCTCGAAAAAGCGTCTGAAGAAATGAAACATGCAAAAGCTGAATCCAAACCAAGCGAATATTCCTGTCCCAAATGCGGCAAAAAGCTTGTCTATCGTTTCGGCAAAAACGGCAGATTTCTTGGCTGCTCGGGCTATCCGAATTGTGAATTTACCAGACCCTGTGATGAAGAAATTAAACCAGAAGGCGAAGTAGTCGTTCCAGAACAAAACATTTATCTGCGGATACCTATCGATCGCGTTAGAGCAGACGCCAAATACGGGGTGAAATTGGCTCAGCAGGCGTGGCGGCAGATGGAACCAGAAGGCGAACATAAATGCCCAAATTGCGGCAAGCCTATGGTAAAGAAGCAGGGTCGGTTTGGAGCATTTTTAGGTTGTTCGGATTATCCTAATTGTAAGACAATTTTGAGAATTGATAAGTCCGGCAGCATCATTCCGCCCAAAGCGCCGCCGGAGCCGACCGGCATAAAATGCTACAAGTGCTCTAATGGCCAGCTCGTAATAAGACAGAGTAGAAAAGGCCCGTTTCTGGGCTGCAACAAATTTCCAAAATGCAGAACGATAGTAAGTTTCAAAAAGCTGGATGACTTAAAAGAACTTCAGGCCAAAGGTGTTTGGCCGCCGAGTAGTGTGGAAAAAGCTGACCAGCTT
>Ga0315291_10003558_pt1 | contig 20125 bp, 18 predicted proteins | sample YL17G12_20_MG_FD_203070 | JGI IMG/M metagenome (GOLD analysis project Ga0315291, IMG submission 203070) | Sediment microbial communities from Yellowstone Lake, YNP, Wyoming, USA - YL17G12_20 | ecosystem: Environmental > Aquatic > Freshwater > Lake > Sediment | place: USA: Wyoming | collected...
GAGATACACGTCTCGGAAATCGAATGGATGCATATTGGACGTGAAATGCTTGTACAGACAGCCGGGCGTTTCCAGTTGATCATCTTCAAGCTTAAGGGGAGGAAACGATTGTTTCGAATTCGGGTGGGCCGCTACGAGCGCGACCGCGAGCTCATCACGGAAATGGAGCGCATTGCTCAGCACGTTCCAAAAGGCAAGCGTCGAAAGTTTGGAATGAGAAGAAGGAAGGCAGTTTGAAGCAGAACCCAGGAGACAGAAGCCAGAAGACAGAATGCAGCGGAAACCAGCTAAGGCGTTTGAGGATCTCATGGTGTGGAGGAAGGCTAGGGAATCTGAATTCCTTGCTTGAGGAAGTCAGCAAACTCCTTCACAGCTATGTGTCAGCCATTCTGAATTCCGGCTCCTGACTTCTGGATTCTGAATTCTATCACAGGTTCATCGCGGCTTTGCATGTTTTCTTCCATCAAAAAAATACACTTCGTCGGCATTGGAGGAATCGGCATGAGCGGCATCGCTGAGATCCTGCTCGACCAGGGCTTCAAGGTGAGCGGCTCCGACAGGGGGCTCTCTGAAGTCACGGATCGACTGCAGAAACTCGGTGCCACTGTCTATGAAGGCCACCGCGCCGAACACATCGCCGATGATGTGGACGCTCTTGTGTACTCCTCTGCGGTTTCATCCGATAATCCGGAAATACTCGCTGCCCAGCGACGGAAAATACCGGTGATCCGGCGCGCAGAAATGCTCGCCGAGGTGATGCGGTTGAAATACGGCATCGGGATCGCAGGCACGCACGGAAAGACGACCACAACCTCGATGATCAGCCTGGTGTTAATGGAAGGAGAACTCGACCCCACAGTGATCGTGGGTGGGAAGCTCAGCGGGTTGGGCGGCACGAACGCGCGACTCGGTCACGGTGAGTTCATCGTCGTCGAGGCGGATGAATTTGATCGCTCCTTCCTCTCCATAACCCCGACCATCGCCGTCCTCACGACGCTCGAAACGGATCATCTTGACTGTTATCGGGATCTGGAGGACATCAAAGGAGCCTTCGTTCAATTTGCTTCAAAGGTGCCGTTCTACGGGTTTGTTCTGCTTTGCCTTGACGAGCCTGCGCTGCTCGACATTATGCCACAGCTGAGCAAGAAGAAAATCATAACGTACGGCTTGAACCCACAAGCAGATGTGCAAGCAGTCGAGATCCGGCACAAGGAGAACACCTCGACATTTACGGTTGTTCGTGATGGTGCTGATCTCGGACACATCACCCTCCAGGTGCCAGGGAAGCATAATGTCCAGAACTCGCTCGCGGCGATCGCCGTGGGCCTCGAGCTTGGCGTTCCGTTTCAAAAGGTCAAAGACGGGATTGAGAAGTTTGCGGGGGTTTATCGTCGCTGGGAAAAGAAAGGCGAAAGCGCGGGGATCACGCTGTATGACGATTACGCGCACCACCCGACCGAATGTCGAGCTACCTTGGCCGGTGCAAAGGCCGGCTGGAGACGGCGCGTCGTGTGTGTCTTCCAGCCACATCTCTACACTCGCACGCGCGACTTTTACGAAGAGTTCGGCAAGTCATTCTTGCTCTCCGATGTCCTCATCGTGACGGATGTGTATCCCGCGCGCGAGGAACCGATTCAGGGCGTAACGGGTGAGTTGATTGTTGGCGCGGCAAAGCGGTTCGGTCACAAGGATGTTCACTACGTCCCCGAGAAGAAACAGATCCCCGGCTATCTCCAATCGATTGTGAAGACCGGTGACATTGTTATCACTATGGGGGCTGGAGATATCTGGAAGTATGGGGAAGAATTTTTGAAAATGATAAGAAGTTGATTGGCTAACTCGTCGACTGGTTAATTGGCAACCGCTCTCGCCAAGTAATCATTCACCAACTAACTAATCACCAAAATGGTTTCTTTAAGCGACGTCAAACGGTTTTTCCGCGGCTACATTGCGATCAATGAGCCGATGTCCAAGTACACATCGATGCGCGTCGGTGGACCGGCAGATTACTATTTGGAGCCAGCGGACAAGCTCGATCTCGTCGAAATTGTGAAGTATTTCCAGGGGAACAATTTCCCATACCTGATGCTCGGGAGAGGAAGCAATCTGCTGATCAGCGATGACGGGTTGCGGGGCGCAGCAATTAACCTTGAAGCTTGCCTCTCGAATGTGCGCATGGAAGCCGATCTCGTGATCGCCGAAGCCGGCGTGCACATGGCAAAATTTGTGGACTTTTGCATTCAGAATGGCCTCGCGGGTGTGGAGATGCTGGCGGGAATTCCCGGCAGCGTCGGTGGTGCCATTGTCATGAATGCCGGCTCACACGGCGGCGAAACCGCTGATCATCTTGTCGAGGTCGAAGTCCTCCGCGACGGCCAAGTTCAGGTCGTAAAGAAGGCGGAAGCACAGTTTGCCTATCGGCAGTCAAGTTTCGCACGTGATATTGTGCTGAGCGCGAGCTTCCGGCTTTCGAAAGGCAACAAGGAAGAACTCATGTCCCGCCGGCGCGAATTCATTTTGAAGCGCAATGTCACGCAACCGCTGAACTTGCCCAACTCGGGAAGCATGTTCAAAAACCCGCCGGGCACATACGCCGCCAAACTGATTGAGCAAGCAGGATTGAAGGGTAAGCGTGTCGGCAACGCACAGATTTCCGAAAAGCATGGCAACTTCATCGTCAATTTGGGGGGCGCGAGAGCTTCTGATGTGATGACGCTGGTCGATCTTGCCCGGCGTACAGTGCACCAAAACACCGGTATTCTTCTTGAGCTTGAAGTAAAATTTGTCGGTTTCTCCAATGACGTGAAACGCGAGGTTGCATGAGCACAAGCCGATCGCCCAAATTTGGCTTCATCACGCTCCTGGTCGTCGTTATCGGACTGATCGTCTCAGCCAATCTCTGGAAAACCAGTCTGAGGGTGCAACGCGTGACGGTCGAGGGAAATCGTATCGTCGAAACCGCAGAGATCATGCAGCTGGTGAGAATCCAGAAGAACACACAGCTTCAAGACATCGACCTCACAGCAGTTCAAAAGGACATTCTGAGCCATCACTTCATCAAAGACGCAGTAGTGGAGCGGGATCTGCCGGCAACACTAAAGATCACCATCACGGAGCGTCTGCCGCTGGCAATCGTCAACGGCGCAGAGATCCTGTATCTCGACGAGGACGGTGTTGTGCTTCCTCACTCGATCTCAAAGCAATTGTTCGATCTGCCCGTTCTATCGGGAATATCGCCGGAGATCGCGCTCGCACCCGGCGGGACGATCAACAATCCCGATGTTCACGAAGCGTTGCAGATCCTTGCAACTTCAAAGCTCGTGAGTAAAGAACTGTATCATCTCATTTCCGAGGTCCGGCTGCGCAGCGGCGGCGACATCGTGCTTTATGCGGCCGAGTGGGGTGTCCCGATCATTTTTGGTTGTGGCGACATCGCGAACAAGTTGGTGCGGCTCGAGGCATTCTGGAACGACATTGTTCGAGAGAAGGGCTCACAGCGTTTGCAGTACGTCGATTTGCGTTTCGACGATCAGGTTGTTGTTCGCTGGAATCAGAAAGAGGGGTAGAGCCTCAGCCTCCACTCCCGCTTTCTGCTCCAGCTTGAGAGCAAGAGGGTGTTGGTCAACAATTTCCATAAGGACCGAAAGGGAGACTACGTTGTATGACAAGTGACATTGCAGTCGGTTTGGATATTGGAACGACGAAAGTCTGCGCAATTGTCGCCGCACCGGATGAAACGCATCCCGGCAAGCTGAACATTCTCGGCATTGGTCGCGCTGTATCCGACGGGTTGACGCGCGGCGTTGTAACAAACATCGAGAAGACCGTTCGATCCATACAAGTGGCGGTGGCCGATGCCCAGGCTCAGTCGGGCGTGAAGATCACCACTGTGACGGTCGGCATCGCAGGCGATCACATTCAAAGCTTTCAAAGCCGCGGTGTGGTAGCCATTAGCCGCGCGGAAAACGAGATTACGCAAGAAGATGTCGATCGCCTGATTGAGGACACCAAGCGGGTCGCTCTTCCGTCCGATCGAAAGATCATACACGTCATTCCGCAGCAGTTTATTGTTGATGGCCAGGATGGGATCTATGATCCTGTTGGGATGTCCGGCGTTCGCATGGAAGCCGTTGTCCACATCATCACGGGCCTGGTGACCGCTGCGCAGAACATCTACAAATGCGTTCAACGGGCGGGGCTGCATGTGAATGACATGGTGCTCGAACCGCTTGCTTCAAGCTACGCGGTCCTCGACGATGAGGAGAAGGAAGTTGGCGTGGCGCTGCTCGATATCGGCGGCGGCACGACAGACCTTGCCGTCTTTGAAGAGCGCACCATCCGTCACACGGCTGTCATCGGTATCGCCGGCAAGAAAGTGACGGACGACATCCGCAAGGGTCTCGGCATTCTCACAGAGCAGGCTGAACGGATCAAACAGGAGCACGGATACGCGTTCATGCCTGCGATTGTGAACAACGAGCCGATCATTCTGCCCGGAATCGGCGGACGGGCCCCCATCGAGATCGACAAGAAGTTGCTCTGTCAGGTCATCCAGCCTCGCATGGAGGAAATTCTCGAAATCGCTTCGATGGAGATCAAGCGATCGGGATATTCCAAGCACCTGTCGGCGGGCATCGTGCTCACCGGCGGTGGATCTCTTATCAAAGCAACAGCGGATCTTGCACGCGAGGTCGTGGGCATGCCCGTGAAGATTGGAATCCCTTCGGGCTTTGGAGGGGGACTCGTCCACGAAATCGAAAACCCGATCTACGCCACGGGTGTCGGTTTGGTGATGCACGAGCTGAAACACCGGGACCGGTCTGCCATCACCATGAGCATGGGCAACGGGAAGGGGAAGGGGTCGGTAAAGAATATCTTCAATCGGATGAAGACGTGGTTTGATGAGTTGTGAGTGGTGGGAATAGTAAGTACGTGAGTAGGGCAATATGTAAGTAGGGAAGTAGATAAGTATGGAAGTAGTAAGTAGGAAGACGACCACTGGCAATGCATGACTTTCGGAAGCTCGATGTTTACAAGCGGGCACTGTTGTTCACCACTACGGTTTGGCAAGTCACGACAAAGTTTCCACGTGAAGAGATGTTTGCTTTGACCGCCCAATACCGACGGGCCGCTGATTCAATCGTCCTTAATATAGCTGAAGGCGCTGGGAGCGGGTCAAAGAAGGAGTTTGCAAAGTTCTAGGTTATTCGATTCGGTCAGGGTACGAGTGCGGCGGGTGTGCTGACATCTCCGCTGCTCAGAACTACATTTCAAAGAATGAACATAACGATCTTGTCGATGAGACGAGCCAGATTGTAGCGATGTTGATCGGGCTCCAGAAAAGCATTCGGCAATGAGTCATCTTGCTACTTTGTACTTTCTACTTACTACTCTTCATATTTTGGGGAGTGATTGGATTTTGGAGACAGAATAAGATTTTCTACCTAACCTCACTTCAACCAATACACACAAGGAGACTGCACCGTGATTGAACTCGACACCTTAGCAGACCGCGGGGCGAAGATTCGTATTGTTGGTGTTGGCGGCGGCGGTGGCAACGCTGTTAACAGCATGATCGACAAAGGATTGGTCGGCGTGGACTTCATCGCCGTCAATTGCGACCTCCAAGCCCTGGAGCGGAACAAAGCATCACACAAGATCCAGGTTGGGAAAAATCTGACCCGGGGTCTCGGTGCCGGAGCCGACCCTTCCATCGGCCATCGCGCAGTGGAGGAAGATCGAGAGGAAATTGCCCGTGCCATTGCCGGCAGCGACATGGTCTTTGTCACCGCCGGCATGGGCGGCGGCACGGGAACGGGAGGTGGACCGATCGTGGCCAATATTGCCAAGAGCATGGGGGCGCTCGTCGTGGGCATCGTGACCAGACCGTTTCACAGTGAAGGCAAGAAGAGGATGGCGCAGGCTGAGGAGGGAATTGAAGAGCTGAAGAAGCAGGTTGACACGTTGATCGCGATACCCAACCAGAGGCTTCTGGATATCATCGATCGGCGGACTCCGCTGCTCGAAGCATTTGAGCTGGCAAACCAGGTCCTGTACAACGCGACCCGCGGGATTTCGGAGCTCATCACTGTTCCCGGCCTTATCAACGTTGATTTTGCCGACGTTCGAACGGTTATGCGCGAGATGGGCGATGCGTTGATGGGATCGGGCGTGGCAACGGGAGAAAACCGGGCCGTGGAGGCTGCTCACGCAGCCATCTCAAGCCCGCTGCTCGAGGGCGTTTCCATTACAGGCGCACAGGGCATACTGATCAATATCACGGGCGGCAAGGATATGTCGCTCGTTGAGGTTGATGAAGCTACCAGCGTGATCCACGACGCCGCGGGCGACGACGCCAATGTCATCCTCGGTACGGTGATCGACGAGAACATGACGGAGGATATCATGGTCACGGTCATCGCGACGGGCTTCAACAAGAAAGCTGTTGCCGCAAAGCAGCCGCCGCGACCGGCAACGAAACTGATCGATCGGATTCCATCCGGACCGGTTGACCTGCAGAAATTCGAGGAGCCAACGTTCCTCCGGCGTGGCATTGACATCTCGATCCACGCACAGCGTGAACCCGAGAAGACCGACGAAAAGATCGATAAGGCTGATCCGGATAAACCAGCGTTCCTGCGGAAAATCATGGATTGAGCGGTAGAGCTCCGACTTCTGACGGTACCCAATGCACGGAAGTCGGAGTTCTCATCAAGAAGCACCAGACGCCTGACCAGCTCATGCATGGCGAGCGTCGCGATTGTGTCATAAGAGTCAGTCTCCTTTAGAAGACCTCCGATCTTGAGCGCGAAGTCCAGCGCGAACGGTTGGAGGTTTTCCATCTTGTGGACCTCCAACCTGCGCCGCACAACCCTCGCCAGAGGTCGGAGGTCATCGAGTGCCCTCATCGATCAATTGAGCGTGCAAAAGCCTCACCGCTTCTTCAAATCGCTCACCCTCCACCACGACTGCCACACTGTGTTTCGAGATGCCATTGTAGGAAAGATAGATCGGAATGTGTGCTTTGAGCAAGGCATGCTGGACGCGCGATAAGATCGATTGCTCACCGTTAGCGAAGCAACCCACCACACACACGGTCGCCAGCTTGTCGCGGATGTCAACACCTTCATGGTGGCGTAGTTCCTCTATGAACGAGCTGTGATCGTCTTCGTCGTTCGTCAACACAAGAACGCCGGTTTCTGAATTCGAGATGAACTCCACTCCCTTCTGGTGGCTCTGCAGAACATCGAAAACATGCTGCAGGAAGTGGAAGGTGTTCATGCCTTTATCCTTTCGATAGCGACTGTGCAGACACCTCTTTTCCCCGTAATTGATTTCACACCGCGATCCTCGGGGAGCTGTATTCCATTTGTTGGCTTGACGAGCGTTCCGGGGAAAAACGGATTCATCGAGTTCAAGACGTGGACTGGAATGTGTTGACTCATCGCCGGCGCCAGGGTGCTGGGATGCAGAACCTTCGCACCAAAATGTGCCAGCTCCGTTGCCTCCTCAACTGAAATCTCACGGAGTGGCATTGCACCGGGTGTGATGCTCGGGTCAGCAGTGAGAATCCCGTCCGTGTCCGTCCAGATCTGAATCTCATCTGCGTCGAGGGCGCTCCCGAAAATGGAAGCGGAATAGTCGGAGCCTCCCCGCCCAAGGGTAGTCGTGAGACCACTGCGAGTGCTGCCGATAAATCCTTGGGTAACGACCACCTTGCCTTGCTGCAAGAGCGGGAGCATCAATTCGCGAGCCTTGACGTTCGTCTCCTCAAATACGGGTGTCGCTTTCGAGAAATCATTGTTCGTCATGAGGACTCTCCGCGCATCGACCAATGCAACGGCCAAGCCATGCTCCTCAAGTGCGTAGAACAAGAGCCGCGACGACCATCGTTCACCGAACGAGACAATCTCATCGCGGACTTGAGCAGATGCGCTTCGCGCGACGGAGGTGCTTTGTAATGCCCTCTCCAACTTCAAACAGTCTTGCCGCAGCTGATCAACAAACTCTACACCGTGGCTGCCGTCGATCATGCCGTTTGCGATTTCCAAGTGGCGCTCACGCAGAGCACCGAGCGTTCCTTCTGCCTCTCGAAGGTGCCCTTTTGCAGCGTCTTGAATACAGGTAAGCAGAGAATTCGTCACGCCTCCACACGCCGACACCACAACAAGCAATGGGCAAGAGTGTCGTGCAGTGACGATGTCGATGACATTCTGGATTGCTTTCGCATCTCGAACCGAAGTGCCTCCGAATTTGAGAACTTTCACAAATTCGATGAACCTCCTTTGGCGGATTGCTCTATTGATCGGTGGTTGTTTGAACGACGCTAGTTTAGAACGCTGCCGCCGTTGACATTGATGGTTGCCCCTGTGATGTGGCGCGCGAGGTCCGGTGCGAGAAAGAGAATTGCTCCGGCAACATCGTCTGCCGTCGCGATGCGCTTCAAGGGGATGGCGTCGATGACCCGTTGGAGAAACTCCTTATCCGCGAAGACCTCCTCATTCATTTCCGTGTCAACCCAGCCGGGTGCGACGGCGTTCACGCGAATCTTGTACGGTGCCAGCTCCACGGCAAGCGATTTCGTAAAGGCAAGTATGCCTCCTTTCGAGGCCGCGTAGTGCGAATGGAATGCTTCGCCCCGCTGTCCCGCCGTGGAAGAAATGCTGATGATGCTCGCGCCGCCGTTCGTCTTCAGGTGAGGGACGACAGCATTGACGACGTTGAAAATTCCCTTGAGGTTGACATCAATGGTTTTGTCCCACACTTCTTCCGGTGTGGCGCCGATTTCGCCAAACGTCCAGATGCCGGCGTTGTTGACGACGATGTCAATCCTGCCGAACTCCGCATATGTTCTCTCAACGAATTCCCGCGCCACGGCGTTGACAGCAATGTTCCCTTGAAAGGCAAGTACACGGCGTCCTAGGCTACGTATTTGGTTGAGCACGTCCGCCGCGCGGCTCCCGTTTTCGAGATGGCACAGTGCAATATCAGATCCTGCTTTCGCCAGTAACACAGCAGTGGCAGCACCGATCCCTCGTGACGCCCCGGTTATCAGCGCGACTTTGTTATTGAGTGTAATCATTGTGCTATGCCCTCGGAAAGAAAGTTTCGAATAATACGATTGAGCTGCTCAAACTCGATGAGGAACGCATCGTGTCCATGTGGCGAATCGATCTGCACGTATCGTGCGCGAGGGATCAAGGCAGCAATCACCTTCTGTTCCTCCATGGGATAAAGCACATCCGAGGTGATTCCTACGCATAACGCCTTCGCTCTCACGCTGCCGAGAACCGCACGCAATGAGCCGCGATCCTTTGTGACATCGTGCTGGTCCATTGCACGCGTGATGTAGAGGTATGTCGCCGCGTCAAACCGGTCAACCAGCTTCTCTCCTTGGTAATGGAGATAGCTTTCAATCTCAAACGGCCTCCACGAGGCGGCAGCGAACGTGCCTCTGCCCATCACTTTCTGCTGGACAGTACGTCCAAATTTCCGCTCGAATGAAACGCGACTTCTATAGGAGATAACCGCAATCATGCGTGCAAGCGCCAGACCCCGCTCCGGCTGGATGTCGTAGTTCCCGTTATTCCACGCCGGATCGTTCAGGATTGCGAGGCGGGCGACCTCGTTCAACCCGATACACCAGGCAGAGTGGCGCGCTGCCGTGGCGATCGGAATAATCGTGTCGACCAATTCAGGAAACATGACCGCCCATTCCAGCACCTGCATGCCCCCCAATGACCCCCCGATGATTGCTGCCAATCGCCGAACGCCGAGCGCGTTCATCAGCTCCCGTTGTACGCGGACCATATCACGGACAGTAATCTGAGGAAAGGCAATCCCGTACGGTTTGTCTGTCCTCGGGTTGATGCTCGCCGGGCCGGTCGTCCCATAGCAGCTCCCGAGAAAATTGGAGCAGATGACAAAGTACTTGTCGGGATCGAACGCTCTTCCCTTTCCCACGATGTCATCCCACCACCCACGTTGACCGTCAGGGGAATACCCGGCCGCGTGTGCACTTCCCGTCAACGCGTGGCAGATGAGGACGGCGTTTGTCTTCTCTTTGTTGAGGACGCCGCAGGTCTCGTAGGCAACATCAATCGGAGCAAGCTCAGCTCCGGAATCGAGTTGAAACGGATTCCGCTCGTCATGCAATCGTATCGATTGAGTTTGAACCACGTGCTCTGCCACATGGGGTGCCTCTTGTCGAAGTGTTGCCAGCTGTCGCATTTGCTCCTCCATTTTCTTTACTGGACTGGAACCTGGGCATTCACAGCGTTCAGCGCTTGGTCGAAGTCTTCGATGATGTCGTCAATGTTTTCGATCCCGACGGAGACTCGCACCATATCCGGTGTGACCCCTGAATCCTTCTGCTCACGCTCGCTCAGCTGTTGGTGAGTCGTTGTTGCCGGATGAATGACGAGCGTTTTTGCATCGCCGACATTCGCCAACAGGCTTGCGAGCTCCAGTCCGTCGATGAGCTTGCGACCGGCCTCAAGCCCGCCTTTGATGCCGAACACTACGATACCCCCGAATCCGTTGCGCAGATATTTCTTGGCGTTTTCGTGATAAGGATGATCCCTCAGTCCGGGATACCATACCCAACTCACCTGCGGGTGATCCTTCAACCATTGCGCGAACTTCAAGGCGTTGTCACAATGTCGCTGTACCCGCAAAGAGAGTGTTTCCAAGCCCTGCAGCAAGAGGAACGAATTGAACGGGCTCTGGCAAGGCCCCAAATCCCGTAATTGCTCCACACGCGCGCGAATAATAAATGCGATGTTGCCAAAATGTCCCTTCGGACCGAATACCTCCCAGAAGTTCAGGCCGTGGTAGCCTGGGCTTGGTTCCGTGAAGATGGGAAACTTCCCGTTCCCCCAGTTGAATTTTCCCGAATCGACAATGACGCCACCGATTGAGGTGCCATGGCCTCCGATCCATTTTGTTGCAGAGTGAACAAGGATGTCGGCTCCATATTCGATTGGACGGCAGAGATATCCTCCCGCGCCAAAGGTATTATCGACAATCAAGGGGATCCCGTGGTCATGGGCAACCACGGCGATTGCCTCGAGGTCAGGAACGTTCAGTCGGGGATTCCCTATCGTTTCGACATACAGCGCTTTGGTTTTTGCATCTATCAGCTTCGCGAAATCCTTCGGGTCATCTCCATCCACAAACTTCACGCCGATGCCGAGGCGGGGGAATGTCACTTTGAATTGGTTATACGTTCCTCCATAGAGAAGGCTTGTCGACACGAGATTCTCTCCCGCCTGAGCAAGAGTCGAGATTGCAAGGAATTGCGCTGCCTGTCCCGAGGAGGTTGCAAGCGCCGCAACTCCACCTTCGAGCGCGGCTATTCGCTCTTCGAATACGGCTGTCGTCGGATTCATGATGCGCGTGTAGATGTTTCCGAACTCTCGCAGGCCAAATAGTGACGCCGCGTGCTCAGCGTTGTCAAATGTGTATGATGTCGTCTGATAAATCGGCACTGCGCGAGCGTGCGTCGTGGCATCGGGCTTGGATCCCGCGTGCAGTTGCAGTGTCTCGAAACGCTGATGCTTGGGTTTTGCGTTGGTTCCCATAAGACCTCCTCGATAAGTGATCTGGTAGTTGGTGAATTGTTGATTTCGTTTCCATTCAGGATTTCAACGGGCGGCCTGCCACTTCAAGCAAATGTAAGTTGCACAGATGCTCAGCGAGCGCGCACACGTGCTTGAGATTGAGCTTACCAAGAAGGGATTGAGCGAGAGGCGACGGAAAAGGCAAGAAACAAAAAACCTCTTCCGGGTAGATGTCAGAAGAGGTTGGACGAAAACTCTCTGAGCTCATCTTTCCCGGTGACTGCGTCACGGGCAGGAGTTAGCACCTGGCTCCCGATTGCTCGGGACGGTTGCTACGGCTTCATCGGGCCTGTTCCCTCAGCCGTTCTTGATAAGCTGATCGTATATCTGATCGAGACTCAGAAATAATATACTATCGTTGACACCGTTTGTCAAGAGCAAAATGAGAATTTTCAGAGAGACTCCCGGCACAGGTATCCTTCGTTGAGTCATGCGGAAGAGAGAAGGCCACTTCTGAGGTTTTGCTTATTGAGCATTTTGACTCTCCGTCGTTCTTTTTCTACATTGCTTGTAGCGATGTTGAAGCATCTATTTCATATTCTTTGCGCACTTGGCGCCTTGGCGGTTCCTTCTTTACTGGAAGCTCAGCCGCGCATCGAGAGCCAATTTCGCATTGCCCGGCTCAAGTACAGCGGCGGTGGGGACTGGTACAATGACCCGTCCGCAGAGGTCAATCTCCTCAAGTTCGTTCAGCAAAACACCACCATCGATGTCGATCCCCGCTATGAGTTCGTTGACCTTTCGAGTGAGAAGGTGCTTTCCTACCGATTCTTGTTTATGACGGGCCACGGCAACATCGTGTTCTCGGATTACGAGGTTCAGCGGCTGCGGACGTATCTCGTGAACGGCGGATTTCTCTACGCCGATGATGATTATGGAATGGACAAGGCATTTCGACGTGAATTGAAAAGGGTGTTTCCTGATCAAGATCTAGTAGAGCTCCCGTTTGCCTATGGGCTTTACCACTGCCATTTTGATTTTCCCAACGGCGTACCGAAAACACACAAACATGACGAGAAACCCCCGCAGGGATTCGGGTTATTCTACAAGGGGAAACTCGTGGTGTTCTACACGTTCGAAGCGAATCCGAGCGACGGATGGGCCGACGCGGAAGTCCACGGTGACCCCGAGCCAGTCCGACAGGAAGCACTCCGCTTCGGAACGAACATTGTTGTCTGGTCGTTAAGCCATTAGCTGGTTAATTGGTGAGTAGTTAATTGGTGATTTGTCGATTGCTGAGGAGTTCATTAGTCACTGGTTCATTGGTGGTCAGTCGATGAGCGGCTATGGCTTTGAAGATCTAGAAGTCTATGAGGCAGCCAGAGAATTCAGAAAGAAGATCTACCTTCTCATCAAGAGGCTACCTGCCGAAGAAAAGCACAATCTTGTGGCTCAGATGAGACGCGCTGCAACATCGCTCACAAAGAACATCGCGGAAGGACACGGTTGATTTCATTGTCAAGAAAACATTCAGTTCTTGAGACAAGCAAGAGGTTCGCTCGAAGAGCTAGCGGACGATCTTAACATCTGCATTGACGAAAAGTACTTTCCTGACGATGAATTGCAGTCACTCAAGAGGGAGGGTTACGACTTGCTTCATCGAATGAACGGCTATGTCGCCTACCTACGCAAGCGAAAAGAGAACGATGCAGACTGAACAAGCCTCGTCCGCGCTGATCCAATTAACGAGTCAACCAATTAACCATTTAACCAATTAACGGCCTTGGTTTCACCTGCGATATTGACCGACATTCTCAGCCTCCTTCATGCCGTACGCAGACAACAGCAAAAGGTCGACCTGCAGTCGGGTGCGTTCCTCTTTGGCACCGTTTTCCTGCTTTCGGTCGTTGTTGTGGCGTTGAACGAGCTGTCGTTTACGCTGGATACAACCGGTCGGACAATCCTCTTTCTATGCTTTGTTGTTCTTGTGGTATTTCTTCTCTCGTGGCATGTCCTTCAACCGCTGCTTCGGTCCTTTGGCTTTCTCCATCAGCCTGATGACTTCACGCTCGCGAAGCGCGTAGGGGCCTTCTTCCCCCTGATTCACGATCGCCTGCTGAACCTTCTGCAGCTCAACGAGGAGATCGCATCGGGAAAGTCACCCTATTCTCCTGAGCTTGTCGATGCTTCATTCGATGACCTTGCGCAGAACATTCGAGGGGTGGATTTTGTCAGTTGTGTTGACAAAACGCCGGTCGCACGCTCACTCAGACTCTTTGCACTGAGCGCGGCCGGGTCGCTCCTCCTTGTTCTTGCGATGCCGTCCCCGTTCTTCAACTCGCTTTATCGCCTTGTCCACTTCACAAGCGAGTTCATTCCTCCTCCTGAGTTTCTGTTTGAGGTCTCGCCGGGAAACAAAGAAGTGACGAAGGGTCAATCGGTTGAAGTCCGCATCAGAATCCGTGCGGCGTCTCCAGCGTTACTTGTCGCGAGGCAAGGGGTGCTCCTGCTTTTTTGGCGGCTGGAGGGCCAAACGAACTTTGAAAAAGTCGATCTCCCCGCTGATTCTTCCGGCCTCTTCAGGACTGTCTTTCAGAGCGTGCGAGGTTCGACGGAATACTTCGCTCAACTCTCAAGCATTTCGAGCGATCACTACCGCCTCACGGTGATTGATCGGCCGATCATCCGATCATTCCAGGTCCGGCTCGATTATCCATCGTACACAAAGCTCCCGCCGAGAGTGCAGGAGGAATTTGTTGGAGATTTTTCAGCGTTGCCAGGGAGCAGGATTGCCCTCACTGGGGCATCCAGCAAAGAGCTTCAACGCGGTCGCATCGTCTTCGGCAACGGCAAGTCGTTGGCTCTCACCACTCGTGGCGAGAAATTCTCCGCCTCCTTCGCTGCTGACGCGGAGACGGAGTACTACCTCGAGGTAACCGACGCGGAAAGCCTCACGAATGCCGATCCTGTGAAGTACCAAATCAAGCTTCTACCTGATGAGCCCCCCTCTGTCGCCATACTCCAACCCGGTCGCAATATCGATCTCGCAGGTGATCAATTCCTGCGGCTGCTCATCCAGGCAAAGGATGACTTTGGCATCTCCAGCCTACGACTTGGCTATCGGTTGATTCACTCCCGCTACGAAAAGCCCGGCGAGACCTACAAGTTCCTCTCTATTCCTTTTCCCTCATCAGCAGCTGCCCAGATTGAGGTCCCCTACACCTGGGATCTTTCGCCAATGAGGCTCGCACCGGAAGACGTGGTCGAGTATTTCGCTGAGGTGTTCGACAACGATGCAATCCGCGGTCCGAAGAGCGTCCGCAGCCAGATGTTCCTCATTCGACTGCCATCCATCGAGGAGGTCTTCTCGGAACTCGACAAGGGTCACGAAACATCCATCGACGATCTCAAACAGACCCTCGAAGACGCTAAGCAGTTGAAAGAGAAGATCGAGTCCATCAATCAGGACATGAAGAAGAACAAGGAGATGGATTGGCAGCAGCAGAAGAAGCTGGAGGAGATGTCGAAGAAGTACCAGGAGTTGCAGAAAAAGCTGAACGACGTCCAGAAGCGCCTCGACGAGATGGTCCAGAAAATGGATCAGCAGAACGTTCTCTCACAGGAGACACTGGAGAAATACATGGAACTCCAGCAGCTATTTGAGCAGCTCAACTCGGCCGAACTGCAGCAAGCACTCCAGCAAATGCAGATGGCGATGCAACACATCACTAAAGAGCAGCTCCAGCAGGCTTTGCAGAAGCTCACGTTTTCCGAGGAGCAGTTCCGCCAGGGCATTGAACGGACTCTTGAGCTGCTGAAGCGCATTCAGATCGAGCAGAAAATGGATGAAGCAAGAAAGCGTGCCGAGGAATTGCAGCGACTGCAAAAGGAACTCAATGAAGAAACGGCGAAACCGACGGCAGGCCAGCAAGAGCTGGGCGATCTTGCAAAGAAGCAGAGCGACCTCGCCGAGAAACAACAGAGACTTGAGAAGGAAACAGCCGATCTCCAGAAACGCATGGAAGATTTCTTCGCCGAAATGCCTATCGAACAGATGCAGAAGCTGAACGCCCAGCTGCAGCGACAACAATTGGCTGAAATGATGAAGCAGGCAGGCGGACAACTCCAGGCGGGTCAGTCGCAGCAGGCACAGGGCACTCAGCAACAGATTCAGAAGGGACTCCAGAGCCTTTCCAATCAGCTCCAATCGATCCAGCAGGAGATGCTGCAGAAGCAGATGCAGCACGTGCACAATGAATTCCGACGAGCGATCAACAACCTCCTGGAGCTCTCCAAGCGCCAGGAGAACTTGAAGGGGCAATCTCAGAGCGCGCCACAGAATTCACCACAGCTTCGCCAGAATGCGCAGGATCAGATGCGCGTCATGCAGGATATGGGCAACGTCATTCAAGGGTTGAGTGACCTCTCCAAGCGTTCGTTCGCGGTAACGCCGGAAATGGGGAAAACGATCGGCCAGGCGTTGATGCACATGCAGAGCGCGATGAATGCGCTCGAATCCAGAAGCGGACTTGCAGCCTCGCAAGAGCAGGGTCAGGCGATGGGATCGCTCAATGCGTCAGCAATGCAGGTTCAAAAGGCAATGCAATCGCTGATGCAAGGCGGGGGGGGCGGAATGGGCGGATTACTCCAGCAGCTTCAGATGCTCGCGGGTCAGCAGCAATCGATCAACATGCAAACGCTGCAAATGCAGCAGGCAGCCGAGGCGGCGCGGCTCGCGTTGGGACAAGAGGCCGTGAGAAAATCGCTGGAGCAGTTGAACAAAGAGGCGCAGGCCAGCGGCGAAGAAAAGAAGCTCCTGGGCGACCTGGACAAAATTGCCGAGGATATGAAAGAGGTTGTTCGCAACCTCGAGCAGAGCGATGTTAATCCTGAGACCATCCGGAAGCAGGAGCGCATTTTGTCGAGATTGCTTGACGCCTCCAAATCCATGCGCGAGCGAGACTACGAAAAGAGACGGCGGGCCGAGACTGGAACCGAGATTGCACGTCGCAGCCCCGGTGAGCTCGATCCCAGGACGCTCGAGGGAAGGAATCGGATTCTCGAGGACTTGCTCAAAGCTCTGGAGCAAGGCTACTCAAAGGACTATCAGGAGTTGATCCGGAAGTACTTTGAAGAGTTGCAGAAGGTTGAGTTGCAGAAGAAATAGATTGGGAAGATGTCCGACTTCTAACACCGCCCGCATCTTGTAGAAGTCGGACATCTCTATAAGTAAGCCAACCGAATCCTCACATCCCCGCCTTTCTAGTTGCCTGCCATCGGAATCTCTTCGCTCTAAAACGCTTCCTCTGCCTCGCGCATCTTGTGCGCTACTGTGATGGCAGGAAAAACAATCATCGCTATCCCGATCGAGAGGAGAGGATAGAAGATGTCAACGAGTATGTTCTGGCTGTCATAGAGATACGATCCGGCCAAGAGAGCACAAGCTGCCAGCACGAACATCAGCAGAACAGCCACCAGCGGCCGGAACCGGTAAGCAAATAATCCAGCAAGCGCAACGCAGGCAAGCGAAAGCCAGAGATACCCCAATTCGGCTTTCTTCATGACGTCTCCCCTCAGGATGCTCTCCAACCCAACGGCATAAGCCCTATCAGGGGGATAGGATCCACTGACGCTACCATAATTCCCCATCAGCAAGACGATTCTGTCTATCACTTTCTCTTCAAATGTCTTCCTGTCGATAGCCAGCCACGGCGACTCTGTCCGAGATCTCCACTTGTACACATAATAGCCAAGCGTGTCGGTTCCCCTTCTCGATCCGCCATCGGTCGTGATTTGAAATCCACGAATTCCCACTGGCCCGCCAACCTGCATCCCGACCCGCCACCACTCTCCCCGATGCACGTAGACATCCGGCCAGGTAGAAGCCGTGTATCGATCGACAGCGTACATCCACCCTTTCCTTGTTACTGGAATTCTATAATCACCAAATACAAGTTCGCCCCCGACCTCTTCCCCAAGCTGGTAGTATGGGTAGTTGTGATACTTCCTCAGTAGTGACAACGCGACATCCACTCGCCATAAGCGACTCAAGTATGGGCCTCTCCAGAGTTGATCCGATGGTGTCTGGTAATATGCTAGCGTCGGTCTCACGCCACCGAGCGAATCTGAGAGTCGGCTTTGGCTTTCGACAAACGAGCCATAGGGTACCCCCCACACAACGATTCCGGTGTTTTCGAGCTCTCTCATGAGTGGAAAGGCCTCTTTCCCAGATGGCGGAAATTCCGGCAAGGTGATCAGAAGAGCCTTCGCGCCGGCGCTCTTCAGATTGGCCACAATGTTAAGAAGGTCCCGAAGCTCCTCGTCCGAATCCTTGCTCAGCGTCAGGTACAACAACTGCGCCACCTTCGAGAAGCTCTGTCTGGGATGCTCGACGCCTCGGAGGTTCAGCACGACCTCATAGAGGTTCCCGTTGACCTCGTCATCGTCGACTGCACTTGTCCGATTGAGAAACACAAGAAGTAGAAGTATCGCGGCACCGGCAATAACTGACAGGCCAATGCGTCCAAAGAGCCACGTTCGAACGTTCCACATCATGCGGTCTCGTTTCACCCTGAATTGCTCTTGAAAGAAGAAATCGAGGAAGCCCGGCAGTCCTTTTCGCTCGTGAAGGTCACGGAAGATCGCGACGATCAGAGGAGCCAGGCATACTAGGGATAGGAGGACCAGAAGCCAGAAGACCCATCTTATGTCTAATCCCACGCTCGCACTCAATCGAGCGTATTGTATGACCACGTGCTTGCTCGCGAGCACGCTCAGCAGTGCGAAAATCAGCGCGAAGAGAAAGTACAGAAGCAGTGGCCAGAACGATTTGTCAGATTTCTTATCCATTGAATTGCCTCCCTTAGAACCGAACTCAGTCGTTACTCCGGCTGTACTAACTCCTGAGGAGCGACTTCCGGAGAGCGTTGCACGTTGATACTGGCCGAAAACAAGATACCCACGATGAGCGTCACCATTAGGAGAAGTGCAAATGTAGAAATGTGGGAAGGAGTAGGTGTCTGCGCTACTACTCGATGCACAAGCCCGCGATCGGTGGCATAACGGTTCTGCGTCCTTGTAGGGGAAGGCGATCGCTTGGGCTTCGTCGCGAGAATGTCAACTTGATGCTGCCATGAGACTTTCAGAAATTCCCGGCACTCCGTGCAGGCACCCAGATGCAGAAAGAGCTCCTGCTCGGACTCCGGCCCGAGCTCGTGATCGATGAATTGGCTTGCCAGTTGCTGGTATTGTTCGTGGTTCATAATGCAATCCTCTAGTAATAACCTCCGACTCTTTGTCCCTTTGTAACCTCCTCCTAGCCTCCCCCTAATAGGGGGAGGGATTTTTCCCCCATCTCAGCGGAACGATATGGTGGGTTCATTCCTTCACATACGGCCTCAGTTTCTCCATCATCGCCTTGCGCGCCCGAAAGATTCTGGATTTCACCGAGCTTTCCGTCGCGCCGGTGATCGCAGCGATCTCGGCGTACGACATGTTCTCGTACACCAGGAGCACGAGCACCTCGCGATATTCGCGCTTCAGACTGTCGAGCAAGCGGTTCACGATCTGCGAGCGTTCCAACGCGACGAACTGCTCATGCGGCGTCTCCTCGCTCCAGACCGATCCGTCGTCAAGCTCATCGTCCAGGTGCCGCTTCCGCAATTGCATCAGCGCCTCGTTGCGGGCAATGCGGAAGATCCACGACCTGAACGACTCGTTGCGTTGTATCGACCGCGCGTGTTGCCCCACCTTCAAAAACGTTTCCTGCAGAACATCCTCAGCAAGCTGCCGGTCAGCAAGGATCCTGAGGCAATACGCAAACACGCCGTCGCTGTATTGCTCGTACGCAGCAGCGAGTGCATCCTGGCTTCCGTGCTGGATACCTTCAACGAGCTCGCGTTCAGAAATTGAGTCCAAGCTTGGCTCTCGTTAAGGAACGTCAACCGGTCCTAAGGCGCTTGCTGGCTCTGCGTAAAGATGCACAAAGGGCCGAAAAGTTGCTCGGCTTCAGACACGCCCCGCCACAAAAATAGCGGACAGGTTCACCCCCTCTCTCCATGACGCGCCAAAGTGCTACAGAGGGAACTGATTCAGCTGTAGTCGCGAGGGAAAATGAGGATCTGAGAGTGATACGTGCCCTCTCGTGCGGGGGGCAGGCGGGTTGCGAGAGGGTTGTCAGACTCCGGCAGAGCTGACGAACTCTTACGAGCAGCAGAGGGGTGTGTTAACAGTACGAGGTTTGCGAAGGGTCGTGGGGTGAGCGGGGGGAACTGCAGATGGTTTGAGACCCGTCCAGCTTGTGTGCCAGGCGGGTGTTAAACGAGAACTTCAATCTCAGCGCTGAGCCCTATTTCTGAGGGGGCGGAAGGTGAAAGCTGCCCTCTCAGCCTTGGGAATTTCCCCCTCGATCGTCATGCTGGCACTCCGCGCCGTTGCCGACCTCCGACTTCCTTTACCAAGAAACCGAAGAAAAAAGGTCGGAGTTCCACTCTCCCAATTTCACGGAATTTTGTTCTTGACACTTTCCCGGCAAATCTGTAGCTTTTCGCCGTCTTCAGCGAACA
>Ga0315291_10003559_pt1 | contig 20123 bp, 18 predicted proteins | sample YL17G12_20_MG_FD_203070 | JGI IMG/M metagenome (GOLD analysis project Ga0315291, IMG submission 203070) | Sediment microbial communities from Yellowstone Lake, YNP, Wyoming, USA - YL17G12_20 | ecosystem: Environmental > Aquatic > Freshwater > Lake > Sediment | place: USA: Wyoming | collected...
TTTGACACCATATGCAGGTCCACGGAGCGCCGGCAGAGGGAGGTACGGGAGCTGGCTCGGTCCGTGGGTGCCATGGTCGTGGTGGGGGGCTTGGACAGCGCGAACACGCGCCGCCTGGCCGAGATCAGCGCGGCCACGGGCACGCCCACCTACCACGTGGAGACGGACCGCGAGCTGGACGTGGACAAGCTGCTGGGTTACGGGAAGGTAGGCCTGACGGCGGGAGCTTCCACGCCGAACTGGATGATCCGGAAGGTCGTGCGGAGGCTGGAGGACGCGGCGTGGAAGCGCAGCGGGCTGGCCGCCTACATCGGCCGGATGATCTTGCGGGGCCTGGTCAACGCCAACCTGTATGCCGCCGGAGCAGCAGCGGCGCTCACGTTCGCCTGCTCACGCCTGCTCGGAGGGCCGCCGGCCTTGCTCGGGCTCGGTATGGCCGTCACGTTCTTCTTCGTGCTAAGCCAGCACCTGTTGAACCAGTACGGCAGGCGGGAGTTGCTGTACCTGAGCGACCCGGACCGGGCGGACTTCTTCATGGCGAACGAGCGCGCGCTGCTGCTGCTGGGGGTCTGCGCGTCGGCGCTGGCGTTGTTCCTTGCGTTCTTCTTGGGCTGGCTGGCGTTCGGGCTGGTCGTCATAGGTTCCGCGGGCGGGCTGATGTACAGGCTGAGCCTGCCCCGCGCCGTGAGCAGGAGGACCGGGTTCAGGAGTCTGGAGCACCTTCCCGGCTCGAAGGAGCTGTTCGTCGGGCTCGCGTGGGGCGCGCTGGCATCCTTCGTGCCCGCGCTCTCGGCAGGCGCCACTGCCTACGGCGGAAGGGACGCGGTCATTGCGTTCGCCGTGGCCTTCCTGATGGCCTTTGAGCGGACGCTGGCGTTGGACCTGCGGGATGTGGAGGCGGACCAGATCGTTGGGAGGGAGACTCTGGCGGGCGTCATCGGGGCGCGCGCCGCCCGACGGCTGTTCTTCGTGCTGGCGGCGGTGTTGGCGATGGTCCTGGTGGTGGGGGGGTGCATAGCGCGCTGGACGACATCGTTCTGCTTCCCGCTGCTGGTGGGCGTGCCCTACGCCCTGGGCGCCTTCGCCGTGGTACGAGCCTGCGGCAAGAGACTGACGGGCGAGCTGGCGGAAGCAGTTGTGGACGGCCAGTTCTACCTGACCGCCCTGGCGGCCCTCGTGTGGCGCCTGCTGTCCTGACGGCCGCGCCGGGGCCGATGCGGCATGGGCGCGGGGGGGGCCGAAAACCGGTTGACTTGTGCGCCAAAAGCACTATCATGTAGGCGCTTGCGACGGTGTCCATCTGGCGAGGCGGCGTTAGGAGGGGAGAAGGCGATGGAGGAACTCGGCCGGTTCAAGCTGCGTGGGCAGATGAGCGGCGGGCCGTACGTGATGGCCTATGAGGCCCTGGACGGGGCGACGCGTTGCGTGGTGAAGGTCCTGAAAGACGAGGCCGTCCCGGCCGACGCGGGCCGGCGGGCGGGACTGGTGCGCGCGCTGGAGGGTCTGAAGGCCATCGAGCACCCGTCGGCCGTGCGGGTGCTCGACAGCGGAGAGCAGGGCGGGAAGCTGTTCGTCGCTTCGGAGTTCATGGGCTGTCCCACGCTGGCCCAGAAGCTGGAGGGGGAGAAGCGTCTGGCAGAGCCCCAGGTCATTCTGTACATCCGCCAGAGCGCGCAGGCGCTGGACAAGGCCCGCGACTTGGGCTACTGCCACGGCGACCTGACCGCGCGGAACGTCTACGTCGTATCGCAGGAGAAGGTGAAGCTCAGCGACTTCAGCATCAAGTACCTCGTGGAGAACCCGCCGGACCTGGCTGAACTGGGCGAGCACGGCGAGGGCCAAGGGGGCACGGCCGCCAAGGACGAGTGGGTCACCGCCGAGGACCTGCTGCGCACCAAGGGCAAGAAGGCGACCCAGCTCAAGCCGGATAATGACTTCGTCGGGCTCGGCGTCCTGATGATGCAGATGCTGGGCTTCGAGATACCCGAGCGCTCGGACGGCGAGGCGCTCGAGGCATACCGCGACAGTCTGCTGCGCAAGTTCTACCCGAGACTGAGCGATACCGGGTCGGGCGTGAGCGTTCACGTGGCGGACGTCGTGCGGCGGCTGCTCACGCCGGGCGATTTCGACAGCCCCGGTGAGGTCGTGGTCGAGCTGGCCAGTGCGATGCTCCTGGGGCGGACCTTCGGGCGGCCGAAGGCCGCCGCGGCGGCCAAGGCGCCCACTCCGGCCGCCGAGACGGCACAGGTGCGGGTCGGGAAGGGCGAAGAGGATCTGGACTTCGAAGTGGAAGCGCCCGAAGCTCCTCATCCAGCAGAGGAAGCCCTCGCGGCCGAGCCGGCCGGCGCGGCGGAGGGCGACACGATGTTTTTCGTCTGGACGGACAGGCGCAGCGGGAGGTTCTTCGTTCTGCGCGACGGCGAGGAGATAGCGCTGGGCCGTGACCCTGACGCATGTGACGTGGTCGTGATGGACCCGGCGGTTTCGCGCAAGCACTGCGTTCTGAGCAAAGAAGGCGGCGCCGTCCGGATACTGGACGCGGGAAGCAGCAACGGGACGTTCGTGAACGACGAGCGCATCCAGAGCGTCCAGGTCAAGGCTTCGGACCGGCTGCGCATCGGGACCACCCGGCTCTACATGGCTCTGCCGGGCGCGAAGTGATCGTAGGCGCGGTCTGTCTCGCCCAGGCGGGGGCAGGAGAGCTGCCCGCAGCAGCGGGGCGGCGCGCCGGGCTCTCTACCCGTGGGCATGACGCGGCGGACCGCCGATCTACCTCGAGGCGAAGGTGCCCGCCCGTCGGCGCGGGCGCGTGCGTGCCGAACGGGTCTTGGGGAGACCTGACACGGGGCTATGGCCAAGTTCCTGGACTTCATCTTCCCGGCGCGCAAGAAGCCGTACGGGGGCTACGAGCTGGTAGAAGAGATCGGCCGCGGGGGGATGAGCACGATCTGGAAGGCCAGGGACCCCCAGACGGGCCGCATCTCGGCCATCAAGATACTGACGCCGGAATCGCTCGAGACCATGCAACGGTTCCGAAGCGTCTTCGAAGCTGAGGAGGGCACGATCGCTCTCCGGCTCGATCATCCGAACGTCATCAAGACGTTCGGCTACGGGCGCGGTCGCGGAGACGAGTACTACATCGTCATGGAGTACGTGGACGGCCCGAACCTCGAGACGCTCATCGTGGTGGATTCGCCGCACTGGCGGGAGAACCGGTTTGACTTGTTGGCGCAGATCGGCACGGGGCTGCGCTACATCCACGAGCAGGGCCTCATCCACCGCGACTTCTGCCCCAAGAACGTGCTCTATGGGCGGGACGGCACGGCGAAGGTCATTGACTTCGGCCTCACGATACCTTCGAGCTTGAAGGCCAGGTCGGTGGTGGCGCGGGCCGGGACGGCCAGCTACATGGCGCCCGAGCAGGTCAGGGCGCAAGCTGTAGATCAGCGAACGGACATATACGCCTTCGGCGTGTCGGCGTTCGAGGTGCTCACGGGGAGGCGGCCTTTCCCGGCCGCCGCGGACCGGAGCAGGCGGATGCAGGACCACCTGAACGTGGAGCCGGTGCACCTGCGGCAGGTGGACCCCGAACTGCCGGAAGCGCTGGAAGCCGTTATCGCGAAATGCATTGCAAAAGACCGAGGTTTGCGCTATAAATCCATGAACGAAGTCATGTCCGACATCGCTGCGGCGCTGCGGGATTAGGGCCCGCAACTGGACTCCCGGGAAGGGCGTGCCATGAACCCTCGTTTGCGCGTAGAAGTCGGGCGGCAGGCGAACTTCGAGTATGAGATCCCTCCGACGGAGGACGAGGACGCGATCTGGCTCGGGCGCGGCGCTTTCTGCAAGGTCCGCATCCCCGACGGACAGCTCTCCCGCAGGCACTGCCAGTTCACCTTCGAGGGCGGGCAACTCTACGTCGAGGACATGGGCAGCAGGAACGGCACGCGCGTCAACGACGAGCTGATCCGCGGCAAGGTCAAACTGGAGGACGGCGACCGGATCACAGTCGGCAACCATGAACTCAAGGTGATCTTCCCCGCCGCCTCGACGTCGAAGCGGGGAGTCTTGCCGGAACTGGGCACGCAGGAAGAGGAAGAGGAAGCTTACAAGGAAGTCTCCCAGCTCGTGGGGCGCGACTTCGGCGGATGCACGCTGGAGAAGGTGGTCTTCAACGGCAGCACGTCGGTCGTGTTCCGCGCCCGAGACGCGTCCACCGGCGGCCTGCTGGCGGTCAAGGTGCTCAAGAAGCTCGGCCGCGTAACCATCGAGGACCAGAACCGCTTCCTCCGTGGCGCCAAACACAGTGCCGTGCTGCGCCACCCGAACTTCGTGCGCGTCTACAAGGGCGGGCGCGTCGAGGACTGGTATTACATCGTCATGGAATACGTCCAGGGCGTGAACCTGGAGGAACTCGTCGCCCGGAAGGGAGGGCCGCTTGACGTGCCAACCGCCCTGACGGTCGAGCGGCAGTTGCTGGACGCGCTCCAGCACGCCTTCGAGCAGGACATCGTGTTCCGTGCCGTGCGCCCGGATAACGTGATCGTCTGTCAGGGACTGAAGGTCAAGCTGACGGACTTCGACCTGGTGAAGCCGCTCCTGGCGCGGCAGGATGCGCAGGTGACGCGGGTCATGGACGGCAGCCTGAGCGTGGACCCGTCGTTCGCCGCCCCGGAGCTGATCGCGTACCCCGTCGTCGCGGACCAGAAGGCGGACGTCTTCGGCGCGGGCGCCGTGCTCTACTACATGCTGGTCGGCAAGCCGCCCTTCGGCAAGATGCTGCCGGCGGACAAGCTGACCAGCGCCTTCGAACGCGCCTGCTCCGACCCCCGGCGCGCCAACCCGGACGTGTCGGAAGCAGTCTGCGCGGTCATCCGCCAATCCATGTCGGACTACGAGCGCTACAACACGCCGGGCGAGATGCGCCAGGCGCTGGACGAAGCGGCGGGCGGCGCGGAGGCCTGAGAGCGGCGCGCTGCGAGCAGACAGTGCCATGAAGGCAAAACTCGAGGTCAAGGACGGTCCACTCGCGGGCACCCGGGTCGAGCTGGGCAAGCTCGGCTCTTTCACCATCGGCCGCCGCAGCGCCAGTAACCTGAGCATCGTCGAGAAGGCCGTTTCCCGCGAGCACTGCCGCGTGGACTATGACGGCGACCTCTACTGGCTGGTGGACTGCGGCAGCCACAATGGCACCTTTGTGAACGGCCGCAAGATCACCAAGTGCCTCCTCTACGACGGCGACGTCGTTAAGGTCGGCCACGTCCGCATGGTCTTCTCCATGCCGCAGCAGGTCCCCGAGGGCGCGGGCGAGTCCTGACGTCCCGGTCCCCCGTTTTGTGCGCACGTCCCCGGGCGGACGACCTTGCGCTTGGCCCTTCGGCGCACCACAGGTATAATCCGCGAAAGTCTCCGTCTCCCCCCAAGCGTCTTTTCGGAGCGTGCCATGCCGGTTCGGACGACGGCTGTGCGGATACACGGCAAGCGCGACCTGCGGCTGGAGACCTTCGCGCTGCCCGATCCGAAGGACGACGAGATCCTCGCGGATGTCGTCAGCGACAGCGTCTGCATGTCGTCCTATAAGGCGGCCGACCAGGGACCGGCGCACAAGCGCATCCCGGATGACGTGGCGCAGAACCCGACCATCCTGGGCCACGAGTTCTCCGGCCGGCTCCTCAAAGTCGGCAAGAAGTGGGCGGACCGCTTCCAGCCCGGCCAGATGTACGCGATCCAGCCGGCCCTCAACTACAAGGGCTCCCTCGACTCCCCCGGCTACTCCTACCGCTACATCGGCGGCGACGCGACGAAGATACTGATCCCGCAGGAAGTCATGCTGATGGACTGCCTGCTCCCTTACCAGGGAGACGCGTTCTTCAAGGCTTCCCTGGCCGAGCCGATGTCGTGCATCGTGGGCGCGTTCCGCGCGCAGTACCACTATCAGCCGGGCAGCTATGCCCACGAGATGGGCATCCGCGAGGGCGGCAACTGCGCCCTGCTGGCCGCAGCGGGGCCGATGGGACTCGGGGCGGCGGACTTCGCCCTGCACGGACCGCGCAAGCCCAGGCGTCTCCTGGTGACCGACATTGACGAGGCGAAGCTGGCCCGCGCCCGGGGCCTCTTTGCTCCGGCCAAGGCCGCGCGCGAGGGCGTAGAGCTGACGTTCCTGAATGCCCAGCGCCTTCCCGGCGGGCCGGCTGCGCTCCCGGAGCACGTGCGCAAGCTCACCGGGGGCCTGATGCTGGACGACGTCTTCGTCTTCCACCCCGCCGAGGATCTGGTGCAGCAGGCGGACGTGATGCTTGCGCGCAACGGGTGTCTGAACTTCTTTGCCGGCCCCTCGCACACCGACTTCGCCGCGAAGCTCAACTTCTACAACGTTCACTACGAGGGCCACCACATCGTGGGCACCAGCGGAGGCAACACCGAGGACATGCGTATCTCGCTGGCGCTTATGAGCGAAGGCCGCATCAGCCCTGCCGCCATGGTCACCCACGTGGGCGGCCTGGACGCGGCCATCGAGACCATACTGAACCTGCCGAGCATACCGGGCGCGAAGAAGCTCATCTACACGCACGTGCGCATGCCGCTCACGCCCATAGACGAGTTCGGCCGGCGCGCGCAGGAAGCCGAGCCGCCGTTCAGGACCATCTTCCAGGAACTGGACCGGCTCGTGAAGGCCGCCAACGGGCTGTGGTCGGCGGAGGCCGAGCGCTTTCTGCTCTCGCGGCAGGAGATCAGGTCCGCGGAGGACTGATGGGGGCCCAGGAGACCATCGTCGCCGTCTCCACGCCGGCGGGGCAGTCCCTACGCGCGGTGATGCGGCTGAGCGGGCCGGACGCGCTGGCCTGCGTGTCCGCGCGGTTCCGTCCCGGCGAGGCCGCGGGCCGCGGATGGCTAAGAACCTTCCGCGCCACGCGGGGCCTGTTCGAGGTCTCCGCCGGCGGACTGCTGGCCCCTGCGCTGCTCTACGTCATGCGGGCGCCGCACTCCTACACCCGGGAAGACGTGGCGGAAGTGCACCTGCCCGGCTCGCCCGCCCTTCTGGACATGGCGCTGGACGACGTGGTCTCGCGCGGCCCCGGCAGAGCGCGCCCGGCAGAACCGGGCGAGTTCACGCGGCGCGCCTTCATGAACGGCCGCATTGACCTCTCCCAGGCGGAGGCCGTTCTGGCGGTCATCCGCGCTCAGAGCGAGTCGGAGTTGCTGGCGGCGGCCGCCAAACTCGAAGGCAGCGTCGCACGGCGCTGCGCCCGGCTTCAGGATGGAGTGACCGAACTGCGCGCCCAGGCGGAAGCGGCGCTGGACTTCGCACCTCACGGAATAGAGCTGATCGGCGAGGCGGAGTTCCTGGAGCGCTGCGCACGCCTGCGGGCGGAGATGGCCTCGGAGGCTCTCAGGGGCAGGGACGAGACCGCAAGCGATGGCAAGGTCCGTGTGGTCATCTGCGGCGCGCCGAACGCCGGCAAGTCCAGCCTGTTGAACCGCCTGGCGCGGGCAGAGAAGTCGATCGTGCATCCGCGTCCCGGCACGACACGCGACGCCGTCCACGCAGAGGCCGAGGTCGGCGGCGTGCTGTTCCGGTTGACCGACACGGCGGGCCTCAGCGCGCAGGGCGACGGGCCCGACCAGGCAGCGGTCGAGCAGGCGAGGGCGCAGATGGCCTCGTGCCAGTTGCTGGTCGTGGTGCTGGACGGCTCCGCGCCGGCGCCCCGCGACGTGATCGAGGAGGCCGCGGCCCTGCCGCGAGCGCGGGTCCTGTGCGTGGTCAACAAGTGCGACCTGCCGCAGATGCTCGACGAGGCGAACCTGCGCGCGAACGAGTTCGCCTATGAGACGGTGCACACGTCGGCCCTCACCGGCGAAGGCCTGGACGGGCTGCGCGAGGCGCTGGGCCGGACGGTGACGGAGGGGCGTCTGGATGCGTCCGCTGCGGACTGCCTCTTCAACGCGCGCCAACGGGCGGCGCTGCGCCGCGCGCTCCAGGAACTGGACGGCGCAGAAGAAGCCGTGCGGACGGGCATGGGCTACGAGTTCGCTGCCGTCAACCTTCAAGCCGCGGCCGACGCGCTGGCGGAGGTGGCGGGCCGCGTCGCCGCGCAGGACGTGATCGGGCGCATCTTCGGCCAGTTCTGCATCGGGAAGTAGGGCGGCGCTCGTCAGAGCTCGGGCACGGGCTTCTCCGGAGGAAGCCGCCGAAGCTCCTTGAGCAGCTCGAAGATGCGGCTCCTCAGTTGCGACAGGCCTTGACCGGTGAGCGCGGAGATGGGCAGGACTTCCCGGCCGAGTTCCTGCTGCAGCCGCTCCAGGCCCTTGTCGCCGCCGTCCAAGTCCATCTTGTTGGCAACGACGATCTCAGGTTTCGCGGCCAGCTCGGGGCTGTGCAGACGGATTTCCTCCCGGATGGCCTGGTAGTTGGACAGGGGATCGCTGCTGTCCGCCGGGGCCACGTCCACCAGATGGACCAGCATCCGCGTCCGCTCGATGTGGCGCAGGAACTCGTCCCCCAGCCCTTTCCCTTCGTGGGCGCCGCGGATGAGGCCGGGCAGGTCGGCCACCGTGAACCGTTCATAGGCCTCGGCTTCCACGATGCCCACCATGGGCTGGAGCGTGGTGAAAGGGTAGGGGGCGATCTTGGGGTGCGCGGCGCTGATGCGCGAAAGCAGAGTGGACTTCCCCGCGTTGGGCTGGCCGATCAGGCCTACGTCGGCGACGATCTTCAGCTCGAGCCGGATGCGCCGGGCCTGGCCCGGGCAGCCCTCCTCGAACTGCGTGGGCGCTTGGTTGATCGAGGACTTGAAGCAGGTGTTCCCGCGCCCGCCCTTCCCGCCCCTGGCGAGCACGATGGGCGGCCCCGCCTCGACCAAGTCGAGGAGCCTCAAGCCGCTGTCCTCGTCGAAGACGACCGTGCCCACGGGCACGCGGATGAGGACGTCCGCGCCGTTGGCGCCGTGCTGGTTCCTGCTGCGGCCCGGTTCGCCGGCGGCGGCGCAGACCTCCGCCTTGGAGACGAGTTCCAGAAGGGTGCTGAGGTTAGGGTCGGCAGCGATCAGCACGTCGCCGCCATCCCCGCCGTCCCCGCCGTCCGGGCCGCCGCGGGGGACGTATTTCTCACGCCGGAAGCTGGCGCACCCGTCGCCGCCGTCGCCGGCCTTGATGTGGAAGGTGGCTTCGTCCACGAAACGCATGGGAGACCCCGCTGCGGGCGGCCGGGCAAGAAGGGCGCGCGCCTCGGCCTGGAAAAGACCAGCGGCTGCCTCCGTGGCCGGGAGGCAACCGCTGACGTGACCTTCAGGCGGGAGAGGAGCGGGGCGGCGTTCTCTTAGTCGGGTACAACGTGGATGCGGCTGGACGCGAACTGCACGGTGCCGTCCGCCTTCGCGAACAGCGTGTAGTCCCTGCCGCAGCCCACGTTTCTGCCCGGGTGGAAGCGTGTCCCGTGCTGACGCACAAGGATCGTGCCGGCCCGCACCTTCTGCCCGCCGTAGCGCTTGATCCCGAGGAATTGGGCGCAACTGTCGCGCCCGTTGCGCGAAGCGCCCTGTCCTTTCTTATGTGCCATAATGCCGCCTCTTGAGTGCTGCTACTCGGGGTGGATCTCTCTGATGAGCACGCGCGTGTACTTCTGCCGGTGGCCCTTCTTCGCCTGCTTGTTCTCCTCCGGCTGGAAGCGCATCATGACCAGCTTCGGGCCCTTCTCGTGCCTCACGATCTCGGCGAGGACCCGCGCTCCGAAGACGTGCGGCGTGCCGATAAGTGTCTTACCGTCGCCGCCGATGACGAGCACCCGGTCGAACTCCACCAGCTCGCCCGCAGTGGCCTCTATCCGGTCCACGCGGACCTCGTCGCCTGCCTGGACGCGGTACTGCTTGCCATGGTTGTCTATGACAGCGTACATGTCCTATCCGTCAGTAGTTGGGACCAACAGAAATGTCATTATACCCGAGATCGCCGGTCCTTGCAACCGCACGCACCCGGGAGCCCGGGCCTCTGCCTCAGCGGTTCGCCTGTTTGATCTCCCGCCCCTCGGCCGTTAGGAACCGCACTGTATGAAGGTCCGGGCCGATGGACGGCTCAGCCAGGATCAGGACCTTCTTGCCCGAGCTCTTCTCCAACTCCTGGACCGGCTCGCGCATGGAGTTGTTCAGGTAGTTGGCTACGTCGGGGCTGACCATCGCCTCCACGCGGTCGAGGTCCTTGCCATCCATGCCGGCCTTTACCTGCCGGAACACCTGGAGGGCCAGCGTCTCCGTGCTCTTGACCTGCCCCGTGCCGTGGCACCACTCGCACTCGATGTAGTGGGACTGTCGCAGGCTGGGGCGCTGGCGCTGGCGCGTCATCTCCACGATGCAGAAGGGGGACATCTTCAGCATCCGCAGGCGCGACCGGTCGCGCTTGAGCGCCTCCCAGAGGGTCTGCTCGACGCGCGTGCGGTGGTCTCCGTTCTCCATGTCTATGAAGTCGATCACGAGCACGCCGCCGAGGTCCCGGAGGCGGATCTGGCGCGCGATCTCGGGGGCGGCGTCCACGTTGATGCGGAAGGCCGTCTCCTCGGCATCGCCCCGGCCCTTGTACTGGCCGCTGTTGACGTCAATGGCCACCAGGGCCTCCGTCTGCTCCAGGACGATGCTGCCGCCGGTGGGCAGTTGCACGGTCCGGCTGTGCATCTTCTCGATCTCCTGCTCCACGCCGTAGTGGTGGAAGAGGGGGTCGCCGGTCTCGTGGAGCTTGACCTTGCGGACGTGGCGCGGCATGACCACGCGCAGGAAATCCCTCACCTTGTCGTGGACCTCAGAGCTGTCCACGATGATGCGCCGGATGTCCTCCGTGAAGAAGTCTCGGATGACGCGCGTGACGGGATCGCTCTCCTGGTAGATGAGGGCCGGCGCCTTGGAGCGCTCGGCCCGCTGGCTGATCGTGTGCCACAGGCGCAGCAGGTAGTCCAAGTCGCGGGCGATGTCCGCGTCGTTGCGCGCCTCGCCGGCGGTGCGCGCGATGACGCTCATGTTCTTCGGGACGTCCAGCTTCCCCAGCAGAGAGCGCAGGCGGGTGCGCTCGGCCTCGTCCGTGATGCGGCGCGAGACGCCGCGACGCGAAAGGCCCGGCATGAGCACGAGGTAGCGGCCCGGCAGGCTCAGGTACGTCGTGAGACTCGGGCCCTTGTCGCCGATGCCTTCCTTCGTGACCTGGATGAGGACCTCCTGCCCGTCGTGGAGGAGCTTGCGGATGTCGGCCCCCCTTTCGCCTCTGCCCACGGCGGACGGCAGCACGTCGGAGACGTGAAGGAAGCCGTGCTTCTTGTAGCCGAACTCCACGAAGGCCGCCTCGATGTTGGGCACCAAGTTCACCACGACGCCCTTGTGGATGTTGCCCACGATGTGCTCGCGGTTGCTGCGTTCGATGTAAAGCTGCTCAAGCTTCCCGCCTTCGAGGACGGCAATGCGCACCTCCTGCTCTTCCACGACGTTCACAAGCATCGTCTTCTCGACGTTTTCCGTTTCCATGCGTTCCCTTCCGCGCTTAGCCTGCGCGGGAAGACAGATCCACGTGCGTCCGCTCGATCCGGCTCTTCACATAGTCGGTCCCGTCGCGGCACCCAAGCGCCTCCATGACCTCCTCCGGCCGCGCCGTCCCGCTCTCCGTGCACCGCAGGAGCATCTGGACGGAGCTGCCGTCGCAGCGCAGCGCCTTGACGAACTGCCGGATCTCGACCTCCTTCACCTCGTCCTCGCGGCTGCGCCTGACGATCACACTAAGGCGGGCCAGGAACTCCTGCACGCTCCGGTCTGTAAGTGAGTGACCGGGCAGGAGGGGGACGCGGTAGGCCAGCTCCGTGGGCTGGTGGCTCGGATGTGGCTGCGTTATCTCGACGGAGACCACACCGATCCCCTCGGGAAGCTCCGCCGTCAGCCGGGCCTGGAACTGCGCCGGCCTGACCCATTCCGAGAGGCCTACGTCGGCCACTTCGCTAAGGCCCGTCAAGCCCACGCTGAGGGCCATCGGGAAGCTGACCCGGGGACGAGGGTTGTGCCCCTCGCTCATCGCAACCGGTAGGTCTGCGCGTCGGAGCGATCGCTCGAACAGCCGCATCAGGTCATGATGCGATATGAATCTGATGTCTCCCCGCTTGCTGAATCTGACCCTGATGTTCTGCTTAACCTGTGACAAAAAGGCCGACTCCGCTATCTCTCTCCGGGCCGCCGGCGCGACGGCTTCGGCCTCCCTCCGGCCCAGGCAGGCGCTGCCAGGTTCCTTGCCCCCAACAGCGCCGCGCGCCATCTGTGGTGTGGGTGCATACCTGCGCACGGCGATGGCGCTGCTTCGGAGCCTGCCTGCAGGAGCCTTCTGGGGAGTCCGGTGCGCCCTCGGGTCCGCCCGGTGGAGCTTCCGCGTTGCGCCCCCGTGGATCGAGTCTCTACCCATGACAATGTATCAGCAAACGCCTTTCCCGTCAAGTGTCGCCGGAGCCGTCTAACCTCCCGATCATACCCGCTAAGGTCTTGCGCAGGCGGCGAAGGCGGGCGATAATGGTATGATGAGACGTGGAGGTGCACCAGAGTCGGGAGGCGTGCCATGGCCAGAAAGTGGACGGTTGCGTTGGTTGTCATGGGGGGACTGTTTCTCGTGGCGGCGGCTGCTCAGGCAGCGGAAGAGATGAGCCCGCCGGGGACGCCGAAGAGGATACTGAACCCTCCCCAGCGGATGCCGTTCATGCAGCCGCGCCCCAGCATGCCGTCTCATCCGCCGGACCAGGACCACGACAATGACCGTGACCACCGGCGTCACTCCTTCGTCTTTTTCCCGTATTACTACCCGTACTACTATCCGCCCTCTACGTATTACGACACGTACCCCTACGACCAGACGTATTACTACTACAGCCCGTATCTCTACTACAATTACTATGCATATCCCCCTGGCTACACCCCGGGCACACCGTATGCCGCGCCGCAGACCCCAGGGGCAGCGGGGCAGCAGCCTGCCGCAGGGCAGCCCGCTTACGGCCCGGCGCCCGGCCCAGGTGACGAACGCGCATTCGAGTCCCCTCTGTCGGCCATGCTCGGCGGGCCGGACAAAGTAGGCGCCGCTTTCGCGCTCGGCGAGACCAAGCTCAGGATGGGGGAGTACGCCGACGCTGTGGCCGGCTTCCAGCGCGCGCATGAGGTCAGCCCCGAGGATCCGTTTGCCGAGATCGGCCTGGCGCTGGCGCTGGAGGCGACGGAAAGGTACGAGGGCGCTGCTTACATGCTCCGCCGCGGACTGGCGTCCGTGACCGACTGGGCCGCGGTGGACCTGAACCTGGCTGACGCCCTTGGCGGCAAGGAGAAGTACGACGCGATGGCCGCACGTGTGCAGCAGGCGGCCGCGCAGGCGCCTGACGACCTGAACTTGCAGCTCTTGCTGGGCTTCAATGCCTTCGGAGCCCGCCAGTACGCCAAGGCAGCCAACATGCTCCTGGCCGTGTCGAAGGCGGTGCCGGCGGACGAGGGGGTGAAGGCGCTGCTGACTGCGGCGGAGAGGCGTCTGGGCTCAGAGCCGGGCAAGGAAGGCCCGGGCGTCAAGGCGGGGGAGGGCGTTGCTCCCGGGGGCGCTCCGCAGAAGGAGGCGGCCCCGGCTGCCCCCAAGACGCCGTAGCCGGCGGAGCGGGCTTCGTGAGGTGTCTTGGCAGGCGCCTTCCGGGCGGCGGTAGCGTACAGCGCTGCGGACTCGTGATGGAACTGGTGCAGAGCGAGTCCGCGGGGGAGGGGTGTACGATGAGACTGAGGCTTGGGACGTGCGTGCCGGGCGGCGTCGTTACGCTCGCGGTTGGATTAGCTGCGCTGGCTGCATTCGCTGCGCCCGCTGCCTCCGTCGCGCTCGCTGCCGATAACCAGAACGCGCCTGCGGGAGGTCAGGCTCCGACGGGCGGCGGACCCTCGGGCCAGAAGGAGTTGCCGTTCTTCCCCATCGCCGGCAACCAACTGCTCATCTACCCGGCGACGCCCTATGACCTCGACTACGCATTGCGAGCTGGCGCCGGTCGTGGCACCGGGCTCGGAGCGACCGTGGCGCCGGGGCTGGCGCCGGGCGTGGCGCTCTACGACCCCGTCAACGGCTACTTTTACTATCCTGGCGTCGTCCCGAACGTGGTGATCGTCACCGTCGGGCCGCTGGGCGGCCCGCAGACCACTTACTACGTGAACCCCGGCGCAGCCGGGCCGCTGGCTCCGCAGATGTATCTGCCCCTTGCTGGCCAGTTGAGCAGCTTGGCGGAGCAGCCCGCCGCCCCTGCCGAGCAAGAGGAGGCCGCGGCGAAGCCCGAGCCCGCCCGCCCGTCGGGCTTCGGCTCGAGCTTGTCGCCTATGCTCAGAGGCCCGGATACCGTCCCCCTGGAGTTCGCACTCGGCGAAGCGATGCTGCGTGAGGGGAAGTACGACGAGGCGGCCAAGGCTTTCCAGCGCGCAGTGACGGCTGCTCCAGGCGAACCCGCGCCCCGCGTCGCCCTCTCCGTCGCGCTCGTGGCGGCGGGCCGGTTCTCTGAGGCCGCTCGCGCGCTGAGGGTAGGTCTGTCGGCTGCCTCGGACTGGGCCCGCATCAGGCTAAGCCCTGCAACGAGCTTCGGCAGTGCGGAAGCGTTTGGCGCCGTGGAGCGGAAGCTTCAGGAGGCCGCGCAGAACGACCCGTCGAACAACGACCTTCATCTCCTTCTCGGGTTCCTCCACTTCGCCACGGGGCGGGAAGCCGAGGCGGTCGCGCTCCTCTCGCCGATAAGCGAAGCCAACCCGCAGGATCTCGTCATGAAAGGGCTGGTTCAGGCGGCCCAGTCCCGCGAGGGGGCGAAGGGCCGCAAGGGGGCCTCAAGTCGTCCGGCAGCGGAGGCAACGGGGGAAGGCGCCACGAAGAAACCACAGTAGGGGGCTTGAGCGTCAGCCGGACGACGGGCGCGGCCCATCCTGGTTGTGCATGGCCGTCGTTACGGGGCGGGCATGGCCTTGTAGCTGATCTCCACGCTGTCGTCCACGCGCTGGATGGCTGCCGCGGTCACCCCGTCGGACCAACGCGTGACTGAGGTGTCCTGGACACCGCCGTACTTCTGGCTGCACTGGGCCTGCAACTGGTCGTAGAGTCCCTGGAGCGGCTGGTTCTGCGGCGGCTTGATCCGCAGCTCGATCAGGAAAAGCCCGCTGCTGCCCAAATGGAACCTCAGCATCTGGCTCTTGTCGGGGACCGGGTAGTTGACGAGCATCAGTTCGTTGGCTTCCTGCCTCTGCCACGCGATGGGATAGAGCGCTTGGATCTGGCCGGGGGACATGCCGAAGCTCACGGAGGCCAGCAGCGGGGGGGCCTCGATCCGGACGGGCACTTGTGCCGGCTGGGCAGCCGGCGCAGGCTGGGGCAACGCCTGCGGGGGCGCCGGTGACTGCGCCGGAGCGGCAGGCGGGGCCGCTGCCTCACCCGGCTTCACGGGCGGCGCTGCGGCAGCCTGCGCAGGAAGCGCAGGCTCCTGCGCGACTCGCTCAGGCGGCGTGGCGGCCGGCGTTGCGCTTGCCTCCTCGGCAGGCGGGACTTGTGCCGGTTCCGCCGCGACCTCAGACGGCGCAGGCTCGGGCTGCGGGACCGAGGCAGGAATCCCAGGCGTAGCAGCGGGCGCAGCCGGGCCAGCGGCTGTCTGCGGCTTCCCCGTCAGGACGTTTAGTGCCCTGCTCCTCAGTGGCTCGTAGAAGGCAACCAGCAACGCGAAGACGAGCAGTCCGGCCAGGAAGAGCGTCCAGGCGCGCATGGGGTCCTCCTGCGTGTGCTTACCGCGTCAGGATGGCGGGCAGATGGTAGAAGATGTCCCTGAAAATGTCGGTCAAGTTGGAGTGGTCGGCCGCGTAGTAGTAGGCGCCGTTCGTGTTCGCCGCGATGAGCGGCATCAGGACTTGGTCGGCGCTGGCCCCGAAGGAGACGGTGTAGATGCGTACCCCGTTCGTGGTCGCCCGGCTCGTCTGCGTGGCCAGGGCATTGGCGACGGCCTGGTAGATGCGGCACGAGACGGTGTGGCCCAGGAAGGTGATGGATATTGGCGACGAGGGGTTATCGTAGTAAGTCCCCGAGACCGTGTTGGCCATGCCGTCAGTGAGCAAGATCATGATCTTCTGCCCGAACGCGCTCGCGTAGGCTGCGATGAGTTCATCGTTGGCCAGTTGCATGCCCTTGGGAGTCGCCGTGGCGCCGCGTGGGTCGTACGCCGCTATGGCGGTCTTCAGCGCAGCCCAGTCGTTGGTGAGGTGGGACTGCAAGGTCCCATCCCAGGCGTAGGTGACGAGGCCGGCCCGCTCGCGGCCGGGGTTCAGAAGGTCAACAAAGGCGCTGGCGGCGTTCTGGCTGGACGCCATGGGCTCGATGGGGTTATTGGCGACCGCGTAATCGCAGGAGCCGATCGGGCCGTAGCTCTGCGCGGACCAGTTGGGGTAGCTGGAACCGTAGCGCGAGTAGATGGTGACGTTGGACGGGGCCTTAAGCCAGCCCGACTGGATTGTGTTAGGATCGTCCATGTCCACGTAACGGAAGTACTGACCGGAGACCAGCCTTGCCCTTACGGCCGCCGGCAGAAAGGCCGTCTCGATCGCGCCCGTGGAATCGTTCTTTGCATAGAAGTAGGCCGTCTGCCAACTGGTCGTGTAGATGTACTGCGACATCCAGTACCACCCCGTTGGGCTCTTGATCATGCTCCCATTGGTGTTGGGAGAGGATCGCAGCGTTATGTTCGTCGTGTCGTAGCACATCGAGCCCGAACGGTCCATGGTGAACATCACGTAGCGGCGGGGCTGGGTGCCGACGGCCGTGATGGCCTGTCCCGTGGAACGCAAGCCGAAAATGCAGCCGAAGAACAGGTGGATGGGCCCGTCCGGGGAGTCCACCGTGCGGCGTCCAGTCACCTTGATGCTGTCCACGAGTTCTCCGGGGCCGAAGTCGGATTCCGGCTTGAAGACTTGCGTCTCCGTGACGTAGCGGCCGAACAGGATGTCGCCGGATCCCAGGGTCAGGTATTTGCCGGCCACACGGTTGGCGGCCGCCAGCGACCGTGCCTCCGCCTCTCCGCGCGTCTTCTCGGCAGTACCCACGAAGCCCACAAGCTGGCTTGCGCCGGCCAGCGCCGCGGCGTCCACTGCGTTCTGCAGTTCGGCGCGCGAGGTGACCATCAGCCCAACGTCCACAGAGATGGCACAGATCAGCACCAGCACCACGACCGCTGCTGCGAAGAGCACGACAACCTGCCCGCGTCCGGCAGCCTTTCCCTTGCTGCCGCGCCTTGCCAGTCGGAAAGCTCCCATTGTTGACCTCCGCCGTCGCTGCGCTTCAGGATACGTCGGAACGATGCTGCTTCTGTGCCTTACGTGTTCGCCCCTCCGCAAACCACCAAGCGGCCACCTTCTCTATGAACTGCTTGCGCTCGTCTGGTAACAGCTTCGAGACATCGGGCGGCAAGCCCGGCAACAGCACGACAACTGAGGATGCGGCGCCCTCTGCGTTCTCTTCCGATGGCGGAGCTCCCCGGGCCTCGGCGGCCGCCGGAGCGGGCGGCTCCGCGCTTTCCTCTCTACGGGCCTCGGGGACGTCCCGCCCGTAGCCGCTGCCATTGATGATAGCCCATACCGCGGCGGTTGCCAAGTCTCTATTGTTCGTTGTCGAGGCGAAGCTGGCCAGCCGTTCGAGGGCCCGGTCGTTGAAGTTCTCGCACAGGAAGGAGATGGCCTCCGCTTGCAGCTTTAGGTCGGGCTTGGGCGCGTCCAGGACTTCGGCCACCTTGTCCAAGCCGCTTGCATCGCCGCACCGGCATGCCGCCTTGGCGACCTCGAAGCGAGCGGCGACTGATTTGACGCGGCGCTGCGCTTGGCTAACGGGCACCAGGTACTCGGGGCGCCCCGACATGCCCAGCCCGCGCGCGGCTTCGGCAAGTAGTTCGTCGCTTACGCCCTGTGGCGGATCCAGCAGGAAGCTTTGCAGCGCCCGCAGAGAAGGTTGGTTCTGCAGCGCGCTCATGCACTTGAGCGCGTCGAGGCGTTCAGCGTCCGTGTTGGATGCCTGCAGGAGCCCCGGCAGATACTGGCCCAGGTTCGGCCGGTGCAGCCTGGCGGCCACGAAGAGCAGCGCGCTGCGGCTCTTCCCGCTCGGATACCGCGCCAGCCGCTCGTCGAGCACAAGATACGTGGCTTCCCCATGTTCGAGGAGCCACTGGACGTCCGGGTCGCTCTCGGCGCTCTGTGCCGAGGCCGACTCGGCCGACCAGCGGGCCGCGAGCGCGTCAACCCGGCGGTTGGCATCCTGCAGCAGCGTGGCCTTCGGGCCGGCCTGCCACGTCCATGCCTTTCGAAGAAGCTCCTCGTCGCCGGCCGCAACACCCGTGGCAAGCGTTACGGCCAACAGGATGGGCAATGTCCAGCTGCGGCCCATCTCGGGGCCTCCCCTCGGGGCCTTGGCGTCGAAGGACCAGTGTCGCAGGGCGAAACAAGGGCCATTGCGCAAAGGACGTACCGCCACGACGTCGGCCCCGGGCCTGCACACGCCCCAGAACCGTCGGCGGGACGGCCTTGCCGCTGTCTCCGTTTCACGTCGCTGGTCGGTTACGACTCTGAGCCTGCTGTCCCCCCGGTAGTGGGGACCGCGGCTTGGCCGGACGCCGGCTGGGACGCCTCTTCAGCGCGCCTTGGCGCCGCCGTCGGACGGGGGACTGCCTCCGGCTTCGACGCGGCGACCGCCCTGACTCCTGCTTCGCCAGCCGCTCCAGGGGCAGGCTGGACGGCCCTCAGGCCGCCCTGCGCGCCGGCCGCGCCTTTATCGCCCAGAAGCACTGTGTCAATCTCGCTCCGCAACGGCGCGCAGAACAGCACCGCCGCGACGAATCCTGCCAAGCCCAGAGTGAAGACGATGGCGATCCGCATCAGGCAGTCCCTCGCAGATAAAGGCCGAGCATGGACGAGCTGTGGCGCCCTGACGCGCTGTCACACTGTGGGAACCGCGCGTTGTTAAGCAAACTCCATGCCGCACCCTCGCCGGGACAGCGCCGCCGTGGCACGCCGCGGCCGTTTGGTCCTATGCGGTTGAAACAGGCCTCCAGGGCTCGTATAGTCCACTTCTGCGTGGAATGGCAGCACTGGTTCAACGACGCCCGGACCTCGCGTAGCGGGGGATGCGCATGGCACAAGCGAACTTCGCCGACGTCCTCATGGACCGCATCAGGCAGAGAAAGAGCCAGCTTGTGGTGGGCCTTGACCCGCGCGTTGACCGCTTGCCGGCGGGCCTGCGGCCGCGCCAGGCGCGCTCCAGCGCCGCGGCAGCGGCCCACGCCATGGCGGCCTTCAACCGCGCCGTGCTGGATGCCGTGGCCGAGCACGCCGCAGCCGTCAAGTGCCAGGTGGCCTTCTACGAGCAGTACGGCTGCGAGGGCATGCACGCTTACTCGGAGACCGTGCAGTACGCCCGCGACAGGGGGGTCATCGTCATCGGGGACACCAAGCGGAACGACATCGCCAGCACGGCCGCCGCCTATGCCACAGCCCACCTCGGGACCGCGGACGGCAGTCCCGCACCTTCTCTCGATTTCATAGTGGATGCCGTCACCGTCAATGCCTACCTCGGCAGCGACGGCGTCATGCCGTTCGTCGAGGCAGCCGCAGCCAACGGCCGGGGCGTCTTCGCCCTTGTCAAGACGAGCAATCCCTCGTCCGTGGAGGTCCAGGACCTCGACGCCGGGGGAGAGCCCCTCTACCGGCGCGTTGCGGCGCTGGTGGAGGGCTGGGGGCGCGCCTACCGCGGGCGGAGCGGATACAGCCTGCTCGGGGCCGTGGTCGGCGCCACGTTCCCCGGCGAGCTGGCCCTGCTGCGCGAGCTGATGCCGACGGCGCCGTTCCTCGTGCCGGGCGTCGGCGCCCAGGGCGGCCGCGTGCAGGACGTGGCGGCGGCCTTCGATGAGGACGGCTTGGGCGCCGTGGTCAACTCCTCACGGGACATCATCTTCGCTTGGGAGCGCGCGCCTTACGACGAGCGGTACGGCGAGGCCCGGTGGCAGGAGGCCGTGGGGGCGGCCGCCGCGGACCTGCGGGAGCAGCTCTGGCAGGCGACCCACTAAGAGCCGCCAACGCAACGCCGCTCACGGGGCGTTCTGT
>Ga0315291_10003560_pt1 | contig 20121 bp, 18 predicted proteins | sample YL17G12_20_MG_FD_203070 | JGI IMG/M metagenome (GOLD analysis project Ga0315291, IMG submission 203070) | Sediment microbial communities from Yellowstone Lake, YNP, Wyoming, USA - YL17G12_20 | ecosystem: Environmental > Aquatic > Freshwater > Lake > Sediment | place: USA: Wyoming | collected...
TCTTAATTGATGTGCCGGAAGCCATGGCTTCCAGATCGCCATAGTTGCCGCAGCCGCATTTATATCCTCCGGGGTCAATCACCATGTGGCCGAATTCGCCGGCGGCTCCGTTTGCTCCCCGATAGATTTTCCGATCGATGATTATTCCGCCGCCGATGCCGGTTGAAACCGTGATATAAATAAAGTCGTTTGCCCTCCGGCCCGCTCCAAAAAGCGCTTCACCAAGAGCGGCGCAGTTGGCGTCATTATCTATAAATATTGGAACTTTAAAGAATTTTGACAATTCCTCTTTAAGATTAACTTTTTTCCAGCCGGGGAGGTTGGGGGGATTAATAACAAGACCCTTTTTATAATCTATCGGGCCGGGGACGCCGATGCCGATTTTTGATATTGTTGACTTAAGAGAATGCCTTAAACATTCGATGGCCTTAACGATATTTAAAACAACCTGTTTTTTGCCTTTTTGCGCTTCAGTTGGAACGATTATTTCGGAGAGGATGCAACCGCATTCGTCAGAGGCTGCCGCCGCGATTTTTGTCCCGCCCAGGTCGATGCCTATGATTATTTTTTTCATGGTTGAATTATAACACCCTCAATAAACACTTGACAAGATTTGTTCCGGCTTGTTATAATTAGCACTCTAGCATGGTGAGTGCCAAATAAAACGAAGGAGGTGAATGCGACTATGGCAAAGGCAAAGTTGACTCCTTTGGGAGACAGGGTGATTGTTAAGCCGGACCCAGGTGAAGAAAAGACCAGGTCAGGGATAGTCCTTCCTGACACGGCAAAAGAGAAGCCGCAGGAGGGAACAGTGGTGGCGGTGGGGTTTGGCAGGATTTTGGATAATGGACAGAAGGCTCCGCTGGAAGTAAAAGTAGGCGACAAGGTCATTTACAGCAAGTACGGCGGGACCGAGGTCAAAATTGAGGATGAAGAATACATCATCCTTCAGGAAAGGGATATTTTAGCTGTTAAAGGCTAGTAAAACAGGAGGTGAATTAAAATGGCAGCAAAAGAAATGAGATTCGGCGATGAGGCCTGGAGGGCAATTGAAAAAGGCGTGGCCAAAGTCGCGAGCGCGGTAAAGATCACTCTGGGACCGCGCGGCAGAAACGTAATCTTAGAAAAGAAGTGGGGATCGCCCACCATCACAAATGACGGCGTGACGATCGCGAAAGAGATCGATCTGGAAGATCCGTTTGAAAACATGGGAGCTCAGCTCTTAAAAGAAATAGCTTCCAAGACAAATGACATAGCGGGTGACGGCACCACCACCGCGACCGTTTTAGGTCAGATTATTTTTAAGGAAGGTTTAAAGAGCGTTGTTTCCGGGATCAATCCCATGGCGCTGAAGCGAGGGATACAAAAAGCGGTGGATTTCGCGGTTTCTGAGATGAAAAAGCTCAGCAAACCGGTTGAAACGAAGGAAGCGATTGCTCAAGTTGCTTCTATTTCCGCGAATAATGATCAGGAAATTGGTGATCTTATCGCGAATGCCATGGAAAAGGTCGGAAAGGATGGAGTAATAACTGTTGAAGAATCAAAAGGCATTGACACAACTTTGGAAGTTGTTGAAGGAATGCAGTTTGACAAAGGTTACGCTTCTCCTTACATGGTTACAGACAGGGAGAGAATGGAGTCGGTGCTTGAGGATTGCATGATCCTGCTCACGGACAAAAAAATCTCCGCGGTAAAGGACCTGCTTCCAACGCTTGAGAAAAGCGTCCAGATGAGCAAGCCATTGCTCATTATCGCTGATGAGATCGAAGGCGAAGCGCTGGCTACGATCGTGGTCAATAAACTGCGCGGCACAATAAACTGCGTGGCAGTAAAGGCCCCTGGATTCGGCGACAGAAGGAAAGCCATGCTCGATGACATCGCCATCATAACCGGCGGCGAGGTCGTAACCGAGGAAAAAGGACTTTCACTCGAAAGCGTGCAGGACAACTGGTTCGGCAAGGCCAAAAAGGTGGTAATCCGCAAAGAGGATACCACAATCATTGAAGGAGCCGGCAGCACGAAGTCGGTAAAGGACAGGATCGCGCAGATCAAAAAAGAAATTGAGATGTCAGATTCGTCTTACGACAAGGAAAAACTGCAGGAGCGTCTGGCCAAGCTGTCCGGTGGTGTAGCGGTGGTCAAAGCCGGCGCGGCTACCGAGACCGAGCTTAAAGAAAAGAAGCATCGCATCGAAGATGCCCTTTCCGCGACTCGCGCGGCAGTTGAAGAAGGCATAATTGCTGGTGGCGGCTCAACCCTGGTGCACATTATCCCCGCGATAGAGAAATTTGAATCGCAAACCGTGGGAGATGAGAAAGTCGGGATAAGCATCGTGAGGCGAGCGCTTGAAGAGCCTCTAAAGCAGATCGCGACAAACGCGGGCTGGGAAGGCTCAGTCGTTGTCGATACTGTTAAAAAGGAAAAAACCGGCACGGGATTTGACGCCCAGAAGTTTGAATATACCGATATGTTCAAAGCCGGGATCGTCGATCCGCTAAAGGTTACCCGTTCCGCCCTGCAGAACGCGGCTTCGATCGCTTCTATGCTATTGACCACTGAAGTTTTGGTGGCCGAGAAGCCGGAAGAAGAGAAGAAGATGCCCGCGATGCCGGGAGGCGGAGGAATGGGCGGATACGAAGGGATGATGTAGTCAACGGATATTGCAACGGATAAACGGATAAAGGGTCGGCGTAAAGTCGGCCCTTTCTCTTTAATTAACAATTTCTCAATTAACAATTAACAACTATGTGTCGCTTTGCGACATTTATATAATATATCCGAACGAAGTGAGGATACAATGTTGCCTGCCTGCCGGCAGGCAGGTTCGTTGAGTCATTGTTCATTGTTAATTATTAAAATACCGCTGGAATTTGGGAAATAGCATGATATAATACCATCGGGTAAATGAGCATTTCTCCTTTATCTGATGTTTTATTGGCAAAAGGGAGGTGAGAAAATGCCTAAGATGAATTTGCTGGACTGGATAGTTTTAATATTGGTTGTTGTTGGTGGATTGAATTGGGGTTTAGTCGGAATATTAGGTGTTGACCTGGTAGCGGCTATTTTCGGCGCGATGACGATGCTGACGCGTATTGTTTATTCACTCGTTGGTCTGGCCGCACTTTATATGCTCGTAATGACCTTCTTGAAGAAATAGTGTTGTTTTTTTGATAAAAAGGGTCAGCTCACAGGTTGGCCCTTTTTCTTTTAGGGTTTTAAAAAAGCCCTCACCCAAATTTATCTAGCAATTACCTCTATCAATTTGCCCTCTCCCAAAGAGAGAGGGACTGGTCGGAATAAGTAAACCAATGAGCTATCATATTTAGATATACATGGGTGAGGGCTAAAGCAAACTTTTCGGAAAGACATTCCCTTGATTCAAGATACAAGTCGGATCAAACAGCTTTTTGATACGCACCATCTCGGCGATTCCTGCATCCCCAAACATTTCTTTTAAGTAAGGATGTTTTATTTTTCCTATCCCGTGTTCTGCGGAGCAGGTGCCGCCAAGCTGTATTCCCTTTTTAACGAATCTCATTATTAGTTCTTTTGCTAGCGGGATATCATCCTGCGTTCTGGGAACCAAATTAACATGCAGGTGGTTTTGGCCGATATGGCCAAATTTTACCCAAAGAAGTTGTTGATCGCTAATTTTCAATTGTGAGTTATAGAAAGCAAGCATTTCCCGGAATTTATCTCCAGGAACAGCAATGTCGCTGGCGAATTTAATCGTATTATGTTTTTTGAATTCTTCGTTTATATGCTCCGGCATAGAGTGGCGGAATTTTTTAAGTTCTTCCTTCTGTTTTTCGGTCATCCCATACCATGCATCATCGAGCTTTGCTTTGTGTTTCTCAAGCAGAACGCCCCAATCTTCAAGGTAAGACATTCCCGCGTCCGGCTTGATTTCGGTTTCCATATAAACCGCCGAGCCGGCTTTTTCCGGTATATGCGAATATGAGCTCCGTAAAAGGTTCAAGGAATTACGGTCAAAAAACTCAATTGTCAGGATATCCTTCTTTTTTGCATCTTCTACAAAGCCAACCGCGTCGTTTTCTGATGGAAAAAAGGCAATAATATCAAAAGTATCAAGGGGCCGAGGGATCAAGGAAATTTCAATTTCAGTCACTACTCCCAGTGTTCCTTCCGATCCGATAAATAGATCAATTAGGTCCATTCCCGGTTTTGAATAATATCCCGCCGAGGTCTTAATGTTTGGTATTTGGTAATTTGGTACCTGCCTGCCCTGCCTGCCGGCAGGCACGGCGGCAGGCAAGGTTTGGAATTTTTTTGGCAAATGTCCTCTTTTCAGATCAAGAAGCTCTCCCGTTGAAAGCATCACCTTAAGGCGTCGTATCCAGTCCCTGGTTGCTCCAAAGCGGAAGCTTCGGGATCCAGAGGCATTGGTGGCAACTGTTCCTCCAAGGAAGGCGGTTGATTCGGTGGGGTCGGGGGGATAGAGAAGGTTAACTTTTTTTAATTCCGCTTCCAGCATGTCTAATGTAACCGCCGGTTGAATAATAGCGAACTTTTTCTTCGCGTTTATATCAACAATTTTGTTTAGCTTTTCAGTCCCCAAAATCCACCCGCCAAAGGGTATGCATCCACCGGTCGTGCCTGTTGTCCCTCCGGAAATAGTTAGCAGGATGGATTTTTCGGTGCATTCCTTAACGCTTTCCGCCACTTCTTTCTCATTTTCAGGCAAAAAGATGCCTTCGGCAAAGCCGCCCTTGAGATTTGATGAGTCCTCAAGGTAAGATTGAATGATCGAGGGGTCGGTTTTTTTGAGCATACTCCTAATATTATAACATAGCCCTCACCCTCTCACTCCCTGCCTACACGGCAGGCAGGCTGCACACGATGTGGGTATATAGCCCAGGCCAATCCATAAATAAGTTGAAATATCTGCCTGTTTTTAACGATATATATGTGGAAAAGATAGATTTCCAAAGAGGAACAAATCAATGGCACTATTTTTAGGTAATATTGGCAGAAGAGCATTAAACTTTACAATAACTCATCGAAGACTCAACAATGTAATTGATCGGTTAGGAAGTGTAATTCAAAAAGCTACTTTAGGACAATACACCCCGGGCCTTTCGCGAGAAGCTTTACGCTTATATCTTACGACTTCTCCTGGTGATCGAATTGAAGTCAAACACGATGGGTTTTATCGAAGTGGCCAAAAAATCGGAGGAAATGAATTTATTTCTAAACGAATAAGGGAAAATGGCTTTGTCCCTAAATTCATTCGTACAGTTGAGGATACTCCAGAAACCATTGCAGCATTTTGCAGAATCAGTAATACATTAGGATCAGGTTCCAAGACCTTTAAGTTGGGGATGCTATCATTAATGTTATTTTCTTTACCTGACATTCTCGTAAGGATTGCAATTAATGCAACTATTCCAGCTAAAGATAACACACTCACTTGTTATGCGCTCTCAAAAAATGGTGATTTATTAGAATGGGGCGGACTTTACCACAAACCAACTAATCTTACGGAATATTGCGCTCAACATATTCCATCAGCCTATAACAGCATTATTAAAAAAGTTTTGGGTGGCTATTATAAAAATCTCGACCCTAATCCCAATTCGTTGGTAGTCAATATGCATAATAAAACATCAAACTCTTTTGCATTAGGAATTTCAGCTTTGGGTATAGGATTAATCTTAATTGTCGGTGCTGCTTATGCACTTTCTAAAATAGAAGACAAAATGCTTGGAAAATCATTATTTATGTTGGCAATTATGGATGCTTCATGCGCATTTCTTAACGGAGGCGAAATCTTCCTGCACGGCTATGTAACAGATTATCTTTCAATATTTGGAAGTTTTTGCAACCTAGCTGATCTCTATGCCTTAATGGGTCCTGCAATATGTTTAAGCACATTTGTTGTTCGAAAACATATTGCCGGTTCGTATAGATGATGAATTTAGTAACATTCCGCCTTTAACGAACAGTAGCGCGCACCATTTTTTACGTGTCGGCTTGAGTAATGCAAATTTCTATAATATAATAAATAGAATGATAAGAGATTATGAAAATATAGTAAAAGATATAGTTAATAAGATTATAAAAGGAGCTCATCCAAATAAGATTGTATTATTTGGTTCGGCTGTTGAAAAAACCGCCAATAGGCCAAATGATCTTGATTTTCTTATTATAAAACCTTCTGCTCAACGCCGTGACGATAGGGACCGTGAAATAAGAGAACTGCTTTTAGATGTGTTGTTTCCAATGGATATTTTTGTTTATACTCCTGAAGAATACGAAAAATATAATAAATTGCCGGGGTCGTTTATAAGTAAAATAAACAAGACAGGTAAAGTGCTTTATGAATCCAAGTGAATTTATAAAAGAAAAGGCGAAAGAATGGTTTGCTAAAGCCGAGAATGATTTAAAATCAGCAGAAATTATTCTTGAAGACCCACAACCTCCAACAGATACGGCCTGCTATCATTGCCAGCAAGCCGTAGAAAAATATCTGAAAGGATTATTAACATATCATCAAATAGAGTTTATCAAAACACATGATTTGGATTATTTATACAAGTTAGCTATTGAGAAAATTAATTTGCATGATTACAGGGAAGACATTTTATCTTTAAATAAATATGCGATTGAAGCCAGATATCCCGCTGATATTCCCGTTATTTATTCGATGGAAGAGGCCAAAGCCGCGTTAGATAAAGCCAGAGAAGTCACTAAATTTATTAAGTCAAATTTAGATTGACGCGGGTATATATAGCCCAGTGGCAGTCAAAATCCGCCTTGCATATTTTTCCGGTTGCTGGTATAATATAAGTGTTAAAAAACATATATATTTTTGTCCAGGAGCAGGCCCCGATTTTATCGGGGTTGTGTTTTTTAGGAGGATACCATGAAGAAAGCGCCAAATTTCAAGGCCATGTTTGAAGAAATAGAGAAAGAGCGCGGCATAAAAGAAGAAGACCTTATTGCCGCATTAAAAGATGCGCTGCTTTCAGCCGCTAAAAAGCGATTTGAGAACCCGGAGAACCTCGATGTTGAGATCGGTCCCGATGGGGCGGCTAAAATCATTGATAAAGAGAAGGGTGTAGAAGTCACTCCTTCTGATTTTGGCCGTATCGCCGCGCAGACCGCAAAGCAGGTCATCATCCAGCGTCTCCGCGAAGCAGAAAAAGAAGTAACCTTTACCGAATTCAGCGGCAAAGTCGGGGAGCTGATCAATGGGACTGTCCAACGGCAGGAGCACTCTGGTTATCTTATCAACCTGGGCCGCGTGGAAACATTTTTAGCCAATTCCGATGTCATTCCCGGAGAAATATTAAGATCAAAAGAAAGAGTTAAACTTTTGATACAAGAAGTTAAAAAAACACCTAAAGGACCGATGGTCGTCGTTTCGCGCACTCACCCTGATTTCGTTAAAAAATTATTTGAAGCCGAAATCCCTGAAATAAAGCAGGGGATCATAGAGATTAAAGCTATCTCCCGGGAAGCCGGACGCCGAACCAAAGTGGCGGTTATATCGAATGATTCCGATGTTGGAGCGGTGGGCACCTGCATTGGGCCGATGGGCTCGCGCATTCAAAATATTACCAAGGAAGTCAAAAATGAAAGGATAGATGTGATTGAATGGTCTAAAAAACCGGAGGCCTATATTACAAATGCTTTGGCTCCAGCCAAATCGATCAAGACAAAAATAAATCCGGATGGAAGCGCTCTGGTAATTTTACCTGAAAAAGAGCTGTCTTTGGCAATTGGAAAAGAGGGGCAGAATGTCCGTCTGGCCGCAAAGTTGACAGGGTATAGAATTGATATTATCTCTGAAGAAAAGATTAAAGCAGAGGAAGAAAAAAAGGAGAAAGAATAATTGGCAGCCAAAAGGATAAAAATTAGCGAATTAGCGGCTGAACTTAGCAAAGAACCCAAGGAATTGATAAAGATATTGGCCGACCTTGGTATTGCTGCCAAGACATCGGGCTCTTCAATTGATCTTGAATCAGCAAACATTGTAAGGGAGCTTGTTGCCACAAAAAAGGAAATAGCGCCGCCGGCAAAAGAAGAAAAACTGCCGCCGCCTCAAAAAGTTGAAGCCAAAGCGATAAAAATTCCCGAAGAGGGAATTGTTTTAAAAGATCTCTCGGATAAACTGAATGTAAAAGTTTCGGACATGATCAAGGAGTTGATGAGAAAGGGCGCGATGGCCACAATCAATCAAAAAATTTCATTTGATCTGGCCCGCGATATTTCTTCGGTTTTTGGCATTATAATAGAAACTGAGACCAAACCTCCGGCAGCGCAGAAGCATGCGGAAGCTCACCTCGAGGCGGCAGAAGCAGCCCTTCTTAAACATAGACCTCCAATAGTTACAGTCATGGGACATGTGGATCACGGAAAGACAAAACTTCTCGACGCTATCCGCTCTACAAAAGTTGCGGAATCGGAAGCTGGAGGGATAACACAGCATATCGGAGCATATCAAGTTGTGGTTAAAGGCAAGAAGATTACTTTCCTTGATACTCCAGGCCACGAAGCCTTTACGGCGCTGCGCGCGCGCGGCGCCAAAGTCACGGATATTGCGGTTTTGGTGGTAGCGGCAGATGATGGAGTCATGCCTCAGACAGTTGAGGCGGCTGATCATGCGAAAGCGGCCGGAGTTCCAATTATTGTTGCGATTAACAAAATAGATAAACCTGATGCCAATCTAGATCGAGTAAAACAACAACTTTCCTCCGAATTGGGACTTCAACCGGAAGATTGGGGAGGGCAAACGGTCACAGTTCCCATATCTGCTAAACAAAAAACTGGAATTGATGAATTGCTTGACATGATACTTCTGGTTGCCGAAGTGCAGGATTTAAAAGCTGACCCGGCGGCCAAAGCTTTGGGGGTTGTGGTTGAATCAAGACTGGACAAGGGCAAAGGCCCGGTTGCCACAGTATTGGTTAAGAACGGGACCTTGAAAATCGGCGATTGCTTTGTGAGCGGCGGCACTTATGGAAAAGTGCGCGCCCTGATGTCGGATAAAGGGGAAAGGATATCGAAAGCGCTGCCCTCAACCCCCGTTATGATTTTGGGAGCATCGGATGTTCCTAAACCCGGCGATCTTTTGCGGGTGGTTGACAGCGAGCCTGAAGCCAGGCAGCTTGCCGAGCAGCTTAAGGATGCTCAGGCTCGTATCGGAAGGCAAGGCGCGCAGACTCTCGCAGATTTTTCTTCTGATGTGGAAAAAGGCGAACGCGCCGATCTCAAACTGATACTTAAAGCTGATGTTCAGGGATCTCTCGAGGCTTTGATCAAATCGCTTGGTGAAATTGAGATTTCAGGATTGCATATCAATATCATTCACCGGGGTGTTGGCAATATCAATGAATCCGACACTCTGCTGGCGGAAGCAAGCAATGCCATAATCGCCGGTTTTAATGTGGCGGTTGAGGCCAGGGCGGCCGAAACAGCAGAAAAAGAAGGTGTTGAGATACGTTTATATAATATCATTTACAAACTTCTTGATGATATAAAAATGGCGTTGACCGGCATGTTGAAGATCGAATATGAGGAAGTTGTGATTGGAAGAGCAGAGGTGAGGCAAACCTTCAAATTTTCAAAAGTAGGCGTGATCGCCGGTTGTTTTGTTAATTCCGGGAAATTAGTGCGCGGCGCGGGACTTAGGATCATAAGGGACAGGGAAAAAATATTTGAAGGCAAGTTTGAGTCGCTGAAGCGCATCAAGGAAGACGTAAAAGAAGTTTTGGAGGGGTACGAGTGCGGCGTCGCGATTATGGGTTATGAAAATTTTAAAGTTGGGGATATACTTGAATGTTTTGAAAGGAGAGAGAAAGTAAGGCAAGCATGACACGCCCGGAAAGAGTCGCAGAACTGATCAAAGAAGAAATAAGCAAAATTATCCACGAAAGGGTTTCTGATCCTCGCATTGGATTTGTTTCAATTACGTCCGTAGAACTGACGCCGGATTTAAAACACGCAAAAATATTCGCGAGTGTTTTGGGGGATAAGTCGGACAGGGAAAAGACATTTGAAGGATTAAGGAGCGCGACGTCTTTTATCCGCGGACAATTAGGCAATAATTTAAAGTTAAGATATGTGCCCGAGATCTTGTTTGTCTATGATAAATCTATTGAAAGCGGCAGCCGGGTTTTGGCGATCATGAACAAATTGAACCGCGAGGCGGAAGAAGGAAGAAAGTTGCTAAAGGCAAAAAAAGACAAAAAGTGAAAAAATTAATAGAAGATATAAAGAATCTAATACTCAGCTCAAAAAAGATAATTATCGCCGCGCATATTGATCCTGACGGCGACACGCTGGGAAGCATGATCGGGCTGGCTTTGATTATCAGGAAAATGGGCAAAAAATGCGTCATGTATTCTCCGGACGGGATTCCCAATACCTATCATTTTTTGCCGCGCGCCGATGAGGTTGTTGACAGCGTACCAAATGAAGAATTTGACCTGCTTATTGCCGTGGATGCTTCTGATATTTCTCGAATTGGAAAGAAAAAAATCACGGCAAAAAAAATCATAAATATTGATCATCATCCAGACAACACCAATTTTGGGGACATAAATTATGTTGACATGATCTCGGCGGTGGCAGAGCAGATATTTTATCTGGCTCAGGGATTCGGCGTTGAAGTTGATGCTGAGATCGCAGAAGCTCTTTATATCTCGATCATAACTGATACTGGGAATTTTAGATATTCAAACACGCTTCCATCCACTTTTGGCGTTGCCAGGGAACTGGTAATGCGCGGCGCGAATCCAGCCCGTGCCGCGACTTCCGTATATGAAAACCGGAGAATTGAGGGCTTAAAAATTTTAGCAAAAGCTCTTTTGAACGTGGAAATATTGAATCAGGGAAAAGTGGTATATTCTGTAATTACCAGCCAGATGATCATTGATACTAAAGCCAGGGGAGAAGATCTGGTTGGAATAATAGATCATCTCCGTTCCGTTAAAACCGCGGAGGTCGCGATCTTAATGAGAGAAGAGGAAAAGAATAAATTCAAGATAAATTTCAGAAGCAAAGGGACGGTCAACGTTTCTAATATTGCCAACGCGCTTGGCGGCGGCGGCCATGTTCAAGCATCGGGTTGTACGGTAGAGGGTGAGCTGACGGATGTGAAGAAAAAGGTTTTGGATCTGGTATTAAAAGAGTTTAAATGAATGGCATCATCATTATTGATAAACCCCAAGGTTGGACCTCTTTTGATGTTTGCAACAAAATAAGGCATTTAACAGGTATTAGAAAAGTCGGTCACTCCGGCACGCTTGATCCAATGGCAACCGGCCTCCTTCCGGTGTTTTTAGGATCGGCCACGAAATCCGTCCAGCATTTTATCTCCGGGGAAAAAGGGTATATTGCGGAGATGACGCTTGGGATTAGGACGGATACGCTGGATGCGACGGGGAAAGCCATCACCCAGCCCTCACCCGGGTATTTCCAAGTAAATAAACTTCCTTCAATGCGCCCTCTCCCAAAGGGAGAGGGGCTGAAAGTTAAGGAAATATTTAAAAAATATGTTGGCAAGATCAAGCAAAAGCCGCCTATGTTTTCCGCGAAAAAAGTAAATGGTAAGAGATTATACAAATTGGCGAGAAAAGGGGAAGTGGTGGAAAGAGAGGAACGAGAAGTTGAAATATACAAATTAGAACTTTTAGAGATTAAGGATGACAAAATTGAATTTGAAGTTTTATGTTCTAAGGGTACTTATATTAGGGTGTTGGCTGCGGACATAGGTGACGATTTGGGCTGCGGCGCGCACCTATCAGCTTTGCAAAGAATATACAGCCATCCTTTTCATATTTCCCAGGCATTTGATATAAAGACCATAGAAAATCTGGTAAAGATAGGCCGGCTGGATACGGTTATTTTACCGGTCGAAGAGTTTATAACTACTTGAGGATTAAGTTGTCTTCGTATAGAATAAGAACATGGATAAAGAATCTGCCAAAAAGAAGATAGAAAAGCTTAGAAAAGAAATTCATCACCACGACTATTTATATTATGTCCTCGACAAACCCGAGATATCCGATCAGGAATACGACAAGCTTTTTCGCGAATTACAAGAATTAGAAAAACAATTCCCTGATCTTGTAACTTCTGATTCACCAACTCAAAGAGTAGGCGGGGCTCCGCTAAAAGCATTTAAAACTGTAACCCATAAGGTTCCCTTGCTTTCTCTGGACAATGCCATGAATGAGGAAGAACTTGTGGAATTTGATCGAAGGGTGAGGGAAGGGCTTGGAAAAAGCAAGATAGATTATGTTTGTGAATTGAAGATGGATGGGTTGGCCATGACCCTAATTTATAAGAAAGGAAAATTTTCTGTCGGATCGACTCGTGGGGATGGTATACACGGTGAAGATGTTACGCAGAATTTAAAGACAATAAAAAGCATTCCTCTGGTTTTGTCTGAGCCGATTGATCTTGAAGTCCGCGGAGAAGTTTATTTACCTTATGATGATTTTGTAAAGCTGAACGAAGAGAGAGAGGCGGCAGATGAGCCGAAATTCGCTAATCCCCGCAATGCCGCCGCCGGCTCCATCCGCCAGCTGGATCCAAAGATAACTGCCTCACGCCCTCTGGACATCTTTATTTATTACGGTTCAATCGCAGGAAAAAGATTTAAAAAGCACAGCGAGATATTGGAATATTTGAAAGAGCTGGGCTTTAAAATTAATTCAAATAATAAGCGATGCCATGGATTGATTGATGTCCAAAAATATATCGAGCATTGGGAGATGGCCAGAGAAAAGTTAAAATACGAGATCGACGGCATTGTGATAAAAGTTGACGACACATCCGATCAGGAAAAGCTTGGGTTCACTTCTCGTTCGCCGCGCTGGGCGGTCGCTTTCAAATATCCTCCGATGCAGGCGGAAACAATCGTGGAAGACATAAAAGTGCAGGTTGGGCGCACCGGCGCGATTACTCCGGTCGCGCACCTAAAACCTGTTCATCTTGCCGGTGTTAATGTTAAAAGGGCGACGTTGCATAATGAAGATGAAATAAAAAGAAAGGGAATAGAAATAGGGGACCATGTGATTGTGCAGAGGGCGGGAGAGGTTATTCCTGAAGTGGTTAAAGTCGCAAAACATACGCCGCGTTCAAAACCATTCAAGATGCCCAAAACCTGCCCGGTTTGCGGGAGCGAGCTTTATCGGCCGGAGGGTGAAGCGATAACAAGATGCATTAACGCCACTTGCGCCGCGCAGGTAAAAGAGCGTATCAGGCATTTTACAACCAGGGAAGCCATGGATATGGAGCACCTGGGGCCGGCGATTATTGATCAGCTGGTTGAGAAAAAGTTTATTAAGGATGTTGCGGATCTTTACAGTTTGGAAAAGAAAGATATCTTAAAATTGGAACGCTTTGCGGATAAATCCGCGCAGAATGTGATTGATTCCATACAAAACGGCAAAAACCGGCCGTTTGACCGCTTGCTTTACGCTTTTGGGATAAGGATGGTCGGCAGGCATGTAGCATCGCTGATCGCGGAGCATTTTACATCAATTGATGATTTGTTGGATATCAAGCCGGAAAAGCTTCAGAAGATTTCCGGCATCGGGCCAAAAGTTGCGGAATCGGCCGCACGATTTTTTGGAGAGAAGGAGAATCATCACCTGATCGATAAACTGCGTAAAGCCGGGGTAGCGTTAAAATCGGCGGAGAAAAAGGGGCCAAAACCTCTTGCCGGAAAAACATTTGTTTTTACCGGCGGACTTGCTACAATGACTAGACCGGAAGCCGAAGATTTGGTAAGATTATTGGGTGGGCATCCTTCATCTTCGGTATCTAAAGAAACAGATTATGTGGTTACGGGAGAAGATCCGGGAAGCAAGTACGATAAAGCGAAGAAGTTGGGGATTAAGATAATAAGTGAAAAAGAATTCAGGGAGATGATAAAAAAATAAGGAGGAGGGTACAATGGCAAAAAAGAAAGTAAAAAAAGTAAAGGTTTCTAAAAAGAAAGCGGTAAAAAAAGCGAAAGTAAGCAAAAAGAAAATCGTAAGAGCAAAAAAGGGGAAAGGGGCTGCTGCAGCCAAGAAAGTGAAGTCCAAAGAAAAAGTTTTAGGGAAAGTTGCTCACTTTTTCGATAAAATCTCGGTCGGGGCAATAAAAGTATTATCTCCAATTAACGTTGGAGATGTGATACACATCAAGGGCCACACCACGGACTTTGTTGAAAAAATCGAGTCGATGCAGATCGAGCATCAAAATGTCCTGAAGGCCAAAAAAGGCGATGAGATCGGGATCAAAGTGAAGGATCATGTTAGAGAACATGATATGGTTTATCTTGGAAAAGAAGAAGATTTAATGAAGCCCGTAGTGCAACCGGTTGCTGCAATCCAGCAGCCGAAACCGCCGGCCTGAACCCTCACCCGGGTTTATCTAAAAATGTTAGCTCCATGTTAATCTCCCTCTCCCAGAAGGAGAGGGACTGGATGTAGTGCGTTAATCAATCACCCCCTCTCCCTCTGGGAGAGGGCAAATTGATAGAGGTAAACTACCAGACAAACCTGGGTGAGGGGTGGGGCTTTGCTTAACCTAGCAGCTTCCCATTAAAAAATATATTGATTAATTCTGATCCTGTTCGATAGCTTGGATCATTGTGGTGTTTTAGTATCTCTTCTCTTACCTTGACGCCAAGCTTCTTGCCAAGCTCTACGCCAAATTGATCAAAGCTGTTTATGCCCCAGATAAAGCCCTTGACCGCCGCTCGATGTTCAGTCCAGGCCAGAAGCAACCCCGCCGTAAAAGGATCCAATATTTCAAGCAATAATGAACTTGAAGGGCGATTACCCGGGAAATTTTTCGCCAGGTTCTTATCTTCTTTTCCAAAAGCCAGGGCGTCCGGCTGGGCAAAAAAGTTGGTCATTAATTCTTCTTGGTGTGTGACCCCTGTCTCCGGATCATAATCTGTGTAATATTGCGGCTTTATGAATCCTATAAAATCGCAGGGGATGATTTGCGTTCCCTGATGGATTAACTGATAAAAAGAATGCTGGCCGTTCGTTCCCGGCTCGCCAAAAACAATCTCTCCGGTATCAAGTTTTACTGGTTTTCCATTTATATCTATCGATTTACCATTGCTTTCCATTTCTACCTGCTGGGTATGCGCGGGCAATTTTGCCAATCCTTGGGAATAGGGGAGAAGTGCACGGGTTTTATAACCCATAAAGTTTATGTTCCAGATATCAAGCAGGGCGGATAAAACCGGAATATTTTTCTCAAAGGGTTCGGATTGAAAATGCTTATCCATCCAGTGCGCGCCTTCGAGTATCTTTTTGAAATTTTCAAAACCAAGATAGATGCTTAAGGGCAGCGCGCCAACCGCGGAGGTCGCGCTGAACCGCCCGCCGACCCAATCCCAGAAACCGAACATATTTTCCGGATTTATGCCAAACGCTTCCACTTTTTCTCTTGCCGTTGAAACCGCCGCAAAATGTTTCTTGATTGCTTCGGGATCATTTTTAAACCACTTTTTGGCTGTGCGGGCATTATGCATGGTTTCAGCTGTGGTAAAAGTTTTAGAGACGACTATTATTAAAGTTTCCTCTGGATCTACGCCTCTTATTTTTTCATAGAAATCAGTCGCGTCGATATTGGCAATAAATATCAAATTCATGCCGGCTTGAGCGTACGGCCTCAAAGCGGTCGCTAAATAATCGGGCCCAAGATACGACCCCCCGATCCCGATCGAGATAATATTTTTCAATTTCTTGCCGGTTATCCCTGTTCTTTTTCCGGATAAAACTTCTTCAGAAAATAACTTTATCCTGTTAAGCACTGCTTTGACTTCCGGAAGCGTGTCACTTCTTAAAGCGGTATGCAAAACCGCGCGGCCTTCAGTTACATTGATCTTTTCTCCCGAAAACATAGCTTTTATCTTTTTGCCTAATTCTTTTTTATTTGCCAGGTCGATCAAATATTTGAATGCTTTCTCATCAATCAGCTGGCGTGAAAAGTCGAAATAAACATGCGGGGTTTTAACGGAAAATGTTTTTGCGCGATCGGGATCTGATTCAAACAGCTTTTTTAGATCAGGCCGGAATTTTCTTTTGTAATCTTTCAGTTTTTTCCATGCGTTCATATTGCCCCTCACCCAGTATTATCTATTCTACGACCTCTAGCTAATCGCCCTCTCCCTCTGGGAGAGGGAGAGGGCAACTTTTAGAAAATTATACCAATTTTATCTGGTTTCAGCTATAATAGATTTATGAAAGGCAATATGCCGAGGACAAAATGTCCAAAGTTTGATGAAAGGAGAGAACCTCACCCCCTGTCCCCCTCTCCACTTCGTAGAGAGGGGGAACTAAAGCGGAGAGTGATGGCAAAAAAACGAAAGGAGTTGGGATAATATGGCGCCAACAAAGAAGAAAATAAAAACAATCGCGGTTGTGACCCCCGGAGGCGATGCGCCCGGAATGAATACGGCCATAAGGGCGGTAGTCAGGACGGCAATTTATAATGGTTTAAAGGTCTACGGAATAGAAAAAGGCTGGCAGGGCTTAATTGACGGCAAAATCCGGGACATGGAACTGCAGTCAGTCGGCGGCATCATCAATCGCGGAGGGACGATACTCCATACTCACCGCTGCCCGGAATTCAAGCAAAAAGAAGTAAGGAAAAAGGCACATGAAAATCTTCAGGCCTTCAACATTCATGGAATGGTGGTGATCGGCGGCGACGGATCCCTAAGGGCTTCCAATGAACTTTTAAAAGAATTTGGATTTCCGATTATAAATATTCCCGCTTCGATAGATAACGACATTTATGGAACTGACTATTCAATCGGTTTTGACACGGCAGTGAACACTGCCCTTGATGCGATTGATAAGATAAGGGATACGGCAACTTCTCATGAACGGGTTTTTGTGATTGAAGTCATGGGCAGAAATAATGGTTTTATTGCGCTTGATGTTGGTTTGGTGGCAGGCGCGGAATCCATTATTATACCGGAAGTGAAATACAATATTGATGCGATAGGACAAAAACTCCGTTACGGACAGCAAAGAGGAAAATCAAGTTTTATAGTTGTGGTGGCGGAGGGAGCCGCAAAAGCTCATGACATAGCCAAACAACTGCAAAAGAGAACGGAATTGGATGTAAGGGTTTCCATTTTGGGGCATATTCAAAGGGGCGGTGCGCCAAGCGCTCTGTCCCGTGAAGCGGCATGTAAACTGGGGGCAAGAGCGGTTCAGCTTTTAATTGAAGGTAAAAAAGGACTTATGGTAGGGCTTGTTTCTGATAAATTAATTGAAACATCTATCGAAGAGGTTATCCGCCGCAAAAAGCCGATCGATATGTCCGCTTACAAGCTGGCAAATATGCTTGCCTCGTAATCAATAATAATCCGCCGCGTTGCGCATCTTGCCCGGACGAGTTTGGGTGTGTTATAATCAAAATGATTCAAAAAGGGAGGAAAAATATTTATGAAACATTTTATTCCCGTGGTAATCGAGAGAGATGAGGACGGATTTTATGTTGTGGAATGTCCTATTTTTAGGGGCTGCTACACCCAGGGAAAAACACTCGATGAAGCCATTAAAAACATAAAAGAAGTTGTTGATATCTGTCTGGAAGAAAAAGATAATAGGGCTATCCTGAAAGACTATAACCCAAAGGAGATCAGTTTCTTAACTCTGTCATATGCCTAAAATACCTGTTATTTCCGGCGATAAAGCAGTTAAATGCTTCGAAAAATTGGGTTACGAAATAACCAGACAAAAAGGGAGTCACCTTCGTCTTCTTCACAGGTTCGACAAGAATAAAAAGCCTCTAACCATCCCAAGGCATAAGGAATTGGGGAAGGGGCTTCTTCGCAAATTAACCCGCGACGCTGATATTTCCATCGAAGATTTAGTCGGCTTATTATAAAGCCAAGTTTTTAATCCCTTACGGGCAATTCATTCCTCGTAGATCAATAAAAATCAACCGCGTTGCGCATATTAAAGAGCTGGTTATCCGGATGTACAAAGCCTAAATCCCTTTGCTATTTTTCAACGCCTCTTCAGGATTTGAGGGATTATTAACCGCGAAGTGCCAGGCGTCCGCTTTGCTAACTCTCTGATCCTTAAATTTCTCTGCCAGACCATCCGCAGTATTTAAAGCTTTAGTCAGTGCCTCTTCAGGATTAGATGGGTTATGAACCGCGAAGTGCCAGGCGTCCGCTTTGCTAACTCTCTGATCCTTAAATTTCTCTGCCAGACCATCCGCAGTCTTTAAAGTTTTAGTCAGCGCCTCTTCAGGATTTGAGGGATAATAAACCGCGAAGCGCCAGGCGTCCGTTTTGCTAACCCCCCGATCTTTATATTTCTCTGCCAGACCATCCGCTGTCTTTAAGGCTTTAATCAGAGCCACTTCAGGATCTTTAGGATTATTAACCGCAAAGCGCCAGGCGTCCGCTTTGCTAACTCTCTGATTTTTAAATTTTTCGGTTAGATATTTAATAAAGCTATGTGGGATCATATTTTTAACAGCGGCCAATATTTGTTTGGGAGGGAAATTTCCCGAATTTACGTATTCTTCTGTAAATCTCATTAACATTAAAGTTAACCTCAATGAGCTGATTTCTCTCGAGCGAGAAAAAATACAGTTAGCATCGAATGGAAGAAGCATTCCCCATGCGACCAAGCGATTTAAGCGGGCTTTATTACTTCGGATAAGTGACTCGGCAGCAAGAGGGATGATCTCGCCGGGATCAGCGCCATTTATCGCATAATTATTAGGCAGCCAGGTTCCTTCTATTTCAGTTTTCAAATATTCAAAAAAACTTGCTTCCAATCCGCTGAATTTGCCCCATTTTCTAAAGGGAGGATCAGTTGGGTGATAGGAGAAATCTGGAATAGAGAAGGGGAACCCAACCGGTTGAATGTCTAGTTCTTCTCTGCTAACCGGTTTAGGCGTGGGAGTGGTTCTGACTATGAGCAGTATTTGTTCAAGGGTTACTCGAGCGGCAAGGTTAATCTGGCCGTTAAATTCACTGATGATCATTTCTTTGACAGGTTCGTCGGCAAAAGGCGCGGCAATGGCGAATTTGACGACATTCCCGTCGATCCGGCCGGTGGCAAAGATAATAAAAGAAGCGGGTTTTTTCAAGCTGTCAATCGCTATTGCCTGTATCCTGCCTGCTGTGTTTACCCCATTGAAGTGATGGATCGGGAAAGTGAAATGACGATAGGATTGAAGCATGTCCGTGGTTTTACCGGCGAGCTTGCCTGTGCAAGGGAAAATACCTATTTTACTGACAGGAGCCATCTTGCATATTTATCGCCAAATAAGCAAGATAATTTCACATTCTAAAATTTAAGCTTGGGGTATATAGCCTAAGCTAGATTATTTTTAAATAAATCGAAATTTCCGCGGAATCTTTTCGATATATATATGAGACAGCTGATAATGGATAATTACTCAAAGGTCTCAATAGCAGACCTTTGAGTTTGCGGTAAGGAGTGATTTAAATTGCCAGAAATGATTAGTCGAATTAGAGGGAATCTATCATCAGCCAGCGTTGCGCCAACAAGATTCCGTTTGCTTGCCGCCAAGGCCGCCTTAAGTTTTTGCATCGCTATAAAATCAATTTCAGGAATCATTTCCACAACCGCCCCCTCATTAGCAATACCGGTTATGGCTTCAATGGCAACAATTAGTTGTTATTCCCCGCCAAACGACTGGACTCATTATGAACTCGCACAACAACTTGATGAAGCCGGCAACTATATAGAAGCAATTAAAGAATACAGAGCTTTTATATCAGGATATCCATTAGATACACTAGCACCTGACGCTCAATATAGAATCGCTGAAATCTATGATGAAAAACTTCAGGATTATCCCAACGCCATTGCTGAATACCGCAAATATATTCAAAATTATCCCAACTCAGACCAAGCGCCTTTGGCTCAATATAGAATTGCTCGAATCTATGATGAAAAACTTCAGGATTATCCCAACGCCATTGCTGAATACCGCAAATTGGTTCTAAACTATCCCAACTCAGACCAAGCGCCTTTGGCTCAATATAGAATCGCTCGAATCTATGATGAAAAACTTCAGGATTATCCCAACGCCATTGCTGAATACCGCAAATTGGTTCTAAACTATCCCAACTCA